>Ga0256405_10000584_pt1 | contig 118700 bp, 115 predicted proteins | sample RumenRJG_02DNA_FD_189096 | JGI IMG/M metagenome (GOLD analysis project Ga0256405, IMG submission 189096) | Bovine rumen microbial communities from Lethbridge, Alberta, Canada - RJG_02 | ecosystem: Host-associated > Mammals > Digestive system > Stomach > Rumen | place: Canada: Alberta...
AATGAGCCTCCTTGTAATTAGCGGTTGACATCTACTTCCTCTAATTACAAGGGCGCGTTTTCGAAGAAAACGCGCCGCACAAAATTTCTTGCTTGTCAAGCCTTTTTGCAAAAAAATACACCTTTTTCAAGGTGCAGGATATAAAACATATGTTTTATATTTTAAGGTTTCTTAACTTAACGACATTGGCTGGGGAATGCGAGCATTAAGCTGGAGAGATTGCTCATGAATTTACTGGAGAGAGTGGACAAATGAATTGTGTAACATTAGTAACGGAACGCTTAATGCTATGTGTAGCCTCAAAAGCGGAAATGGAGCGGATTATTGCAAGACAGACCGACGTGGTGCTCAAAAAAGCCTATCAGGAAATGCTGGATGGCTATCTTGCCCATCCTGAGCAGGGAGAGTGGTATGCAATCTGGCTGGTGACACGCCATGACGGAGTGCAGGTCGGAGATTTGTCTTTCAAGGGGCTCAATGAAGATGGCTCGGTGGAAATAGGGTATGGTATAAAGGATGAATTCCAAGGGCAAGGGTATGCCACGGAAGCGGTCATGACTGCTGTTGATTGGGCTTTGAATCAGGATGGAGTATTGTGTGTGGAAGCTGAAGCAGAGCCTGATAATAAAGCATCGCAACGGGTTTTGGCAAAATGCGGATTTGTCCTTAATGGAATCGTTGGCGAGGAAGGGCCTCGTTATGTAAGGATGCATAATCTAACAATCTGATGGCTTAAATACAGGAGAAGAAAATGGTAAAGGAAATTATGAAAGATTTGCTGTTTCTGGGCCAGAAGGCTGAGGCGGCGGACAAAGAGGATATAGCTATCGCAGAGGATTTGCTGGACACCCTTCGTGCTCACAGGGACCACTGTGTGGGCATGGCAGCCAACATGATTGGGGAGAGGAAGGCAATTATTGCCATAGCAGAGGGAAACAAGCTCACGGCTATGCTGAACCCTAAGATAGTGAAGAAATCGCCGGGGTCTTACATGGCTGTGGAGGGCTGCCTTTCCATTCCCGGGGAGCGTGAAGTTGAGCGTCATGACTGGATTGAGGTCAAATACCGCGATATGGACTGGCACAAGGAAAAGCGGAAGTTCACGGGCTTCGAGGCAGAAATCGTGCAGCATGAGCTGGACCATTTGGAAGGGAAGCTTATCTAAGGCATAAATTGGGGAGAACTGGCATGAAAAAAGTAAGGATAACTGTCATGCGGAAGGCCTGCTATCCTGATTTAGTGGAAAAATACGAAAATCCCATGGAGCATGCCTGTGATATGGAAGATGGGGCAGTTTTTATTGCCAATGGCTGGCAACGGCCAGAAGGGCTGTGCGAAAGTGCCTGGGAGTCCATGTCTGCCTTTGTCATGGGGCTGGCCCATGGTGCAGAGAATTTTTACGAAGGCTGGATGAAGAACCCACGGTCAGCAATGATATCCTGCAATGATGGCTTTCGCCCGGTCAGCTTTCTCTTGGAAGCCATGGATGAAGAGGCAACCTGATGGCAGGGAATAGATGGGATGTTTGGAGGATAGGATAAATGCAGATATTATATGTACACGGCAAAGGTGGAAGTGCTGAGGAAAGCGAGCACTACAAGCCGCTGTTCTCCGGGGATGAAGTAATCGGACTGGATTACCAGACCTTTTCTCCCTGGGAGACGGGAAAGGAAATTCGGGCAGCAGTGGATGAGTTGGCGGAAAAGCATGAGGGAATCTTACTGATTGCCAACAGCGTTGGGGCATTTTTCAGCATGAACGCGGAAATAGACGGGCTCATTGAGAAGGCATATTTCATTTCGCCCATCGTGGATATGGAAAAGCTGATTGAGGATATGATGAAATGGGCCAATGTGACGGAAGCGGAACTGGAGGCCAAGGGGGTAATACATACCGAATTCGGCGAGGATTTGTCCTGGGATTATCTGAGCTACGTCAGGAGTCACCCTATCAAATGGAATGTGTCGACGCAGATTCTTTATGGGGAAAAGGACCAGCTTACAACGTTTGCAACTATGAAGGATTTCGCTGAAAAGCACCATGCAGGGCTGACGGTTATGGAAAATGGCGAGCATTGGTTCCATACTGAGGAGCAGATGGCATTTCTGGATGATTGGATTCGGAGGTGCAGCAGCTTTGGACATTGAAAGCATGGCTCGTTATTGGTCCCAGGACGCAGAGAATTACGGCAACTTGCTTAGGTTACTTTTTGGTAATCCGGCACTTCTAAAAACATTACCGGTTGTAGAAGGTAGCAGTTTGACCTAAACTCATCCTATATAAGGAAGGATGTCTTCTAAGGAATTATATACGAAAATAGGACGAACAGGGATTTGTGCCGTTCGTCCTGTTTTTATAAAAATGTGTTGGATATATTGGATATATTGTTCAACATATCCGATATATCCAACAGGAAAATCAGAGGTCATTTGTTTGGAAGGTACTATATCCCTCATATCTGTAGGAGGCGTCAATTCCCTTCAGATATACTTGTCGGTCATCAATCTGATTTGTCAGGGCCTCTTTTAGAAGCAGCATTATCTCTTTGTTGCGAACGGGACTGCGTTCCATAGCTAAAAGGTAGTCTTCCTTATCTATTTTGCTCCAGTCTACAACTTTGCCGAGTTCTTTTTTCATGATGGCGTCCAACCAGATGCGGGTGCTACGGCCATTACCCTCACGGAAAGGATGAGCAACGTTCATTTCCACATACTTTTCGATGATGTGTTCGTAGGTATCTTGGGGCATTTTGTCGATATTCCGTAATGCTTCTTCGAGGTATAATACTGGTGCGAACCGAAAATTTCCCTTAGCAATGTTAACCTTACGTATCTTTCCAGCGAAGTAGTATACGTCCTGAAACAAATAGCCGTGTATATCTTTTAGTCCGGCAAAGGTGCCGACTTCGAAGGAATCAAGGAGTTTTTTGTCGTACAATTCGAGTGCACGTTTTTTTGTCAGACGTTCTTCTTCACGAGCGAGCTCCAGAGCGTCGTTGATTCCTAGCTTGTTCTCTAAAGCCATAATTGATGCTCCTTCATTTGAATAAGTTTTTGTCTGTCTTTCTATCCAATCCTAATTTGTGTCTGTTTTGTTCCAAAACTTCAACCACAGGCTTCCAGCGTTCTTCATAGAGGATGTCGATAGCCTGACTCATAAACTGATTCACGCTTATACCAGTCATCTTGGCCAGTTGCTTGATAATGTCGGCCTGTCTGTCCGGCAGAATAAGATGGATGTGCTGTTTGCCGACGAATGTTCTTTTCTTTGGCTTGGGAGTCTGTTGGATATGTTGGCTTTATTGTTCAACATCATTAACTTCTCCAATACGTCCAACATCTTGGCTTTCAGTATCTTCAATGGTAGTTTCCACATGTTGTGCTTCAGTAATCTCTTGGGTAACCGGTGGGGTAAACATTTGCTCAGCCGCATCAACACGCCCTAATTATACCACAAATGTTGAACAACGTATACAACGTTGCTTATGTTGTTCAATTATTGTACAGAAGCTATGGGCTCCCGGTGGTTGATGATGCCTATGGGGAATGGTAGAATGAGAATCGGTTAGGGCGTGTTGAAAAACGGAAACTGTGCGATACAGCGAGACAGTTTTTCGTTTGGCAAGGAAGCGAAGACGCAGTCGTAGCAGAGCTACGTCAAGTCTTCACTGACGCAGACAGACGGAAAAATGGCCGTTGTGGTGCGCAGGTGGAGTTTTTCAACACGCCCTAAAATAAGGCTTGGCACAGCCGTCCAATTTATAGTATGATAATAGGATAAGGAACATCAAAGTTCAAGGGAGGACTTTCCATATGGTTACGGCGGTATTCCCGGCGGCAGGACAAGGGCGCCGCATGAATGTGGGAATCAACAAGGTTTTTCTCGATCTGGTGGGAAAGCCAATCCTTGTGCATACCCTGCAGCGCTTTTCCCGCTCGAAGTACATCAATCATCTGGTGGTGGTGGTGGCGGCAGAGGATATTTCCTTCATCCGCAAGCTCTTGAAGGCGGTTCCTGGCCTCAAGCCCTATCAGGTTGTGGCGGGCGGCTCGGAACGGCAGTATTCCATTGCCAATGGCCTGGCGGTGGTTCCCAAGGAGTCAGAGATCGTGCTGGTCCATGATGCGGCGCGCCCCCTCACCAGCGTCGAGACCATTGACCGGGTGGTGGAAGGGGCGCGGGAGATCGGCGGCGCGATTGCCGCCGTGCCGGAGAAGAACACGGTGAAGATCGTTGCAGAGGACGGCATCGTCAGGGAGACACCGCCCCGGAAGACACTCTGGGAAGTCCAGACACCCCAGGGGTTCCGCAAGGATATCCTTTTGGAGGCATATCGGAAGGCGGAGGAGGACGGGTTCCTCGGCACGGATGATTCCAGTCTTGTGGAGCGGCTGGGGGTACCGGTGAAGGTCGTGGAGAGCGACTATCGCAACATCAAGGTGACGACGCCGGAGGACCTGCTGATTGCAGAAGCGTTCCTGCAGAAGGACCGCTTGAAGAGAACCAAGAATGCGGCGAAAAAAGTGATTGGGAAATTTCTTCCCTAAGGAACTGTGCGAAAATAATCGCTACAGTACGCGCCGGATGAATTTGTCATGACAAGGCGGAGGAGTGAGTCATAGCGGGGCTATGTCGAACAACGACAACGCAGTCATGGCGAATTCAGACAAGCAGAATGAAGCGATTATTGATGCACAATTCCTAAGAAACGGAGACGTGAGATATGACGAGATTTGGCATGGGATATGATGTCCACCGCCTGGTGGAAGGCAGGAAACTCATTCTTGGAGGTGTGGAGGTACCTCATTCCTTGGGATTGCTGGGGCATTCGGATGCGGATGTATTGCTCCATGCGATTTCGGATGCCCTTCTGGGGGCTGCGGCCCTTGGGGATATCGGCAGGCATTTCCCGGATACCGATCCTGCCTTTGAGGGCGCTGACAGCCGGAAGCTTCTGGCAAAAGTGGTGGAACTGATCGGGGAAAAGGGATATCGTGTCGGCAATGTAGATGCCACCATCGTGGCGCAAAAGCCGAAGCTCATGCCCTTCATTCCACAGATGAACGAGAATATTGCCCGTGTGCTGGGAGTTGACCCGGATCAGGTGAACGTGAAGGCGACCACGGAGGAAAAGCTCGGTTTTACCGGAAGTGAAGAAGGGATTTCCGCTTATGCGGTGGCAGGAATCGAAAAGCTGCAGTGACAGTGTGCCGGTTTACCGAATTTGACGGACAAGGCAGGGGATGGACATGTTTTCTTTCAAGTCCGTGAGGATGAGCTTGGTGGCGATCAGCCTTATCGTTTCTTCCATCACGACATGCATTCTGGGTGGAATTTTCCTGTATCATATCGTGAAGGAACACAATGATCAGCTGGTGGACTATCGGGAGGAACTCGAGTCGCTGGTGGAGATGCGTCTGGTCAATGAGACACAGATTGCCATGAGCCTGCTTCAGGAAATCTATGGGCGCCAGCAGCAGGGGCTCCTGACAGCGGAACAGGCGCAGAAGGAGGCGGCGGATTTGGTCCGCTCCCTCCGTTATGACAACGGGGAAGGCTATTTCTGGGTCGATACCGAGGAGGGCATCAATGTTGTCCTGCTGGGCAGAGAGAGCGAGGGAAAAAAACGCATAGATATTACGGACCCCACGGGAAAGTTCTTCGTTGCTGAAATCATAGAGAACAGCAAGCAGGACGGGGGCGGCTTCACGAATTTCATGTTCCCGAAACCCGGGGAGACGGTTCCCATGCCCAAACGGGCCTATGCGGCTTTTTTTGAACCCTGGAGATGGGTGATCGGCACGGGCATCTGGATTGACAATATCGACCGCATGGTGGCGGAACGTCAGGCCGTTCTGGATGAACATCTCAGGAATGAGCTCTTTGGGGCAGGATTTATCCTCGTTCTGCTGCAGGGGCTGTTTGTATTCCTGGCGCTTTATATTGGCGAAGCCATGTCCAAGCCGATTCTGGCCATGACCGAGCAGCTGAGCAAGCTGGGCTCCGGGAACCTGGAAGAGGATGCGTTCGTCACGGAAGAGATGCGAAGTGTCATGCTCCGGAAGGATGAGCTCGGCATCATGGGAAGGGCCATGCAGGAGATGCGGGACAGGCTCCTCACGTACCAGTCGGCAATCCTTGATATGGCGCGCAACGATGCCCTGACGGGCCTGGCAAACCGGCGCTATCTTCAGGAGTACGTTGACAGGCTGGGGGAGGGGAACCGGTTTATCCTGGTGGCTCTGGACCTGGACCATTTCAAGGAGGTCAATGATACCTGGGGACATCAGACGGGGGATGCGGCGCTCCTGATCCTTTCGGAAATGCTGAAGTCCTCGTTCCATGATGCGTTGAATGTGCGGACCGGCGGGGATGAGTTCCTTGTTGTCCTGTCCGGGATGGTCACTTTGCCCGATGTGGAGGAGCGCCTGAGACAATTCATGGAGCAGCTGGTTGCCATTTACCAGACAGACCCGGGACTTGAAAAATTGACCATCAGTGCCGGCGTTGCCTGTTCGATGAAGGATCCCGTTCCCTTTGATGTTTTGGCGCAGCAATGCGATGATGCCCTTTATCAGGCGAAGGAGGCAGGCCGTTCCTGCTATCGCGTCTATGACGAGTCCATGGGGCATAATCCGGAGAAGGCAGGACGCCACAATGACGAAAAAGCGAGGTAACTCTGTATGAAGCTTTTCTCACGGATCCGCAAGGATATCCGTGTTATTTTTGAACGCGACCCTGCTGCGAGAAGCGTCTGGGAAGTTGTTTTCTGCTATTCGGGGCTTCATGCCATCTGGATGCATCGGCTGTCCCATGCCCTGTATCTGCGCGGCTGGATTCTCCTGCCCCGAATGATATCGAATATTTGCCGCTTCTTTACGGGAATCGAGATCCACCCCGGGGCCACCATCGGCGAGGGCCTGTTCATCGACCATGGCACGGGCATCGTCATCGGCGAGACGGCGGAACTTGGAAAAAATGTGACACTCTATCAGGGGGTGACACTGGGGGGCACGGGAAAGGAAAAGGGGAAGCGCCATCCAACCATCGGGAACAATGTGGTGGTTGCCACCGGAGCCAAGGTGCTTGGCTCCTTTACCGTGGGCGACCATGCAAAGATCGGCGCAGGCTCTGTCGTGCTCAAGGAGGTTCCTCCCTATGCAACAGTGGTGGGGATTCCCGGACGCGTGGTGGTCATGCGTGGGCAGCGCGTGCATACCCTGGACGAGATGAAGCGCGCACAGTCCCACCTGCCTTTGCTGGAGGGGGAGGAAGTGCAGGAACTGGAAGAGGAGTTCGATGTGGATCTCGATCATTGCGCCCTTCCCGATCCCGAGGAGGAAATGCGCCAGTCCATGCTGGATGAGATACATGCTCTGGAAAGAAAAGTAGCCGAGTTGGAGCAGAAATTGGAGGAAAAACATGCTGAAAGTCTATAATACCCTTACCAGGGAAAAAGAGGAATTCGTTCCGGTGAAGAAGGGGGAGGCCAGCATCTATTGCTGCGGTGTCACGCCTTACAACCATCCCCATATCGGAAACGCCCGTCCCTTTGTGACCTGGGATGTCATTCGGCGCTATCTGGCCCGCAAGGGATACAAGGTGCGCTATATCCAGAACTTCACGGATGTGGACGACAAGATCATCCATGCCGCGAAGCAGGAAGGGGTGCAGTGGAGCGATATCTCCGGCCGCTACATCAAGTCGTACTTCGAGTCTATGGATGCCCTCAATGTGCGCCATGCCGACCTGTATCCGCGGGTTTCGGAGACGATTCCGGATATCATCAGGATGATCGAGACACTGGTGGAGAAGGGCTATGCCTATCCCCTGGAAAACGGGGATGTGTTCTACAGCGTGGAGAAATTTGCGGGATATGGAAAGCTCAGCGGCCGAAAGCTGGAGGACATGCAGGCCGGTGCCCGCGTCGAGGTGGATGGGCGCAAGCATCATCCCATGGACTTTGCCCTCTGGAAGTCGGCAAAGCCCGGCGAGCCCTTCTGGGAAAGCCCCTGGGGGCAGGGAAGGCCGGGCTGGCATATCGAGTGCTCCGCCATGTCCCTGAAATACCTCGGGGAGACCTTTGATTTCCATGGCGGTGGCAGCGACCTGGTCTTCCCCCATCATGAGAACGAGATTGCCCAGTCCCAGGCCTGCATCGGCGATGAGAAGGGCTTTGCCCGTTATTGGCTGCACAATGGCTTCATCACCATCAAGAACGAGAAGATGAGCAAGTCGAAGAACAATTTCTTCACGGTCAAGGATATCCTGCGGGAATTCCCCGGGGAGGTGGTCCGGTTCTTCATCCTGCAGACCCATTACCGCAGCCCTCTGGATTTCAGCGAGGAACGCTTGCAGGAAGCCCGGACGAGCCTGGGCAGGCTGGAGAACACGCAGGAGTGCATCGGGGAGCTGGCGAAGCTGCAGGGGGAAAGCGATACGGCAAAGGAACTTGCGGCGAAGTCAGGGGTGCTTTTGGCGGCCTTTGACGAGGCCATGGACGATGACTTCAATACGGCTCTTGCCATCAGCCAGATGTTTGCCCTGTCCAAGGAAATCAACGTCTACTATCAGGAAGTAACTTCCGGAGGGAAGGCCTTCGATGCCAAAAACTTTGCGGTTGCTGCCAAGGCCTACGAGGACATGGCGGGAATCATCGGCATTTTCGAGCAGAAGGAGGCCGGTGGGGATGATGGCCTCGTGGAAAAGCTCATGGAGCTCATCATCGGAATCCGTCAGGATGCCCGCAAGGAGAAGAACTGGGCGGTGGCCGACAGGATCCGCGACGGGCTCAAGGAGGCCGGCATCGTTCTGGAGGATTCCAAGAATGGGGTGCGGTGGAAGAAGGCATGAAGTTCGACCATTTCAAGATGCTTGTGGACATGATGTTCGTTCCCGATGGGAACGGCGGCCTGCTGCAGCGGTATGATTCCGTGGATGCGAAGACCCTTCATCCTTTGGTGCTGGCCTACATTGGGGATGCCTGGTTCCACCTGTTCGTGAGAGGAAGGCTCCTCTCCTACGAGCAGGCGAAGGTGCAGGCACTGGACCAGTTCAGCTCGCAGATCGTCTCTGCGGTCTGGCAGGCAAAGGCATGGCATGGCATCAAGGATATGCTCACCGAGGAGGAACAGGCGGTTTTCCGCAGGGGGCGCAACGCAAAGAGCCATGCCCCCCGCAGCGCCAGTGTGGCGGAATATCATACCAGTACGGGCTTTGAGGCGCTTTTGGGGACCTTGTATCTTCAGGAGAAATACGAGCGCCTGTACGATGTCGCAGAGGCGGCCTTTCAGGTCATTTCCCGGGAAATGATGGAGGAAATACAGAAGCGAAGGTGAGAATATGATGAAGGTCAAGCTGTTGGATTACACGCCGGAGCCGGAGCGGGTGGTGGCTATGGCTGCCCGCCTTTGCTATTCGGCGATTGGGGCGGAGGAACTTTCGGAGCGTCTCAGCGAGGAAAAGGTTCGGGAAATGGTGGAGAAGATGGTGGCTTCGGGACATGCCTCCACCATAGAGCATGTTTCCTTCACCTTCGGCATCGAGGGGGTCAGCCGTGTGCTCACTCACCAGTTGGTACGCCATCGCATAGCATCCTACGATCAGCAGTCACAGCGTTATGTTGCGGAGCATGATTTCGAGTACATCACGCCCCATACCATTGAGGAAAAGCCCGAGGCAAGGGCGAAGTACGATGCCCTTTTGGAGCAGATCCGAAAGGCCTATGACGATCTGGTGGAAATGGGGATTCCCAAGGAAGACGCCCGCTATGTGCTGGCTAATGCCACGGAGACGAAGATTCTCGTGACGATGAACGCCCGGTCCCTGCTCCATTTCTTCCAGCTGCGCTGCTGCAATCGCGCCCAGTGGGAGATACGGGAGATGGCTTACAAGATGCTGGAGGAGGTTCAGAAGGTGGCACCGACGCTCTTCAAGAACGCCGGGGCAAGCTGCGTCAGCACGGGTCGCTGCCCCGAGGGAGCCATGACCTGCGGGAAGTTTCAGGAAATGATGAAACTGCGCAAGGAATAAGAAGGAATGATGATTTGGAGATCGCGGTGAAGGAAGTGTTTGAGGAGTGAAGCAGTCCGGGGAAATGGCCAGGGAACTTCCGGAGGATGTGCTGGTGGGGCGCAATGCTGTACTGGAAGCCCTGCGGAGCGGCAGGGGCATCAACAAGCTGCTGGTGGCGAAGGGGGACAGGGAAGGCTCCATTACCGAGATTCTGTCCTTGGCAAAGGAGAGGGGCATTCCCGTCCAGCTGGTGGAACGGCCAAAGATCAGCTCCATGGCCGGGGATATGCGCCATCAGGGGGTATTGGCCCATGTTGCACCCGTGGCCTATGCGGAACTGGAGGACATCCTGAAGCGTGCGGAGGAACGGGGGGAGCAGCCCTTGCTGCTCCTTCTGGATGAACTGGAGGATCCCCACAATCTCGGGGCCCTGATGCGCACGGCGGATGCCATGGGCGTTCATGGCATCCTGATGCCGAAACGGCGCAGCGTTCCCCTCAATGCCACGGTGGCCAAGACTTCGGCAGGCGCGGTGGAATACGTTCCCGTTGCCCGCATCGGAAACATTGCCCAGACATTGAAAGCGCTGAAGGAGAAAGGCTTCTGGGTTGCCGGGGCGGATATGGAAGGAAGGGAACCCTGCTACGAGGCAAATCTCACCGGCCCGCTGGTGCTGGTGGTGGGGAATGAGGGCAAGGGCATGAGCCGCCTCACGAAGGAGTCCTGCGATTTCCTGGTGAGGATTCCCATGGCAGGGAAAATCAATTCCCTCAACGCCTCCGTGGCAGGCTCGATTCTCATGTATGAGGCCATGAAGCAGAGATTGAAAACGGAATAGGCAGTGGGCCGGTCATTTTGTGATGACCTTGACCGTGCAACAACTGTTCGCTCTTTCTCTGTGCGAGTTCTGGCTGAAGGCACAAAAATAGGAAAATTGCCTAGACATTTAGGTAATACAGCCGTTGTCGATATGCTTTCGATAACGGCTGTCCTTTTTCAGGAAACAAAAATACATTTACAGGAAACATTTTTCGAATCCTATTGCAAAACGAACAGATGTTTAGTATAATGGATGTAACATAAGAATAATAAATGAGGAGATGGTCATTTTGGCAATGGATAAAAAGGAAGCATTGGACAGCGCACTGCGGCAGATCGAGAAGGATTTCGGCAAGGGTTCCATCATGCGGCTGGGGGATGCCAAGGCGAATATGAACGTGGAGGTCATATCGACGGGCATCCTTCCGCTGGACATCGCTTTGGGCGTCGGAGGTGTTCCCAGGGGAAGGATTGTCGAGGTGTACGGGCCGGAGTCGTCGGGCAAGACCACGGTCACCCTGCACATGATTGCAGAGGCACAGAAGGCAGGGGGGATTGCGGCATTCATTGATGCGGAGCACGCCCTGGACCCGATCTATGCCCAGAAATTGGGCGTTGACATTGATGAATTGCTCGTCTCCCAGCCGGACACGGGGGAACAGGCACTGGACATCGTGGAGGCATTGGTGCGGAGCGGCGCCATTGACATCATCGTCGTGGACTCTGTGGCAGCTCTTGTACCCAAGGCCGAAATCGATGGGGATATGGGAGACTCCCATGTGGGGCTCCAGGCGCGCCTCATGAGCCAGGCCATGCGCAAGCTCACGGGCATCATCAGCAAATCCCGGACGACGGCGGTTTTCATCAACCAGATCCGCGAAAAAGTCGGTGTCATGTTCGGCAACCCGGAGACGACCACGGGTGGCCGAGCCTTGAAGTTCTATGCCTCGGTGCGCCTTGATGTGCGCAAGATCGATACCCTGAAGCAGGGGCAGGATGTCATCGGCAACCGCACCCGCATCAAGGTGGTCAAGAACAAGGTGGCGCCGCCCTTCAAGCAGGCGGAGTTCGATATCATGTACGGGGAAGGCGTGTCCAAACTGTCCAGTATCGTGGATATGGGCGTGGAAATGGATATCATCGACAAGAGCGGGGCGTGGTTCTCCTACAATGGCGCACGTCTTGGGCAGGGCAAGGAGAATGCCAAGGCAGCACTGGCGGAGCAGCCAGAGCTTTTGGCGGAGATTGAGAGCCGCATCCGCACGAGCCTGATGGCGCCGGTTGTGGAGGAACAGATGGACGAGGCTCCGGTTTCGGAGGAAGCGCAGGATGCCGAGGGCTGAGAAAACAGCCCTCATGTATGCGGTGGATCTGCTGGCGAGGCAGGAGCAGAGCAGCAACAAGCTCAGGGAAAAACTCCGCCGCAAGGGATATGAGGACGAGGAAATTGAGGCGGCGCTTCTCCGGTTGGAGGAGAGGCATTACCTGAACGATGAAGATGCCTGTGCAAGGCAGTTCAGGTTCCTCTATGAGGAAAGCCGGAGTTCCGTGAAGCAGATCTGCGTGAAGCTCATGCAGAGGGGGTTTGACAGCTCTTTGGTGCGGGACTGCGTGCCGCAGGACACCTACGAGCGCGAGGTGCAGGCGGCACTGCGCTGCCTTGCCGTCAGGTTCAAGCCCTCGGCGGACAGGGAGAAGATGATGGCAAGCCTTTACAGAAAAGGGTTTGAGGGCGCTGCCATTCAAGGTGCAGTGGAGGAATTCATGGCAGATGAGGAATGACAAAAAAGCGGTTCCATGTCAATGAAGACATGGAACCGCCTTTTTTGAAACAGGTGCTCAATATTTAATAATACATATCCATGAGATTTCCGCGATTCCCGCGCATCGTGGAAGCGATGTGCATATTGGGGGCATACATGCCCTTGGAAGAATCGTCGGGGCGTCCGAGGGCTTCGTCGAGGCGCGGGAAGACACGGTCTGCCTGATAGTCCGACGAAACGGTTTTCTTGTCGATCTGGCCGGCAAGCCCATCCCGTCCCAGTGCCTGCTCCACAGAGCCAGGGTCCTCCTGCAGGGCCTTCGTCAATGTCTGGGTATCCACGCTCAGCATGCCTGTGGGCTCCATATTGACGCCAACATTTTCCATGTTCTGCATGACATCGTCCTCGGTGTTGCTGAAGGAGGATGCGAAATAATCGAACTGGCTGGAAATGCCGATCCTGGATTGCAGATAGCCGACTGCGTCGTTGTATTGGTCGATGAGATCTGTGATTTCCTGGGCAGTATCTTCCGGAGGCTGGAATGGAGGAGTTTTTCGTGACTCGTTGGCGAGGGGATCCGAATAGACATTGTTTTCGGGTTCTTCATCGGCAATGCCCTGCGTGCCATCATCTGTTGCATCTTCGTTTGCAGCCTTGTCGGTTTCCTGGGAGAGGTTATTGGTGTCCTTGGTGGTTGCGATTCCAAGAATGCCCTTTTGTGTGTTCTGGGTCATATGGAAGGTGCCAAACTTGTCCCCGGAAGTCTGGTTTGACTGCGCATTGCCCGTTTCCGAGGAGTTGCGGTAGTCTACGGTCTTGAGAGCTTCTCCCGTCTTCTTGGCATCGCCCATTGCCTGCTTGAATTCCGACTGGAAGGATGATTTTGCCGAGTCGTAATCCGAAACCACATTGCTCAAGGTATTATTGCCCAATATGGAATTGAAGTAGGTAGACGCATAGTTGACGCCCGTGCTCTTCACCGAATTGCTGAAAAATGTGGGAATCGTTGGGTGGCTGATGGTTTGGCCAGTACCGATGCCCTTGGCGGCGAGATCGGCAATCGAGAAAAAGTTACTGACCGACGCATTGATCGTCGCCATGAGAATCCCTCCCTTCCTTGCATAGTACATCCATTTACTCACTTCAATTATAGCACATTTTTGGTGGTTTCCCTAGGGAAAATTTCGATTTTTCATGGATTTTTTGGAGTGTTTTTCCTGTGGAAAAACCTGAACAATTGCGTTATAATCCTTAATAGGTGTATTTTATCTTTATGTCAGGAGAGTTGAGCTTACGACATGTTTACGTGTATCACTGAATCCCCGGAGCAGACATCTGCCTTGGCCGTTGCGGTTGGAAAGAGGATACGGGAGGGCACGGTGCTCTGCCTGGAGGGGGATCTGGGTGCGGGCAAGACGCTTTTCGTTCAGGCACTGGCGGCGACGCTGGGGGTTGAGAGCGAGGTCACAAGCCCTACCTTCAATCTCATGAATATCTATGAGGGAATCTGCCCCATCCTGCATTTCGATCTCTATCGCCTGGAGACGGAGGAGCAGCTGGAGGACATCGGTTTCTTTGAGTATACGGAGAATCCGGAGGGAATCGTTGTCATCGAGTGGGCGGACAAGTTTCCCGATGCCTTGCCGGAGGAATATGTGACGGTGAGGCTGGAGCGGACGGAAAACCCGGATGAGCGGTGCATCCTCTTTTCCTGTATCGGCGAGCGCAATGAGGAATTCCTGAAGGAGCTGGAAGAATCTTGTCAATCCTAGCAATCGACACATCATCCCAGGTGTCAAGCGTGGCAGTTGCATCAGGGGAAAGACTGTCTGCGGAGCTTACGATGCAGGCGAAGCTCACCCATTCAGAGACGCTCATGCCCCATATCGAACAGGTACTGCAGATGGCGGGGCAGCCCAAGGAGTCGCTGGAGGGCATTGCCGTGAGCATCGGTCCCGGTTCCTTCACGGGCCTGCGCATCGGCCTTGCCGTGGCAAAAGCCATGGCCTATGCCTTGGACCTGCCCTTGGTCGGCGTGCCCACCATGCAGGCTCTTGCCTGCCATTTTCCCGTGCCGGGGGTGCGGCTTGTGGCCCTTGTCGACGCGCAGAAGGGAAATGCCTACTGTGAGGGCTATGTTTGGGAATCCGGGAACCTGCGCATCGTGACCCCCCTTGAGATCGTTGCCGTGAAGGATTTCCTGTCCACCTGCGGCGATTGGGAGGGAAGGACGATCCTCCTTGGGGATGTTGTCGGGAAGCGCATTGCAGGAAAGCATGAGCTTCCGATGAATGTCCAGACAGCGCCGTCGCATCTCTGCATGCCGCGGGCAGCGGGAGTTGCCATGCTGGGGCTTCGGAAACTGGCGGCAGGGGAAACTGCGAATGTCATGGATCTGGAACCCTTTTACGTGCGCCGTTCCGAGGCAGAGGTGCTTTGGGAGAAACGCCATCCGGAGGCTGCGCTATGAATCTGTCCTTCCGTGAGATGGTGCCGGAGGATGCGGAGCAGGTGGAAAAGGTGGAGCAGGCCTGCTTTGCGATTCCCTGGTCCCGCAAGTCCTTCTGGGAAGAAGCGGCAAACGAGAATACCTTTTATCTGCTGGCACTGGATGACGGGGAAGTCATCGGATATGCGGGAACCTGGCTTGTGGCAGGGGAGGCGCAGATCACAAATGTGGCGGTTGCGCCGGAATACCGTGGAAAGGGCGTTGGGACGGCCCTCATGACGGAACTTGTCCGCCATGTCAAGGAGCAGGGCATCACGGCGATGACCCTGGAGGTGCGTCCTTCCAATGCGCCTGCCCTGGCACTCTATGCGAAGTTCGGCATGAAGGAGGCGGGGCGCCGCAAGGGGTATTATTCCGATAACGGCGAGGATGCCATCATCATGTGGAATACGAAACTATGAATGGGGAATTGTTTTGAAAGATGAGGAGAACTGCCTGACATTGGCCATAGAGTCCAGCTGCGATGAGACAGCAGCGGCTGTCCTTCGGGGCGGCAGGACAATCTTGTCGAATATCATATCGACGCAGATACCCGTGCACCGGAAGTTCGGCGGAGTGGTGCCGGAAATCGCGTCGCGGAAGCATATCGTGAACATCATGCCGGTCATTGACGAGGCTCTTGGGCAGGCAAAGGTAAAGCTCAGGGACATCGACCAGGTGGCGGTGACCTATGGGCCGGGACTGGTGGGGGCGCTTCTCGTGGGAGTCTCCGCGGCGAAGGCCTTGGCCTTTTCCCTGGGGGTTCCCTTGATTGGCGTGAATCATCTGGAAGGCCATATCTTTGCGAATTTCCTGAGCGACACGACGCTGGAGCCGCCCTTTGCCGCCCTCGTGGTTTCGGGCGGCCATACAGCCCTTGTGCATGTGAAGGGCTACAATCATTTCACCATGATGGGACAGACCCGGGATGATGCCGCAGGGGAGGCCTTCGACAAGGTGGCCCGGGTCATGGGGCTCCCCTATCCGGGGGGGCCGCAGATTGACAAGCTGGCAAAGGAGGGGAATCCCCTTGCCATCGATTTTCCCCAGGCTCTCAGGGATGATGGAAGCTATGAGTTCAGCTTCAGCGGCCTGAAGTCTGCGGTGCTCAATTATCTCAACAGCGTGCGGCAGAAGGGTGCTGAGATCCATCGGCCGGATGTGGCGGCTTCTTTCCAGAGGGCGGTCATCGAGGTTTTGGCGGCAAAGTCCTTCGATGCCCTGGAGGAGACCGGAATGGACACCCTGGTGCTGGCGGGAGGCGTTGCCGCCAACAGCGCGCTGGAGGCTCGCTTGCGCGAGGAGGCAGCGAAGAGAAAGATCCGTTTTGTCTATCCCTCCCCGATCCTCTGCACGGACAATGCCGCCATGATTGGCTGCAGGGGATTTTATCAGGCAAGGGCGGGGAAGTTTGTCGATGGCTATCTCAACGCCGTGCCCGGTCTGGGGCTTTCCGATGTGGAGGATGTGTGAGAAAGACTTGCAAATTCAAGCCATTTGTGGTAGTATGGCTACATTGCGGCGATGAAGAAGTGCGGTAGTCCAGGGTGGCATGTCCAGAGAATCCTGTCATGGCTGGAAGCAGGAGCGTGTGCGTGGATGAAGATTCCCTTCGGAGCCTTTCGGTGAAGCCTGTCCATAGGTGTGTAGCCGGAACGTGCGGCAGCGTTAATGCCATGGAGCATCAATTAGGGTGGTACCGCGAAATGACCTTCGCCCCTTGTCGGGCGGGGGTTTTATTGTTATTAGGGAGGTTTCCGATGAGAGAGAAAATTGAAAAGCTGAAGCAGGATGCTGCCAAGGCTATCAGGGAAAAGGTTGCAGATCTGGGAGAACTCAATGATATCCGCGTCAAGTATCTCGGAAAGAAAGGGGAATTGACGGCTATCCTGCGTGGGATGAGCCAGCTCAGTGCCGAGGACCGCCCGAAGATCGGGAAGATTGTCAATGAAGCGCGGGCACAGCTTGAGGCACTGATCCAGGAGAAGAATGAGCAGCTCAAGGCCAGGGAACTGGCAGACAAGCTCTCCGGCGAGCGGATTGACGTGACGCTTCCGGGACGGCAGCGTCCCCTGGGGCATCTTCATCCCCTGACGCTTACGCTGAACCGCATCAAGGAAATCTTTTTGAACATGGGCTTCAGCGTCGAGGAAGGCCCGGAAATCGAGAAGGACTATTTCAACTTCGAGGCATTGAACCTGCCAAAGGACCATCCGGCCCGCGACATGCAGGATTCCTTTTACATCACGGAGGACATCCTCATGCGCACCCAGACCTCTCCCGTCCAGGCGCGCACCATGCAGTCCCATGAGCCCAACAGCCCCATCCGCATGATTGCGCCGGGGCGTGTCTATCGCCGGGATGATTACGATGCCACACATTCCCCCATGTTCACCCAGGTGGAGGGGCTCGTCATCGACAAGGGCATCAGCTTTGCCGACCTCAAGGGAACCTTGGAGACTGCCCTGAGGCAGATTTTCAACGACAAGGTGGGCGTGCGTTTCCGTCCCAGTTTCTTCCCCTTCACGGAGCCCAGCACGGAGGTGGACATTTCCTGTGTCATGTGCCACGGGGAGGGCTGCCGCGTCTGCAAGGGCACGGGCTGGCTGGAGATCCTGGGTGCCGGCATGGTGCATCCCCATGTTCTGGAGATGAGCGGCTATGATCCGGCGAAGGTCAGCGGATTTGCCTTCGGGCTCGGCGTGGAGCGTATTGCCATGCTGTCCTATGGGGTGGACGATCTGCGTTTGTTCTACGACAATGATGTGCGGTTCTTGCGGCAGTTCTGAGGAAGGAGATAGATCATGCAGGTTTCGGTGAAATGGCTGAAGGATTATATAGATTTCGACTGGTCGGCGGAGGAACTGGCGGACAAGTTCACCATGGCCGGTGTGCCGGTGGAGCATGTGATACGTGCGGATGAAGGCCTGGAAAAAGTGGTGACGGGGCGCATCGAGACGCTGGTGCCCCATCCGGACTCCGACCATCTTCAGGTTTGCTCCATGAATGTGGGAAAGGATGAGCCCGTCCAGATTGTTACAGGGGCCCAGAACGTGGCGGAGGGGCAGGTGGTTCCCGTTGCCCTCGTGGGGGCGCATCTCCCCAACGGCCAGAAGATATCCAAGGGCAAGCTGCGGGGGGTTCCCTCCAATGGCATGCTTTGCTCTGCAGGCGAGCTCAAGATGGACCTCACAAAGCTCACCGAGGAGGAGAAGGATGGCATCTACATCCTCCCGGCCGATACTCCTGTGGGGGTTCCCGCAAAGGATGTCCTCGGGATGGATGATGTCATCCTGGAATTCGAGCTCACGGCGAACCGTGGGGATTGCTTCAGCGTCTTCGGGCTGGTTCGGGAGATTGCCGTGCTTTCCGGCAATGAACCGAAATGGCCGGAAATCTCCGTCAAGGAGGATGATGGGGCAAAGGCAGAGGACCTGGTGCGCATCGGCATCGAGGCGGAGGATCTTTGCGACCGCTTTTCCGCCCGCGTCATCCGCAATGTGAAGATCGGCCCCTCGCCGGAGTGGATGCAGCAGCGCCTGGAGGGGGCGGGCATCCGCGCCATCAACAATGTGGTGGATGTGACGAACTTCGTCATGGTGGAGCTGGGACAGCCCATGCACGCCTATGATTACGACCATGTGGCCGGGCACAGCCTCACGGCCCGCCGCGCCAGGGCAGGGGAGAACCTCCATACTTTGGACGATTCCTCCCGTCTGGCAAAGGGCGATGAGCTGGTGATTGCCGATGCGGAGAAGGCAGCCGGTCTTGCCGGTGTCATGGGCGGCCTGGAGAGCGAGGTTGTGGACACCACCACTTCCATCATTTTGGAGGCGGCGTCCTTCAACGGGCCGAGCATCCGCCGCACCTCCCGCGCCTGCGGACTCCATACCGAGGCATCGGGACGTTTCGAGCGCGGTGTGGATGTGGAGAACACGAAGCGCGCCCTGGACCGTGCGGCGCAGCTCTTGCAGGAGATGGGAGCCTGTACGGTGACACAGGGCATTGTGGATGCCTATCCGAACCCAAGGCAGCCGGTGACGGTGAGCTTCACGGCGGAGCAGATCAACCGCCGCCTCGGGACGGAGATTTCCGGCGAGCGCATGGCGGAAATCCTGGGACGGCTGGGCTTCGGGGTTTCCGGCGACGGCAGTTCCTATCAGGCGAAGGTGCCCTCCTGGCGCAACGATGTCTCCCTCATGGATGATATTTCCGAGGAGATTGCCCGGATCCACGGCTTCGAGAACATTGCCTCCACCATGCCCTGGGGCAGTGTGGTGCAGGGCTGCCAGAGCCCGCGGCAGAACTTCATGGATGAGATCCGGGGCATTCTCGTCAGCCTGGGCATGTGCGAGGAGCTCTCCTTTGGCTTTACGCATCCCGATATGTTCGACAAGATGCGGGTGCCGGAGGACAGCAAGCTCCGCAAGGCCATCGAGATCATGAATCCCTTGACGGATGAGTATCCCCTGGTCCGCACGACGCTGCTTTCGGGCATCATGGAAAATGTGGCTCGGAACTTCTCACGCAAGAATGAGGATGTCCGGCTCTTTGAGATTGCGCCGGTGTTCTACCCGAAGGCTCTTCCCGTGACGGAGCAGCCGGAGGAGGTCATGAAGCTGGCGGGCATCATGACGGGGCGGCGCAATGCCATGGGCTGGAATCAGGACAATGAGGCAGTGGATTTCTATGACATCAAGGGTGTCGTAGAGGAACTGTTCCGGAGGCTCGCCATCTCCAAGTACACTGTGGAGGCCGGAGAGCATTACATGTTGCATCCGGGAAAGACTGCGGTGTTCAAGAAGGGGAAGGAAGTCATCGCGACCATGGGGGAGGTTCATCCCGCCGTTGCCGATGCCTTTGGCATCAAACAGAAGATGTACGTCTTTGAGATGGATATCGAGACCCTCATGAAATACACGGCGAAGAACTTCCATTTCGAGCCCCTGCCGAAGTATCCTGCCATCAGCCGCGACCTCGCCATGCTGGTGGACGAGGGCGTGAATGCCGGGGATGTGGAGCAGGTCATTGCGAAGAATGGCGGCAAGCACTTCAAGGATGTGACGCTCTTTGATGTCTATACGGGCAAGCAGATTGCTGACGGCAAGAAGAGCCTTGCTTTCACGATGCGGTTCCAGTCGAAGGACAAGACACTGACCGACGCAGAGGCCGATGAGGCTTTCCAGGGCATCCTCAAGGCTGTGGAAAAGAACTTCCAGGCAGAGCTTCGGGCATAAATGACAGGTGATGAAGATGGAGAAGAAAGAGGCAATCAAGGTTCCCGTGGAGATTTTCGGTACAACGTATCCTCTCCGCACGGACGGCGACCCGGAGTATTTGAAGAAGCTGGCAAAAATGGTGGATACTCATATGAAGTCCGTTTCCCAGCGTACCCGCAGCTTCTCCGGTCCGCGCATCGGGGTGCTGGCAGCCCTTGAGCTGGCAGATGAGTATTGCAAACTGAAAAAGGATTACGACGAGCTTTTGGCACTTCTGGAGGAAAAGTGAGGGGGATTTTCAAAGATGAAACTTGTAGTCACGGTTGTAGGAAAGGATCGCGTCGGCATCATTGCCATGGTGAGCCAGATACTGGCGGAGAATAATGTGAACATCCTGAGCATCAATCAGAATATCATGGACGGCTTTTTCAATATGATTCTCATTGCAGAGATCAGCGAAAGCAAGATCAAGCTCACGGAGCTGCAGAAGATCCTCAAGGAGCGGGGCGAGGAAATCAATGTGCAGATCAAGGCACAGCATGAGGACATCTTCAATGTCATGCATAGTGTGTAGGCTTCGCTTGAGGAGGGCTTTTTCCAGTGATAACGATAGATGACATTTTAGAAACAAACCGGATGATTACGGAGAACAAGCTGGATGTGCGCACCATCACCATGGGGATTTCCCTTCGGGACTGCGCCCATCCCAATATCAGCCAGTTCTGCCGCAATGTCTATGACAAGATCACCACATCGGCGGAATTCCTTGTGAAGACGGGGGAGGACATCGAGGCGGAGTATGGCATTCCCATCATCCACAAACGCATTTCCGTGACGCCCATTGCCATTGCCGCAGATGCCTGCAAGACGGATACCTATGTGCCGGTGGCGGAGGCTTTGGACAAGGCGGCGAAGGAAGTGGGGGTGAACTTCATCGGGGGATTCTCTGCCCTTGTGGAGAAGGGGTTCACCAACGGGGACCGCATTCTCATCAATTCCATCCCACAGGCCCTTGCTTCCACGGATCTGGTGTGCTCCTCCGTCAATCTCGGCTCCACGAAGTCCGGCATCAATATGGACTGCGTGCGGGAGATGGGGGAGATCATCAAGCGCACGGCGGAGCTCACCCGGGACCAGCAGGCCCTTGGCTGTGCGAAACTGGTGGTGTTCTGCAATGCGCCGGGGGACAATCCCTTCATGGCGGGGGCATTCCATGGCGTCAGCGAGGCGGATAAAGTTGTTAGCGTCGGCGTCAGCGGTCCCGGTGTCGTGAAGCATGCCCTGGAGGATTTGAAGGGCGCGGATTTCACGGAGATTGCGGAGACCATCAAGAAAACGGCCTTCAAGATCACCCGTGTCGGGCAGCTCGTGGCGCGGGAGGCATCGAAGCGCCTCGGTGTTCCCTTCGGCATCATCGACCTCTCCCTTGCTCCCACGCCTGCCGTCGGCGACAGCGTGGCCCGCATTATCGAGGAATTGGGCATTGAGGGCTGCGGTGCGCCGGGAACGACGGCGGCACTGGCGCTGCTCAACGATGCGGTGAAGAAGGGCGGCCTCATGGCCTCCTCCCATGTGGGAGGCCTTTCGGGGGCCTTCATTCCCGTCAGCGAGGACGAGGGCATGATCCATGCCGTGCAGCAGGGAAGCCTTTCCATTGAGAAGCTGGAGGCCATGACCTGCGTATGTTCCGTGGGCCTCGATATGATTGCCATCGAGGGGGACACCTCTGCGGCGACGATTTCTGGCATCATCGCGGACGAGGCGGCGATTGGCATGATCAACAACAAGACCACGGCGGTGCGCGTGATCCCCGTTCCCGGCAAGAAGGTTGGGGAAATGGTGGAGTACGGCGGGCTCCTGGGCTACTGCCCCATCGTTCCCGTCAGGAGCCAGTACAGCTCCGAGGCCTTCATTGCACGGGGCGGGCGCATTCCTGCACCCATCCGGAGCCTTACGAACTGAGGTTATGAAGGGAATATCGTAAAACGCAAAAATCGCCTATGGACATAGTTGCCATAGGCGATTTTTTGTACAATTCTTACCGTCCGTGATGATGACGTCCGCCGCAGTAGCCGTTCCCCTGGCCATCGCAGTAGCCGTCCCCGTTGTGGTAGGGGCAGTCCTCCCGGTAGCAGGGGCGGTGGTCCCAGTTTTCCGTATCGTCACCTGCTGCAAATGCCGTGAGGGAGGAGGCCGCCAGAACCGCCATCAGGATGCTGAGAATTTTTTTCTTCATGTTTATCACTCCTTCTGTGCTTGATTATAGGACAAAAATGTGACAGAAGTATGACGGGTGTTCATTTTTCTGCAAAATTCTGTCCTGAATCTGGAAAAACTGACCACTTTTTGGCAGCATATTGAAACCCTATCCCCCCTGTGATAAAGTAAAGTAAGATGCTGTACCCTTTGGGACATCCGAGGATGATTCTATGCAGGATTCGAGTCCTGCGTCATAGATGTTTGCCGGAAACCTGCAAGAAAGGATGCTTGTCATGAGCCGAAAGAAGTCCATGAAGAAGAAACTTGCCGTTGCCATGTCGGTGGTGAATGCCCTGAACGCCGTCACCCCCATGGCTCTCCCCTATGTAAACGTGAGCCGGGATATGTCCACTGCAGGGGGGCAAACATGTGATCTGGGAGGGGTTCACTTTTCTCTTTCCTGCTCGGAAGGCGTGGCCCATGCGGAGGAAGTAGATTTAGATGTAAGTACGCTTAACGACGGCGAAACGCAGAGTGTGGGTGACGGCCAAACGGGCACGGTCGGAACCATGAACGGCGGGACGCAGAAAGTGATGGTCAGCGGCACGGGCACGGTCGAAACCATGAACGGCGGGACGCAGGATTTGGACGGCGGCTCGGGCACGGTCTCCTCCATGAGCGGCGGGACGCAGGTTGTAGGCTACGGCGGCAGGGGCACGGTCTCCTCCATGAGCGGCGGGACGCAGGAGTTGCTCGGCGGCGGTAACACGGGCACGATCGAAATCATGCGCGGCGGGAAGCAGTCTATTGGAAACGGTGACACAGGGACGGTCTCCACCATGAGCAATGGGTGGCAGGAGGTGCACATTCATGGCAATGGCACGATTGAAACCATGAGCAATGGTATGCAGACTGTGGAAGACATGGGCACGGGCACGGTCTCCACTATGATTGGCGGGCAGCAGCATGTGTCCAACGGTGGCACTGGCATAGTCTCCACCATGAATGGCGGGACGCAGATTGTGGAAAGCGGCGGCACCGGAAATGTAGGCTCCATGTCAGGCGGCGTTCTTGACATGCGCGGCGGCATCACGTCCGTCCGCACAGTCTACAGAGGCGTTACCTTCATCATTTCCTCCCTCCCTCAAGATGCCCCGGCAATCTCAGTGACAGATCAAATTGATACTAATACAGTAGTAGATATTTCCGGCCTTGACCTTGGCACCGAGGAGCGCTGCGTCACCCTTATGAGCGCAGTGAACAGAATTGATGCGCCCATCCTCGTCTACTCCGGCGGCACCGGTAAAGTGTCCACTTACATATACCCCGACCACCCCTTCGTGGAGGTGAAAAGCACGGACCTCACGGAGAAGCCCAACAACTACCTGACGGCCTCTTGCCAGAGGAAGGACACCGTTTCCCTGGAGGGAGATCAGAATGTAATGAACTACACCATTGCAAGAACTCCCTATACCCAGGTAACCGTCAGTGGGGCTGTCCCCTGGAACACATCAGCTCCCCTCGTCTCTTCCCTTTCCTCCAGCACCTTTGATGCGCATACACAAATGAACCTCGGAGGCCTTTCCTTCTCCGTCACCGACGAAACGGCAGGGAAACTTTGTTCAGGCGCTGTCATGGACCTGATTGCAAGCGGCGTGACGTCGGGCACGATCTCGACGCAGCCCGAAGCCCCCTCCGCCTCCTATGAGGGAAGAAACACCAAACTTTCGGCAGCCGTTGCGGGCGAGGCATCAATTGCCGACAATGCCCTCAAATATACGGTGAGCAGTGTCACACTGGACAAGGTGACCGTGACCTCGGTGGGGGAAACGGCAGACGCTGTTCCGGCAGGCTGGACGGCAAAAGAGGGCGGCGTTGATGTCGATACAAACGGCATGACCGTGCCGGACCTTGCGGCAGGGACGGAGAGGGACATCCTCACCGCCTCGGGGAACCTTTTTGGCAACGCCAAGATTACAGGTGCGAACAAGTACACAGAGGGAGTCTCCGTGGACGATACGAAGAGTGGCGTAACCCTCACCGGTTCCCAGTCCCGCGGCGTCAAAGCCTCAACGGGCGGCGACAAATTAGTCTATGCCGTCAGCGACATGAATGTCAGCAGTATTTCCCTTGGGGAGATGACCTGGGGAACGGGACGCACCATGGGCACAAGCTATGACTTTACGAATGCGGCTGTCGTCGATGCCTCCGGTTTGAAGTTCACAAACCCCGAAGCCGTCAGCGGAAGCATGACGATTCTTTCGGGGGCTGTGAGTCTTCCTTCCACTTTGGGAAGTACGGGAATTTCTTCCGATTATAGTTATTCGCCCGTATCCGGCGTCACGATCAGTGGACACGTCAAGGGCGACATTTCCTCTGCAGATGCGAAAATCACCTATACCGCCACAGAAAACAAGGCAAGCAGCCTGACCTTCACCAATGTGGAATGGAAGGACACAGGGGCGCTCATTGCCCATGCAGCGGATGGAACGAAGAATATCGACTTCAACGGCGCAGCGGTAGATACGACCAAAATCTACTTCACCAATGTCCAGTCTCTCCATGCCAACCAGAAGATGACCCTGGTTTCTTCCTTCGGTACCAGCGTCGGAACCATCAGCGGCACGGAATACACCGTGGGCACCACCCTGAAGGGCAGGGGCAAGGCCTCCCTCTCCGGCAGCGACCTCATCTATACCGTGGAGACGGACAGCAAAGCGGTTCCTTCCGGTGGCGGTTCGTCCTCGGGCGGCGGCAATTCCGGTGGTGGTTCATCCTCTGGCGGAGGCTCGACCTCCAATGGAGGCTCCGGCACCAATTCCGGCAGTGCTTCCACAGGCAAGACAACCACGGTCAGCGGCATGGAAACCTCCGGCAATGTGTCGGGCAGTGCGGCGACCGGGAGCAATCCGGCAAAGAACGACACGGCCAATGTCACGGGCAGCACCGTGAAGGGCTCCGTCACCGGCGCAACGAGCCAGAACGGCGCGGCAGAGGGCAACACGGCAAAAGTCACGGACAGCACCGTCACCGGGGATGTGGCGGGAGCCCATTCGGAAAGCGGGGATTCTTCCTCCAATAAGGCCTCTGTGGAGAATACTTCCGTAGAGGGCAATGTGACAGGTGGCTCCAGTGAAAACGGCGCGGCAGAGAGCAATGAGGCTTCTGTCTCCGGCGACTCCCATGTGAAGGGCAATGTCTACGGCGGCAGGAGCGAAAACGGGACGGCCTCCGGCAATACCGTGAATGTCACAGGCGGCACGGTGGAGGGCTATGCTTTTGGCGGCAAGAGCGCCAAGGAGTCCAGCCATAACAACGTGGATGTTTCCAATGGCACTGTAGGCGGCATCATCGGCGGTGGCTGCCTTACGGCGGAGAACAATACGGTGAACATTGGCGGAGATGCCAAGGTTATCGAGCATGTCTATGGGGCGAAGGCCGATGAGTCCGCCACGGAGAACACCGTGAACGTCACGGGAGGCACCATCGGCGGCAATGTCTACGGCGGCTATGGTGCATCGGTAAAGGCCAACAGCAACACCGTGAACCTCTCCGGTGGCACGGTGCTTGGAGCAGTTTACGGCGGCTACAGCGAAAGCGGCGTGACGGAGAACAATGTGGTGAAGCTTTACGGCTCGGCCAATCTATCTGCCGCCAATCTCTACGGCGGCAACCGGGGCTTCACGGGCAACACCCTCATCATTGGGGATGCTTCCAGCAAGACCGCATGGACCGGCGGCGGGCAGAGTGTCAGGAATCTCGCCAACTTCGAGAACCTGAGCTTCGATGTCGTTCCCTGGTCCGGCAGTACGGCGGCCCTCACCATCACAGATGGTACTGCCTCCGACCTTTCCGGCACCCATGTCAGCGCGAAGAACGTCTGCTTCACCAACACGGATTCTTTAAACAGCGGCAATTCCATGACACTTCTGGATGCCACATCTGTCACGGACAGCGGGAAGAAGCTCTCCGCCGGGAACCTTGTGACGGCGAGCAATTACACCGTGGGAACCACCGGCGAGGGAACGGGAACCCTTTCTCTTGACAAGAAGGGCAATGTCATCTACACCGTCAATACCTCCGCAGGAGGAACCCCCATCGTCACGGCCCAGGAGCAGACACACAACACCGTTATGGGCATGGAGGCAGGGCTGGCAGTCCTTGCCGCAGGAAACGGCTTCATCGGGAAGGCCGCGGAAGGGCTTGGCGATGCGGCCAACCGTGGCGAGGACGGAATCTCCGTCTTTGCGGCCATGGGCGGCGGACAGTCGAGATACGAGACGGGAAGCCATGTGAAGGCCAACACCTGGGGCGGCATCGTCGCCGTGGGTGCAAGGAACGAGCTCTCCAACGGCACTCTGGAATGGGGCGGCTTCGTGGAGCACGGCTCCGGCAACTTCACCCTCTACAGCGAAACGGGTTACGGCAGCGGCTCCTCCAACTATACGGGAGGCGGCCTTCTCGCCAAGTGGCAGAACAAGCAGGATGTCTACACCGAGGCCAGCCTCCGCATGGGAAGGATGCACGACACGGCATCGGACATCCTGCGGGATGCCCTTGGCGGCTCCTACGGCTACAATGTTCATGCCGACTACTACGGCGGCCATGTGGGCATCGGGAAGATCTACCGCTTCGACGGAGGCAGGAGCCTGGATGTCTACGGGAAGTTCTTCGTCACAAAGAGGAACGGCGTCTCCTTTGACGCAGGCGGGCACTACGACCTGGACAGCGTCACCAGCAACGTCCTTCGCATCGGCGCAAGGTACAGCAGCACCGGCGCGAGGTGGAACTGGTACGGCGGCCTTGCCTATGAGTACGAGTTTGACGGAGAGGCGGGAGGCACCGCAGACGGCGCAAGGATCCGCTCCGCCAGCATCCGGGGCAGCAGCCTCATGGCAGAGCTGGGCATCCGCATGGAGCCCACCGCAGCCTCCCCCTGGAAGATGGACATCGGCCTCACGGGACACGCAGGAAAACATAAGGGCATGGGCGGCGCAGTGAGCGTGGCTTATATGTTCTGATAGTAAAACCGTACAGATGCCGTGATAGCGTCTGTACGGTTTTATGGTTCTTGACTTTCGGGAAAAGATAATATACTATAAATCTGTTGAAGTTTTTTGGAAAATGTTGATGATACCGTTGCTGTTGTCAAGGAAATGGATGATTCTTGCATCGCATGGTGCTTTGGGGCCGTTGAAAAGGAGGGGCTTTTTTTGTTTTTCATGAGGAACAAGAAGTTGGGATCGATTGTGGCGGCAGCGCTTTCTGCCATGCTGCTTCTGGGGGGCTGCGGTGACGACCAGCAGCAGGGGGCGAAGACCAATGCCAGCCCGGTCAAGGCAATGAAGGTCATAAAGCAGGATACACCGCTCAACTCGGAATTTGCCGGACAGATTATCGGCAAGGATGAGGTAAAGGTGCAGTCCAAGGTCAGCGGAAAGATCGTGGAGAAGTATGTGCGGGGCGGGCAGTTCGTCCAGGAGGGACAGCCCCTCTACAAGATCGACTCCCGCCAGTATGAGTCTGCTGTGCTTCAGGCACGGGCGAATCTCGCGCAGGCCGAGGCGAACTACAGCGATGCCTCCCAGGACCTTGAGCGTTACGAGCAGCTTTATGAGTCCGCGGCAATTGCGGAGCAGACAGTGACCAATCAGCAGGCGAAGGTGAATGCCTATTATGCGGCGGCGGCCTCCAATGCGGCCTTGCTGCGCAAGGCACAGGAGGATCTGGATGACACGGTGGTCTATGCGCCCATGACGGGGCAGCTTTCCATCGATGATGTGGCGGTGGGGACCTATGCGGCTCCCGGGGCCACAACCCTTGTGACGATTGGTTCCTCCGACCCCATCTATGCGCAGTTCAGCGTTTCCGAGACGGAGTACATGAAGTTCATGAACATCCAGCAGGTCCAGCAGGATGCATCGCCGCATCCTGTAGAGGTTTCCCTTACCCTTTCCGATGGCTCTGTTTATCCATATCTTGGCGAGATCGTTGAGACAGACCGCGCTTTGACGCAGAATACGGGTTCCTTGACCATCAAGGCCATTTTCCCGAATCCGGAGAGCAGCCTTCTTCCCGGCATGTTTGCAAGGGTGAAGCTTTCAGGCAGGGTGATTCCGGGGGCAATTCTCGTTCCCCAGCGCGCCGTGCAGCAGCTCCTCGGCAAGTCCTTTGTCATGGTGGTGGGCGATGGCAATAAGTCAGAAGCCCGCACGGTGGAACTTGGGGATTTGGTAGGCAGCTATTACATCATCAAGAGTGGCATTACGGAAAAGGACACTGTGGTTGTCGAAGGACTCACGAATCTTCAGGAGGGAAAAGATCTGGCTGTCACCATGGTAACTCCGGAAGAGATGGGATTCTCCCTTTCGCCTGACATGCGCCTCTTTGATGCAGATGCTGCCAAGAAGGCATCGAACTCTTAAGGGGGCCTTGTCTTGTCGAAATTCTTTATTCATCGGCCAATCTTCGCCATTGTCATTTCACTTATCATCGTGATTGTCGGCATACTGGCGGGATTGCAGTTGCCGATCGCACAGTACCCGCAGATCTCGCCGCCGACAATCTCTGTCGGCACGAACTATACGGGTGCCAGTGCCAGTGTTGTCAATGAGACGGTTGCCCAGATTATCGAGGAGCAGGTCAACGGCACCCAGGGCATGGACTACATGAGTTCCAACTCTGACGATACGGGCCGTTACAGTCTGTCCGTGACCTTTGAGGTAGGCACGGATGGCGACATGGACTCCGTCAAGGTGCAGAACAACGTGGCGATTGCCAATGCAAGCCTTCCCACGGATGTCCAGAGGGTCGGTGTCACGACGAAGAAATCTTCCAATGATATGGCGCTCATGGTTTCCCTGTATTCGCCAAAGGGATTCTACGACCGCACCTTCATGAAGAACTACGCCACGATCTACCTGCTGGACAAGATCAAGCGTGTGTCAGGCGTCGGCGATGTGCAGGTTTTCGGTGCGGATTATTCCATGCGCGTCTGGCTGAATCCCGACAGGCTGGCAGAGCTTGGGCTTACCGTGGCAAATGTCACGGCGGCCATCCAGGAGCAGAATGTGCAGGCTCCTGCGGGAACCATCGGCTCCATGCCCATTCCGAATGCGCAGGAGAAACAGTATACCGGCAAGGTGAACGGCCGTCTTGTGACACCGGAGCAGTTTGGGAATATCATCATCCATTCGGATGGCGCGGGGAATTTTGTGCGCCTGAAGGATGTGGCCCGTGTTGAGTCAGGGCAGAAGACGAACAATATCATTTCCAAGGCGAATGATGATGCGGCGGTGGGCTTCGGCATCCAGCTTACCAGTGATGCCAATGCCATGCAGACCGTCAAGGAAGTCCGGGATATTCTGGATGAGGCGGAAAAGGATTTCCCGCCGGATCTCGAGATGGATACGATCGTGGACAGCACGGACTACATCCGCGCCTCCATAGAGGAAGTGGTGGAGACCTTTGTTGAGGCGCTGCTGCTGGTGGTGCTTGTCATCTTCGTCTTCCTGCAGAATGTCCGCGCGACGGTCATCCCGCTTCTCGCGGTGCCGGTATCCCTGATTGGTACCTTTGGCGCCTTCATCGTCCTGGATTTTTCCATCAATACATTGACTCTCTTCGCCATGGTGCTTGCCATCGGTCTGGTCGTCGATGATGCCATCGTCGTCATTGAGAACGTGGAGCATCATATGGAGAGCGGCCTTACTCCGGTGGATGCCACGGAGCGGGCCATGGATGAGGTGCAGGGGCCTGTTGTGGCCATCGCTTTCGTCCTTGCGGCGGTGTTTGTCCCCGTTGCATTCCTCGGCGGCATGATGGGCGTGCTTTACCGGCAATTTGCCCTGACCATTGCCATTTCCATGGCACTTTCGGCCTTTGTGGCATTGACCCTTACCCCGGCCCTTTGCGCCATGATCCTGAAACCCCATTCCGGGGAAGATCGGACGGGGCTTCTGGACCGGTTCTTCACGGCCTTCAATAATTGGTTCGAGCGTACGAAGAACGGATATTTGGGAATCGTGGCGAATTTTATCCGCCATTCCCGGCTGGCCATTGTCTTCATGGTTATTGTCGTCGGTCTGACCTGGGTGGTCTACTCAAAACTTCCCTCCACCTTTGTGCCGGAGGAGGATCAGGGATATTTCATCGTCTCGGTCAGCCTGCCGGAGGGCACCTCCACGAACCGTACGCAGGAGACCATGGACAAGGTGGCTGCCGAGATCAGGAAGCTTCCCGGCATCCGCAATACGATGTATGTCAATGGCTTCGATATCCTGTCCTTTGGCTCGAAGTCCAGTGCGGGCACGATGTTCCTTGGGCTTGAGACCTGGGACAAGCGCACGGAGCCCGGGACAGACATCAATTCCCTGATCGGCCAGGTATTTGGCATCGGTGCGAAGATTGCGCCGGAGGCACAGGTCATCGCCTTCAATCCGCCGGCCCTTCCGGGCCTTGGCATGGTGGGCGGCTGGTCCATGCAGCTTCAGGATATGTCCGGCCATACGGATGAGGAGCTCAATGACATCACGAACAAGATTGTCGCTGCCATGAACCAGAGGCCGGAGCTTCAGGGCGTGCGCACGACCTACAAGATCAATTCCCCGGTGTATGACTTTGAGATTGACCGCGAGAAGGTCAAGACATTGAACGTAAACCTTTCCGATGTGTTTACGGCGCTTCAGGTCAATTTCGGCGGCTATCAGGTCAATGATTTCAACCAGTTTGGCCGCTCCTACAAGGTCATGCTCCAGTCCGATACCATGTACCGGACGGAAGCCGAGGCGGCGAAGTTCATCTTCGTCAAGAGCGGTTCCGGGACTATGGTTCCTCTGGATACATTGTTGAAGCCGAGCCTCAGCACAGGCGCTTCCATCATTTCCCGGTTCAATGCGACCCGCGCTGTCCAGATCCAGGGCAATGCCGGGCCCGGATACAGTTCCGGCCAGGCACTGAAGGCGGCAGAGGAAGTCGTGCGGGAAGTCGCGCCTTCCGGGTTTAACGTCGAATGGTCCGGTCAGAGCCGTGAGGAGAAAAAGGCATCCAGTTCCACGGGCAGGGTGCTTGCCCTGGCGCTTGTCTTTGTCTTCCTTTGCCTGGCAGCCCTCTATGAGAGCTGGAGCGTTCCCTATGCGGTGCTGCTGACGGTGCCCACCGGCATTTTCGGTGCAGTGGTTTCCGAATATGGGTTGAGCATGATTGAGGCAATTTGCGGGCATCCGAATTCTGGTTTGCAGGACAGTGTCTACATGCAGATCGGTATCATCATGATCATCGGCCTTGCCGCGAAGAATGCCATCCTCATCGTCGAGTTTGCCAAGGTGCGTGTGGACAGGGGCATGGAGCCGGTGAAGGCCGCCATTGAGGCGGCGGGGCTCCGTCTTCGCCCGATCCTCATGACGTCCTTTGCATTCATTATCGGTTGCCTGCCGCTTGCCATCGCTACCGGCGCCGGCGCGGCAGCGCGCAACGGTATGGGCGTTGCCGTCGTTGGCGGCATGCTCTTTGCGACTTCCTTGGGAATCTTCCTCATACCGGTCTTTTTCGTCATCACGGAATGGATCGCGATGAAGCTTGGCATGGCAAAGCAGGAGCGCCGCAAGCGTCCTACGGATTACATGTGATTACAAGAAATGGCACGGTCAGGCAAGGTTTTGGCTGTGCCATTTTCCATCGCATCGATGCATATTGCCGGGGAATCATTTCATCCCTGTTTCTCTTGACGGTTCCCGCTTGGGTGGGGTATAATTCTCTTTGTCGGTAAATGAAAAGCACTTCTTGAGGCGCTTTCAGGTAACGGGGGTCAGCGGAATGGAAGCAGAACCAAATGCAGGAAAAAAAGCAGAAGAATACGGCGAATTTGAAGGACTCACGGACGAGGAAGTCATTCTCGAGATCAAGGACAACAACAGCAGTGTCGCATTGGACTACCTCATCAACAAATACCGCAACTTCGTAAGGGCAAAGGCGCGCTCCTATTTCTTGATCGGGGCGGATCGTGAGGACATCATCCAGGAAGGGATGATCGGCTTCTACAAGGCCATCCGTGACTTCAGGAATGACAAGCTCTCTTCCTTTCGGGCCTTCGCGGAGCTTTGCGTGACACGGCAGATCATCACGGCGATCAAGACGGCGACACGTCAGAAACACATTCCCCTCAACTCCTATATCTCCCTCAACAAGCCCATCTATGACGAGGATTCCGACCGCACGCTTCTCGATGTCCTGTCGGGGGCAAAGGTGTCGGACCCGGAGGAACTTGTCATCAGCAGGGAGGAGTTCATCGACATTGAACGGAAGATGGAGGAGATCTTGAGCGATCTGGAGTGGAAGGTCCTCATGTCCTATCTTGATGGCAAGTCCTATCAGGAGATTGCCCTGGAACTCCATCGCCATGTGAAGTCCATCGACAATGCCCTGCAACGCGTCAAGCGCAAGCTGGAGCGTTATATGGACAATCGGGGCGACGATATCGACATCAGCACGGTTTACCGTGGCCTTTCCTGCATCAATCGCCATTTGTGCGATCTGGATGAGGATATATTGCCGGAATGACAATGGGCAGCATCTCTTGAGGTGCTGCTTTTTTTCTTTGGGCGGGATATTGACAAAAGGATGGAATTATAGGATAATAATTTTTGGATATCTTATCATAAATATGATATCGGGCAATAGAATAAGGGATAGGTGTCTATCGAGACTTAATAGGGAAGCCGGTGTATATGCCGGCGCGGTCCCGCCACTGTAAGGGGAGCGAGTCCACATAGTTACGTCACTGGGAAAGCCCGGGAAGGCGTGGAGGAGCAATGATCCGAGCCAGGAGACCTGCCTGTTCGACAATCACCGTTTTTACCTGCGAGAGATGGGAAGGGGATTCATTGGACATGGGCGTCATGCCTGTGGTTTGTATGCGGAATGAGCTTTCCTCTCAGGGGAAGGCTCATTTTTTGTTGTTATAGTTGGCATATTTTTGGGGAGGATTTGCAATGAGGAATTGGAAGAAATTACTGGTGGCATCTTTGGCGTGTTCCGCACTTTTCAGCACTTCGCCTGCAACGGTGGATGCGGCCTATGAGCTGAACCCGGAGGTCAAGACAGCGACCCCAGCTCTGCTGAACGCTGCCCAGATTGGCGTGTTGACGTATGAGTCCGAGGATCCGGCCCTGCAGAATCTTGCAAACAAGGATGCTATCGTGGTCATGAGCTTCGGCACGACCTACAAGGATACGCGGGAAAAGACCATTGACGCCACGGTGGCAGCAATCCAGAAGGCTCATCCCGATGTGAAGGTGGTAACGGCATTCACCTCCCATATCATCATCGACCGCATCAAGAAGAATGAGGGAATTTCTTACCCGACGCCGGAGGAGGCCCTTGCCCAGCTCAAGCAGGAGGGCTATACGCGTGTGGCTCTGGTTTCCCTGGATGTCATTCCGGGCATGGAGTATGAGTACAATCGCGGCGTCTTTGAGAACTGCAAGAGGGACTTCAAGAAGATGACCCTTGGAACTTCGCTCATGTACTGGCAGGGCCAGGAAGAGCAGGCGGATGATGTGGCTGACTTCATCACGGCGCTCTCCAGCCAGTTCAAGAAACCGGGCAAGGGCGAGGCAGTCCTTCTGCTGGCGCATGGCACGCCTCAGCCCGCCAACGCCTATTACTCTGTCATACAGGCAAAACTGGACGAGATGGGCTACAAGAACGTATACGTCTACACGGTGGAGGGATGGCCGAGCCTTGAGACCGTCATTCCGAAGCTGAAGAAGGATGGCGTGAAGTCCGTGACACTCATGCCGATCATGATGGTTGCCGGTGACCATGCGAACAACGACATGGCGGGTGATGAGGAGGATTCCCACAAGACCATTCTTCAGAACGAAGGCTTCAAAGTGGATGCCTATATTCATGGTCTCGGTGAGAACAAGGCCATTCGTGACCTCTATGTGGCCCGTGCCAATGATGCGTGGGATGCCTTGGAAGCCAACGACTGACAGGCTCGCCTGATACTGGATACTGTAAAAATGAGGGCTCTCGCTTTATGCGGGAGCCCTTTTCCGTGCCTCTGGAGGATTTTGCCTTTGGCAAAATTTGGAGAATATATTGGCAGGAAGGAATTTTCGCTTTTATAGGGAATACATACCATATCAGACAGATCCTTGATGAAAGGAAAAGGACGGATGGATATGAAATGGAAACAGCAGTGCAAGGGTGACAGCGATTATGGGCATCTGTCGGATGATGATCTCATCTGTTGTTATCGGGAGTGGAATGACAATCTTGCGCTAGCGGAGCTTTATCGGCGTTATAATCATATGATTCGGGCTGTGGGGCACCATTATTTCCTGTTGAGGGCAGGGGATGAGGACCTGCTTCAGGAGGGACGGCTTGGTTTTTTCAAGGCGGTGAAGGGATATGAACTTCATCGCTCTGCCCCCTTTTCTGCATTTGCTAAGCGTTGTGTGCGCTGCCAGTATATCTCGGCAATCAAGACGGCAAACCGGCAGAAGCATCGTCCCCTGAATTCCTCGGTGTCTCTGCACGCCATGGTGCATTTGCAGGATTCCGAGGTCACCTTCATGGACATACTGGCAGATGAGAAAAGCGCGAAGGCCGCGGACAATATGATCCGGCAGGAAGAATATGAGGTTTGCCGGGCTTTCATACAGGAGGTTCTTTCCGATGTGGAATATGAGGCTGTTCTGCACTATCTGAATGGCAAGAGTTATGAGGAAATCGCCCAGGCCATGGGACGCAGCGTGAAATCTGTTGACAATGCCCTGCAGCGGGCAAAGCACACGATCCGCACGGGCATCAAGAAGAGGGGGGACATCACACTGAAGATGCTTCGGCAGTATTTCCACCATCTGCTTTGTTTTGAGGATGTTTAAGGCGTGTTGATAAATGCTTATCAACACGCCTTTGTTTTTAATATATGTGGTATTCCTTCCATGGAATCTGGTCCAGACGGATGGTCTTCAGGAATTCCACGATATCACGGCGCCCGTAGTAATGAGGGGTGCCGTTGTTGTCCTGGGACATGAGGATGATCGGCATGTTCGGGAAGAACTGGGAGAGCTCCCGGCGCGTCTGCACAAGCCGGGCGGTGTAGCGGGTCACCGACTGCTTTACGGCAATGAGGGCAAAGGTGACACCCTGTTCTATGATGACGGCACCGTGTATGGTCATGGGCTGGCAGCTCCTTTCGATAATATTGTTATGAAGATTGTAGCAAACATGGGAACTTTTTTCAAACAAAAAATGTTCCGGGAACATATTGAAAGAATATACGTTCTGTGCTACAATTGAACCAACGAACAAAAGTTTCGAAATATATCTTCTAAAACGGGAAAGGGGAGAGGGGATTCCTATGAGAAGCAGGATTATCGGTGCAGTTATCTTATTGTTGTTTGTGCTCATGGCACCCTTGGGGCTGTCGAACGATTATTTGCGGAGCAGGGATTTTGATACAATCACGGTGAAGCCGAATGAGAACGTATGGTCAATCGCTGCCCGCTATGTGTCGGATGAGAGGAAGGCAGCAGATCTCAGGGAGGCCATCATCGAAATCAATGACTTGCAAAAGGATGGCCGCATGTATGCAGGGCAGGTCATCCGCGTTCCGGTACTGCCGGGAGAGGTATCCTCTCATCCGGCGGAAGAGGAAGCCAATGGTTTTCTTTAAGATGGAAAGGGTTCTTTCTTGTTTACAATTGATTTTTTCCGATGTATAATATAACGAGGCGAGAGATGTCCCCCGGTCACTGTGGGGGCAGATACAAACGGGAATTTTGCCTTGGGGCAAAATTTGGGCCGTTTGTCAGTTATATCTATTAGAGGGGAGCAATTCAAAACATGAGCAAAAAGATGAAAACAATGGATGGTAACACTGCTGCCGCGTATATTTCCTACGCGTTTACGGATGTGGCGGCAATCTATCCGATTACGCCGTCTTCCCCGATGGCGGAGCACGTCGATGAGATGGCTGCCAAGGGCACGAAGAACCTTTTCGGGCAGAAGGTGCGCCTTGCTGAGATGCAGTCCGAGGCGGGTGCTGCCGGTGCGGTGCATGGATCCTTGCAGGCCGGTGCGCTCACCACGACCTATACGGCATCCCAGGGCTTCCTGCTTATGATCCCGAACCTTTACAAGGTTGCCGGCGAGCTTTTGCCGGGTGTGTTCCATGTGAGTGCTCGTGCTCTGGCAACGAACAACCTGAACATCTTCGGCGACCAGCAGGATGTTATGGCAGCACGCCAGTGCGGATGCGCAATGCTCTGCGAGGCCAGTGTCCAGGAAGTCATGGACCTTGCAGCGGTTGCTCACCTGGTTGCCATCAAGGGACGCATTCCTTTCATCAACTTCTTCGATGGCTTCCGTACTTCCCACGAGATCCAGAAGATTGAGATGGTGGATTATGACGATCTCAGCAAGATTCTCGATTGGGAGGCTGTAAAGGAATTCCGTCGTCGTGCGCTCAACCCGGATCATCCTGTTATCCGCGGCACTGCCCAGAATCCGGACATCTACTTCCAGTCCCGTGAAATCTCCAACAGCTACTATGAGAGGATTCCGGAGCTCGTGGAAGAGGCAATGGCCCAGATGGCGAAGATCACGGGCCGCGAGCATCATCTTTTTGACTACTATGGCGCAAAGGACGCAGATCGCGTCATCATCGCGATGGGTTCTGTCTGCCAGGCCGTCCAGGAAGCTGTGGATTATCTCAACAGCAAGGGCGAGAAGGTTGGATTGCTCTCCATTCATCTCTATCGTCCGTTCTCCATTGAGCATTTCTTCAAGTATCTGCCGAAGACCATCAAGAAGGTTGCGGTTCTGGATCGCACGAAGGAGCCTGGTTCCATTGGCGAGCCCCTTTATCTGGATGTCAAGGCAGCATTCTACAATTCCGATATGCAGCCGATCGTCGTTGGCGGCCGTTATGGCCTTGGCGGCAAGGACACGACGCCGGACCAGATTCTCTCGGTATACGACGAGCTCAAGAAGGATGCACCGAAGAACGGGTTCACCATTGGCATTGAGGATGATGTGACCCATCTTTCCCTTGCTCCCTATGCAGAGGATGTGGACCTCACTCCGGAGGGAACGACGGCTTGCAAGTTCTGGGGCCTCGGCTCTGACGGCACTGTCGGTGCAAACAAGAGCGCCATCAAGATCATCGGCGACAAGACCGATATGTATGCACAGGCTTATTTCGCCTATGACTCCAAGAAGTCTGGCGGTATCACCATGAGCCATCTGCGCTTCGGCAAGCAGCCCATCACGAGTCCGTATCTCATCAACAAGGCGGACTTCATTTCCTGCTCCCAGCAGTCCTATGTCTACAACTACGATTTGCTGGCAGGCCTCAAGAAGGGCGGCAAGTTCCTGCTGAACACCGTTTGGTCGGATGAGGACCTCACGAAGCATCTGCCCGCTTCCATGAAGCGTTACATTGCCACGAACGATATTGAGTTCTACACGGTCAATGCCGTGGAGATTGCCAAGGAGCTCGGACTCGGCGGCCGCTTCAACATGGTCATGCAGTCTGCCTTCTTCAAGCTTGCGGCCATCATTCCCCTGGATGATGCTGTGAAGTACCTCAAGGATGCTGTTGTGACCTCCTATGGCAAGAAGGGCCAGAACATTGTCGATATGAACAACGGTGCCATCGACAAGGGCATCGAGAAGCTCCACAAGGTCAACGTGCCTGCAGACTGGGCAAATGCTCAGGATGAGGCTGCAGCGAAGAAGGACGTTCCTGCGTTCATCAGCGAGATCCAGGAAGTCATGAACCGTCAGGAAGGCGAGAAGCTCCCCGTTTCCAAGGTCAAGGAGATGGAGGACGGCTCCTTCCCCGTGGGAGGATCTGCTTACGAGAAGCGCGGCACTGCCATCAATGTACCTTCCTGGCAGTCTGACAAGTGCATCGGGTGTAACCAGTGCTCCTTTGTCTGCCCGCATGCTGCCATCCGTCCGGTTCTTGCTACGGCAGAGGAAGCCGCTGCTGCTCCGGAGGGCATGACCTTCATCGATTCCAAGGCAGCAAAGGGCATGAAAGTTGCCATCGCCGTTTCCACTCTGGACTGCCTCGGCTGCGGCAACTGCGCGCAGGTTTGCCCGAAGCAGGCTTTGGAAATGGTGCCGCTTGATGATGCACAGAAGGCAAAGCAGGCTTATTTCGATTATGGTGTAGATCCCAAGAAGGTTGCACCGAAGAAGAACCCCATGAAGAAGGAAACGGTGCTCGGCAGCCAGTTCGAGCAGCCCCTCTTCGAGTTCTCCGGCGCTTGCGCAGGCTGCGGCGAGACTCCTTATGCGAAGCTCCTCACCCAGCTCTTCGGCGACCGCATGCTCATCGCCAATGCTACGGGCTGCTCCTCCATCTGGGGCGGCAGTGCTCCGGCAATGCCTTACACGAAGAACCATCGCGGACATGGTCCTGCATGGGCGAATTCCCTCTTCGAGGACAATGCTGAGTACGGTCTCGGCATGTTCATGGGAACCAAGGCTGTCCGTGAGCGTCTCGCTGATGATGTGGCGGCAGCTCTGGAAGCCGGCAAGGGCAGCGCAGATCTCCAGGCTGCCATGAAGGATTGGAAGGAGAACCTCACGGTAGGTGCAGGAACCCGCGATCGCGCTGACAAGCTCACGGAACTTCTCGAGAAGGAGAAGGGCAGCGACGAGCTCCTGAACAAGATCTATGAGGATCGCGATTACTTCGTGAAGCGTTCCCAGTGGATCTTCGGCGGTGACGGCTGGGCATATGATATCGGCTACGGCGGCGTGGATCATGTTCTTGCTTCCGGCGAGGATGTCAATGTGTTCGTGTTCGATACGGAAGTGTACTCCAACACCGGCGGCCAGGCTTCCAAGTCCACTCCGGCTGCGGCAATCGCACAGTTTGCTGCAACGGGCAAGAGGACGAAGAAGAAGGATCTTGGCATGATGGCCATGACCTATGGGTATGTCTATGTGGCGCAGGTGAACATGGGCGCAGACCAGAACCAGCTCCTGAAGGCTATCTCGGAGGCAGAGGCTTATCCGGGACCGTCCCTCATCATCGCTTATGCACCCTGCATCAACCATGGTATCCGCAAGGGCATGGGCAAGAGCCAGCTCGAGGGCAAGCTCGCTGTTGAGTGCGGTTATTGGGCGAACTATCGCTACAACCCGCAGCTCGTCGGCACGGACAAGAATCCGTTCTCTTTGGATTCCAAGGAGCCTGATTTCGGCAAGTTCCAGGAATTCCTCCAGGGCGAGGTCCGTTATTCTTCCCTCAAGCGCAACTTCCCGCAGGAGGCTGATGCTCTCTTCGCGAAGACTCAGAAGGACGCTGAGGCTCGTCTTGCCGGATACAAGAAACTCGCTGGCAAGGCATAAGACAACTGTTTTCGGATGTTTCAGGGAGGCTGCCGCTTTTCATGCGGCAGCCTCCTTTGCAACAGAAATCCAGAACGGTTGTCCACAAGGCTTGACACGACAAGCGGGCATGACTTAAAATAAGTTCATAAAATTCTGGGAGGCGCATAGCTTGGTCAAGGTATTGGTAAATGGAGCCTGTGGCCGTATGGGGCAGGCAGTTTTGGCGGCAGTTTTGGCCGATGATGGGCTGGAACTTGTCGGAGCAGTAGATCTCAAGGGCGGAATGGATACAGGGGAACTCATCGGCCAGGGGAAGAACGGCATCCTTGTCGAGGAGGACCTGGTTGCGGCATTGGCGAACCATAAGCCGGAGGTCATGGTGGACTTCACCCGCCCCGATGTTGTGTTCGACAATGTGTGCACGGCCCTCAAGGCGAAGGTTTCCCCGGTGGTCGGCACCACTGGGCTTTCGGAGGAACAGAAGGAGAAGATACGGAAGCTTTCCGAGGAATACAATACGCCTGCCTTCATTGCGCCGAACTTTGCCATTGGCGCAGTGCTCATGATGCTCATGAGCAAGCAGGCGGCAAAGTATATGCCCCATGTGGAGATCATTGAGCTCCATCATGACAACAAACTGGACGCGCCTTCCGGTACAGCCATCCAGACGGCTGCCATGATTTCCGAGGTTCGCGAGAGCATGAAGCAGGGGCATCCCGATGAGAAGGAGAAGCTTGCGGGAGCACGCGGTGCAGAATATGATGGCATGCATATCCACAGCGTACGGCTTCCGGGCTATGTTGCCCATCAGGAGGTTATCTTTGGCGGATTGGGGCAGACCCTCACGATACGCCATGATTCCATGAACCGCGAGTCCTTCATGCCGGGCGTTGTTCTTGCCTGCAAGCGCATTGGCGGCCTCAAGGGCCTCACCGTTGGGCTTGACAAGCTGCTTGACTAGGGCAAGTGAAGCAAACTATTATTGTCAGAATAGATGAAGGGATGGTTTCATGAAAAAGTATAATGTAGCAATTCTTGGCGCGACGGGCGCTGTGGGGCAGGAGTTCCTGAACCTCATCGAGGAGAGGAAGTTCCCCTTTGCCAACTTGAAGATGCTGGCCTCCAAGCGTTCGGCGGGCAAGGTCATCAACTTCATGGGGAAGGATTACACCGTGGAGGAGACCACGGCAGACTCCTTCAAGGATGTGGACATTGCTCTCTTTGCCGGTGGTTCTGCCAGCAAGGAATTCGCTCCCGCAGCGGTGAAGGCGGGGGCTGTGGTCATCGACAACTCCAGCACCTTCCGCATGGACCCCGAGGTGCCGCTGGTGGTGCCGGAGGTCAACCCTGAGGCCATCAAGCGCCACAAGGGAATCATCGCCAACCCCAATTGCTCCACCATCATCATGGTCATGGCATTGAAGCCCCTTTATGATATCTCCAGGATCAAGCGTGTTGTGGTTTCCACCTATCAGGCGGTTTCCGGCGGCGGCAAGGAGGCCATGGCAGAGCTGGAGGAGCAGGTCGCCGATATTGTGGCGGGCCGTGAGGTCAAGGCAAACATTCTGCCAGGGGCGGCGCTTGCCAAGCATTACCAGATTGCCTTCAACCTCATTCCCCAGATCGACATCTTTAAGGAGAACCTCTACACGAAAGAGGAAATGAAGATGATTGACGAGACGAAGAAGATCATGGAGGATGATACCCTGCGCATCACGGCGACGACGATCCGCGTACCGGTGTATCGCAGCCATGCGGAGTCCGTCAACGTGGAGTTTGAGGACGATATCTCCGTGGAGCAGGCACGTGCGGCCATCGATGCCTTCCCCGGGGCGAAGGTCAAGGACAATCCGGATGAGATGGAGTATCCCATGCCGCTCTTTACCTCCGGCCAGAATGATGTGGAGGTGGGGCGCATCCGCAAGGACTATTCCATTGAGCATGGCCTCAACTTCTGGGTTTGCGGCGACCAGATCCGCAAGGGCGCCGCATTGAATGCCCTGCAGATTGCCGAATATATGATTGAGCACGAGATGCTTTGATGAAGGAGTGGATTCGATGTATACGCTGACCAGCCGTGAATTCAAGGGAATCAGCCCCCAGATTGACGAGGAGGCATTTGTTGCCTCGCAGGTGTTCCTGTCGGGGGATGTGCGCGTCGGAAAGTATTCCAGTCTTTGGCCGGGAGTCGTGGCACGGGGGGATGTCAATTACATCTCCATCGGGGAATGCTCCAATGTGCAGGATCTCGTATGCCTGCATGTGGCGGACGATGATCCCTGCATCATTGGCGACTATGTGACGGTCGGGCATTCGGCCGTGCTGCATGGCTGCGTGATTGAGGACCATGTCCTCATCGGGATGAATGCCACGGTGCTGACGGGAGCGAAGGTCGGAAGAGGCTCCATCATTGCCGCTGGCGCTTTGGTACGGGAGAAGGAGGTCATTCCTCCGAATTCCCTCGTTGTGGGGATGCCGGGAAAGGTCGTGCGCACCCAGGACCGCATCGAGAGCATCCACGCCCAGGCCATCAAGTACAAGACGGAATGGGCCATATACTATGGCGTATATCCGGAAATCGGCGGCGAAATCTACCATGGGGAAAAGATTATCTGAGTCTGATGATTGAACGGCAAAGCCCCCGGAAGGGAATATCTCTTCCGGGGGCTGGTTTTTTTTATGCTTTTATGCAATGGGCAGGGGAGCGTCGGGATCATCTTTCAGATGGTCTCTCAGGTCGTGGTTCGTCATGGCGCAGACACAGGAGTCAGACCAGACATTTTCCGCTGTCTCGATCATGTCGATGATGGTGTAGATGGGAAGGATGATGCCGAGGAGTCCGAGCGGGGCGCCGATGGAGGACATCAGCGAAAGCGTCAGGAAATAGCATCCCATGGGAACCCCGGCGTTGCCGATGGCAGACAGCACTGCGATGAAGAACCATGTGACCAGGGTTCCCGTTGTCAGCTCAAATCCCGCATTCTGCATGACGAACAGGGAGGTCACGAGAATGAAGGCGGCACAGCCATTCATGTTGATGGTGGTGCAGATGGGAAGGACGAAGCGGGAAACCGAGGGATTCGCCTTGAGATTCTGCTCGGCAGAGGCAAGGGTCACCGGCAGGGTTGCGGCGGAACTCTTGGTGAAGAGCGCCACGGCCACGGCAGGAGACATTTTGCGGAAGACTTGGAGGGGATTCAGCCCGCGAAGAATCAGGAAGAGGGGCAATACGAGGAAGAACTGGATGAAGTTGCCGCCCAGTACCACCATGGTGTATTTTCCCAGGGCGCCGATGATGACGCCTGCCTCAATCTGGGCGGAAAGCTGTGCGGAAAATGACAGGATGCCGAGGGGCAGAACCTTGAGCAGACCGCGAATGAGAATGAAGAGAAGTTCCTGCAGGCCGAGGATGCCTTTCATCAGGGCCTCACGGTTCTCCGTTTTCGGCATGAAGGCGAGCCCGAGACCGGCAGCCGCCGCAATCATCAGCACGGACAGGACATTGCCGGAGAGGAAGGGGGCCAGGAAGTTATTGGGGACAATGGAGATGAAATGGTCATAGTAGGAAAGGGAGCCCAGTTTCTGTAAGGGCACGTCGGAGGTTCCGGCACCGATGACATTGGCGGGCAGGTTGTCAGGCGCAACCCAGAGATAGAGAAGCAGCCCTACCAGGGCGGCGGAACAGGTTGTGAGCAGGGTATAGACCACCGCATGGCCGAAAATCCGCCGGGTCTCCTTCTTCGCTCCTAAGGAGGAGAGGGTGGTGATGACCGCAAGGGCGATGGTGGGAACGGCAACGAACTGGAACAGACGGGTAAAGACAGTGGCAATGAAATTGAAGAGATCGTTCATGAATTCATTTCCAACCCATCCCAGCACTGCACCCAGGATAAGTGCGATGAACCAGATCAGGAACTGGTGGAACTGCTGCTGGCTGTCGTTTTTCCGGAGCGCCTCCCTCGTTGTCTGGTCAACTCGGTTGCTTGTATGTTCATCTGACATGGCAATGCCTTCTTTCTGGAGTCATATTATATAGTATGCTTTGAATTATAACGCATTGTTCAAATTTTGCCAACGGCAAAATATACTAATTGACGTTTCGACGGGCTTGTCCCGTCATAACGCATTGTTCAAATTTCCTCAAAATTTTTTGAAAAAATTTTAAAACCGGAAGGATTTTCGCAGGTGGTGTAGAAACTATCTTATATATATGCAAATATTTTTATGAAAGGAGAGGATGTATAGCTTTTCTATAAATAATGGGGGAAGGAGAAGTGCCCTATGGATAAGTGTACGGCATGTGCAAAAAGAATGCAGACCAGTGGGATTGATAAGTGTACGGTATGCGCCAAGAGGATGCAGACCAATGGGATCAATTCCTATCCGCATCATTGTCCAATGACGGGGAAAGCTTGTTCTGCGATCAAGACAGAGTTCCGATTCACAAAGCTTCCGAACAGGATCATGAAAAATTCACGGATGATAAATCTGGACTTCCTGAAAAGACTTGCAAAACGCCTGGTGGAACAGGATATTGCGGGAATTGACTGGAAGATAGAAATAAAGCGTTTTGAATACAAAATGCGATACGCTATGAGCCCCATGCAAAAGAGCCGGGCGTGATTATGGCAGCTCGTGGGCCGTGCCGTTCAAGGTACGGCCTTTTTCCTTGTTCATGTAGGGAGGAGGAATCTGATGAAATGCTATAGATGTGGCTGTGAACTGAATGAGGAAGGGGGGTGCAGTAATTGCGGCACGGAACGGCAGGTCAGGGTCATGTCCCGGGAAGAAAAGGTTTCCTATGACGGGATTACCATTGAAGCCTCGTCGAATGGGGCAGGGGAGGATTCCCCAAGATTCTATAAGAGGGGCTCATTTGATGGGAATGGCATCCGGTTCCGTCATATTGTTTTTTCCCCGGGCAGTCCCGGCTGGAAGGGGTGGCTGATCGGCGGCCTTGCCATAGCGGCAGTGCTGGTCTTTGTCTTTGTCGCCCTGCCGGTTGTCCTTGTCCTGGCGGCAGTGGCGGCTGTCGTCTGGTTCCTGCTGAGTCTCTTGCGGGGACACTGAGCCGGTCACTTTAGTTTCTATAAGGATTTTCTATAGTTCTATAAGTTTTTTCTATGGAAAAAGATGAACAATAGAGTTATAATAAGTATATCGTGTGTATATATCTATGTTTTTAGGAGGCGTATTTGATGCTGACCGCGATAACGAAAGATTATCCGCTCAACCGGGAACTCCAGTCGAAGATCGATCTCATACTGGAATCCCATGACAACGACCCCACACAGATTGTCGGCATCCTGCTGGAAGTGCAGGATCTGGATGATCGCCATTACGTGCCGGAGCCAACAGCCTACTATCTTGCAAAGAAGCTGGGGATTCCCATCACTCAGATTTTCGACTGCCTGAGCTTCTATGCGCAGTTGTCGGCAACGCCCCGGGCAAAGTATCCCATTCAGGTCTGCAATTCCCCTGCTTGCCGTGTGAATAAGGTGGACACGAAACGCCTTCTTGGAACATTGGAACGCCTGTTGGACATCAAGGTGGGCGAGACTACTTATGATGGCCGGTTCACCCTGGAGACCATCAGCTGCTATGGCGCCTGCGACAGGGCACCTGCCGTGCGCATCAACGGTAAGGTCTACGAGCATCTGGATACCCAGGAGAAAATTGAGGCGCTTCTGCGCTCCTTGCCTTGAGGAGGTGTTCCCACATGAAAGATATCAAATTCCTTACGAAGAATTTCGGAAAATATGATACGAATTCCATTGGCTCCTATATGAGCATTGGAGGGTTTGAGGCCCTCAAGAAGGCCGTGAACATGGACCCCCAGGAAATCACGGATCTCATTGCCTCCGTGAAGGTCAAGGGCCGCGGCGGTGCGGAGTATGACCTTGGGCGCAAGTGGTCCCAGGCCAGGGAAGTAAAAGGGGAGAACAAGATCATCATCTGCAATGCGGATGAGGGAGAAACCACGACCTTCAAGGACAGGGTGCTCCTCAAGAATGACCCCTTCAATCTCATTGAGGCAATGATCATCGCCGGCTATGTGGTGGGAGCTACGGAGGGCTTCATCTACATGCGTGCCGAGTATTTCTGCTATCGCTCCGTGATCTTGTCTGCCATCCGTCAGGCGAAGAACTACGGTTTCCTGGGCACGAACATCCTTGGGAAGGGCTTTGACTTCAACATCAAGCTCTATTCCGGCGCAGGTGCCTATGTCTGCGGCGAGGGCACGGCACTCATCCGTTCCATCGAGGGCAAGGCAGGTCGCCCCCGCATGAAACCGCCCTTCATCAAGCAGAGCGGCGCCTTTGCCCGTCCTACCTGCCTCAACAACGTGGAGAGCCTCTCCATCGTGCCCCATCTTCTCATGGACACGGAGGGTGTCTATGCCTCCTGCGGCGGCGGCGGGTCCATCGGGACGAAGCTCGTCAGCGTGGCGGGCAACGTGAACTGCCCCGGTACCTTTGAGATTCCCTTCGGCACTCCGGTGAGGGAGATCATCTACGATCTGGCGGGAGGAATCCAGAAGGACCGCAAGATCAAGCTCATCCAGTTCGGCGGCGCTTCCGGAAAGATCGCCGACGAGTCCATCCTCGACACGCCCTATACCTATGAGGACCTGCGTGCTGCCGGTGTCATGGTAGGTTCCGGCGGTATCCTCGTCATTGACGAGCGCACCAGTGTGCTGGATTTCCTTCGCATGAACCAGGAATTCTTCTCCGAGGAGAGTTGCGGCCAGTGCACTCCCTGCCGGGAGGGCAATCTCCACATCAAGATCATCCTCGAGAAGATGGCAGAGGGAACTGCCACCAAGGAGGATATCCGCATCATGAAGAAAATTGCCCGTGTCATGTCCATGTCCTCCCTCTGCGGGTTGGGAGAGACTGCCCAGAACACACTCATGTCCGCCATGAAGGTATTCCCGGAGGTCTTTGAAGCCGGAGGTGCGAAATAATGTCAGAAACAATGTCCAAGGAAATGGTACATCTCACCATAAACAATATCCCCGTGGAGGTTCCCAAGGGAACCAAGATCATGCAGGCGGCACAGCGAATCGGCATTGATATCCCACATCTCTGTTATCATGAGGACCAGCGCATCAAGGCCCACTGCCGTCTCTGTTCCGTAGAGGTCAAGGGGAAGCGGCGCCTTTTGGCGGCGTGTTCCACCGAGGTCTGGGAGGGGATGGAAGTCCTTACGGATACTCCCATTGTCCGGGATACCCAGGTGGCCATCCTGCAGCTCATGCTGGCCAACCATAACAAGGACTGCCTGAGCTGCCCACGCAATCAGAACTGCGACCTCCAGAGGCTTTGCAGCCGCTTCAATATTCTGGAGTCCCATCTGCCCAGCGTTGTGAAGATTGAGCCGCGCATCAGCACGAACCCGAGTATCGTCCGCGATCCCTCGAAGTGCATCCGCTGCGGCCGCTGCGTCCGCGCCTGCAAGGACGTGCAGGGCATCGCTGCTCTGACTTATGCTTACCGCTCCAACGATATCACGGTTACCACGGCATACAACAAGCCCATGGAGACTACGGACTGCATCCTCTGCGGACAGTGCAGCCTTGTCTGCCCCACGGGCGCCATCGTGGAGAAGGACGACACGGATGCCGTGCTGGATGCACTGCAGGATTCCTCCAAGCATGTCATCGTCCAGGTAGCTCCCGCTGTTCGCGTGGCTCTTGGCGATGCCTTTGGCATGGAGCCCGGCGAGATCGTCACGGGACAGATGGTCACGGCCTTGAAGCTCCTGGGCTTCGACAAGGTCTTTGACACGAATTTCGGCGCGGACCTTACCATCATGGAGGAAGGCTCGGAGTTCCTGCACCGCCTCAAGAATGGCGGGGTTCTCCCCATGATTACCTCCTGCAGCCCGGGCTGGGTCAACTATCTGGAGAAGAACTTCGGGGACTTCACGAAGCATCTTTCCTCGGCAAAATCTCCCATGAGCATGTTCGGTGCCATCGCCAAGACTTATTATCCGGAAAAGGCAGGCATTGACACGAAGGACATCGTCACGGTTTCCATCATGCCCTGCACCGCGAAGAAATTCGAGGCATCCCGTCCGGAGATGGGCAGGAACGGCATGCGGGATGTGGACATCGTCCTTACCACCCGGGAGCTCATCAAGCTCATCAAGTACGTTGGCATTACCTTCCAGAACCTTCCGGAGAGCGAGTTTGACAGTCCTCTTGGCACAGGGAGCGGCGCCGGGGCCATCTTCGGTACCACAGGCGGCGTCATGGAAGCAGCCCTTCGCACGGTCTACGAGAAGTTTACGGGCCAGACTTTGCCCAAGCTGGAATTCGAGGATGTGCGCGGCTTCCAGGGAATCAAGGAGGCAGAGGTGGATCTTGGCGAGCGCAAGGTGAAGGTTGCCATCGTCCATACCCTGAAGAATGCCCGCATCGTCATGGAGCAGGTGAAGAAGGGGCAGTCCCCCTATGACTTCATCGAGATCATGGCATGCCCGGGCGGCTGCATCGGCGGCGGCGGACAGCCCATCGGCACGACCAATGCCATCCGCAAGAAGCGCATGGAGGCTCTCTACCGTCTCGACCAGTCGCTTCCGCTCCGCAAGTCTCACGAGAACCCCGACATCATCACCCTTTACGATGAATTCCTTGGGGAACCGCTGAGCGAAAAGGCCCATGAACTCCTTCATACCCATTACCATAAGGTAGAACCGCTGTACAACTTCGACGAAGTGTGATGGGGTTGTGTTTCCCGTCAGGGAGCAGTGAACGAAATAGAATTTTTAGGCTGGCAGATACGCATCTGCCAGCTTTTCTTATGGCAGTACAAGGGGAGCATGTCATTATTAAGGGGTATCCGTTTATTGCTACAGCAAAACTTGGACTTCTACAGCTTGACAGCAGGTATGAAGCCACGTGGTACAATGTATGGGGGAATAAGAAAGCCAAGCACTGAGAGGGTGCTTGGCTTGGCAGGTTAGAGTTGTGCGACATATTTTTCCCGTTCATCGGCAGGAATCGCATGCCTTCTGCTAATTTCGCTCCGCAGTTGGTACAATACTTCATATTCTGGCCTCTTCAGTTGTATCTCCTTTATCGAAAAAATGGACATATTTCACGAACCTTTTTCTCATATTCTGCCATTATGCAAACACCATCTTCTCGTGTTTATGCATACTAAAGCATACAGATTCACGTTTTGGCAATTTGTTTAGTTCGATGATTTCCGGTGCTGCCTGCCGGACACGGTTTATAAGTTCGTCCAATGATTCGGATTCCAAGGCCAATGGAATATCATCACAAATTGCCACCCATACTTTGGCTTCATCATCCCATATGAAATTAACTATGTATTCAGTATGATTCTCGTTATTTTCGCCATAAATCTTCATAGTCAATACCTCCCTGGGGAAAATTCAGGCGCATCTTTACTATGCTCCCCTATGAGGACAGTGAAAAAACTGTCCTCATAGGGGAGCATTTCCAACGCAGATATTTTATGGTTGTTCTTGTGAATCGGCCTCGTACTGCTCCAGATCGTACTTCAATCCTGCCATCGCTCTTCTGGCAATGGCGACGGGACAGTCGGGGGAGCAGATGGCGCATTTGCCGCAGCATTCCTCGATTGCTGCCAGGGCCTTGTCCACTTTTTCCGGCTGCAGCATTACTTCAATTTCAGCAATTCATATTCCCTGCTGCCCATGCCGATTTTCTCTGCATGCTCCAGGGTTTCCTTCCAATGGACGTTGGGATTGCTGTCCATGAAGTGGTCGTGGTGGTGATGCCAGTCCGGCTTTGCGAGGTTGTCACCGAGCTGGCTGTTCGGCAGGGGCGTCGCCTTCTGGCAGGCATCGACGCATGCCTGGTCGATGGCCACGGGGTCGAAGGAGGCGAACATTCCGATGTTGGGAAGGATGGGGGCGTCATTATCGCCGTGGCAGTCGCAGTTCGGGGAGATGTCCATGGCAAGGCTCACATGGAAGCAGGGACGGTCCTGGCAGATGGCCTGGGCGTACTCTGCCATCTTGCGGTCGAGACGGTCTCCTGCATCCCATTGGTCGTTGCTGATGGCATCGAAGGAGCAGGCGCCGATGCAGCGGCCGCAGCCCTTGCAGATGTCCTGGTTGACGTGGGCCTTGTTCCCTTCATAGGAGATGGCATTTGAGCCGCATTCCTTCGCGCAGCGGCGGCATCCGCGGCAAAGCTCCTCATTTACCGACACCTTGCCGGAGGAGTGCTGCTCCATCTTTCCTGCACGGCTGCCGCCGCCCATGCCGATGTTCTTGATGGCTCCGCCGAAGCCGGTCACCTCATGTCCCTTGAAATGGGTGAGGCTGATGACGATATCCGCATCCATCAGGGCACGGCCGATCTTCGCTGCCTTTACGTATTCCCCGTTCTTCACGGGCACTTCCACCTCGTCCGTCCCGCGCAATCCGTCGGCAATGATGATCTGGCATCCCGTGGTCACCGTGTTGAAACCGTTGAGATTCGCGCAGTCCATATGCTCCAGGGCATGCTTGCGGCTGCCGGGGTAGAGGGTGTTGCAGTCCGTCAGGAAGGGGAAGCCGCCCTGCTCCTTGACGAGATCCGCAATGACCTTCGCATACTGGGGACGCAGGAAGGCCATGTTTCCAAGTTCGCCGAAATGCATCTTGATCGCAACGAATTTGCCTTCCATGTCCATCTTCTTGATTCCTGCCGCAATGCAGAGGGTTTTGAGCTTTTGCAAAAGGCTCGTTCCCACCTCTACGCGGAAATCCGTGAAATACACCTTGGGTTTTTCCATCATGAAGCCCTCCTAGATACACTGATTTATATCTTATATATTATATCATAATTGCAGAAATTTTACAATAATAATAAACTTATATAAAAATATCCCCGATGATCCGTCATCATCGGGGAGGGATTTTTATAAGACGATTCCATATGACCGCCCAGGCAGACTGCTCTACATCGAAGCTGTCTTTTTCGCTATATGGGCGCTTATCTGTTGCAGAGTGTCACTGCCGCCTTTTGTCTCATTGCCGAAATTGGACACGGAATAATAAGACTTGGCTGCCTGCATGCTCCTTGCGGTGTTCGCCCCGCCCTCCCGGGCGATGCGCTCATTGTTTTTCTGGAAATTGCTGCTGCCGAGCTTTGTCTCTGTACCGAAATTCGAGACACCATAATAGGACTTCGCCATCTGTGAGTGGTGTGCGGTCACCGATTCCCCATCACGCGAGATTCTGGCATTGTTTTGTTGGAACTCGCTGCTGCCGCCCTTCGTCTCATTGCCAAAATTGGACACATTATAGTAGGATTTGGCAATCTGTGTGTGGTGTGACGTCACCGATTCTCCATCGCGAAGAATCTTGGCATTGCCCCGTTGGAAATCACTGGAACCGAGTTTTGTTTCTGTGCCGAAATTCGATACACGGCTATAAGATGCGGCCCGATCCGAAATTTCAGTTGTCAAATCCTGTCCCAGTCGATCGACCTGCTGATTGATCTGCCTGAACGACATCATCGTAGTCGCGCCGGAGATTCCTAAGTTACTCATAATTCTCCCCCTCTTCCCTTGAACGTAATTAAAATCCTTTTTAATTAGGCAGATACCTTTGTCTATATTATATAATTTTCAGCTGTTTTTTTCAACGGGAAATGAGAAAAAAGTCCGAAATATTTTTGCAGATTCAAACCTCGGCCAGAATGAAGTCCGCTGTGCCCTCGACGCTGTATTTTCCCATTCCTGCTGGCAGGAATGCCGTTTCGCCCTTTCCCAGCCCTATGGCATCTATGGCATCGCCGACAGGCGTGAGCCTCAGTTCGCCGGACAGCACTGTGATGGATTGGAAGGACTCCGGTCCTGCCTTGAGGTCTGCCTTGCCCTTGAGGTCGAAATGGTATACCTTGAAATACTCGCAGGATGCCAGAAGGTCAACCTCCGCATCGGCCCAGAAGTCCATATGCAATTCCGGCTTCGTGCCCCTTGTCGGTGGTGCCAGTCTCGTCACGTCCTTTGCCTTCTCCACATGGAGCTGGCGCGGCTTCCCGTCCTTTCCCACGCGGCCGTAGTCATAGATGCGGTAGGTGGTGTTGGAGTTCTGCTGGACCTCGCAGAGAAGGATTCCCTTGCCGATGGCGTGGAGGGTGCCGGAGTCAATGAAGAAAACATCCCCCTTCTTCACAGGCACGCGGTTGCAGACCTCAAGGATCGTGTCGTTCTCGATGCGACGGGCGAACTCGCTTTTGGTGATCTCCTGCTTGAAGCCGTAGAGCAGGCTTGCTCCCGGCTCGCAGTCCACGATATACCACATCTCGGTCTTGCCGAACTCCCCTTCCACACGCATGGCGTATTCATTGTCGGGATGCACCTGTACGGAAAGGTTGTCCTTTGCATCGATGAGCTTGATGAGAAGCGGGAAATAGGGAAATTTCTCCGTATTCTTTCCAAGAATGATATCCCCCTGCTCGTCGAGGTACTGGTCGAGGCTCTTGCCCGCCTCCGGGCCGTTCTGTATGACGCTCTGCCCATCCTTGTGGCAGGAAAGCTCCCAGCTCTCTGCCACTTTTTCCAGGTTCGTCTGCTTGTTGTATTCCTCTTTCAGTCGCGTGCCTCCCCAGATGTAGTCCTTTAAGGGAGCCGTGAGTTTCAATGGGTAAAGCATAGATGTCATCTCCTTGTACAAATGATACAAAAGCCCCGGAAATTCCGGGGCCATGATTACCTGTTCTGATTTGCTGCTTTCTTGAGATAGACCAGCAGGGAGGGATATTTCCCGCACTGCACAGCCCATGTGAGATCCGGATCCTTCTCCGGATGGTCAATCCAACGGCAGATGCGGCGGGCGAAGAAGGGATTCGATTCCGACAGCATCGCCTTGACGCGCTTCTCGTGAATGCGCTTGCGGCGCAGCTGCAAGAGATCCTTCCGGATCCTGCCAACCGACAAGAAAATGCCATAGATCAAAAGACCGGCAAATACCAACTCGACAACGACCATTTTTCTTTTGTCTGCCTCCCATCCAAAGACATCCATCGGGAAACCTTTTGACCGTGTTCCCTTTCTTCCAGCGCACACCCTGATTATACCATGTTCCGGGTGTTCTGGAAACATATTTTCCCCTGATTTTTCTAAAAAAATGAAAAAAATTTACAAGAAAAATTATTTCTCGTCCAAAACCGCCACGGCCTCAATCTCACAAAGGGCTCCCGCGGGCAATGCCGCCGCCGCGACGCAGCTTCTGGCCGGCTTGCTCACGAAATGCTTTGCGTATACTTCATTAAAAGCCTTGAAATCATTGATATCCGCCAGGAAGCAGGTGGTTTTGACCACGGCATGCATGTCCGTGCCCGCCTCTGCAAGAACGGCCTCCACGTTGCGGCAGCATTGCTCTGCCTGTCCTTCGATATCCTTTGCGACAATCTTTCCCTCTGAGGGATTGATGGCAATCTGTCCCGAGAGATAGAGCATGCCGTTTGCTGCGATTGCCTGGCTATAGGGCCCGACGGCTGCGGGCGCCTTGTCTGTGTGAATGGTTTTCATGGTATTGCCTCCTTCTGCTGAACAACAATTATCTCATCCTCGGCACGATGAACGTGCCGCTTTCCACTTCCTTGCGGTGGCAATGGGGGCATTCGTTGGCAATGATGCCCGTGTAGCCGCAGACGGGGTCCCTGTCCACGGGATGGTTGATGGAAAAATATCCCATGCCGTGGTCGTGCATGGCCCGGACGATGGCCTCGAAGGCCTGGATATTCTGGGACGGGTCCCCATCCATCTCCACATAGGCGATATGTCCTGCATTTTCCAGGGCATGGTAGGGGGCCTCGATGCGGATCTTGTCGATGGCCTTGATGGGGTAGTAGACGGGAACGTGGCTGCTGTTTGTCATGTAGTCCCTGTCTGTGACCCCAGGCACGATGCCGAAATCTTTGCGGTTCGCCTTCTGGAACTGTCCTGCTGTGCTCTCCGCCGGAGTGCCGAAGCAGGTCCAGTTCATGTGCTCCTTCTTCGTGTAATCATCCAGCATTTCCCGCAGATGGCCGACGATTTTGAGCCCAAGCTCCTGCGCCTCGGGACTCTCCCCGTGATGCTTTCCGATAAGGGCGACCAAGCATTCCGCCAGTCCGCAGAAGCCGATGGAATAGGAGGCATGCTTGAGAACCTCCCGGATCTTGTCCGTGGGCTTCAGTTTGTCGCTGTCCATCCAGACACCCTGGCCCATAAGGAAGGGGTAGTTATAGACATGCTTTTCTGCAATGGTCTGGAGACGGAACAGGAGATAGTCATGGGAAAGCGCGATGTACTTGTCGAAGAGCTTCCAGAACCCTTCCAGATCTCCCTTTGCCTCCAGCGCCAGTTTCGGCAGGTTGATGGTCACGAAGGAGAAATTGCCGCGGCTGCCGGATTCTTCCGGGCCGTTGACATTGCTCATGACCCGGGTGCGGCATCCCATGGTGGCAACGTAGCTGTTGTAGTCTCCCGGCTTGTAATAGGGGAGGTTGTAGGGTGCATCGAGATTCACGAAATTCGGGAACAGCCTTTTCGCGCTGACCTCGCATGCCCTGAGGAAGAGGTCGTAGTTTGCGTCCCCGGGGTTGTAATTCACGCCGTCCTTGAGCTGGAACACGGAAATGGGGAAGATCGGCGTCTCCCCGTTGCCCAGTCCTGCCATGATGGCGTTCAGGACCTCCCTGGTGACAAGCCTTCCCTCCGGGGAGGTGTCCATGCCGTAGTTGATGGAGCTGAAGGGCACCTGTGCTCCGGCACGGGAATGGAGGGTGTTGAAGTTGTGGATCAGCGCCTCCATGGCCTGATGGGTTTCTTCCGCCACATCCTGGCAGGCGAGGTTGTAGATGTGTTCCGCATCCTTTTGGGCATCCTCCATGGATTTCCCAAGGGTATCCAGGAGCTTTTCCAGTGCTGCCCGGATTGCCGCAACGCCTTTTCCGTGATGCGGGTCTTCCTTCTTCTCTGTGAAATTGCAGGCGTCCATGTTCAGGAAGGGATGGAATTTTTTGTGGAAGTCCTTCCTGTCCGCAAAATCCTCGCTGCCGAAACGATAGACCATCGCCTTGAAAGCCTCGTCCGCCACCGCCTTATGGAAGGATTTCCGAACACCCTCTGCCATGGCGTAGTCAAAGCAGTTGATGGACTGCCCGCCGAACATATCGTTCTGGTTTGACTGGATGGCAATGCAGGCAAGGGAAGCATAGGCGCGGATCGAGTTCGGCTCACGGAGGAAGCCGTGCCCCGTGGAAAATCCGCCATGGAACAGCTTCAGGAGATCGATCTGGCAGCAGTTGAAGGTAATCAGGCTGAAATCCTTGTCGTGGATGTGGATGTAATTGTGCTGGTCAGCCGTGGCATAGGCCTCCGGCAGCACGTAGTTGTCCACGAAGTGTTTCGCGCCCTCGGCACCGAGCTTGAGCATGATGCCCATGGAGGCGTCGGTGTTGATGTTTGCATTGTCTCGCTTGAGGTCGGAGTCCACCGCATCGGCAAAGAAGATGTCGTGATAGCATTCCATGAGATGCTTCTGGGCCTTCCGTCGCTCCTCGTGACGCTGGCGGTAGCGGATGTACTTCTTCGCAATGTCGAAGAAGCCATGCTTCATGATCTCATGCTCTACCACATCCTGGATTTCCTCGACCGTCACATTTTCCCGCTCGGAAAGATTCTTCTCCACCTGAAGCGTGACCGTCTGGATGTCCGCATCGCTCATCTGCTCTGCACTGTCTTGGTTGGCGCCGGCAATGGCGTTGTAGATTTTCCGCTGGTCATAGTCCACCGTGAAACCGGAACGCTTCGTGACCGTCTTGAGATTCATGCATTGCGGGATATCCTCCGGCACATCATTGGCAGAGGATATCCATCCCTCCTTACACTATATATTGTGGTTTAGAAATTATAAGAACAGAATATATTGTATCAAAGACGGGTTTTTAGTCAAGAGATTTTTTCCTCCTTTGCAGGCTCATTTCGGGCAAATCTTTACTTATTGAGGGAAAGCGTGTAGAATAAAAGCAGGTTTGTTGAATAAAAACCAATGAATGAAATGCTGAATGAACGAAATGAGGTTATTGATATGCTGAAGAAAACGAAAATCATTTGCACGCAGGGACCGGCCACGGAAAAGCCCGGAGTGATCGAGGCCATGATTGAGAACGGCATGAACTGCGCGCGGTTCAATTTCTCCCATGGCAACCATGCGGAACATCTTTCCCGTATCAATATGGTGCGGGAGGCTGCAAAGAAGGCGGGCAAGGTGGTTTCCCTGATCCTTGACACCAAGGGGCCGGAAATGCGCCTTGGCGAGTTCAAGGACGGCAAGGTCATGCTGGAGAAGGGGAACAAGTTCACCCTGACCTATTCCGACGAGCCGGGGGACGAGACCCATGTTTCTGTGAACCACAAGGGACTCTATTCGGAGGTGCAGCCGGGGGATACCCTGCTCCTTTCCGATGGCCTTGTTGCCCTGAAGGTGGATGCCATCAATGGAAAGGACATCGAGACGACCATCCAGAACAGCGGCCAGATGAGCACGAAGAAGCGCGTTGCCGCTCCCGGTATCTCCCTTGGCTTGCCGCCGATTTCCGAGCAGGACGAGAAGGATATCATCTTTGGCTGTGAGCAGGGGATGGACTTCGTGGCTGCTTCCTTCATCCAGCGCCCTGAGGATGTGCTTGCCATTCGCAAGCTCATCGAGGAGCATGACGGGCATCTGGAGATCATCCCGAAGATCGAGAATCTGGCAGGGGTGAAGAATTTCGACAAGATCCTTGAGGTTTCCGATGGCATCATGGTTGCCCGTGGCGATCTCGGCGTTGAGGTTCCGGCGGAGGATGTGCCCCTCATCCAGAAGGAAATCATCAAGAAGTGCAATGAGGCGGGCAAGCCTGTCATCGTTGCGACGCAGATGCTGGAGTCCATGACGGACAACCCGCGCCCGACCCGTGCAGAGGTTTCCGATGTGGGGAACGCGATCCTCGACGGCACGGATGCCATCATGCTTTCCGGCGAGACGGCCAGCGGCAAGTACCCGGTGGAAGCCGTTGCCACCATGAGCCGCATTGCTCAGCGCATGGAGGCCTCCTTGAGCTATCGGAGCCTCTTCATGGAGCAGGGACTGGAGCATCTGAAATCCCGCACCCGTGCCGTTGCCCATGCCACGGTGCAGATGGCCTATGAGATGGGTGCTGCTGCCATCATCACTCCGACGGAGTCGGGGTTCACGACGGAAGTGGTTTCCAAGTACCGTCCCAAGGCAGCGATTCTTGCATATACCCCCGATGAGCGCGTCCTGCGCCAGCTGAATTTGCGCTGGGGTGTGTACCCGATGCTGGGCAAGCACTGGGACAACAATTCCGGGATGACGGTGGCGGCTGCGGAGGCTGCCATTCTCCACGGCTATGTGAAACCGGGCGACTGCACGATCATCACCTCCGGCATCAAGACAGAGGACGGCAACACGAACTCCATCCGCGTCTATACCATCTGATTTTTATGGGGGAACGAAGTCCTCTAACAAGAAAGCTGAAAAACAGCCCCAACAAGTTCATGGCTTGATGGGGCTGTTTTTTGGCTGGCTTTCGCCCATATTTTTTCCGATGATCCTGACTTTCTTTCCCCGAAAGGCGATGCCGTATGTCCATACTTCGTGGATGCCGCGCTTTCGGAACTCGGCGGTATAGTCACGGCATTCCATCTGCGCGAGGGCAGCCTTCGCCTTTGCGTTCAGCGTTTTCAGGCTGCCTGCCGCCTTGAACTCCATGAGGACCCCTGCCCGGTCCGCGCGTTTCGGGAACAGGGCGATGTCGAAGCGTCCGTAGCCGGATTCTTTGTTGGATTGGATTTCGTAAGTCTTCGGCGAGAGGATGGCAAGCATGCCGTTGAGGAACCCATGATAGAAGGCTTCGGGGTTTTTCACCGTGTCGTGGAAGCTCACGATGGTTTCCAGGAGATACGAAAGCTCCTTCTCGAAATCCTCCACATTCCCGGTCACCAGATACTCGAAGAAGCGGGCGGGATTCCCCCCAGCGGCAGTGCGGGTCAGACGGGAAAATATCTCATCCGCGTAGACCTTCCGCACCTCCTGGTTGGGGATTTGCAGGGTGCAGTAGTCTGTGCCGTCCATATCGGAGGGAACCGCCTTGAGGTAGCCCGTGGTGAGCAGCATCATGTAGAGGGCGTTCCTGTCCTCATGGATATCGGCATAGATGACGTTCTCCCGGATGGGAGCTGCAATCGTTCCCATGGTCAGCAAAGTATGGAGTTCCTTTTCCTGTTCTGCACTGACATGTTCCAGCATCTCTGCCAGAATCGCATTGCCGGAGGTGTTGGCCCAGTAGGGCTGCGGATGGCAGCCATCGGCAAAGTAGTTGATGACAGACCAGGGGTTATAAATCTCCACTCCGGAAAAATTATAGCCATCGTACCATTCCCGCAGTTCCGGCAGTTTGTCCTCATAGCCGAGGTCTGATGCCATCGTCCGGGTCTCATCTTGGGTGAAGCCCATCACATCGGGATAATTTCCCTTGAGAACGCTGGATACCTTGAGATTGTTCAAGGCGCTGAAAATGCTTTCATTGGAAATGCGCAGAACTCCCGTAATCACAGCGAAATCAAGGGCGGGATTTGTCTTGAGCGCCGCGCCGAAGAAGTTTCGGAAAAAGCTGATGGCCTCTGCATAGTAGGCGTGCTCCCAGGCACATTGGATGGGGGCATCGTATTCGTCGATGAGCAGAAGGACTTTCTGCCCGAAGTGCGTTTCCAGGCATTGGCAAAGAACCTGCAGGGAATTCTCCCAGATCTCCGCCTCCACACGATCGTGCAGGAAATCGGAAAATCTTTTCCGATGCCCTTCGGAAAGCCTGTCGCTTTGCTCCAAATCATGGAACTGTTCAAACAGCATCGCCAAGGTGTACCGAAGTTTGCCAATGCATGAGGCCCAATCTCTCATCTTGATATCCTTGAGCGTAAAGAATATCACGGGCCGCGTCCCTTGCTCTGCCATGTAGTGTTCCCCGGCGCGTTCTATCGCAAGGCCATGGAACAGGGCGCGGTTTGTCTCTGCCTTTTCCTGTGTGAAAAAGTATTGCAGCATGGAGAGGGTCAACGTTTTCCCGAAGCGGCGGGGGCGTGTGATGAGCGTCACGTCTCCATGGGTATCAAGAAGCTCCTGGATGAATCTCGTCTTATCAACGAAATAGCACTGCTCCACCAGCTTCTTGAAATCCTCCACGCCCACAGGCATCCTGCGTTTCCGGCACATGGCAGTTCCTCCTTTCTTCGTATTGTTCGCTTATGTCCATTTTGCCACACTGCCCCATGGAATGCAAGAAGGAAACGCTGATGAAACTTGGCATATCGAAAATGGCAGGAATCCTGCGTCTGGTGGAGAATACTATGTATATCCCATATCCAAGAAGGAATGCCAATGGGGGCGGAAATACACATAATATGCTGTTACTGGCCTTGTTGACAAAGCATCCTGGGTTACGGAAGATGATTGGATTGTTTTGGGGGTGATGATGCTGCATCAGGATACCATGGAGTTTGTGGTCTACATGATTCATGCTTGTGCCAACAAGTGGAACTTGTCTCCTAAGCAGGTTTACCATAAACTTATGGAGGCAGGCTGTATTGATGGATACCTGGTTCCCAACTATGATATTCTTCATACTCAGGGAAGCGGCTATTTGGTAGATGATATCAAGGAGTATTTGCGGATAAGGGGCGTTGTGGTATGATTGTCTATCATGGCTCGACCGAGGTGATTAAGCACCCGGACGTTCTGCATTCTTACCGCTTGCTTGATTTTGGGCAAGGATTCTATGTTACAACAGTCAAAGAGCAAGCCATGCGTTGGGCACGGCGTAAGGCTGGCTTGCAAAGAAATAGGCCTGCTATCGTGGATTGCTATCGAATGTCTGATGATGTGGGCAACTTGAAACACAAGAATTTTTCAGAAGATTTAATGGAATGGATAGATTTTGTTTGCAAGTGCAGAGATGGAAACGGGTGCTATAAAGATTATGATCTGATTTCTGGCAAAGTGGCCAATGATAAGGTGTTTCGGGTAGTGGACTTATATCATACAGGCCTTTGGGATAAAGAAAGGGCGTTGAAGGAAATCAAAGCCTATCCCAATTATGACCAGATAGCTTTCATAACCCAGAGGGCTATAGATAGGCTGCTGATTTACGATTCTTTCTTTGAGGTGTAAGCCATGGATGAAAATGTTTTGGAGCAGGTATACCAAGAAAAACTGGAAGAGCGGATTATCGCCCAGATAGCTAAGGAAAGGAGAGTATCGCTGGAAACAGCCATGCAAATATACTATAACAGCGAACTCGCTGATAAGATCCATCAAGGCATGGAAGGGATTCAGTATTTGGATTATAAGCTGCTAGTGCAGATATTAAACGAAACAGAATAGAAAATCTATGTGGATAAAACTGAACGGGAAATGATGTACGGCTTGCCTGCTATAGAAGGAGCTGCCCTTGATGTGGTGGCTTTTTTTCTTTGAAAGGCTTAAGTTTTCTTTTTAAGGAAACGATATATAGAATAGATAAGATGGTTTGTACCATGGAAAAGGATGTCAGGAAACAGCAAGGAGCTGAGGGACATGTTTGAGGGGATCAGTTCATTTCGGAATATCGGGTCATTGAACGCGTACCTGCAACAGAAAAAACTGCGTTTTGCCGCGAGCTACAAGGCAAAGACGGGGCAGCGGCTCACGGACGCAGTGAAGTCGATGAATTCGAGTGTAGTGAGTTCCATGATGTCATCCGCGCGGAAGGCGGATGACGAGGCATCGAAGCAGAGGGTATCCCTCATCAAGCAGAAGCTCATGAGCGGCAAGAAGGTGTCCTCCACGGAAATCGAGTACCTCCGGGACAGGGACCCTTCCCTGTACCGCAAGGCAAAGAAGGCGCAGGAATACCGCGAGGAGCTTCAGGCGAAGCTTCGGGCCTGCAAGACCAGGCAGGAAGCGCGGATGGCGGTTGCCCAGTCCATGGTGAAGGCGGCTGCGGAAATCAGCGAGGAACTTTCTGCGGCAAAGGCGGCTGCCGGCGGGGCAGGAGGCGGCGCGGCATCTGCGGCAGGTTTTTCGGAGCCGGGCGGCAATACGTCTTCCCGGATGTCTGGCAGTGCCGATGCGGAAAACGGGGCAAATGTTTCCGGCGATGCCTCTGCTGCAAATGCAAATGCGGAGACGATGGAGGCAGCAGCCGATGGCGGCCTGTCTGCTGACGCGAATGCGCAAAACGGTGGCAGCGCGAATGCAGGGGCTGCAAAGGCGGAGAACGGGGGCAGTACAGCTGCAGAGACTGCCGGAAAAACAGAGGAAGCAGGGCATGCCGAAAATGCGACGGATGCGAAGGGGACAGATGATAAGGCGGTGGGACAGGACACGTCGCCGGATTCCATTCTGGAAAAATTCATCATGATTGTCCGCGCCCTGCAGGATGAATGGGAGACCTTTTCCGGTTCCGAGGAGTACAAGGAGCTTCCGGAGGATTATGCCGAGGAGGCAGAGGGGCGGAAGCAGGGAAGGAAACATCAGGTCAAGGTGGAGGCACCGGGCAGGAAAATCCTGGACATGGTGAATGCCTACAAGGACACACAGATACATATGAAAGAATTTGAGCTGGAAATGGGCAAATTGGGAAAAGCCTCAGCCAATAAATAGTTGCAACACACCCAAGTATGAGATATGATTCATGTTTGGGTGTGTTTTTGTTTCTCTTTTTTAGAATGGAGGGTTTTATGAAGCTGGTTCTTTTAGGTTTGTATTTTGCCGTCCTGATTGGCATCGGGCTCTATTGCCGCAAGCATGCCACGGATGTGGACGGGTTTGTGCTGGGGGGGAGGAACGTCGGCCCGTGGCTGACGGCCTTTGCCTATGGCACATCCTATTTCTCGGCGGTGGTGTTCATCGGATACGCCGGGCAGTTCGGGTGGAAATACGGCATTGCCGCCACCTGGGCGGGCATTGGGAACGCCCTCATCGGCTCCCTGCTGGCCTGGTTCATCCTCGGCCGGCGGACGAGGATCATGAGCCGCCATCTTGATTCCGCCACGATGCCGCAGTTCTTCGAGAAGCGTTTTGGTGCGCCGTCCTTGAAAATCGGGGCGTCCATCATCATTTTTATCTTTATGATTCCTTACACGGCTTCTCTTTATAACGGACTGTCACGGCTTTTCGGCATGGCCTTCAGCATCGACTATTCGGCATGCATCCTTCTCATGGCAGTGCTCACGGCGATTTACGTCATTGCGGGCGGCTATATGGCAACGGCAATCAATGATTTCATTCAGGGGATCATCATGCTCATCGGGATTGTGGCCGTCATCGCCGCCGTGCTGGAGTCCAAGGGAGGTTTCCTTGCGGCTCTCGACGGGCTCGCCCGTGTCACGGACGACAAGGTGGCAACGACACCGGGCATCTTTGCCTCCTTCTTCGGGCCTGACCCGCTCAATCTTCTGTTCGTGGTCATCCTGACCTCCCTCGGCACCTGGGGCCTGCCCCAGATGGTGCAGAAATTCTACGCCATCAAGGACGAGCAGGCCATACAGAAGGGCACCATCATTTCCACTCTCTTTGCCGTGGTGGTGGCGGGCGGCTGCTATTTCCTCGGCGGTTTTGGGCGGCTCTTTTCCGATCAGGTGAACGTGGCAAAGGATGGCTTTGATTCCATCATTCCGACGATGCTCTCCGGACTTTCCGAGGGAATGATCGCGCTCATCGTGATCCTCGTGCTTTCCGCTTCCATGTCGACACTGTCCTCCCTTGTCATCGTGTCGAGTTCCACGCTGACGCTGGATTTGCTCAAGGACAATTTCATCAAGGACATGAGCGAGGCGCGGCAGGTCCTGGTCATGCGGCTCCTCATCGTGGTCTTCATTGCCATCTCTGCAATTCTCGCCATGGTGCAGTACAAGAGCTCGGTGAACTTCATCGCCCAGCTCATGGGGATTTCCTGGGGCGCCATGGCCGGTTCTTTTCTTGCGCCCTTCATGTATGCGCTTTATTCGAAGAAGATCACGACAGCCTCCTGCTGGGCCTGCTTCCTGTTTGCCTGCGCTCTCATGACGGCGAACATCTTCTTCCGTCCGGAGTTTCCGACGATTTTGCAGTCCCCCATCAACAGCGGTGTGGCTGCCATGCTTGCCGGAATGGTCATCGTTCCCGTGGTCAGCGCCTTTACAGCAAAGCCCGATACGCATCTGACGGAAGCGGCCTTCTCCTGCTATGAGGAGGAGATTCTTGTGCCGAGGAAGACGGCATTGGGGAAGAAGTGAAAATAATTTGAATCTTCATCTTGCGTGAAAGACAATGCCCCTTTATAATATAAATGGGCAGTTGTGAGGATATGGCAGCCCATACAAATTGAATAGGGAGGTTTTGAGGGATGAAAAAACTTTTTCAAGGTGCAGCATTGGCATTCTTTGTGGCAGTGCTCATGCTTTCCCCTGTGCTGGCCGAGGCGGCAGCAAAGGGGCTCCATGAGTTCGTTGTATTCCATACGAATGACATGCATGCACGCATGGTGAAGGGAGATGACAACGGAAATGCCGTCGGCCTTGCCGAAATGTCGGCGGCTGTGAGGGCGGGGAAGGCGAAGAATCCGGATACTCTCTGGCTCGATGCAGGAGACACCCTGCATGGCATGCCCATCATCAACATCAGCCGGGGCATGAATGCGGTGGAGCTTCTGAATGAGTCCTGCCTGGACGCCTTCACGCCGGGCAACCATGATTTCAACTATGGCTCCGACCAGCTCGAGAAACTTGCGAAGAAGATGAAGCCCACGGTTCTCAGCGCGAATGTTGTGCGAAAGAACACGGGAAAGCGCCTGTTCAAGGACTATAAGATCTACAAATTCTCCGATGGACTTCGGGTGGGCGTGTTCGGACTGACGACGCCGGAGGCTGCCTATAAGACCAGCCCCGCCAATGTGGCAACCATCGAGTTCCTGAACCCGGTGGATACGGCGAGGGAGATGGTTCGGGAGCTGCGCCCGAAATGCGATGTGATTGTCGCTCTGATGCATATGGGAGTGGATGCCAGTTCGGAATATACCAGTGAACGCATCGCGAAGGAATCCCCCGGCATTGACCTCATCGTGGACGGCCACAGCCATACCACCTTGCCCGAAGGGCTCATGGTGGGGGATACGATGATTGTCCAGACCGGATGGCATGAGTACAAGCTTGGTCACGTCACCATCACGCTGGAGGACGGAAAGATCACGAAGAAGCGCGCGGAACTTCTCGATGCAGAGGGCGTGGCGCGGCTTGCTCCGACTCCCGATGCCAGGATTGAGAAAACCATGGATGCCATTGAGAAGCGGAACGAGAAGCTCTTCAACGAAGTCGTTGCCCATACGGAGCGAGGACTTTCCGGGGACAGGGAAATCGTTCGCCAGAAGGAGGCCGAACTGGGCAATCTCTGTGCGGATGCCTTCCGTTGGCGTACCGGTGCTGACATCGGCATCATCAACGGCGGCGGCATGAGGACAGACCTTCCCGAGGGCGATGTCACGCGAGGCGATGTCATGGCCATCTTCCCCTTCGGCAATACCGTTCAGAAGAAGGAAATCACGGGAGCGAAGGTTCGCGCCATGCTGGAGCATTCTGTCTTTGGATATCCTGCTTCCTTCGGCGGATTCCTGGACGTTTCCGGCATCACCTTCAGCTTTGACCCGTCCATGCCGGCAGGCCACCGTGTTTCGGATGTCAATGTCGGGGGCGAGCCCCTGGATGATGCGAAGACCTACACCATCGGTGCCACGGACTTCATGTTTGTCGGCGGTGATGATTATGAGATGCTGAAGGATCTGCCGACGCTTGGCGAATTCGGTACCTGCGAGGAGATCATTGCCGACTATCTGAACCAGGTCGGGATGAAGGGCATCGAAACAGGACGCATCAAAGTCCTGAATGATGTCATTACATCTGAGGCTTCCGGGAGTGATGAACAGCAACTTGATATGGCTGCATGATGTGTATAAGGAGAGGGCGTTCTCTAATAAGAGGAGTTCCTCTCCTTTTTGTTTTTGCGTATCTTTCCTAAAATTTCTTTTCTATTGAGGTAGGAAAAAAGGCGGGTGACAGGGAATTATTATATAGATTTGTATGTCAAAGAAGATTTGAAGATTTTGAAACTTGAACACGGTGGGGCGGCCCGTTGTGTGAAGGGAGCAATGGTTATGGATGATAGCGCGGTGGGGCGGATCCAGCACGATATCCTGCAGGGATTGCTTGGCGGCATTGGTGATGGGGTCATTCTCACGGACAGGAAAGAACGCGTGACCTATCTCAATACGGCAGCGGCGCGCATCCTGAATTGCTCGCTGCAGATGGAGGAGGACGTATATTTCAGTGACATTTGTCCGCTGGTGAACCTGAAGACAGGAAAGCCCTTCGAGAATCCTTTGCGGCGGGCCTTGCGGGAGGATACCTCTGTGGGATTGGCCCGCAATGTAGGTGTGATGCTGCAGGGAGGTCCCGCATATCTTTCGGCTACCTGTTCTCCCATGCGGGACGCTTCCGGGAATGTGATCGGGTGTTCCGTGATCTTGAGGGAAATCACCCAGCTTCGCCGGCTGGAGATGAAGATAGAGTCCGACCATTCCTATATGCGCTCCATTTTTGCAGCAGCGAAGATCGGCCTTTGCGTGGTGGATGGGAACGGCGCCATTGTCGACATCAATGAGGCAGGGCTTGAGCTGATGCAGATCTCCTATCATGATGCGCTTCATTTGCAGTTTGGCGATGCCTTCCGCTGCGAGAACAGCTTGCAGAAGGGGTGCGGGCACGGTACGGAGTGCCGTCATTGTCCCGTGCGCAAGAATCTTGAGGCGGCCATTCTGGATGATGATTTCACCAGTGAGTTCACGGTGGCCCTTTCCAGTATGGATACCGGAGAACCTGTCTGGCTCAAGGTTTTCATCTCCCAGGCATGGTCGGAGAGCGGAAAGCAGATCATCATTGCATTGGTGGATGTCTCCCGCAGGAAGCGCAGGGAAAAGGCACTGGAACTGGCAAGGCAGAAGGCGGAGGCGGCGAGCCGTGCCAAGGGGCAGTTCCTCGCCAATATGAGCCATGAGATACGGACGCCCATCAACGGCATGAACGGCATGATTGATTTGACGCTCCGCACACCTTTGAATAAGGAGCAGAGGGAAAATCTCCTGAGTGCCAAGCAATGCTCGGAGGATCTCTTGCATATTATCAATGATATCCTCGATTTTTCCAAGCTGGAAAGTGGGCGCATGAAACTGGAGGACATTCATTTCGACCTTTGGGAATTGCTTCGGCAGGAGAGCCGTGTCCATGGAAGGGTTGCGATGTCGAAGGGAATATGGTTCCTTCATCCCTCCCATCACGGCCTTCCCAGGTTTGTCCACGGCGATCCCCTGCGCCTACGGCAGATTCTCAACAACCTTTTGACCAATGCGCTGAAATTTACGGCAGAGGGAACGATTGCAATGACGGCGGCAGAGGGCCAAAGAAAGGGTCGGCCAAGCCTTGAGTTTGGCGTGCATGACACGGGAATCGGCATGGATTGGAAAGGACGCAGGAAACTCTTCAAGGCGTTCAGCCAGGTGGATGGCTCTACCACGAGGCAGTTTGGAGGCACCGGGCTGGGACTCATGATCGTGAAACAGCTGGTGGAGGCCATGGGAGGCGAAATAACAGTGTTTTCCATTCCGGGCAGAGGGTCGAGTTTCTGCTTCTGGATTCCCTTGGCCAAGGCGGAACAAGCAGAGACAGCGCCGCAGAGAAAAAGCGTTTTCCTGCAGCCGCGGGATGAACACCAGGAGCCGGAGAAAAAGAGGCGGCTGGAGGAGGATGTTTCGTCATTGTTGGCGTATTGTGAAAGTCGGTTAAGGGGGGAGAGCAATGAGGATTTTGATCGCTGAGGATGACCGCATGAGTCGGACATTCCTGTCGCGATTCCTGTCAGAATATGGGGATGTGGATGTGGCAACGGATGGAATGGAGGCATTGGATCTCCTCATGGATGCTGCGAGGAAAAATATGAATTACGATCTTCTTTGCCTGGATATCATGATGCCGAAGGTCAGCGGCATCCAGGTGCTCAAGGTGGTCCGGACGATGGAGAAGCAGCATGATGTTCCGCAGGAGGATCATCTTCCCGTTATCATGATGACGGCATTGACCGATATGGATTATGTGGACCAGGCCTTTGACCTTGGCTGTGATGCCTATGCCTCGAAGCCCTTGGAGCTCGGGAAGGTGGAAGGGCTTATGCGTGACCTGGGATTGATTGCATGACGTGCCGCAGTCTATGGAGCGGCTTTGTTTCAGGAAGGGAGTGGCTGCTTTGGCAGTGGATCTTTTGGCGACCAGTGAACAATTGCAGCGTATAAAATTCTATTTTGATCTTTTGCAGCAGACCGCCGAGGGATATCCCTTTGTGACGGATCTGACGACAGGGGTTGTCCTGCTGTCCTCCCGTATGGTGGAGGAATACGGGCTGCCGGGGACGGTGGTCGTGGATTTTGACCGCTATTGGACTCCGCTTGTCTACCCGGAGGATATGGAGACCTATGAAGCCAGTTTTGCCCATATCTTTGAGCCAGGAAACCCGGGGGTGCATGACATCGAATATCGGGTGAGAAACAGGGAGGGCGTGTATACGTGGATTCATTGCCATGGCATGGTGGGGCGCGATGATTCCGGCGATGCGGTGATCTTTGCAGGCTTCATCACGGAGATGGACCGCATCCTTCATGCGGATCCCGTGACAGGGCTCCTGAACCGATTTGCCTTTGATCAGGCGGTGAAGGAGGGCGTGACCTCTGCTCTTGCCAAGGGCGAGATGGGGGCCATCATGATTGTGGGGTTGGACAATTTCCATCTGCTCAATGAGGCCTATGAGAAGCATTTCGATGATGTTGCCCTCCGCCAGATCGGCCAGAGCATCAGGAATGTGCTTCCCACACACCTGAACCTCTATAAGCTGGACGGGAACGAGTTCGGCCTGATCTGGCCCCATACCTCCCAGGAAGAGGTGGAAATCATCTTTTCCAGTATCCAGCTCTGTTTGCGCGAGACAAAAGAATCCAATTATAATGTGTTCTTTTCTGCATCGGCAGGTGCGGTGTTCTATCCCGACAGCGGGACGGATGCCCTTGCGCTCCAGAAGCACGCGAAGGCCGCCCTTGAGATGGCTCAGCAGCAGGGCAGGGAGCAGCTCCTTGTCTTCTCCCAGCATGAGTACAAGGACTGGCTTCGTTTCATCAATCTGCAGCATGCCTTTGAGGAAAGCATCGAGAAGGGATGCAAGGGATTCCGCCTGTTCTTCCAGCCGCAGGTGGATGCCATGACAAAGGAACTCATCGGGGCAGAGGCTCTGCTTCGTTGGCAGGAGGAAGACGGCCATGTCATCTCGCCGGTGGTATTCATCCCCATATTGGAGCGCACGCGGCTCATCATTCCCGTGGGGCGCTGGATTGTGGATGAGGCTGTGAGGATATGCAAGAAATGGCAGGAGTTCAAGCCCGGATTCCAGATGAGCATCAATGTGTCCCTTTGCCAGCTTGAGACGATGGATCTCAAGAACTATGTGAAGGAGTCGCTGGAGTGTCATGGACTACCGGCAGACTGCCTGACATTGGAACTGACGGAGAGCCAGCAGATTTCCAACTGGCAGTTCGTCAATGAGCAGTTCGACTTTTTCCGGCAGATGGGCATCAAGGTGGCCATGGATGATTTCGGGACGGGGTATTCTTCCCTTGCATTGCTCAAGTATTTCAACTGTGACATCGTGAAGATTGACAAGGTATTTGTCGACAATATATTGGACAGCGAGTTTGACAGGAAACTGCTCAAACATGCCATCAAACTCTGTCAAAGCATTGGCATGACTGTTTATGTCGAGGGGGTGGAAGAGGAGCAGACATATGAGTACATTTCACGGGATTGCGGCGCGGATGTGATTCAGGGATTCTATTTTGGGCGTCCCGAGCCGGAGCAGATCTTTTTCGAGAGATTTCAGGCGGAATGATTCATGGATGGAATGCCATTTTGAAGAAATGAGGTGAGGAGAGTTATGGAAAATACGCAGGTGACGGGATACCGCAGGGAGATTTTGCGGCATATCGCGAAATGCACATGGGAGGGCTGTCTGCCGGAGCATATCTATGATGTTCTTCAGGTGGTCAGGGAGGACACACCAAGGGTGCGCTGCTGCATCCACAAGGAACGGGCCGTGCTCAAGAATCGTGTGCAGATGGCGCTTTGGCAGCCCATCGGGACGAACATCATCAATGCGGCGAAGGCTGCCATAACGGGGGAGATCGACAAGAGCCTGCCTGTGATGGATGTCCTGACGGATGCCTGCGATGCCTGCCCCATCGACAAGTATTACGTTACGGATCTTTGCCGTCATTGCATTCAGCACAAGTGCATGAACAACTGTCCAAAGCATGCCATCACCATCAAGGACAGGGCGACCATCAATCGTGATATCTGCATTGAGTGCGGGCGCTGTGCAAAGTCTTGCCCCTACGGCGCCATCATCGAGATCAGCCGTCCCTGCATCCGGGCTTGCGCCTTGGAGGCCATGTCCTCCGGCCCGAACAAACTGACGGTCATCGACTATGAGAAATGCGTGAGCTGCGGGAACTGCCGCGGGGCATGTCCCTTTGGTGCATTGGATGAACGGAGCATGATCGTGCAGATCCTTGTGGCGCTGAAGCAAAAGAAAAAGGTGGTTGCCATGCTGGCGCCCTCCTTCCTTGGGCAGTTCGGCCTCAAGGTCACGCCTGCCCAGGTCGTTTCCGCCATCAGGAAGCTCGGTTTCGCCGATGTCATTGAGGTTGCGGTGGGAGCTGACATCACCACCCTTGCCGAGGCAGAGGAATTCAAGGAGAAGGTGCCGGAGAAGATTCCTTTCATGACCAGCTCCTGCTGTCCTGCCTTTGTGGCCCATGTGAAGAAGCATTTTCCGGAGTTTGAGGACAACATCTCCAAGACCACATCGCCGATGGTTTCCTGCGGCATCTGGGCGAAGAACAAGTACGAGGGCGCATTGACCTGCTTCATCGGCCCGTGCATTGCCAAAAAGGTGGAAGCGAAGCAGCATCCGGAAAGCATTGATTTTGTCATGACCTACGAGGAACTGCAGTGTATGTTCGAGGGGGTCGGGATCGATGTGAATGCTCCGGCGGAGGACTACCAGACGACGGCAACGGGCAGCGGCCTTGGCTTCCCGCTGAATCGCGGCGTCCAGACTTCCTTGAAGAATCTGCTGGAGAAGTCCGGGTCGACGGATGTGCTCATGGAATACGCCGATGGCCTTCGGAACTGCCAAGAGAAGCTGGAGCAGGTACGGCAGGGCAAGCTCTCCATTGAATATTTCGAGGGCATGGCCTGTCAGAACGGCTGTGTGGACGGTCCGGGCACTCTTGCGCAGCAGGGGATCGCGCGTGTCATGCTGACGAAGTTCGTCAAGGCTGCACCACAGCAGGTCAGCGACGAGAATTCCGAGGCCGTGGACGCCTGGGAAAAGTACGATTTTGAAGTAGTAGCAGAAAAAGAATAAACGGGATACTTGATTGGCACTGGGGGTTTCGATGGGATGGTCGGGACTCGCAGTGCTTTTTGTATATTTTTATATCAAATATAATATAAAGAAAATATTTGATTCTTTTCCGTAAATCCTGTATACTATGGTATAGCGAGGCATTTATCAAGTGCCGGCCGGGGGGAATAATGATGGGATTCCGCAGATACGGACAGGATAGACAGAATCAGCCACATTCCAGATGTGAAATTATACGCCAGTTAGTCAGGGAGCGGAAGCACCAGAAACTGACGCAGAGGGAACTGGCGGAGAAAACGGGACTCAAGCAGAGCAATATCAGCCGCTTGGAGACAGGGAAGAGCAATCCTTCCCTGGACCTTTTGCAGCGCGTGGCTGAAGGGCTGGGCAAGGAGCTGCATGTGGAGATTCGATGAATTTTTGTATTGCGGTATTGCTGTTCCTGCATTCACGTGCTATAATATATCTCATGCGGTTGTAGCTCAGCAGGATAGAGCAACTGCCTCCTAAGCAGTAGGTCGGGCGTTCGAATCGCCCCAATCGCACCATATTGGAAAATCAAGGCTTACAGGGCTTTATGGCTCTGTAAGCCTTTTTAATTCAGATAAAATAATCTAAAAAAGATAAACTGATTTTCACTATAAAAAAGAAGTAGCCCGCCTCAACTAGCTACCAACTTGAAAAGGCGGGTTTTAGTGTAACCTGTTCATTTTATGCTTGCTAATATGTCTTAGTAGATGCGCCTTGCACCCATGTAGTGGTCACGGCGATAGTCGCGGTAGAGGGAGTCGATGGCGATGCCGTAGGTCGTGGAGGCATGGACGAAGTCGCCATCCTGGAGATAGATGCCCACATGGGAGACATTCACGTAGTCTCCGGCGAAGAAGACGAGATCGCCGGGCTGAAGCTCATCGCGGCTGACGGGCGTGCCGACCTCGAACTGGATGTCGGCCGTGCGGGGCAGCTCGATGCCGCACTGGCGATAAACGTACTGGACGAAGCCGGAGCAGTCAAAACCGCTGGGGGAGGAACCACCGTAGACATAGGGAACGCCCATGTACTGCATGGCGATGGCAATCAAGCGGCGGTTGCCGCCCATCATGCTGCGGCTGATCTCGGGGAATTCACGTCCCAGCAGGGCTTGGTAGACAACGGGACCTGCGAGGCCATCGACTTCCAGTCCATGTTCCTGCTGGTAGCTGCGAAGAGCAGCTTCTGTTGCCGGGCCGAAATCGCCATCCACAGTGATATCGTAACCAGAGGCTGCCAAGGCGCGCTGGATATCCATGACGGCCTCACCCTGGTCTCCCAGACGAAATGCGGCAGCGTCACTGGTGGCCGGAACAGCAAGACAAACAACAGCAAGAAGGAACATGCACAAGAATCGATACATAGAGATAACCCCTTTCCAAACATCACATTACATCGATTCCAAGCATATCACAAAATGGTGGTTGCGGTCAAATAAGAAGTGTTTTCAAAATCTTTTATATTTAGATGGGCCAAAAGGCCTAAACGACTAAACGACAGACTGGATTTTCGCCGTATCCAGATACAGGCTCCTGACACTTCTCAGATAATTGAGTGCCAGGATGGTTTCCGCGAATTTTGCGGCGGATGATTTTTCTGCATTGATCATGATAGGATTCTCGTTCATGTATGCCATGCTCTTCCCCACTTTCTGTAAATATCAGTTGCCGATCTTCACGTCATGGATGACCGTGTATCCCTTTGCCTCGATTTTCGCCCGAAGGTCATCCACCGAAGGGATGTCGCCGCGGATGACGATCTCGTAGCGTCCGTCCGGCTGCTTGCAGGTCACAAGGCTGTCAATGGAAAGGCCGTTTTCCGTAAAGATGCCGGAAAGCTCGTTCACCACGCCCAGTTTGTCATCCACCTCCACGGTGATGCGCGTCTTGCCGTCCTGCAGGCCCATGACATCGACGAAGGTCTTGAAGATGTCCGTCTCGGTGATGATGCCCACCACGGCACCGACGCTGGATACCACGGGGAGTCCGCCGATCTTCTCGTTGTACATGATAAGAGCCGCTTCTTCGATGGTGGCATCCTCGGAGACGGTGTGGACTTTTTTCTGCATGATTTCCCTGACCTTCATCTTGTCGAGAAGGGAACGGATCTCATAGCGGGACAGCGTGGTCGCCGGGGACGGCGACACCCGCATGAGGTCGCGGTCGCTGAAAAAACCCACGAGCTTTCCGTCCTCCACCACGGGCAGACGGCGGAAATGGTGCTTTTTCATGAGGCCTGCCGCCTCATCCAGGGTTGCATCCGGTGTCACTGTAATTGGATGTTTTGTCATTCTGTTTGCCACAAACATGTAAATCATCCTCCATAAAATTTTACTGGTTTTGCGTATAGCGGTAGACTTCCTTCCAATTGCGTCCCTGGGCCTCGTAGAAATCAATCTCGCCGCCCTGGTCCCCCGTGCGCCAGTCGCCGCCTCTGGGATTGTTCACGCCCCGGGCTTCCACGGTCTTCCCGTTGCCGATATAGATTGCCACATGATACTGTGGGTCGCAGAGGATATCCCCCCGCATGAGGTTATTTTTGACGCTGTCCCAGGAGTATTTGGAGAATCCCCCCACCACCTGCAGGTCCTGCCAGATGGTATCGGCATCCCCTGTTTCCTGCTGGCCGTCGTATTCCTCATAGAAGGCGGGGTTTTCCTGCCAGGCCGCGATGATGGGGAACCCTGCTTGATTAAGGGCATGGTAGACGAGGCTGGAGCAATCGTAGTCGGGGCCTTCCCTGGAACCCGTGTAGGGGTTGCTGGAGGTAGCGTTTTCCGCACCCTGGGAATAACCGTGGGAAGGCTGATTGGCAATGCCGATGGCCCAGAGCACTGCCTTTTCGACGCGGCTGTCCGGTGCTTCCGTGTCGCTGCCAATGGATGGCGACGAATAGCCTGCGGCGGCAGCATGGTGCATTTCCCATGCTGCCGGGTCATCTGCATCGCTTGCGGGAACTGACAGGAAAAGAGTCGGCAGGAGCGCCGCGAGGAAGAGATTTTTTTTGAAGCTGGTGTTCATGTTGGAAGATGCCTCCCTTTTTTTCTGTATATCGTAAATAGTATTCTGCAAAGGGTGTCCATATTCCTGTTGGAACTTAGGAACTGTCGAAAAATAACTTAGGGCGTGTTGATAAACTCCACCTGCACGCTACAGCGGCCATTTTTCCGTCTGTCTGCGTCAGCGAAGACTTGACGTAGCTCTGCTACGACTGCGTCTTCGCTTCCTTGCCAAACGAAAAACTGTCTCGCTATATCGCACAGTTTCCGTTTTTCAACACGCCCTAGTGTCCCGCCTCGTTCATATCCATAATAATTGCCCGATATGCAGTCATCTGCGTTGTCATCGTCAGTTGGCGTAGCCACCGCTACGCCGCCCTCCTCTTCCTAGCATCTGACTACATCTCGAACAATTATTTTTATGTTTCTGAACGAGGTGGGACACTAGCCATCTTGCCTGTCTTCCGGTTCCTTAAATTTTACGGCGGTACATTTTTATGGTAAAATAAACCCTGAGATGAGTTTATCAGCAGGTCATAAACCGGGGGGATGATATTTTGGACAGGAAATGGATATGTTTTTTGATGACGCTTGTTGTGATGCTTCTGCCTATGATTTTCATGGGCACAGGAAATGCTGCCTCTGTGGGGCAGGGGAAGAAGATACTGTTCATTCCCCTGGACAATCGTCCCATTACGGACAAGGAGACGCGGCAGGTTGCGGAGAAACTGGGATATGAGGTGGTTGTGCCGCCGGACACATTGCTTGGCACGCGGGAGCAGTACGGGGACCCGGATGGGCTCTGGGCATGGCTTCGGGAGAATGCGTGGGGGGCAGATGCGGCTGTCATTTCCACGGATGCCATGATATACGGCAGTCTGGTCGGTTCCCGGAACCATGAGTTGAGCGAGCAGACCATCACGGAAAGGGTGCGGCGTTTTTGGGAGTTCCATGAAGACTTCCCGCGTCTGCCGATTTATGGCTTCGGCACGATCCTGCGCACCCTGCTTTCGGCAACCCACTCCGGCGGCATGGAGCCGGAGGAGTATCAGAAAAATGCCGTGAAGATTTACGATTATTCGATTCTTCGGGACAAGATCGATATGGGTGTTGCCTCCGGCAAGGAGAAACGGGAATTCGAGCGTATGGGCGGGGAAATCTCCCCCATAGCCCTGGCGGACTGGGAAAAGCGCCATGCACTGAATTACGATGCCAACAAGTATCTTGTGGACCTCACGGGACAGGACGTATTTGCCTTTTTCCTGCTGGGGGGCGATGACAGTGCGCCCTTCTCACAGACCCATTATGAGAGCCGTCATCTGCGGGAGTACGGCAAGGACTTGGGGAATACCCGTTTCCAGGTGATGTCCGGGGCGGATGAGCTGGCCATGGTGATGCTTTGCCGTGCGGTCAATGACAGCATGGGGGATATCCCCTTTGTCTATACCGCGTATAACGAGGGCAGCGGCAAGGATACCATTCCCACATACTGCAATGAGAAAATCGGCGATGATGTGGATGGCGCCATTGTGGCAGCCGGCGGCATGCGGGTTCCCGCGCCGGAGCGGGCAGAGTTTGTCCTTGCCGTCAACACGAACCCGGACGGGAAGACACTGGAAGCCAACCTTCCTTCCAATACCATTCGCCCGCGCAAGGGAACCAAGCCCTTCGTTTCCATGGTGAAGGATCTTGTGGAGAAGGGCTATGCGGTGGGCATCGGAGACATTTCCTATGCCAATGGTTCGGACAATGCGCTGATGGAGCAGCTTCGGAAGGAAGACCTGCAGTTCCGCATCCGCGCCTATGGCGGCTGGAACACGGCGACGAACAGCACGGGATTCCTGATCGGCACGGGGCTCCTGTTGAAATGGATGGACAAGGGAGATGCCGATGAGCTGATGCTCACCCGCTATCTCGACGAATGGGCCTATCAGGCGAATGTGCGCCAGCGGATCGGCAATGAGATATGGAGCATTCCGGGGGCAGGAGATGGGGCAAACCTCAACGAAAAGCGCCAGGGCGTCGATGAGCAGACGACAAAGTGGATGGCGGAATTCGCAAAGGAAAACATCCGCCTTCCCCAGGGGCTTTCCCTGAAGAATCTTCGCATCACCCATCCATGGAACCGGTTGTTTGAATGCGATATCGACTTTTGAAGGAAATCATCCCTTTCATTATATGAAGGGGATGATTTTTCCTCCACCGAGGATGCAATGGTTCTCATCGTAGAATACGGCGGACTGCCCCGGCGTCGGCGCCCGGACAGGCTTCTCGAAGGAGACGGAGATGAAAGTTCCCTCCCGCCGAAGGACGGCGCTTTCGCCCTTGTGATGGTAGCGTATCCTGACCTCGGCCTGCAGTGAGGCGTCCTCTTCCAGATCAGGGATGCCCATGAAGGAAGGCGCCCCGCAGAGGATCTTTTCGGTGTAGAGGGACTGTCCGTTCCCGATGATGACCTCGTTGGTCTCTGCACGGATTCCCTTTACATAGGCAGGATAGCCAAGGGCGATTCCGAGTCCCTTCCTCTGTCCGACGGTGTAGTGGATGATTCCCTGGTGCCTGCCCAGCACATTGCCCTTTTCATCCACGAAATTTCCTTCGGGGGAACAGCCTTGCCCAAGCTCCTTTTCGATGTAGTCCGCATAGCTCCCCTCTGTCACGAAGCAGATTTCCTGGGAGTCCGTCTTGTGGGCCACGGACAGGCCGGCCCTGGCGGCGATTTCCCGGACATGAGCCTTCCGCAGGTTTCCCAGGGGAAGCAGTGTGCGGGAGAGCTGTTCCTGTGTCAGCCGGTAGAGCATGTAGGACTGGTCCTTGTCTTCATCCGCCGCCTGCTGTATGGCAAACCGTCCATTGGAAAGCCTGGCTATAGAGGCATAATGGCCCGTTGCCACATAATCCGCCTGCATCACGTCGGCGATGTGGAGGAGGCGGGCCCATTTCACGTATCGGTTGCATTCTATGCAGGGATTCGGCGTCTGCCCGTGGATGTAATTCTCCAGAAAGGGCTTCATCACATGTTCCCGGAAGCAGTCCGCCGCATTCCAGGGATGATAGGAGATTCCCAGCATCCGGGCCGTTCTCTGGGCCTCGTCGATCTCGCAGCACCGGCTGCTCTCGCCTTCCCAGGTGCGGAGGGTGACGCCCGTCACCTCGAATCCTGCTTCCTTCAGAAGATGGGCAGCCACTGCGCTGTCCACGCCGCCGGACATGCCGACGATGACCTTGCCCTTGTTTTTTTCGTGCATTTCAGCCTCGATTCCTTCCTTTGATTTGTTTGATTCTATTTTAAGGGCTTGGCTGGCAAGAATCAATATTTTTGATTGGAGAGGCTTTATGACCCGACAGCATTATTTGTCACCAAGGCTGATGATCTTCTTCATCGCCTTTATGAACATGTTCATACCCTTGTCCACGGACCTGTATCTTCCGGCCCTGCCGGAAATGGGGAACTATTTTTCCGCAGGCCAGGGCCTTGTCAGTCTGACGCTCACGGTGTTCTTCTTTGTCTTTGCCGTTTCCCTGGTGCTTTTCGGCCCGTTGAGCGACAAGTATGGGAGGAAGCCTGTGCTGGTGGCGGGGGCAGCTCTCTATACTGCCGCCTCCCTTGGCTGCGCCCTGGCGCCGAATATCTATCTCCTCATCGCAGGGCGCATCTTTCAGGCGGTGGGCTCCGGTGCGGTGATCACCGTGTCCACTGCGCTGATCAAGGATTGCTTTCGCGGGGCGGTGATGACGAAGATTCTCGCCATCACACAGGCCCTTGGCGTGATTGCCCCGATGGCGGCTCCCCTGATCGGCGGTTTTCTTTTGACCTTTACCTCCTGGCGGGGCTCTTTCTTCCTGCTCACCGCCCTGGGCACGGTGAATCTCATCCTCGCCCTGCTGCTCACGGAGACACTCCTTCCGGACAGGCGCTATCAGGGGAAGGTGCTGAGTTCCCTTTCCCTTCTTCTGGCAGTGGGGAAGCAGAAATCTTTCATGCAGATTCTCGTGATGTTTTCCCTCTTGTCGGCACCCTATATGGCCTATCTCAGCCTGTCCTCCTTTGTCTACATCGAGACATTCTCCCTGTCGGCCCAGGAGTACAGTTACTACTTCGCCGTGAATTCTGCGGCCTCCATTGCAGGGCCCTTTCTCTATCTGCATCTTCGCCAGCGGCTTTCCAAGCCGTCCCTCACCCGGCTTTGCTTTTCCGTGGCAGCGGCCAGCGGCGTCCTGGTGCTGCTGCCGGGGCATGGGGGGCCGCTTCCGTTTCTGCTTTCCTTCCTGCCTTTTACCGCCATCGGTGCGGTGGCGCGTCCCTTCAGCATGAACTGGCTGCTGGAGGAGACGAGGGAGCATGTGGGAACGGCATCCTCTGTCATCAATTTTGTCCAGACCTTTTTCGGCAGCCTGGGCATGATGGCCGGGTCGCTTCCCTGGCACGATTCCGTCAGCGGCCTCGGCATCATCATATTGGCAGCAGTGTCAATGGCGGTTCTCTTGTGGCAAAGAGTCCGGAAATCAGTATAGGGAGGCAGAAAATGTCCCCCAACCTCTATAGGTGGGGGACATTTGAAGAATACATCATATTCCGGTCTCAGCCAAAGGACAGGAGACCGTCCTTTTTGACGGCACAGGTATTCGTTACAGAGGAACCTGATTCGTCGCGGGTGTTGCAATCGATGAAGAAGCCATCGGGATTCGTGAGGAAATTCTCAAATTCCGCTTCCTTCGGGGAAACAGCGATCACATGGCGGAAGGTATAGGGAAGCGTGCCGATGTAGCGGGCATTGTCACCCTTTACCTCGAAGGCGAAAATCTGCCTTTGGTCAGACTCTCCGGCCGTGCCTTCGATGTAGATGTAATTCCTGCCATCCTCCATGTGGATCAGGACGGGACGGATAATATTGAAGGATATCGCCAACACCGCGTTGTCCTTCCCATTGATGATGATATGCAGGTTTTCCTTGTAGGATTGGATGGAAATCGTGTCCAGCTTCTTGTTGTCATTGAGAGAGGTCCTGAGGGTATTGTATGGGAAAAACGGCTCGGCATAGGCGGGGGCGGTCTGGCAGTAAGCCGGGTGGAAGAGTTCCGGATACTCGTCGAAGAGAATGGAGACGGTCAGCAGCCCACAGGCATAGGGGGCAACCTCATAGGTATTGAAGTAGAAGGTCACACCTCTGGGGTCGAGGGTCCAATTGAACTCGTTCTTGGCAGCGAATTCACGGATGGTCTTTTCGAAGTCGGGGTAGAGATCCTCCGGATGCCGTTCCTTGAGCCGTTCGATGATGACCTCCGAGAGTGCCTCTGTATCGGTAAAGACATCCGTGAACTCGATTTCCCGTCCGGTCAGTGTGCTGAGGTTCACGCCGTGGTAGTCATAGTTGCCATGGGGGCCTCCCGTGAAGACGTATTTACCTTGAAGGAAACTGACGGCAAAGGTGTCGGCGCGGCGCATCGTGACATCGTAGCTGTAGGCAAAGGTATAGAAATACTGGGAATGCCTGGAGTTGAACTCTTTTGCCTCCGCCATGAGTTCCGAGCGAAGTCTCTTGGCCTGTTCCCATTCCATCCGGTTCATCTCGGTGATTGTCCTGGAGAGCTCCGGGTAGGCTTCTTCCAGGCTTTTTTCCATCACGAGCCCGGAAAAATTCTGGCGGAACAGCTCCTTTTCCCCGGCATCTGTCTTTGTCATGTCAACGTCTTGGTGGATCTGCCTGGAGAAACCGCCGAGGGCACTTGGCGTGGCGGCTTCCGCCTTCTGAAGGAACGCTGCCCCGGATATCAGGAGCAGGGAGCATAGCAGGCGCAGCAAATGGTCTTTTTTTATCATGTTTATCAACCTCCTGCGGGATAAATTCGCCATGGATGGGAAAATTCCTTTTGGCAGGATGTTTTTCCGCGAAAAAAAATTGCCTCATTTTGAAAAAAGTGCTGGACTTTTCTTTTGGGTGGATGTATAATATTTTTTGTTTGATAGTTGCTCACTTAGCTCAGTTGGTAGAGCATCTCCGTCACATGGAGGGGGTCGGGGGTTCGAGTCCCTCAGTGAGCACCATGATTTTTCAGCAGTGCGTATTTGCCACTGCTTTTTTGTATGAGAAGACCCTGCTGCACGGTGGCTGATTTCCTGTGCAGCGGGGTCTTTTTTGCCGTTGCACAGGAGGAAAATAAATTGTACTTTTATTTACACTGAAAAGAGGCCAGCAAATTTTGCACAAACTCCATGTCTATCGATTGCATATCGCTAACCTCCCTTCGCTGTTTCGCAGACTATAAAGCTACCTATTATATCGTAGAAAATTAAGGTTCAATCACAATTCCTATGGGATGTGAATATTGATATGCTAATGTTCATGTTTCGCCACAAATTCTCTGGGATGCTTCGGGGTTGACATGGAACCTCTGGTGAAGCGGTCAGCCAGCCTTGCTGCCGCCCCGAGGTCTCGGGACTGGCAGCCCGGCAAGGCTACCACTTCACCCTCTCCATATCAACCCGCTACGCAATCCCATAGAATTTGTGACTGAGCCATGTTTTGGAACAGGGGATTATCTATTGGATGTTATTTGTCGCACCATCATTTCGATGGGGCAATGCTTTATTGGCAATCGTGAAGCGGAGGTGCAGAAACCGCCATGCAATCGCATGGCGGCAACATCTCACAGTGTCTTGGCAAGCTCGGCAATGCATTCCGGGGAAAGGCTTGTGTACTTCATGATTTTCTCGGGATCCATCTTGTCCCGAAGCATACCAAGGGCGGTATTTTTGCGAGTTTCCTCGCGCCCTTCCTCGCGCCCTTCCTTGAGACCTTCCTCGCGCCCTTCCTCGCGCCCTTCCTTGCGCCCTTCCTTGCGCCCTTCCTCGCGCCCTTCCTCGCGTCCATCTTTCATTGCGGCCTCACGGAAGGCGCGCTCCCGCCAACTCATACTGTACATATCAACAACCTCCTGTTCATGTTCGCTCAAAAAGTCCTTCATGATGTCATGGCCTACGCAGTATTCCATGGTGTGGGCCAGTGCCCTTCCCAATGGCTCCCCTGTCTTGATTCGCCTTTGCGTGTCGTAGATGAAGTAGCTGTAGTCCCGAAGAGGCTTGTACTGCAAGAGCCTGCAACATTTGCGTATATCTTCATTATAGCGGATATTGAAGCGGGTGACAACCAGTTCCAGCGGGGGAGCAAAGGGGATGTCCTTTGGGAAGGATTCGGAGAGGCGGAGCGTGGATTCCGGGGGCTGGTCTTTGGGACCGCAGTAGAACTCGTAGAATTCCGGGACGGGGAGGGGGATGCGTTTTTCCGAGAAAAAATCGGTGCGTCTCAGCAGCTTGCGGTAGAGCAGAGTGACATAGACCAGCATGCGCAGCGGGATGTTCTGGTTCAGGGTGCTTTGCGCTTCCTGCAGAACCATGTAGCGTTTGCCGGCAAGGTAGGAGATGTCATTTCTGGACAGGGAGAAGAAGACATGTTTCAGTGTGTTGATGGTGATTTGCTCGGGCGGGATATGGATGCCGGTGATGTGCCGGTGCAGACCGGACAGATGAAGCGGGGTGGAGAAGTAGCTGCGGAAAATGGTGTCCTTGTAGGTGCGCTTGGGCTTGGGGTCATCCATTGCGATTCACTTCCTTTTCTGGAATGTATGTTTGGCATCATTATAGCACAGATGTATGTCCTTGTATAGAGGACGTATGTGTAAAAAATACTTTAAATTGGAGGAAAGATCTTGGAACAGGGGATTGTTTATTGGATTACCGGCCTGTCCGGGGCGGGGAAGACAACGATAGGGTCATTGCTTTACAAGAAGTTGAGGGCAAGGAAGGACAATGTTGTCCTGCTGGATGGTGATGTGGTGAGGAGGGCCTTTGGTAATGACCTTGGCTATACGCGGGAGGATCGTCATGAGATGGCTATGAGGTACTCCCGTATTTGTCGCATGCTTTCGGAGCAGGGGATCGATGTGGTTTGCTGCACGATTTCCATGTTCGATGATGTACGGGCGTGGAATCGGGAAAACATTGCAGAGTATCGGGAGGTATATCTGCGGGTCTCCCGTGAGGTTTTGGCGCAGCGGAGCTATGACAGGAAGTTTCTGGTCATCGACAGGAAGACGCAGGAAATCACGATGGAACCGGTTTTCCGGATGGCATTGGAGACGGATCGAAAGCTCATGGCATTTGGTTTAGAACTGTCGGAAGACAAAACAAGGATTCTGCCTTTTGGGCGGTATAGGAAAACGGAAAAAGTATTTGATTTTCTAGGCTTTACGTTTTACAACACGCTATCCAGAAACGGAAAATATCGGGTAGGAATTCGGACTTGTGCAAAGAAACTACGGGCAAAGGTGCAAGCGGCAAAACTTTGGTTGCGTAATAGACTGGTAAAACCGGTCAACGAAACCATGAAAACGCTTTCACGAGCCCTTTTGGGACACAATGCCTACTATGGTATCAACGGAAATCTGTTCAGACTTTTTATTACATAGTAGGAAGGATGACGCACAAGATGCTCAATCGACGCAGCCAGAAAGCGAAAGTCACATGGGAGAAGTTTGCGAGGATATGGAAATTCCATATCAAAGAGCCTCGGGTTTTAGTGAATATCTGGTATTGAAGATGATTCGATGAGCCGAATGCGGGAAAACCGCACGTTCGGTTCTGTGAGGGGCAGACGGAGAAATCCGATTCTGTCTACTCGACTCATTCATAAGCACTGCAAAAAAACACGGCACGAACGTAATCGTGGCTCTACGGCTGGCATTCTCAGGCAGAGCCAGGGAAGCCATCTGTGGTGCATGCTGGTGAACAATTACTCCACAGTAATAACTTGTCGGCTTATAAAGAAAGCGCGTGATGCTAAACTTTTGGAAAAAATGTCTTATGGAGAGCTTGGAGTTGGTGAATGCGATATCAAGTTCATCTGATTATGACCTGGTGATGTGGGTAGATCGTCAGGGCAAGCAGCTGATGTCAAATCCTTCACCGAAAATCAAGGTGAGCAGGATTTCGGAAATGCTGGAAAGGCAAGCGGAGTATGATTATGTTGCCATTGCCATTATAGACTATGATATTGCAAACAAGGCAAAGGAGTCATTGGTTTCCATGGGAATTGAGGAGGCAAAGATTGCGCTTATGGATCCTGGTGTTGTAACAGAGGAAAATCTACCCCGGATGATTCGAGACAATGCCAGTCAGGATGTGTTGAAAGGGTCATGAAGCGCATCAAAGTTGCAGGGATTGAGAAAATGGGCAGGACGGATCGCACTTTTGGAAAATACGTTTGGAAGGGGGTTTATGGGAGAGACAAAGGTCTGGGCGCACAGGGGGGGGCATCCAGCCATGCACCGGAAAATACGTTGCCGGCTTTCCGGAAAGCCATTGAGGCGGGGGCGGACGGAATTGAGCTGGATGTCCAGCTCACGAAGGATGGCCGGATCGTCATCTGTCATGATGAACGCATTGATCGTACCAGCGACGGAATGGGCTGGATCAAGGATTTCACTCTGGAGGAGCTGAGGGCCTTCTCGTTTGCCAAGGTCTGCCCGGAGCATGGGCGCGTGGGGATCCCAACCTTGGAGGAGTTCCTTGCTCTGGTTCGTCCCACGGGGCTTGCCGCCAACATTGAGCTGAAGACCGGCATGGTCTACTATGATGGTCTGGAGGAGAAGACGGCGGCCATGGTCCGGGAGTTCGACATGGGGGAGCGGGTCATCTATTCCTCTTTCAACCATTATTCCCTGTGGAAGCTGAGGGAGTCTTTCCCTGAGGTGAGCATTGGCCTCCTGATGGGCAGGGATTTTGTGGATGTTCCCGAATATCCAAGGCGGTTGCATGCCGTTGCAGTGCATCCGCCGGAGGGAATCGTGACGGAAGAATATGTGAGGAAGTGCCATGACCATGGTATCAAGGTGCATGCGTGGACAACGGACAGCCCAAAGCGAATGGAGGAGCTGGTTCGCATGGGCGTGGATGCCTTTATCACGAACTGCCCGGAGACTGGGCGGAAGGCTGTGGATGCATGACGGGGCAAGCTCGTTGCGACGTCAATTGGAATATTTAGTCTTTGGCAAAATTTGAACAATGCGGTATAATAATTTTGGATGACTGCGGGGGATGCAATGAGGATTTTGAAGGAGGATCAGAATGGCAATCAATACAAAGGGATTTGGCCCCTATGATATTCGGGGGATTTACCCAACGGATGTCAATGAGGAACTGGCGTATCGGATCGGGCGTGTCGTGCCGGGGCTCTTTGGCATGAAAAAAATCGCTGTCGGGCATGATATTCGTCTTTCCAGCCCTGCCTTGCAGGAGGCATTGGCCAAGGGGCTGGCGGAGTCCGACTGCGATGTGCTGGATATCGGGCAGTGCGGCACGGAAATGATCTATTTCACGACGGTGCACCATGACCTGGACGGCGGCATCATGGTGACGGCAAGCCATAACCCCAAAGAGTACAATGGGATGAAATTCGTGAGGCGCGGCGCACGTCCCATTTCGGAGGACAACGGGTTGAGGGACATTGCGAAAGCAGTCCTGGAGGATGGGTTTGAACCGGTCCGGCCCACGGGAAAGATTATGCCTCTGGATGTCATGGATGAGTATGTCGCGCATATCCTTTCCTATGTAAATGTGGATAAACTGAAGCCCTTCAAGGTTGTGGCGAATCCGGGAAATGGGGCGGCGGGCCCTATTGTCGATGCACTGGAGAAACATCTGCCCTTTGATATCGTGAAGGTGCATAGCGAGCCGGACGGCAATTTCCCCAATGGGGTGCCGAATCCGCTGCGGCAGGAGAACCGAGAGGCAACGATACAGGCGGTGCGGGAATCCGGGGCCGATGTGGGAATTGCATGGGACGGGGATTTCGACCGATGCTTCCTATTTGACGAGAATGGCGGCTTCATCGAGGGCTACTACATGGTCGGTTTCCTCGCTGAGGCTTTTCTCAAGAAGGAAAAGGGCGGGACAGTGATCCACGACCCGCGGCTGACCTGGAATACCATAGAGATTGCGGAGCAGCTGGGCGGCAGGGCTGTCGTCTGCAAGAGCGGCCATGCCTTCATCAAGGACAAGATGAGGAAAGAGGATGCCATCTATGGGGGCGAGCTGAGTTCCCATCATTATTTCCGCGACTTTTCTTACTGCGACAGCGGCATGATTCCCTGGCTTCTGATGATGGAGCTCATGTCCGACTCCGGGGGGCAGACGCTCTCCCAGCTCATGCGGGAGCGGCAGGAACGCTATCCTGCCAGCGGCGAGAGGAACAGCAAGGTGAAGGATCCCCAGGCAGTGCTGGCGAAGGTGGAAGCCTTCTACGGCCCCAAGGGAAAACTCTCCAAGATTGACGGGGTTTCCGTGGAGTTCGAGGACTGGCGGTTCAATCTGCGCATGTCCAGCACCGAGCCCGAGATACGGTTGAATGTGGAGTCCCGGCATGACCGCAGGCTCATGGAGGAAAAGACCGGGGAATTGCTGGCGATGATCCGGGCATAACTTTTTATTTATTCGAAAGAATCTTCACGGGAAACGGAAAAAGCGTTATAACGAAGCGGTGAGCTAATAGCTCCCCACTTCGTTGAAACGTCAATTGGAATATTTTGTCTTTGGCAAAATTCGAACAATGCGTTATAATAAGATAGTAGCAAAGCAGGAGATTTGTAATGTTTTGATTAAGGAGGCATCCGCTTATGAGCTTGACGTTGAAATCCGGTTTTTCCTTTGATTATGACAACCTTTACGGCGAGGGGAAGGTCACGGAGGCTGAGCTGAAGTCCTACGAGGAGGATCTGAAGAAGGCCCATGAGGCCATGAAGGTCATGCGTGAGAAGGGCTTCATCAAGGCACATCTCTCGAAGGACGGGGAGCCCGAGAAGGTTCTTTTCTCCCAGCTTCCCTATGTGGAGGAGGGGCATCTCAATTCCCCGAAGTCCCTGGCACACCTCAAGGAGCTCACAGACCATGTGAAGAACAATGTGGATGCGGTGGTATCCCTCGGCATTGGCGGCTCCTATCTCGGAAACAAGGTGCTCTTTGACGTGTATTGCGGCGATTTCTGGAACGCGATGTCCGACGAGGAGCGCGGCGGATTCCCGAAGATCTATTTTAGCGGGCAGAACATCGACCCGCGGCGTACGGGGGATCTCATCAGGCATCTCAAGAAGCTGGCGGATTTCGCTGTGTCCCACAAGAAGCGCAAGGGCAAGATCCTCCTGCTGGTCATCTCGAAGTCCGGCGGCACCCTCGACACCATGTCGAACTTCATGGTCATCTATGATGCCCTGCAGAAGTATGAGAACGTCGAGATTGAGGTCGTGGCGGTGACGGACCCCAACGAGGAGAAGAAGACCCTTCTCAAGCAGCTTGCGGCGGACAAGGGATGGCCCACCTATGCGGTTCCCGATGGCGTGGGCGGAAGGTTCTCGATCTTCTGCGATGTGGGACTTACCATGGCAGCCTGCGTCGGCATGGATATCCAGGCCTTCCTGGACGGCGCGAAGGACATGGACAAGGCCTGCCAGAATGACGATATCTGGCAGAATCCCGCGATGCTCAATGCGGCGCTGAAATTTGCGGCCTTGAAGAAGCATGGCCGCAACATTGAGGTCATGATGCCCTACGGCGATTACCTCAAGTCGGTTTCCGAATGGTATATCCAGCTCATGGCGGAATCCCTCGGCAAGCAGGAGGACAGGGATGGCAAGGAAGTCTATTACGGGCGCACGCCCCTCGTGGCTGTGGGCACCACGGATATGCATTCCCAGACCCAGCAGCATCAGGAAGGCACTCTGGACAAGGTGGTCCAGTTCATCAAGGTTGCGAAGTGGGAGAACGACCTCACGATTCCAAATGTGTTCCCCGATGTGAAGAAACTTGCGGATATCTCCGGCGTGACCATGGGGGATGCCCTGGAGGTTGCCCGCCAGTCCAATGCGGATGCCCTCCAGTCGAACCATCGCTTCAATGCATGCTTCACCTTGCCGGAGCTCACGCCCTATCATCTCGGCGAGCTTCTCTACATGCTGGCAATGTCCGTTGCCTATGAGGGCGAGCTGGCGAATGTCGATGCCTTCAACCAGCCGGGCGTCGAGGCATACAAGCGCATCATGGGTCCGAAACTTCAGGCACTCAAGGCAGGAAAATAACCAATATTTGAATCCGTGAAACTGAATTTGTTATCAACGAATTTCACGAATTCAGACAATAGTCATGGCTCCGTCGGTGTAGTGTCGACGGAGCCTTTGTTCCGTTGTGGATTTGGAACAGATTGCTGAAAGGCAGGGAAGGCTATGGGCAGGATAAAGATGCCGGAACGGCAGAAATGGCTGGTGGCCGCCTTTGCACTGCTTCTGCTGACGATGGGGGCGATATGGCTTCCGGAGGATGAGCCGGTTTCCGTGAAAGCAGGGGATTTTCCGGGAGAGAAGCAGGAAAGTCCGGAAAAGGGAGGCCGATGGAAGATCCTGGGAGAGGAAACGGCGGCGAAGGGGGAGAAACTGCAGGATCCTTTCTCCTTGCTCCATGAGGGGAGAGAAGGTGCAGCGAAGAAGGAAATCCTGCCGCCGGCAGGAAAGGAAGAAACACCGCCTGTTGCACAGGTTCCTCCGGCTATGGGTGCAAAGCCGGATGTAAAGCCAGATGTAAAACCAGACGCAAAGTCGGACAAAGTGTCGCCTCCCGCATGGGTATTGAAAGGCATCCTTTCGGGGGCAGAGGGACGAATGGCCATCGTGAGCAATGGAAAGGAAACGCGGAGCGTTGCCGTGGGGGAACATTTCGGCGATTGTGTCGTGGAGGACATCGGGGAGGATTTCCTCACCTTTTCCGGAAATGGCGGCGGGGGGCAGCTAAGACTGCCCGCTTTTTGATGATTTTGTATAAAGGAAAGATGGGAGGGCATGTGAATGGACTTTTGGGGCAGGCAATGCCTGCGTTGGAAAGCGTTGGCTTTGGGTATGCTGGCATTTTGTTCTGTGGAGGGAGCATGGCCGGCGGAAGCCGCGCCGATTTCTTTTCAGGTGGTGGATGGAGATGTGCGTTCTGTGCTCATGTCGGTGGCAAGGATGGGGCATTTCAACCTTGTGCTGGATGATTCCGTCCAGGGGACGGTCACGCTGAACCTTCAGGAGGTTGAGCCGGAGGATGTTCTGCGGTTCATTTCCGGCGCGAGGGATTTCGCTCTGCAGGATCTGGGCGGCACCTTTATCGTGACGGCTGCTGCGCAGCAGTCCGGGATGCGCGGCATACATTCCTTTCCCGTGCATTACGGCAATCCGGAAGAATTGAAAGATGCCGTGAATTTATCTTTGGGGCTGGCAGGAAAAACGGATTCCGTGACGAATAATAACCACAATGCCGATGATGCAGGAAAAGCATCTTCCGATGATTCGGCATCCCTGACGGGAAGCCGGGTTCTGGTAGACCGGGCGACGAATACCCTGGTGCTCTACGGGACGCCCCAGGAAGCTCTTGCGGCGGGGGAACTCCTGAAGAAGCTGGATGTCCCTGCAAAGCAGGTGTCCCTGGAGGCGAAGGTAGTTGCCATCCAGAAGGATGCCTCCAAGAAACTGGGGGTGGAATGGCAGTGGTCTGCGGTTCCCCAGTATCCTGACACCGAGACCACCTATGACCAGCGCTCCTATTCTTCGGTGGATGCCTCGGGAAATACCGTGAACATCAAGGAAAGCGTTCCGAGGACGCAGGTCAGCCGGAACTGGCTGGAAAAGGCGGTGCCGGGCATCGTGCAGTTTGGCCGCGGCCCGGAAGGGTATCCCTATGAGTTCTATTACGAGGCAAAGATCAATGCCCTCGTTACGGACGGCAAAGCGGAGATCCTGGCGCGGCCCAACATCACGACCATCCAGGGGCGCGAGGCCGTCATCAACATTGGCGGCTCTGTGCCGGTGCCCACGGTTTCCACCACGGATTCGACGACCACCACATCCATGGAGTACAAGGATGCGGGCATCATCCTGCGTTACACGCCCAGAGTCAACGATGACGGATACATCACGGCGGAGGTGCATACGGAGGTCAGTTCCCCCCTTTACGTGGAGGAGATGAAGGCCTACCGTTTCCAGAGGCGTTCCGCTGACACGATGGTGAGGCTCAGGGATGGGGAGACCATGGTCATCGGTGGGCTCATCGGCAGCGAGGAATCCCGAAGCATGAGCAAGATTCCCTTTTTGGGGGATTTGCCGATTCTCGGGGCTTTTTTCCGAAGCGTAAGGCACAGCAAGTCAGAGACCGAGCTCATGATCTTCCTGACGGCGCATGTGCTGGACTAAAAACAGAATCCTTCTCGTTGAGCTGTTCTTGAAGGGGATAAAAGGAGCAAAACAACCATGGCAATAAAGATATTGATTGCGGATGATCATGCGCTTTTGCGACAGGGCATCAAGAGGGTCCTGAATTTCGAGGACGACCTGGAGGTGGTCGGTGAGGCTGAGGATGGCCAGGAAACCCTTGCTCGCACGCTGGTGCTGCAGCCGGATGTGCTGCTGCTGGACCTCAACATGCCGGGCCTCAACGGCCTGGAAGTGGCAAAGCAGCTCCAGGCGGCGAAGTGCAAGACGAAGGTCATCGCCCTGACCATTCACGACAGTGACAACTATGTGCTGGAACTGCTGAAGAATGGCGCCCTCGGGTATCTCCTGAAAGATGTGGAGCCGTCGGTACTGATCCGCGCCATCCATGTGGTGAACGAGGGCAATGCCTTCGTCTACCCGAAGCTGGCGGAGCGGCTGTTCGGCGGCATCAGCGAGACGGACGATGTCAACGAGAAGGCAAGGGAGATGTGGAAGGAGAGCCGCTCGGAGCGTCTGACCTCCCGCGAGATGGATGTGCTGGCCTGCATTGCAAAGGGCTACAGCAACCAGGATATCGCCAAGGCGCTCTGCGTCAGCGAGAAGACCGTGAAGAACCACCTCACGAACATCTTCCGCAAGCTGAACGTCAATGACCGCACACAGGCATTGGTCTATGTCCTGAGGAACAAGATCATATCCCTGGAATGATAGAAACTGTCCATCTAAAGAAGGATTTCTTTTCGACGGGAAATCCTTCTTTTTTGTCGTGAACTGTGGTATTATTAAGAGAGTAAATTTTGTGAATCCAATTCGTTTTTGATAGTGCTTCATTTAGGCGGTGAGAGGATGCAGTACCCCATGAACATGGAGCTTGGGGGGCGGCGCTGCGTGGTCCTGGGCGGCGGCCCCGTGGCCCGGCGCAAGGTGGGAACGCTCAGACAGGCGGGGGCATCCGTTCTGGTCATTGCGCCGAAGGTCTCCCCCGAGCTTGAGGCACTGGCGGAGTCGGGAGAAATCCGGTGGCGCAGGGCACCCTATGAGCAGGGATGCCTGAAGGATGCATTCCTTGTCATCTGCGCAACGGACGATGAGGCCGTGAACCGGCAGGCGGCAGCAGAGGCAAGGCAGAGGGGCGTTCTGGTCAATGCCCCTGCCCAGCCGGAGCTGTCGGATTTTTCTGTTCCGGCAAGTCTGCGGCGGGGCAATCTTTTGCTGACGGTGTCCACGGGGAATCTTTCCCCGGCGCTTTCCCGTGCCCTGCGGGAACATCTGGACAGGGAATTCCCCCCGATGTTCGGCGAGTGGCTGGAGCGGTTGCACCTCCTGCGGGAGGAAGTGAAGGCGAGGCTCGGGAGCAGCCGGGAGCGTGAGGCTTTCTGGCGGGATGCCCTCAATGAGCATATCCTGGAATTGGTTGGAACAGGTCAGATAGAGCAAGCGGAGGTTGAAGTAAGAAATGCAATTGATGGTAATCGGACTGAACCATAAGACAGCCCCGGTGGATGTGCGGGAGAGGTTTTCCATCCCGAAGGAAGCGCTGCGCAAGGGGCTGGCGAACCTTGCGGAATACAGCGGCATCAACGAAGCCGTGGTGCTTTCCACCTGCAACCGCAGCGAGATGTATGCGGTGGTGGACGATGTGGAAACGGACGCGGATGCCTTGAAGCAGTTCCTTTTCGACCTGACGGGCAATGAGGAGGACATCGATGAGTACCTCTTCACCTTTGTGGATGAGGAGTGCATCCGCCACCTCTTTCGGGTGGCGTCGAGCCTGGATTCCCTGGTGCTGGGAGAGGGACAGATCCTGTCCCAGGTGAAGGCGGCCTATGCCATGGCGAGGGAGACGGGCACCACCAGCACGGTCCTCAATACCCTCTTTCATCGTGCCATTGCCACGGGAAAGCGTGTGCGGACGGAGACCCGCATTGCCTGCAATTCCGTTTCGGTGAGCTATGCGGCGGTGGAACTGGCGCGCAAGGAACTCGGAAGCCTTGAGGGGCGCAAGGCGCTCATCTTCGGCGCGGGCAAGATGGCGAAGCTCACAGCCCAGCATCTCATTTCCCATGGGGTGCAGAAGATCTACGTGGCCAACCGCCATATCGAGAAGGCCCGGGAACTGGCTGCCGAGATCGAGGGGGAGGCGATTCCCTTCGAGGGAGCCTTGAAACGGGCCGTGGATGTGGATGTCATCGTGACCTCCACGGGAGCCCCTCACTATGTGGTGAAATCCTGGGAGACGCGCCAGCTCATGACGAAGCGCAAGGGAAGGCCCCTCTTCTTCATCGATATCGCGGTGCCGCGGGACGTGGAGCCGGAGGCAGGGGAGATCAAGGGAGTGACCCTCTACAATATCGATGCCCTGGAGTCTGTGGTGGACGACCATGTGCGGGCGCGCAGGGCAGAGGCAAAGGGTGCCCTGCGGATCGTGGAGGAAGAGGTCCGCTCCCTCGAGGAGAAGTTCCGGTACCTCTCCTTCCGTCCTCTCATGGCGCATCTTTCCGACCGGGCGGAGCGCATCCGCTGCCGCGAGGTGAGGCGGGCGGCCTCGAAGCTGCCGGACCTCACGGAAGGGGAATGGCGGCAGGTCAACCAGATGACCCGCATGATCGTCAGGAAGCTCCTGAGGATGCCGATGATGAAGCTCAATGCCTCGGCGGGCACGGAGGAGCAGCAGTTCTACATGGATGCCATGCGGGCGCTTTTCAAGCTGGACACGATAGGGGAGACAACAGGCATTGGAAAAGAACAGGATCGTTATCGGTACGCGCAGCAGTAAGCTGGCACTTTGGCAGGCGGACTATGTGGCGGATTCCTTGCGGAGGGAATATCCGGAGCTTCAGGTGGAGAAGAAGCTCATGACCACGAAGGGGGACCGCATTCTCGATGCGCCCCTGGCGAAGATTGGCGGCAAGGGGCTCTTCACCAAGGAACTGGAGACGGCCATGCTGGCGGGGGAAATCGATATTGCCGTACACAGCCTCAAGGACATGCCCACGGAGGTTCCCGAGGGGTTGGTGATTTCCGCCATCACCAAGCGGCTGGATGCAGGGGATGCCCTGGTGAGCGGGAAATTCCGTTCCCTGGAGGAGCTTCCTGTGGGGGCGAAGGTGGGGACCTCTTCCCTTCGCCGCAAGGCGCAACTTCTCCATGTGCGTCCCGACCTCAACATACAGGACCTGCGGGGCAATGTGAACACGCGCCTCAGGAAGCTGGAGGAAGAGCATTTCGATGCCATCGTCCTCGCTGTGGCCGGTTTGAAGCGTTTGGGATTTGCCGACCGCATCACGGAGGTGCTGCCGAAGGAACTCCTTCTCCCCGCTGTGGGGCAGGGTGCCCTTGCCATCGAGACGCGGGCAGATGATGCGGAGGTTCGGAAGATCATTTCCTTCCTCAATGATGAGGATACCGTGAACTGCGCCAGGGCGGAACGGGCTTTTCTCGCACGTGTGGAGGGCGGCTGCCAGGTTCCTGTGGGGGTCCATGCCACAGTGGAAGGGAAGGCTTTGGCAGTGGAGGCTGTCATTGCATCCTTGGATGGAAAGAGACTCTACCGCGATGTGAGGAAGGGTTCCTGTGAAGAAGCAGAGACCATCGGCACTGCATTGGCAGAGAGTCTGCTGGATGCAGGGGGATGGGAGATTTTACATGAGTTGGGATTGCTGTCGGGCAACGGACAGGGATAGACAGACTGAGGCATTTTGGATAGAGGGGGGCGAAGCGCGATATGGCAGAGGCCGCTTTTGATGGAACTGGCTTTCTTGAGGATGGCTGCAGGGAAGAACTCATTGATGGCGTGAAGATGATGGCTCCGGCACCGAATGAGAACCACAACAATGTAATGGCCAATATCCTGGTGCTGTTTCGCAGCTATCTTCGCGGGAAAAAATGTCGTGCCTACGGGGATAATATGGACGTGTTCCTGGACGAGAACAATCATTTCCGCCCGGATGCCAGCATTACCTGTGACCGTGACAAGATCAAGGCGGATGGCATTCATGGCGCCCCGGATCTGGTGGTGGAGATCCTGTCCCGGACCACCAGCAAGAATGATCGTGGCAGGAAGATGAAAGCCTATGAAAGATTCGGCGTCAGGGAATACTGGATTGTGGATCCCGTGGGGCAGTCTGTCGAGGTCTACCTGAACACGGACGGGGGCTTTGTCCTTGACAACGTGTATGCAGAGAAGAACCCGGAGCGGGATTTCGATGACGAGGAACCCGTGCTGAAGCTTAAGGTTTCCCTGTATGAGGATATGATTGTGGATGTCCGCGATATTTTTGCGGACATGCTTTGATATGAGGAGAGAGGGAGTGTATCAATGCCTGGCATGGTATATCTTGTAGGAGCAGGCCCCGGGGATCCGGGGCTGATTAGCGTGAAGGCGTGCGACTGCCTCAGGCGCGCGGACGTGGTGGTCTATGACCGGCTGGCGGATGAGAGGATTCTGTCCTATGCGCCGAAGGATGCGGAATATATTTATGTAGGAAAGGCTTCCAGCAACCATGCCATGAAGCAGGGGGACATCAACCAGCTCCTGGCGGACAAGGCAAAGGAAGGAAAATGCGTCGTGCGCCTCAAGGGCGGCGACCCCTTTGTCTTCGGCAGGGGCGGCGAGGAGGCCCTGCTGCTGGAGGAGAACGGGCTGCCCTTTGAGATCGTGCCGGGCATCACCTCGGCGATTTCCGTTCCCGCCTATGCGGGGATTCCCGTGACCCATCGGGGCATTGCGACCTCCTTTGCGGTCATCACGGGACATGAGGACCCGACGAAGGGCGGGTCGAACATGCGGTGGGACAAGCTCTCCACTGGGGTGGATACCCTTGTGTTCCTCATGGGAGTGGCAAACCTGCCCCATATCACGAAGGAGCTCATGGCAAACGGACGCCCGGCAGATACTCCTGCCGCGGTGGTCCGCTGGGGAACGAAGCCGGAGCAGAGCACCCTTGTGACCACGGTGGGGAAGGCAGCAGAGGACGTGGAGAAGGCGGGACTGAAGCCGCCGGCAATCTTCATCGTGGGCGATGTGGTGGGCCTGCGGGAGAAACTTCGCTGGTTTGACCGCAGGGAAACCCATCCTTTCTTCGGCAAGACCATCCTTGTGACCAGAGCCAGGGAGCAGGCATCGAAGCTGACGGCCTCACTGGAACGGCTGGGAGCGAGGTGTCTGGAGGTTCCCTCTATTCGCCTGGTGGAGCCGGAGGACGGCTATCAGGCGGCCGATGAGGCGATTTCCCGCATGGGGGAATACGATTGGGTGATCTTCACCAGCGCAAACGGCGTGGGAAGGTTCTTTGAGCGGCTGGTTCTTGCAGGGAAGGATGCCCGCGTCCTTGGCGGCGCAAAGGTGGCGGCGATTGGCACGGCCACGGCGGAGGCCTTGAAGGGCAAGGGCATCCTGGCGGATGTCGTGCCCCAGGAATTCCGTGCCGAGGGCATTGTGGAGGCATTGAAGGATGCGGTCGGAATGGGGCAGAAGGTGCTGATTCCGAGGGCCCAGGAGGCAAGGGAAATCCTGCCGGAAAGGCTCAGGGAGCTTGGAGCAGAGGTAACGATGGCTCCGGTTTACCGGACGGTGGCGGCGGAGACGGATGGAGAAGCGCTTCGCCAGAGGCTTTCCGATGGTGAGGTGGATTATGTGACCTTCACCAGTTCCTCCACAGTGACGAATCTCTTGAGGATCGTGGGCACGTCGGAGGCGCTTCATGGGGTGAAGACGGCATGCATCGGCCCGGTGACGGCGGAAACCTGCCGGAAGAACGGAATCGAGCCGGATATCGTGGCGGAGGAGTACACGATATCCGGCCTGGTGGAAGCCATGGGCAAATTTTTGGAGGACGGCGCAATCTAACTTTCCGGGGTTGCCGGACGTGGTTTCTGCATTTCCTGTATGGCGCGCCGAAGCTCCATTTCGCTCAGGGCCATCAGGAACTCGATGCCGTAGATGATGAAGCTCACGATGAACTTGAACCAGACAAAGAGGGCGAAGAGGCCGAAGAGGGAGCCATAGGCAATCCCCATCTCAGGCACCAGGAGCATGCACCAGCTGTAGATGCCCGTAACGGCCAGCCACAGGCAGGTCACCACGAGGGCGGTGAGGGCTGCCTGATGGAAGGGCGGCGTATAGGAGTGGGGGGCGAAGATGTAGAAGAAGGTGAGCCAGACCACCAGCACTGCGAAGGGCAGAAGGATGCGCAGGACGTTCCAGAGGAAGAGGAAGGCATCGGGGAGCCCGGTGGTTTCGTCAAGGTAGTAGACGACGGTGTTTCCGAAGACCGGCAGCCCCAGGGAAAGAAAGATGACGAGCATGAGGCCGAAGGTGAAGATGGTGCCCTTGGCGTATACCAGAAGGTTGTGGCCGGCATCATAGGCCATTTCCTTCGTATGGGCATAGTCCAGGCTGTCCGTGGCCCGTGTGAGTATGACGAGCCCCTGGACAAAGCTGTACATGGAGAAAAAGCCCGTCACCCACATCCAGAGTGTGCTGCGGGAAGCCATGATCCGCTTGATATCGCCAATGATGGGGCCGGCCATGCGGTCCGGGAGGTAATAGGCGGCAATCCCGTAGAGGGCGTCCACTTGGGAGGCCATGATGAAGAGCATGAGGTTCACGGTGAAGACCAGGAAGGGGAGGAACCCCAGGAGAAAGTAGTATGTGGTGCCGGAGGCCATATCAAACCAGCTTGAGATGCGGTGATAGTCCGAGAAGCGCCGATAGAAAAACAGGATGGTCTGCCACATGGGGGCAAGGCGTTTCAATATGCTTTGCACCAGTCGGTCCATGTTGTTTTCCTCCTTTGTGTTACATTTTTTCGATATGGAAGGAGATGCTATCGTGGACGAAAGAAATGACGAAAGAAATCAGCAGGGACAAGCGGAAAGCCAGAACAAGGGCGATGCTGCATTGTTCGGTGGCGATATCCTTGGGGATGTGGCCGAGGCGATTTTCCAGGCAGCCGGTGAGGGAACTGATGGCGGGAACAGCGACAGCATCCTTGATGCTGTCGGGGAGCATGCAGGTGACATAATCGGCAGCCTCTTTGATTGAAGTATTCTATCTTTAAGTACGTCAGTCCTGCAAGAGCAGAACAAATGTTATGGATGGCTGTGACTTGGGAGGTTTTGTTATGTATATGCAGAAACTTCGCCCGCGCCGCATGCGGATCAGCGCAGGGGTGCGGGACATGGTGCGGGAGACGGAGCTTTCCGTGAAGGATTTCGTCTATCCGATTTTTGTTGTGCCCGGCGAGCATGTGAGGGAGGAGATTCCCAGCATGCCGGGATGCTATCATCTTTCTGTGGACAATGCTGTGAAGCTGGCGCAGGAGATTTATGAGTTGGGGATTCCCTCGGTGGAGGTCTTCGGGCTGCCGGAGTACAAGGATGAGATCGGGTCCAGCGCATGGGACATGAAGAGCCCTGTGCAGCGGGCCATTGCGGCCATCAAGGAGGCTGTGCCGGAGCTGGTCATCGTGGGGGATGTCTGCCTCTGCCAGTACACGAGCCACGGGCATTGCGGGAAGCTCTGCGGTCATTATGTAGATAATGACGAGACGCTGAAGCTTTTGCAGAAGGTGGCGGTGAGCCAGGCGAAGGCAGGGGCGGATATCATTGCGCCATCGGATATGATGGATGGGCGCGTGGCGGCGATTCGCGAGGCATTGGATGGGGATGGCTTCATGAATGTCTCCATTATGTCCTATGCGGTGAAGTATGCCTCGGGCTATTACGGGCCTTTCCGGGATGCGGCGGACAGTGCGCCGCAGTTTGGTGACCGTAAGCAGTATCAGATGGACCCGGCCAATGTGCAGGAGGCGCTGAAGGAAGTGGACCTCGATGTGGCAGAGGGAGCGGACATCATCATGGTGAAGCCGGCTCTTGCCTATCTGGATGTGGTGCGGCGGGTGCGCGACCATATTCATCATCCCGTGGCGGTCTACAATGTCAGCGGCGAGTATGCCATGGTGAAGGCGGCGGCGCAGAATGGGTGGATCGATGAGAAGCGCATTGTGCTGGAGACGCTGACTGGCATGAAGCGGGCCGGGGCGGATATTATTATTACGTATCATGCCATAGAGGCGGCTAAGTGGATGGCGGAGGCTTAAGAGGGGACGGGAAAGCGGGGCGGCCTTGGGGCTTCCACTAATGGCCTGTCCTGATATGCAGTACGTATCTAGGAAGCCCGCCGGCAAGCGACGGCTCACGCAACGAGGTTTGCGCACTTAGGGAGTGTCTACGACAGGCCACCCTTCGGGTTGGGTAGTTCCAGCCCCAAGTCCGCCCCGCTTCCCCTCCGTGAGAATGAGTAGGGTTTGGTGATTGCAGGAGGTAGTTATGCTAAATTTGACGAAATCTGCTGAGGCGTTTGCTGAGGCGAAGACGCTGATGCCGGGGGGCGTGAACAGTCCGGTGCGTTCCTATGCCAGTGTGGACTCGAATCCGCCGTTTATTGCGCGGGCGGAGGGGTCGAAGATCTATGATATTGACGGGAATGAGTACATTGACTATGTGGGCTCCTGGGGGCCTATGGTGGTGGGGCATGCTCATCCTCAGGTGGTGAAGGCGCTGCAGGAGGCGGCGACGCGGGGGACGAGCTATGGGGCACCGACGCTGATTGAGTCGGAACTGGCGAAGCTTGTCATGAAGGTCTATCCTTCCATCGAGACCATCCGCATGGTGAATTCGGGCACGGAGGCGACCATGAGCGCTCTGCGGCTGGCGCGAGGGTATACGGGGCGCGAGAAGATCGTGAAGTTTATCGGCTGCTATCATGGGCACAGCGACAGTCTGCTGGTGAATGCGGGTTCCGGCATGGCGACTTTTGGTGTGCCGAGTTCTCCAGGGGTCACGAAGGGGACGGCGGCGGATACGATTTCGATTCCCTATAATGATTTAGAGGCCTTCAGCGAAGTGATGGAGAAGTGTGGTGAGGAAATCGCTGCTGTGATTGTGGAGCCTGTGGCGGGGAACATGGGGCTGGTATTGCCGCGGCAGGGGTATCTTCGGAAGCTGCGGGAGATCACGGAAAAGCATGGGGCACTGCTCATCTTCGATGAGGTCATGTGCGGTTTCCGTGCGTCTCTTGGCGGGGCGCAGGCGGCCTATGGAATCACGCCAGATCTTACCTGTCTTGGCAAGATCATTGGCGGCGGGCTTCCTGTTGCGGCCTATGGCGGGCGCAGGGAGATCATGCAGAAGGTATCTCCGGCAGGGCCGGTCTATCAGGCGGGGACGCTTTCGGGGAATCCTCTTGCCATGACGGCAGGGCTGGAGACTCTTCGTATCATCACGGCGGAGCCGGAGGAAGGCAAGGCGGACTACAGCCGGGAGCTTACCATCAAGACGAAGAAGCTTCTTTTGGGATGGCAGGAAAAGGCGAAGAATGCCGGGGTGACGATACAGGCCCATCAGGCGGGTTCCATGTTCGGCATCTTCTTCAATGAGCATGAGGTCTGGGATTATGAAGGCTCTGCTGCGTCTGATCAGGAGGCATTCAAGGTCTGGTTCCAGGTGATGCTGGAGCAGGGCATCTATCTTGCGCCTTCCCAGTTTGAAACCTTGTTCCTCTCCGGCGCCCATACCGATGAGGACATCGAGAGGACCATCGAGGCGGCGGAGAAGGCTTTTGCGATTGTGCATAATTTGAGGAATGCGTGACACCTTTGCCAAGGCATGAAATATATTTCCAGAAAGCATTGAATTTAGCGGACGGATTTGCTAGAATAAAGCTAGGCAAAGTTGCGATTTGCTTCAAGGCACATAAAGGAAGCCCTCGACCAGATGGCAGTCTGTCGGGGGCTTCTTGCATATTTGCGGCTATGCAGGACCGGGCTTGGCTACCCTGTGATTAGCGTGATGAACCAGTCCAAGCACTTGACGATGTAGTAGGCAGCTACAGTCGCCGCGACGGCCAGCACGAATTCGTTGCGTTTCACTTCAAGGCACACCTCCTTCCTGTTACCAGGAATTTGGTAGGGCAACAAGACCAGTATACCATATTTCGTAAAAAAATATTTAAGGAAATCAGGTAAAATTACGATAATGTAATTGGAAAAAGGAATTCTCTTCCACTATCAACGCCACGGATTGGACGACACGGAAATGGATTTTTCAACATAATTGAACAAAGCAATCACTGACTGTCCAGGGCGATTGCATAGACTAAGAAGGAGAAGTGATATATTATGATGCGTTCGCTGTTTTCCGGCGTTTCCGGCTTGAAAAACCATCAGACGAGGATGGATGTCATCGGCAACAACATCTCCAACGTGAATACCACGGGCTTCAAGTCCAGCCGCGTGACCTTTGTGGATACCCTTTCCCAGACCTTGACGGGCGCGTCTGCGCCGAAGGGGACGCTGGGCGGCACCAACCCCAAACAGATTGGCCTTGGCTCCAATGTGGGCAGCATTGATCTCATGTTCCAAGACGGTTCCGTGCAGTCTACAGGAAAAAATACGGATCTTTGCCTTTCTGGCAACGGGCTTTTTGTTGTAAAGCAGGGCAATGAGACGTTTTATACCCGTGACGGTGCTTTCGAGTTCGATGCGGACGGCAACTATGTCCTTCCGGGGAGCGGTATGTTTGTGCAGGGCTGGATGGGACAGGACGGCAATATCGATACCACGGCTGCCACGGGCAATATTGTGGTGCAGGCGGGCAAGTCCATGGCGGCTAAGGCAACAAGCCAGGTGACCTATAATAATAACTTGAATGCGGATACCCCAATGATTGTGGAATTGAGCGGTGGTGGAACGACTGCTACAGCAACATCAGCAGCTCCCGTCACTGTTACGTTGAGCAACGGGGAGACCTATATCGAGACGACTGGCACGTATTCTGTGGGGGAGAGCCTTCCCATCACGACTACGGTTACGATGTATGACAGTCTTGGCGGCACGCATAATATCCCGATTTATTTTAAGAGAGAGGGAAGCGTAACTACTGATGCGAGTGGGAACAAAGTGGTTACTGCTGAGGACAAGTGGCTGGTTTCTTTGGATATAAATGGGACGGCCGCAGGTTCTCCTTCTACTTATACCTTTATCGAGGAGAATGGTACACAGACAACGGTAGAGATGAATGTCGTAGAAATCCAGTTTACGACTTCCGGTAAATACAATACGGGAACATCGAGCAGCGGAACAGCAACCTTGACGTTCACGAACGGAGCGATTGGCACGGGAGGGGCTGTGGTTCCTGATCCGGCAGCGAAGCAGTCCGTGACAGTGAACTTCTCCGCCCTGACTCAGTTCTCTGGCAATAATACGGTGGTTGGCAAGCCGGATGGCAATGCGGCGGGTACGCTCAAGAGCGTTCAGATCGACTCCTCCGGAACGATTACGGGTGTTTATACGAACGGTGTCAGGCAGGCAGAGGCACAGGTGGCAGTGGCGCAGTTCACTAATGCCTCCGGTCTTACGAAAACGGGCAACAGCCTCTATCAGGAGTCCAACAACTCGGGCGTTCCCAATGTTAAGACGGCGTCGGATCTCGGTGTCACGATTACCCCGTCGGCCCTTGAGATGTCCAATGTGGACGTGGCCAATGAGTTCTCAGATATGATCATCACTCAGCGCGGCTTCCAGTCCAATTCGAAGATTGTCACGGTCAGCGATGAAATGCTGGAGACGGTCATCAACATGAAGAGGTAAATTGAACAGGAGTTTTGCCATCTGCCCTTTCGGCAGATGGCTTTTTTCATGGATATCTTTTTTGGTGGCAGGAAAATCCGGATGCATGAAGAATATGTTAAAGGAAGTTATTTTTAGATATCTCAATCATGCATGTACAGAAAGTGGAGGATGGACATGGCAAGATCTCGGATCGAAATACAGAATCTGGCAGAGCGTATATTGGAGGAGGCTGGAATCCAGCCCTGTTTCAAACCGATGATATCGAAGATTGTGGCGTCCCAGGGGCTTCGTGTGGCTCCTGCGCTGAATCTGTCGGAGAGCGTGTTTTCCACACTGCTCCTTCACGATATAGAGGGGGACAAGTTGGCAAGCCGCATGAACAGCGTGATTTCCGTCAATGCCAGCAAGACGGACAAGGAACAGCGCTTTGCCGTGGTGTACCAGGTTGCCTTCTATGCGCTTTATAAAGATGTGGAAGGGCAGCAGGAAAGCCGTCTCACTGCCAGTGACATCTATAGGGAGGATGATGATTCCCAGCGGCTTGCCTGTGCCTTGCTTATGAACGATGAGCTTTTCCTCGAAAAATTCAGGAAAGCAGCGAAAGGTATTCCCAACCGTGTGGCAGTATGCAAGAATCTTTCCGCCCAGTTTGGCGTTCCGGAATTTGCAGTGGAGCAGAGGGCAAAGGAATTGGATCTCTTGATGTGAAAAAGCATGAGAAACCCCGGATTTCACAGGAGATGTGAAGTCCGGGGCCTTTTGTTATTTCACGATATGTTTGCCGCCGTAGTAACGGGTTCTCCAGTAGTCACTGGAAAGTTCGTCGATGCGGATGCCCCTGCTGGAGGAGGCATGGATGAATTTGCCGTCGCCGAGGTAGAGGCCGCAATGGGAGGCGCCTGCCTCATAGGTGGTGAAGAAGACGAGATCACCCGGAACAAGTTGGCTGCTGCTCTTGGTGCTCTTGCCCAGAAGATATTGCTCATCTGCCAGACGGGGAATGGCGATGCCGTTCCTGGCAAAGATGTACTGGAGATAGCCGGAGCAGTCAAAGCCGCTTGGAGTGGTGCCGCCGAAGACATAGGGTGTGCCGATGTATTTCTTTGCCGTTGCGATGAGGGCATTGACGTTCTTCTTTTCCAGGATCAGGGTGTTGTTTGGCACCGTCTTCCCTTTTGCGGGAATCGAATCGCTGCTTGCAGAGGGGGGCTTTGCCTTGTCTGTGCCCCATTTCCGCTCCTTGGCATTCTTGAGGGCGCGCCAGGTGGAGCTGGTCACGATGCCTGTGATCTTGAGTTTGTTGTCCCTCTGGAATTCCGCCACAGCCCGTTCTGTTTCCGGGCCAAAGACTCCATCTGTGGCAGTTATGGTATAGCCGATGTCCTTGAGTTTCTGCTGGAGCAGGAGCACATCATGCCCATGGGAGTCGCGCCTCAGGGTTGGCGAGGCGAAAGCGGAGGAAGAGAGCAGGAGCAATGCAAGGCATGCAGCGATGCATAATCGGATGCGGTGAAATCTCATGGGGCACGACTTCCTTTCCTCAACAGATTTTCAGATACTTTTCATATTATAACGCAATTGTTCAAATTTTGCCAGAGGCAAAATATACAAATTAGCGTTTCGACGAGCTTTGCCAGTGGAAAAATATTCTTATTGGCGTTATAATAGATATGTAAATTTGAGGAAACAGGGGAGCTTGTGATGGCGGGCTGAGAGGAAGTAATCGAACTTCGACCCTTGACCTGATGCGGGTAATGCCGCCGTAGGGAGTCATACTTTGATTTGAAGCAGGAGGCGCCCGATGGTGGCTCCTGCTTTTACTGTTATTGTACTGGAAAGGTGGAAATGACATATGGATACTTCGACAAAAAGGCTGGTCATGGCAGGGGTTCTCTGCGCTGTGGCCGTGGCAGGGAGCCTGTTCTCGATTCCTGTTTTCGGCAGCAGGTGCACCCCGGTGCAGCACATGGTGAACATTCTCTGCGGGGTTCTTCTGGGGCCGGGCTATGCCGTCGGCGCTGCCTTTTGTGCCTCACTTCTCCGCAATCTGCTGGGGCTTGGAAGCATTCTGGCCTTTCCGGGAAGCATGTTCGGCGCCTTGCTCTGCGGCCTTGCCTACAAGAAAACGAAAAACCTCCTGGCAGCCTTGCTGGGGGAGGTCATCGGAACAGCCATTCTGGGCGGCCTCTGCGCCTATCCTCTGGCCATCCTTTTTCTGGGGCAGAATGCGGGAAGCGTGGCCTTCTACGTCTACATCATGCCCTTCTTTGTATCCACGGCCGCAGGGGCATGCATCTCCGGCATTGTCCTTTACCATCTGCAAAAGAGCATGAAGGGACTTCGGGTATTAGGGAAACACTGATTAATTCAGCCGCCCATCTTGGCGCATCTTGAATGTCCTCCTTGCGTTGACAAATCCTCGACATAGCACCACTATGACTGCGGTTTGTCGCCTTGGGATGGACATACAATCTACGCCAATCTGGGCAACTTCATTTAATCAGCGTTTCCTTAGACAAATAAGAAGGAAAATTTTCTTCCGGGGGTGATGTAGTCCAGCAGGAAGTTTTCTTCCGGCAGGACGCGGGCGGCAAGGTTTACCCGCTTGTCGGCGGGCTGGGGAGTTTTGATGATTTCCAGTTCTCCCATGTAGCGAAGATAGTTCTCATTGTCAATGGTGATATCGCCGGGCTTGCGTTCCTCGATGATTTCCGGGTAGATGGGACCGGAGACGAGGCCGCGGCTTTCCTGTGCGCGGATGGCATCCCGTGCCTCGTCCACCCGGGCGGTGAAGGTGTGCTCCAGGAGTTCCTGCTGTACGGGATCCCGGGTGAGCATCTTCGCCTTTACGGTGACCTGGTCTTCCCGGAGGTCTGCGAGACTTTGCAGTTCCTCTTTGTCGGGCAGGTTGTCGCCAATGAAGACGGAGTCGATGCCAAGTGCCACCAGATGCCGGGCGGCAAGGGCGACATCAAGCTCGCGATGGTCTTCCAGGGTGGGCAGGCCATCGTAGAGGGGGCTCCTTTTTTTCTTCAGGCTTGGGACAAAAGCACCCACCCGTATGCCCGCCTTGTGCAGCATGATGGTCTTGCGCACGAGGGTTTCCTCGCTGAGCCCCGTGCCGGGGCGGGGATAGAAGTTGTGCAGGGCATCGACATTGCGGAAATCCGTTTTGGCCTGCAGGAGCCCGGTGAGGAAATGGCCGGTCATGGTGGAGGCATTGAGCTGGATGCGCATGCCCTGCTTGTTTTGGCTGAGTTTGGCGATTTCCCTGGCATTGTAGCCGTCGTCCAGCCGCAGGGTGTGGATGCCCCTCATGCGGAAGGCGGAGAGGTTCATCTCAGGAATTCCCAGCATGTCAAGGGTGCGGGGAGAAATGTCGGAAATGATTTCCATATGATGCTTTTGCGCGGCCTGCATCAGGGTGCCCAATTCCTTCTTGAGGGCTTCCACGTTGGTCTCGGGGATGTGCAGGGAGGTGAAGATGCGCTGGATGCCGCAGGAAGCGGCAAGGTCGATGAGCGCAAGGTTTTCCTCCAGGCTGTTGTCCAGTCCCGGATAGATGGAAATGCCATTTTCCAAAAGAATCGCTTCCTTTCTACTACAGTTTTATTGCATTTTTTTCCGAAGGGCGGGGGCCAGCCTTCCCTTCGTCTCCTCCAGAAGTCTTTGCCCTGTCCCGGCATCGAGTCCCGTGCATTGGAGAAGGATGGCGAGCTTGGCGCTGCCGCCGGCTTCTTTCAGGGCGGCGATGCTTTCTTCGCGGGTGCATCCCGCAGCCTCCATGACAATGCGGCGGGCACGTTCCTCCAGCTTCTTGTTGGAGGATTTCACGTCCACCATGAGATTGCCGTAGACCTTTCCGAGCTTTATCATGGTGCCGGTGGAGAGCATGTTGAGCACCATTTTCTGGGCCGTGCCCGCCTTCATCCGGGTGGAGCCTGTGACCACCTCGGCGCCTGTGACGGGGGCGAGGCTGATGTCGGCGAATTCCGCAATGGCGGGATTTGGGGTGCAGGCGAGGGAGATGGCCGCGGCACCGATGGAACGGGCGTATTTCAGTCCGCCGATGACATAGGGGGTGCGTCCCGAGGCGGCAATGCCCACGAGGACATCTCTTTCGCAGAAGCCGTGCTCCTTCAGATCCTTTTCGGCCAGATGGGGATCATCCTCTGCCCCTTCCTGTGCGCGGAAAATGGCAGGGGTTCCTCCGGCGATGAGCCCCCGGACCAATTCCGGCGGTGTGCCGTAGGTGGGAGGGCATTCCACCGCGTCGAGGATGCCGAGGCGCCCCGAAGTTCCCGCGCCGATGTAGAAAAGGCGCCCGTCCTTTGAAACGCGGGAGGCGATGAGGTCCACAGCCCTTGCGATGTCCGGCAGGATGCGCTCCACGGCCAGGGCGATGGCCTTGTCCTCCTCATTGATGACACGGAGCATGTCCAGGGTCGGCAGCTCGTCGATGTTCCTGCTGCGGGGATTCTGTCCTTCGGTGGACAGTCTGGATAGGTCTATCATGATGCAATCCTTCCTTAGGGTGCTTAAAAAACTCTGTATAATATTCGTTTCTCTTCGATAAAATTCCTGCAAAAAAAGAACCTTCACAATGAAGGTTCTTTTTGCTGCTGTTAGGGTGTGTTGAAAAACGTAGACTGTGCGCTACAGCGAGACAGTTTTTCGTATGACAAGGAAGCGAACCCGCAGTCGTAGCAGAGCTACGTCAAGGGTTTGTTGACGCAGACAGACGGAAAAATGGCCGCTGTAGTGTGCTGGCGGAGTTTTTCAACACGCCCTAATAAATCTGCTCGATATCGTGGAACCCGTTCTTTTCCAGTGCCTTGAGGATGCGGTCGATATGGGCCTGGTTGTGTGTCTCGACGGTGACCTCCAGGATGACCTTCTTGAAGCTGTCCGTGACCTTGGCCTGGTTGTGGTCCAGCTTGATGACGTTGGCGTTTTCGTCAGCGAGGACCTGGGAGACCTTGAGGAGCTGTCCCGGCTTGTCGGGGAGCTGCACGGAGAAGCAGAAGACGCGCCCCCGGGCGATGAGTGCCTTGTTGATGAGGGCCGAGATGGTGGAGATGTCGATGTTGCCGCCGCTGACGATGGCAGCGACCTTCTTCTTGCGGAAGGGGAGCTTCGGGAGGGCAGCGAGGGAGAGAACTCCCGCACCCTCGGCGATGAGCTTGTGCTTCTCAATCAGGGAGAGAAGGGCACCCATGATTTCCATTTCCGAGACGGTGATGATGTCGTCCAGATATTTCCTGCAGAAAGCGAAGGTGAGGTCTCCTGCCGTCTTGACGGCGCAACCGTCCGCAACGGTATCGGAGCTCTTGAGGCTGACAATCTTTCCTGCGTCTAGGGCTGCCTTCATGCAGGCGGCGTTCTCCGGCTCCACGCCGATGACCTTGACGCCGGGGTTCACGAGTTTCGTTGCCAGCGCCACGCCCGAGGCAAAGCCACCGCCGCCGATGGGGACGAGGATGGCATCCACGTCCTTGAGGGCATCGATGATCTCAAGGGCGGTTGTGCCCTGGCCGAGAAGCACCTCGCGGTCATTGAAGGGATGGATGTAGACATAGCCATGCTTTTTCTGGAGGGTGAGGCTGTGGGCATAGGCATCGTCAAAGCTGTCGCCATGGAGCACGACCTCGGCGCCGTAGGCGCGGGTGGCTTCCACCTTGAGGATCGGTGTGGTGGCGGGCATGCAAATGACAGCCTTCACGCTGAGCTTCTGGGCGGCAAAGGCGACACCCTGGGCATGGTTTCCTGCCGAGGCGGTGATGACACCCTTTGCCTGCTCTTCCTTCGTGAGCTGGCTGATGCGGTTGTAGGCGCCGCGGAGCTTGAAGGCTCCCGTGTGCTGCAGGTTTTCCGGCTTGATGTATACTTCGTTGCCGCAGGCTTCGGAGAAGAAGCTGCTGCGGATGAGGCCGGTCTTTACCGTGATGCCCTCCAGTTGCTTGGCGGCACGGTAGATGTCGGCAATGGTAGTGGCTTCTACGATTTCTTCCGCAGAGGGAACGGTATTTTTTTCTTCAGACATGTCGTTTTCCTCCTGAGTTTTGAATCTGCGTTACAAGTGTAACATCATGTTTCCATGGAGCGCAACCTTTTTGTGAAGTTTTTTGTCAGGGAAAAGGATTTTGGATGGCTTTCGCGAATATTATATATGAATATCATTTTGGAAGCGGAGGTGTCGGAATGGGGAAGTTCTCCCGTATACTGGTCCCGGTGGACGGCTCGGAGGGGTCGGACCTGGCAGTGGATATGGCGGCATCGCTGTCCGAGGCTTGTGGTGCAGTATTGGACATTCTCTATGTTTCCTATTTCGACAGCAATACGGATGCGGCGGAGGAGGACGATACCTGGTTGCCGGAGATTGTTGCGGCTCCTGCGGGAAGCCGGATCCGGGCGGTGTTGGAGAGAGCCCGCAGCCGTGTCCCGGAAGGGGTTGCCGTGGAGGTTCACCAGCGCACGGGCAATCCTGCCAGGCGGATTGTGGAATTTTCCCGTGAGCATGACAATGAGACCATCGTGGTGGGGGCCAGGGGACTGGATTTTGTCAAGGGGTTTCTTTTGGGCAGCGTAAGCCAGGAGGTCATGGAGTCGGCTCCGGGAGCGGTCATTATTGTAAAATAAGGGGGTAATATCATGGTAAAGGAAATCCTGGTTCCGGTGGATGGGTCGGAAGGGTCAGATCGGGCAGTTGCCCAGGCGATCTCCATGGCGGAGATCTGCGATGCAAAACTCAATTTCCTGTATGTGGCAAATATCAACCAGCTGGCAATCAATGCCTGTCTTTCCGATGCGATTCTGGAGGCGGTGACCAAGGCGGGCAATGTCATCCTCGATCGGGCGATGAATCTGGTTCCCTCGGGCATCGAAAAGGAAGCGTTTTCCGAGACGGGTTCCCCGGCTGTGGTCATTCTGGATTTTGCGGCGAGCAATGATATCGACCTCATCGTCATGGGGAGCAGGGGGCTGGGGCTGGTGAAGGGTGTGCTCCTTGGCAGCGTAAGCCAGTATATTGTCGAGCAGGCGAAGTGTCCTGTGCTTGTGGTGAAATAAGAGGTCTGTAGGGAGGAAATGTATATGGCAGGGAAGATGCTGGAGGTTTCCTCCAAGAGTTTTTCCAAGGTTCTTTTCAGCGGTAGCGGCATTGCTGTGGATGCTTGTCTGGACAGGGCCGCCGGGATAAGGATACATGATGAGCAGCGGCAGGCGATGCATCTTCTTCTGGAGAAGACGGGGAACACCTTGTTCGTCCTCGATGTGTCGGAGAACAGTCTCTACTATCTCCAGGTCATGGCGGATGGCACTCGTGTTGAGCGCAAGATTGCCGATATTCTGGATGTGCTGCATGAGGCACGGGATGGCGAGGATCCCGAGGGGCAGAAGTTTGCCCAGGCACTTCTGGAAGCCCGTGGGAAGAAGACCACCGGGACGTTGAAGTATCGCGGGAGGATCTTCACCCAGAGCGTGCATTGGAACCAGATGAACTATCGTTCCCTTGTGGATGAGCAGGGAAAGGTGTATGCCGTGGTCGGCAGCAATACCGTTCTTATGGATATTCCCCTGAAAGAGCAGGATGACAGTTCCAATGCCACACAGATCTATGAAGGCGAGCAGCTGGCGCAGCGTGTGGACTCGCAGCTGAAGTCCCTGGTGCCGGGGGAGAAGGGCGTGATGTTCCTGCTCTCCATCACCAATTTCAGGCAGAGGGCCGATGTGGAGCCGAAGATGGCGAATTTTTACCTGCGATCCGTGGCGGAGGCCATACGCTCCGATTTCCGTGGAGAGGATATTCTGGGGCGTGTGCGGGAGAATGTCTTCCTGATCTTCATTTGCGGGAGCACTTCCATTGATGTCATTGAGCGGCGCGCCCAGCGCATCATTGACATTTGCCAGCGGGTGCCTATGTTTGGAGGGCAGACTCCTTTGTGCAATGTGGGAGCAACGGCATCCGGTTCCAACCGGCAGCAGTTCAGCGTCATGCTCAAGCAGGCCGAAGTCGCCCTTGCGGCGGCAAAGGGACGTGGGGATAACCAGTATCGTCTGTTTGAGGAAGAGAAGTATTGAAACAGAAAAAGCTCGTCAGGCCATTGATATAATCCTGACGAGCTTCTTTATTCATATTTCAGCGTGATGGTTCCCTTTTGCCGGGTGGCCTTCATGTCAATGACACGCTGGTTGCGGGAACCGCGGAACTTCAGTGTGAGGTCGCGCTGGGCCTCGATGTACTCTCCGTCCACGAGGACATCCAGCTCTGACAGCAGGGCAGACACATCCTCGTCCTTCCTGGACAGGAGTTCCTCCAGGGTATTGCCCGTGTAGGACCAGACATCAAGGCCTCTTGCATGGACGGTTTTTGCCAGTTCGACCAGGGGGCGGGGCTGGCAGAAGGGCTCCCCGCCGCTGAAGGTGATTCCTGCAAGCAGGGGGTTGTCCTCCATCTGTTTGAGGATATCCTTGGTGTCGATGTCCCTGCCGCCATCAAAGGGCTGGGTTTCCGGATTCTGGCAACCGGGGCAGCGGCGGGGGCATCCCTGCACGAAAACCGTGAAGCGGCAGCCATCGCCATCCACGACGGACTCCTCAACGAGCCCGGCAATGCGGAGCTTCATCAGTTGACCCCGTGCTTCACGCGCTCATGCTCTTCCGACTGCTTGGCGTTGTTCCAGCGGTCGATGGTTCCCACCAGATATCCCGTGATGCGGCGGATGCGCTCGAATTTCTGGGGACGCAGGACATAGTCCAATGCCACGCCGCCCTCGTCGGCCTTGGAGATGGAAAGGCTCTTGAGGGGCTCATGGGTCTGTTCCTTTACGTAACTGATATAGTTGACGATTTCCTGCTCGGACACGTCAGGAATGCCGTTTACCTTTACTTGGATGCCGTTTACCAGCATGAGAATCACCTATCCTTGTATATTTTGCATACCCATAGATATTGCAACAGATGGCCTTCTGTGTTATAGATTATACAATATCTTCGATATCATCGTCAATAGGTACACAAGATATAGTTTTTTCCACAAGAAGAACCATGATGTTATCCACAAGGAATTTTGCATTTTTATGCATATTATAATGGACTTATGCATAAAGAAAGTAAAGGAGACAAGGATTTTTCTTGAATGGGGAGACATAGAAAAGCAAACAAAGTGCATAATCTTTCTTGAAGGTGCCGGATTCAAAAAGATATCCACAGAAATCCGTGAATAATTCACAGGGTTTCTGTGGATAAAGTTTATTGTATGACAGGGTTTGCGGAGCTGGTCTGCTGGACAATCGTGCGGATGGGATAGGGGATATCAATGTTTTCCTGGCGGTAGCGCTTGGTGAGTTCCTTGATGAAGTTGTGCTTGAGATCCGCCTGGTTGTCGAAGCGGGTGGAGTGGAGAAGGACATCGAAGTTGATGCTGGAATCGCCGAAGGTGTGGAACAGGATCTTTGGGGGGATGCTGCTGGTCTCCGTGGCATCTTTCATGACCTTGTTGGCGACCTCCAGTGTCACCTGCTCCACCTGTTCCAGGTCGCTGTCGTAGGCAACCCCGATGGGAATCTTGATGGTGATGTCCTTCTGGGGGAGGTTGTAATTGGTGATGATGGCCGCGGCGATGCTCTTGTTCGGGATGACGATGACATTTCCCATGATGGACTGGATGGTGGTGTAGCGCCAGGTGATGTCTGTGACCCGTCCCTGTTCCCCGGTGTTCAGCATGATGAAGTCGTCCAGCCGCAGCTGCTTGGAGATGATGAGCTGCAGCCCCGAAAAGATATTGGCAAGGGTCTCCTGCATGCCGAGGGCCATGGCCATACCGCCGACGCCCATGGCGGTGATGATGGGGGCAATGGAGATGCCGTAATACTGCAGCACGATGATGATGCCCATGGCGTAGATGATGAAGGACAGGATGTTGTTGAGCAGGGTGTTTTTCGGCAGGCTGCTCTCGGAACGATTCACATAGAAATCGACCATTCCCGACGCAGTGCGGGCGATGACGCGGGTGAGGGTGTAGATGTTGATGGTGAAGAGGATATAGGAGAAGATCTTCGTGAGGGTGGGCGTGAAGGCGATGGTATTGACAATCCAGTAAAGCCCGGCCACGAGGCAGAAGGAGATGGGAACGCCCTTGAGAGCATTGAAGAAGACCTTCGTCAGAGTGACTTCGTCAGAGAGATGCTGTCGGATGCGCTGGTTGATGAAGCGGTTCAGCGCGATGCCGATGATCAGCGCCGCCACCAGGATACAGGCGGGAAGTGTGAGAATCTCTATGTAATAGGTCCAATCGATATCGGAAAGATCAATATTCGGCAAGGAAAGCCCTCCTTTTTGTCAGAAACTCTTCAGGAAAATACCTTATTATACATCTGTTGTCCGGGTTTTGCCAAGGAACTGTGAAGAAATAAATTTTAACGGGGGCGAAGGGGGAATCATGATATGGCTATCATCGTGGAAGGCGACAGGCTTCGGCTCAGGAGAGCGGAGGAGCAGGACATCGAATATATCATGAAGCTGGAATATGGACCGGAGAATCTTCCGTTTATCGTGCCTTTTCCAAGGGAACTCCACATGGAGGTGATCCGTTCCGGGCAGGATGCCATGGATATCATCGTGGAAAAGAGGGGGACGGGGGAGCCAGTGGGATATCTCTGGGTTGCCGGCCTCCAGAACACATCGAATGAGATTGAATGGACCCATGTCATCATCGAGAAGAAGGGCCAGGGCTATGGGCATGAGGCCATGAAGCTTTTGAAGAAGTGGACCTTTGATGTGCTGAAAGCCCATCGGGCATGGATGGACTGCAAGGATTACAATGACAGAGCCCTGCATCTCTACGAGTCCGAGGGAATGATGAGGGAAGGGCTTATCCGTGAGACGATACTCACGGAGGGGGTCTATGAGAACCTTGTGATACTGGGGATTCTCGACAGGGAATACGCAACAAGGAAGGAACGGGGGCTGGAACTGTAGCGCTGTGCAAATTTTGTCCAAGTTTCTGCAAAATCATGGAGGAAAAATCTTTTTTGTGACGAAATACAAATTATGGAAGTATTCTTCGATCATAAAAATTCCCCTGATTGGGAGGCGGTAATGTTGGATAGAAAGTTAAAGCTGTTGATTTCGGATGATTCCAAGTTGCTCAGGAAGAAGCTCAGGGCAGAACTGGAGGCGCTGGACTGTGAGGTCATTGAGGCGGAGAACGGAAAAGAGGCAATCCTCAAGGAGATGAACGAGAGGCCGGATGGCGTCATCCTGGATATCGTCATGCCCGAGGTGGGCGGCATTGAGGCATTGCAGGTCATCCGGGAGGTCAGTCCCGAGGTGCCTGTGGTCATGCTGTCCTCTGCAGGAACGCCCCAGAAACTCATGCAGACCTTGAAGATGGGGGCGATTGATTTCATCCAGAAGCCCTACAGCAGCGAACAGATCAAGAAAGCTGTTGAGCAAATACGCAAGAGGGCGGCGAAGAATGAATAGGCGATATCTGGCGCAGCGCCTGCTGAATGAAGGGCATTTATCGCAGAAAGAGCTTGCAGAGCTTCTACGGCGGCGGAGTTTCGAGGCCGTTGAGAAGGCAGCCGCTTCTCTGGAAGGCACGGATGAGCATCCTGCCATGACGGCAGTGCGAAGGCTTGCCGGGCCGGAACTTCAGATGGAGGTAGAGGCCTACAGCGAGTATATGGAACTTTTCATGGATTCCTTGATGGATTTCCTGGAGGCACCGGCGGTCATCGATACGGAGACGGTACCGTCGGACGAGACCAGTGCTGTCTTCTATGCCGTGTCCCAGCACATGGAGGGCGACATGAGTATCGTGAGTGGCATCATGGCAGAGAGCAGGGAGTTTGCCGAGCTGGCGACGCGTTATGGCGAGGAACAGTTCGATACACCGGAAGATGAATATGCCATGGATAGCCTGGAGGAATTCCTGAACGTGGTGAACGGTGTCTTCAGTGTAAGGGAAGCTGTCAAGGGTGAGGAGATCGACCTGGAAGTCCCGCGTCACGGAAAACTCATGAATCCTATGGGCAATCAGCAGCTTATCCTGCGGGTCTATGCAGATTTTGGCATGTTCTATGTGGTGCTGGCCACGGATGAGTTTATGTGAGGGGGTGTTGTTGTACCATTATATGTGGGATGTTCAAAATAATTTTAAGGTAAAAAAATAGCTCCACCGCTTATCAAAGAATTTGGGCGGTGGAGTTTTTTTGTAACTGTTTACTTGCCTATGCCATAGTACCAAAGCAGGGACTGGGTGCCCTTGGAGCCTTCCCCCTGCCGTTCGATCTGGCGGACTTCGGAGAGCACCTGCCCCAGCACCGGCAGGGCAGCGCCATAGGCGGCGGAGGTCTCCGTGCCGATGGCGAGATCCTTGCCAAAGTGCTTCATCATAAAGCCTGGCTGGAAATCCCCATCAAGGCCCCGGCGCACCACATTTGACATCTGGAAGCTGCCGGCAGCTCCTGCAGAAATGGCCTGATAAGTCTTCTCCAGGTCCAGTCCTGAAGCTTGCGCGTAGGCATAGGCTTCGCAGGCTCCCGCCAGTGCTCCTGCTATGGCAATCTGGTTGCAGGCTTTGGCCTTTTGCCCGGCCCCGGCGGTACCCATATAGACCAGATTCCTCCCCAGCTTGGAGAAAACTGGCTCCAGAGCCTTGAAGTCATCTTCCTCGCCGCCCACCAGAATGGAAAGGGTGGCATTTCTGGCCCCTGTATCCCCGCCGGTCACCGGGGCATCCAATGCGTGAATGTCTTTTTCCTTGGCTGCCGCAAAAATCTTTTCCGCCAAAATGGGGGAGGAGGTTGTCATGTCCACCACATAGGCTCCCTTTTCCGAATTGGCAAGTATGCCATTTTCCCCCAGATAGACTTCCTCCACATCCTTGGGATAGCCTACAATGGTAATCACCACATCCTGTCCGCGGGCGCATTCCCCGGGGCTTCCGCACCATTTGGCTCCCTTGGCCAGCAGCCCTTCCGCCTTGGCCTTGGTACGGTTGTAGACACTGAGTTCAAACCCCGCTGCCAGCAGATGCCCCGCCATGGCCGCACCCATAATGCCTGTGCCGATAAAACCGATTTTCTTTATAGTCATGATCCTTCCTCCCTCTGAGCGTTTGCTCAATCAATCATACATCATCTTCTCGTTGTGGTTCGTCGGTAGGCGAAGCATTAGGCATGCTTGCCTGGAAAGCCACCCATGTCAGATTGTTTCTTAGATTAACTACATGGATTAGCAACCAATGCCGTCTATGAAGGTCACACTGACGTCCACCTGATGTAGACGATCATGCAACCAACCAAGGTCACACTACCTCCATAGCCAGGAAATACGCGATAAAATCTTGACAGGATTCTAAAATACATGATACACTAAGCATGAACTCTAAGTACACTATTATTCTATTACTGGAAATATAGTTTGTCAAGAATACTTTTGAAATTTGGGAAAGGACGAGCGTTATGAAATTTGGAGAAAAGCTGCGCCACTTACGTGAACAGAAGGGGATGACGCAGGATGATGTGGCAAAAGCCATTGGAATCACGCGCCGCTCCTATATCCACTATGAAACAGGGAATCGTTACCCTCGCACGAGGGATAAATATGAATCATTGGCGAAACTTTTTGATGTCGATACCGACTACCTGTATATAGAGAATGAGATGTTCGTTGGCGAGCCCAGGGAGAAGTACGGCGCTTGCGGAAAACGTCAGGCAAATGCCCTTGTGAACGAGTTAGCCGGACTTTTCGCCGGAGGAGACCTATCCGATGAAGACAAGACGGAAATTATGCGTTCCTTGGAAAGAGCATTCTGGATGGCAAAGGAAGAGAATGTGAAGTGCATATCAAAATAATTCAGGAGGATAATCGCCGTGGCAGGTAGAACTACTAGGGGGTGTTGAAAAACGTAAACTGTGCAATACAGCGAGACAGTTTTTCGTATGACAAGGAAGTGAAACAACAAAGAAGCCGAAGAAGTCCATCAAATCCATTCATAGAATGACTATGTTCCCCCAGCGTACTGTGGAGACAGAAGAGGATATTGAAGACTATTTGGAAGATATCAGGAGACGCATGAAGACGATGTTGAAGGATTGTGACGGCATAAAGCTGGAATAATAACGCTGAGAAATTCAATATCATTAACTTAAGCCGTACAAAGACCACCCCGCCCCTTTGGGGCACCCTCCTGTGGAGGGGTGCCCCAAAGGGGCGGGGTGGTCAACGTATAGTGGACGTGAATAGCCTTTCCATCTTAGTGACCAATTTCTGGCGTACGAGGAGTAAAACAGATGAATAAGAATGCGATAAAGAAATACGCGATATGGGCAAGGCGGGAGCTTATCGATCGTGTGTCGAAGAAAGCTTTGCGCTATGGCATCATGCCGGATGGCAAAGCAGCCCCGAAGGCGGACTCCGTGAACGGTGAACTTCTCTCCGACACCGAGAAGAAACAGCGGTCTGCCCTTATCAAGAAAGTCGCCGCTCATGGCTACGAGCAGACCATGGAGGAAGTGGCCTATACCTGGTTCAATCGCTTTGCCGCTCTTCGCTTCATGGAAGTGAACGGCTATCTACCTTCCCATGTGCGGGTATTCACCAACGATGCCGGGGAGTTCAAGCCCCAGATTCTTGCCGAGGCGATTCATCTGGATATGGCCGGACTTGACAAGGAGCGGGTCTATGCCCTCAAGGAAGCCAACAACACCGAGGAACTTTATCGCTATCTTATCATCGTGCAGTGCAATGCCTTAAGCGAAATCCTGCCGGGGATGTTCCAGCGGATTGAGGATTTTACGGAACTGCTTTTGCCGGATAATTTGCTCCGTGAGGGCAGCGTGATTGAACGGCTGGTAAAGCAAGGAGATTCCGACAGCATCCCGGAAGGTGACTGGCGAGATCAAGTGCAGATTATCGGTTGGCTGTATCAGTATTACAACGCCGAGCCAAAGGACAAAGTTTTTGCCGACCTTAAGAAGAATATCAAGGTCAGCAAAGAGAAAATCCCTGCCGCCACTCAGCTTTTCACGCCGGACTGGATTGTGCGCTACATGGTGGAAAATTCCCTCGGTCGTTTGTGGCTGGAGGGGCATCCCAATGATACCCTCAAAGCTGATTGGAAATATTATCTCGACGAAGCAGAGCAGGAGCCGGAGGTACAGGCACAGCTTGCCGCCATTCGCCAGGAATATGCCAAACTGAAGCCGGAGGACATTCGCTGTATCGATATAATCGTGCAGAAAACGATACAATTTAATTTTTCCAAACGAGCCGCATAAGAGAGGCTCGTTTTTGCCATAGGAGGCTCGTTTTTCGAGAGGGAAGGCTCGTTCCTTGTCTGGCGCGGCTTGGCGGCACTTGGCAGGAATTGACCGATGGCTTGTCGAAGTATTCAGCAGAAGGGAGTGGCGAATTTATGAGTGAGCTGATTTTCGCCTGCTATCCTCGTTGCACCACTTGCAAGAAAGCTGAGAAGTGGCTGGCAGGTAACGGGATAGCCGTGAAGGTGCGGGACATTAAGGATGACAACCCCACGGAGCAGGAACTCCGCTCGTGGCATAAGAAGATTGGTCTGCCGCTCAAGAGGTTATTCAACACCAGCGGTCTAAAATATAAGGAACTGGGACTCAAGGATAAACCGGCAACCATTAGCGAGGACGAGCAATTTGCGCTCCTTGCTACGGACGGTATGCTGGTCAAGCGTCCTTTGCTTGTGGGCGAGGAGAAAGTGTTGGTGGGATTCAATGAAAAAGTTTGGAAGGAAATATTGAAATGTTGATTCAAGTTTGGAGAATAATAAAAAAGTATTTTTTTAACAAAGTTCGTTTGATACTTATTTTAATTGGCATAATCTTAATAGCTACTGCTTTTTCACGAACAGGGCGTTTTGATGAATTTACGGCTAACAATATAAATAGCCTCTTGATAAGCTTAGGTACAGGTTTTATTGGAATATGGATAACGATTTCATTTGTTCAATATTTTTTGGATAAACAGAACGAGAGAGAGGAAGAACGTCAAGAGAACGCAACTATCCTCCGTTATAATCGCATCATGAGTATATTGTTACAGCATTATTTTAGATATTTCTTTTGCGTAACTACTCCGATTGCTGAAAGAAATAACTACAATAGTATTACGCCAAATACAAAATTTAACTTTTGTGATATGCAAGATATGTATAAAACCACGGCGTTTTCAATCGACAATCTTATGGAACCTGCCATTGCTTCATTCTACAAGTCAGATAATGAAATTCATAGATATATACATAGAATGATTGAAAATATACCGTTCAAATATAACATGAACATAGCTCGAATATTAATGAATATCACTGAAATTTACCTTGCGTCAGATAGTAAGGACGCTATTTTAGGCAACATGAATAATATTGCTGGTGGAAGAAAATTGTCAGAATCAATATCTGAGGATATAAAAAACACTTCCAATGACTGGGTGAAAATGTTTGATAACGGACAGTTGCAAAGCAATATAATGTTTCCTTATGTTTTGTTGTATAAAAGGTTGAAAACAGAGATTGTATTGCTCAATGAATATCAAAAATGTATTGAGAAATTAAAAAAATCGGATGTATAATCTCAAAAGGAGCGTCCCACCAGCTACGGCAGGACGCTCTCATTATATCTCTTTACCGTTCTTGAATGTGATCCGAATATTCTCCAAGCTGTAGACTGTAATGAAATCTACCAGCGAGTGCCAAACCTCCGGCTCAAACTCCGTCAGTAGGGCATCTTGCTTGGCAAGGTCGGCAATAAACTGCTCGACGGTAGCACGACGGATTCGCTTGTCATCCATCTCGGCGCAGACGGAATCGTATTTTTCCTTGGTCTCGTCAAACCGCTTGACGAGGGCATCGTAGCGACCTCGGAAATCCGTCTGGTCGATGGCAATGCGGGCATTTTCGTTGATGGCATCCTCTATCATCTTTGACACCACTTCCATCTCTTGCTGAAGCATATCTCGCTCTTTTTCCAGTTCTTCCGTAGAAAAGAGCATATCCTTGATAGCCTCATAGTCTGCCATGACGGAGGATTTTTCGTCAATCAGGACATTGACGGCTTTGATGAACACCGCTTCGATGGTTTTGTCATCCACATGGGGAGTGGAGCATTTCTCGTCAAACTTGTGATTGCATTGCCAAACGACTCGGCGGTACTTATCGTTGCTGTGCCATACTTTGGAGCCAAACCATGAGCCGCACTTGCCGCATTTTATTTTCCCTGAAAAGTCATGGACTCCGCTGTGACGGTTTCGCCCTTTGCCCCGGCGGGCAAGTTCTCGCTGCACCATGTCGAAAATCTCTGGCGCGATGATGGCTTCATGATTGCCCGTCACATAGTATTGGGGGATTTCCCCTTCGTTGATTTTCTTCTTCTTGGTGAGAAAATCCGTGGTGTAGGACTTCTGAAGGAGGGCATCTCCTTTGTATTTCTCATTTCCCAGCATTCGTTTGACCGTGCCGGGATTCCATTTGGGCTTCTTGCCGGGGGAGGGAATTCCCTCGGAGGTCAGTTTTCTGGCAATACCATAGGGTGTCATGCCTTGAAGGAACATGGAGAAAATTCGTTTGACGATAACCGCCTCTTCTTTGTTCAAAACAAGGTTTCCGTCATCACCACGGTCGTACCCGAGGAAGTGGCCGAAGGGGACGCATACCTTTCCATCGGCGAATCTTTTTCTCTGTCCCCATGTGACATTCTCCGAAATGCTACGGCTTTCCTCTTGCGCAAGGCTCGACATTATGCTGATGAGCAGTTCTCCTTTGCTGTCCAGCGTCCAGATGTTCTCCTTCTCAAAATAGATTTCTATCCCTTTTTCCTTCAGTTGACGCACGGTTGTGAGGGAATCCACGGTGTTCCGGGCAAAACGGCTGACGGATTTCGTCACAATCAAGTCTATTTTTCCCGCCAAGGCATCGGCAATCATGGCCTTGAAGCCTTCCCGTTTTGCCGTACTGGTGCCGGATATCCCTTCATCCGTATAGACGGCAACGAATTCCCAATCGTCGCGGCTTTTGATGTACTGCGTGTAATAGTCCACCTGAGCCGCATAGCTGGTAAACTGCTCATCACTGTCCGTGGAAACACGAGCATATCCCGCCGTCCTGCGTTTCTTTCTTGCCGCCAGCGGAGTGTGGGTGAACCTCGTAATGGTGGCAGGGTAATTGTTCACTAGCATGCACCACAGATGGCTTCCCTGGCTCTGCCTGAGAATGCCAGCCGTAGAGCCACGATTACGTTCGTGCCGTGTTTTTTTGCAGTGCTTATGAATGACCGGATGATCACA
>Ga0256405_10000585_pt1 | contig 118573 bp, 76 predicted proteins | sample RumenRJG_02DNA_FD_189096 | JGI IMG/M metagenome (GOLD analysis project Ga0256405, IMG submission 189096) | Bovine rumen microbial communities from Lethbridge, Alberta, Canada - RJG_02 | ecosystem: Host-associated > Mammals > Digestive system > Stomach > Rumen | place: Canada: Alberta...
AAGATCGATCTCCTGTTACGGAAATCGATCTTGGATACTGGTCATACTGAGGACTGATTTCTTAACTTAACGCCATTGGGACGGTTCTCCTTGACTCCTGAAAAGGGGTCAGAGAGAACCGTCCCCTTTGACTTCCTAGTTGCGGCAGCCGGCGATAGTATTTGTTGCCAAAACATTTGGTGCGTTACTTAGCGAGCAGAGCATCGAATGGCAGGTACGGAACACACTGTCCGAAATACGGGTTTCCTCCGATGTCGCGCTTTTAGCGCGACTGATTCGGGGAAACCCGTATGAGTTGTGTGGAGTTCCTGCCGTCATGAGATGCCTGCGAGCTTAGTAACGTCACCCTGTTTTGCAACAAAAACTATCGCCGGCTGCCGCGGATTGACAGAATAACATAGAAAATGAGTCAACGAGAACCGTCCCCGGTGACTCCTCAGAATCCCAGCGGTTCTCCCACGAGTATCACATGTATCCTTCCCGCATGTCTGGAGTAGCGGGTGATCATGAACTGGCAGCAGATGGTATCAGGCGATTTGCAGTCCATGCATTTGCCTGTGGCGGCGCAGGGTGTCTTCAGCCCGAAGCGCTGTACATTGATGGGTGCAGCCACATTCCTGGCTCTCTTCATGGCATGATCCACATCACCGCACACCTTGTTCATCCCCACTATGAAGACGACCTTCTTCGGACCGTATGCAATGGCAGACACACGGTTGGAATTGCCGTCTATGTTGACGAGCACTCCGTCATCAGTCATCGCATTGGCACTTGCAAGATATACATCCACATCATAAGCCTTGAGTATTGCCGCACGCTGATCCTCCTCCGCATAGCGGTCGATGAAGTTGTAATCTCCCTTCTTCAGCTCGTCCACGAGACCTATCTCCTGAGCACTCATGCAGCCTCCCATAGTCACCGAGCTGCCCTTCGGTATAAGCTCCAGGGCTTTCTTCAGGGCCTCTTCGGCTGTAGCCGCATAATATCCGGACATATTGCGGGATTCCAGTCCCTTGATCACAGTCTCTGCCAGCAGTTCATTGCGCTTTACAACATTCTCATTCATAGATATTTCTCCTTCTTTCTTTTGCTGCGCACATCAGTTGCCTGTATTTATTTCACTCCTCCTCGAAGAAGGTGACCGAGCAGATGTCTTCTCTTCTCTCAAAGCGGACGCTCACATGGTCTGCCCCGGAATAATCAACGCCAATGAGGATATCTTGGCGTCCTTCATGAGGTCATCGTAGTCCGCCATATCTTCCAGATAGGCTCTGGCACCCGCGGCGGCGACCTCGGCTGTCTCACCGGCCTGTATCGCCGCATTCTTCATCATGAACTTATGATTCAATGCCATTGTGATGGGCACAGACAGTATCAGTGCCACAGAAAAGAGGATGGCTATCCTCTTCATTACGGATAATTTGATCTTTTGGGATCTCATATTTTAGCGGTTCACCCTGTTTGAGATCTCATCAGGGTCTTCACCGAAGAATACGAACTTGTTCCTTCCGTGCTCCTTGGCTGTATAGACTGCCTTGTCGGCGGACTTGTAGAGCTCCTCGAAGTTCTTGCCGTCCTTGGGGAACATTGCCGCTCCTATACTGGCCGTCACCGCGTATTTCGTGTATTCGCCCACGCTGAAGTTGCGGAAGAAACCGTATGTCACATCTCCCATATGGAGTCTCGCATTCTCGTTGGGTATATCCTTCAGGAATACAGCGAACTCGTCACCGCCGAGCCTGCCCACTATGTCAGTGGTACGGTACAGTGTGGGCAGTTCCTTGCCTATGGCTGCGAGCACCTCATCACCGAAAGCATGTCCTCTGGTGTCGTTTATCTTCTTGAAATTATCTATGTCCAGGAGCAGGAACATACCCGGCTCCTCTTCACCCACACTTTCCAGATAGTCCTGTATGGTCTGCTCCGTGGAGATCTTGTTCAGTACTCCCGTGAGAAGATCCGTCTCCGCCTTGCTCTTCAGGCTCTTCTGATTGCTCCGGTACAGTGCGGTGATAATAAGGTTCATCACCAGTATGAGGACCAGGAAGATGATGAGCGAGATGATTATCCTGATGTACACCTTTTTGGACGGTGCGAAGTATTTCTCGATCTCCGTATCGACGTAGCTGCCTGTAGCCAGCTCGCACACCTGCCATCCGTTCATCTTCAGCGGGCGGTAGACGAGGACTCTCTCCTCTCCGCCCAGCGTACAGTAGGCGACTCCTCCGTGCTCTCCTGCTATGCTGCTCTTCAGCTCCGGCATCGCGATGCCCCTGTCGTACATGATGGTGCCGTCGAAGAGATTCTCTCCCTTCTTAAGCCCCTTTCCACCTACGGCACTCATGACCGTACCGTCCGACTCTATGAAAAGATACTGGGTCTTGCCGTCAAACTCCGAAAGAGAAGGTATCATCCTGAAGAAGTCCGAGGATACCCGAAGGGCCGTGATCCCCTTCTCATTCCCTATCGGAACAGCTACCGTGATGATATGATCCTCACCCTCCGTGACAGCTCCTGTCACCGTTGGCTTACCGTCTGCGGTACCCTCTGCCGCGTCCGCATACCAGGCGGTACCCGAGACATCTGTCGCCGCTCCGGATGTGTCTGTAGCTTTACCGCCTGCATCTATGACATATCCCTCTGATGCATCCCCGTCATCAATGACACGCTGCAGATTGAGCACAGCCTGATCCGAGCTCCCGGAGACCTCCGCACTGTATGCTGCAGCCTCTGCCGCGGTCTTCAGCTCCCCCAGATCGTATCTCAGCTTCTCCGCTATATCCCTGTCATAATCGGAGAGCTTGTTCTCGGCATACTTCCTGCCGTCTTTCTTCGCTTCAGAAGAGGCATTGGCAAGCAGCGCCAGGATATAGATGAAGAGCACCGCCATGGGCACTATCCATCTCAGCAGGTTTAAAAGCTCGGCTCTCTTTTCGTTCTGTCTTTTTTTCTTCATATCCGCATCACATGAAAAACAGCCACTATCGGTATCTCCCCCGAAAAACGGGATCCTGAAAAATATTCTAACACTACGGATATGCTTCAACAAGTAACGCAAAAAAAGAGACCGCCATATGAAATGGCGGTCTCCGTAGATCTCTGTATCACATCCTTAGGATGATCACTTCCAGTTGGGATCTCCTGCTGCCTTTGCCAGCTGAGCTCTGCGCTCATCCAGCCCCTTCAGCACGTCCTCGCTGGTCATGTCGCCTATGAACATTGCTGCGAGATCGGCGTTGATGTCCATCCACTGCTCGTTGAAGTAGAGCACTACATCCTGGAGCACCATGCCCTTGTGATCCTCGTCGAAGCTGTCGAGGAAGTCGAGAGTCGTCTGTGAATACTCGGGCTTCTGGCCTACCTCTACGGGAAGGTTCTCCACGTCAGCTGCCTTGTCGATGAGGTACTGTACGTTGTCCTTCTCCACCAGGAATGCGAGATACTTCTTGGCTGCATCAATGTTAGGTGATCCGCTGTAGATGAAGCGTGAAGGACCTGTCGGGTGGATGTTGAGCACCTGGTTGTCGCAGATGGGAAGCACGAAGAGACCGAAGTCATCTGCCGTATATCCGTTCTTGTTGAGGTCGCTCTCCACGATCTTGTTGATCGAGCCGGGCTTGAGGTTGCAGATAGCGAACTCTCCACTTGCCATGTAGCCTTCTGCATCTGCGAACTCATCACTCATGTAGTTGTCGCCGAAGTATCCGTTCTGTGCCAGTGTGTTGAGCTGATCGATAGCCTTCTTCATGTTCTCGTTCTCAGCGAAGGTCGTCTCGTTCTTGTTCAGCTTGTCGATGATGCCGGGCTCAAGCTTGTCATGTATCTGGCCGTTTCCTGCCCAGAGCATGAGTACATGCCAGCCGTCAGCCAGAGGCTCATAGATAGGTGTCACACCGCTGGCGAGGAGCTTGTCGCAGGTATCCGTGAGCTCTACGAAGGTAGTGGGAACCTTTGCACCTGCTGCCTCAAAGAGCTTCTTGTTGTATACCATGTAGTAGTCTGTGGTGGTATCGTAATATGTCAGGCCGTAGTTCTTGCCGTCCACGCCGGTCTGCTCTGCAGAGAACTTGCTGTATGCGGACATCCAGGGCTCGCCTGAAAGATCCACTGCGTTCTTCTCTACGTTGTATGTTGTCTTGAGTGCGAATCCGGACTGTGCGCCCCAGATATCGGGACCCTCACCGCTGTTGAGCCTGGTGAGGAGCAGATCCTGATACTGATCGGCAGGCACGATCTGGTAGTCCACATGGATGCCTGTCTCTTCCTCGAACTTCTTGCCGAGCTCCTGCTCCGCATCCTCTACCCAGTCCTGGCTGGCCATGACTGTGATAGTCGTGCCGGCTGCAGAGGTATCTGCCGCATCGTCAGCGGGAGCTGCTGCTTCTTCCTTTGCCGCATCTGCCGCATCTGCCGCATCTGCCGCAGGTGCTGCCTCTTCGGACGCTGCAGGCTCTGTCGTGGCTGCAGGTGACATATCACCACCGCCGCTGCAGGCTGTCAGTGAGCATACCAGAGCTCCGCAGAGCAAAAGCGAAACTAATTTCTTTTTCATTTACCTTCCTCCTTTTTGTGATCATAGAATGCATGTACTATATGGAATAAGACCGGAGTCTCAAACCTTCTGTAATGAGCCTGTCACCCCTTCACGGCGCCTGCTGTCTGTCCGCCTACGATGTACTTCTGACATGCCAGATAGACTATCAGCACAGGTGCGCAGGTAAGCAGCACGTCCGCACAGATCAGGTTCCACTTCATCTCGTACTGGCCGAAGAAGTTGTAGATGGCCAGTGTCATGGGCCACTTCTCCGAGCTGTGCAGGAAATACAGCGGCATCATGAATTCGTTCCAGCAGTTCAGGAAGCACAGTACCCCGGCAGTGATGATCGCGCTCTTGAGCATGGGGAATATGATCCTGAGGTAGAGCTGTATGGGACTGCATCCGTCTATTATCGCCGCCTCATCCAGCTCGGTGGGTATCTTGGACACGAAGCCGTAAATCAGGAAGATGGAGAACGGTGTCTGCAGTGCCATATACAGCAGGATGATGCCCGGCTTGGTATTGGTCAGATGCAGTGTGATCATGGTCTTTGTCAGTGTCACGTAGTTGATGGGGATGACCATTCCCAGCACCACGTACATATATATCGCTGCCATTCCCTTGCTGCGCCTGCGTGAGAACACATACGCCGCCATGGCTCCGAAGAAGATCGTGATAAAGGTTCCCAGTCCCGCATACATCAGGCTGTTTAAGAAGCTGCGTATCAGCTTTCCCTTCTCTATCACGGTGGCGAAGTTGGATACTATCCATGTCTTCGGCAGCTCAAGGTTCATGTTCAGCGTCTCGCCGTCTGCCTTGAATGCATTGAGTATGACCAGCAGCATAGGGATGATCACTATGAGTGATGCTATCCACGCCAGCAGGTTCTTCAGCAGTATCTGTACGAATTTGTTCTTAGTCGTGTATACCATTCTCTCAGCCCTCCGTCACTCTACCACTTCATCCTTGGTCAGGATCTTGACCATGAAGAAGCCTATGATCACCATGAAGATGAACAGTACGGAGCTGATGGTGGTACCCTCTGCGTACAGTCCCTTGCTCATCATCTTGTAGACTGCGGTGTAGAGCACCTCTGTCCTGTGGCCCGGTCCTCCGTTCGTTAAGGCATATACCATATCGAAGATCTTCAGTCCGTATATGACATTCAGCACTATGGTCACCGCGAGTGTCTGTCTGAGCATCGGCAGTGTGATATACCTGAATCTCTGCCAGGCATTCGCTCCGTCTATGGCAGCCGCCTCATAGTAGATGTCCGGTATGGCCAGGATGCCCGCTATGAGCAGTGTCATGATGTATCCCACGCCCCTCCAGATATCGACGGCCATGACCGATCCGAAGGCGAGCTTGGGATCCACCAGCCACTTGTTTGCGAGGAAATCCAGACCGACCGTCCTGAAGAACTCGTTCAGGAATCCGGTCTTGGGATTCAGTATCGAAGTGAATACGAGACCCGTCACCAGGATCGGCAGTATGGAAGGCAGATAAAGAATGCCTCTGTGGAAGTTCTTCCACTTGATGTTGCGTGAGAGCGCCACTGCAAAAAGCAGTCCCAGCCCTGTCTTCGCTATTGTCGTGATGATGGTGAACCAGACTGTATTGGTGATGTATCTGAGATAGTCATTATTCCCCGAAAAGACCTCGAGGAAATTCCTGAATCCAACGAAATGAAGATCCGGTGAATAGGCCGACCAGTCCGTGAAGCTGTAGCCTATACCTATGATGCCCGGGACCACGGAAAGAACCGTGTATATCAGCACCGACCCTAATACGAAATACCATGGATATACCTTTGATTTCTGCATGGCTTATACCTTCTCCTTAAACTTCCCCCACAAGTGATATGTATCACTATGGTGATCAGTTTAATCGAAACGTTTCGCATATTCCATGCAGACATTTGTCTTAGATTTGCACTTTTTTAACCTCTGCTGTTCTTCCGGTATTCGGTGGGGTTCTCCCCCGCCTCCTTGCGGAATGTCCTGCTGAAGTAGAACTGATCAGGATAGCCCGAAAGCTCCCCCACTCTGGCTATAGGCTCATCTGTGGTGGCCAGCAGCCTCTTCGCTTCCTTCATCCTGATCCCCGTCAGATAGCGCATGGGAGACTCTCCCTGGCTCTTCGTGAAGATCTTGGAAAGATATGCCGAAGAGAATCCGAAGTCCGCAGCCAGTGCTCCGATGTCTATCTCCTCCCTGAAGTGGTCGGCCAGATATCTCCGGGTCTGCTTCACTATCTCCTCCGTGCTTCGGCCCGCTGCTCCCTCATCGCCCGGGAGCTCATAGTCCTGCTGCAGTCTGAGCGCCAGCTTCTCCAGTATCGCAGTGAGCTTGTCCTCCGACACGGGCTTCAGAAGATAATCAAACACTCCGTGCCTGATGGCCTCCTGTGCATAGGAGAAATCGGCGTATCCCGTGAGTATCACTGTCAGTATCTCCGGGTACTTCTCATGTATCTGCCCCGCGAGCTCAAGCCCGTCCATCTCCGGCATCCTGATATCGGTGAAGACGACCTGTATATTTCCTCCTTCGAGAGCCTTCAGAGCCTCTCTGCCGTCGCCGCATTCGGCAGCTATCCTGTAGCTGTCATCCGTCTCAGTGATCCTTCTCTTCAGCGACTGCCTGATCATGTATTCATCATCGGCGATCAGCACATTATAGTGGTCTATCTTGATCATTTCCCTCTCCCGTACTCTTCACATGACCTCCCACTGTGACGAAGGCTCCGCCCTCCTCCCTGTTGCCGAAGTCAAAGACAAAAGGAATGCCGTCCAGCAGGTAGAGCCTTATGAATATATTCAGTATCCCCATCCCCTCTATCTTGAGGCTCGGAAGCAGCCCGCTCTCGAGGATACTGTCCATGCTCTTCCTGAGCTCCCTGTCCACCTCGGGGTCGAAGCCGGGACCGTTGTCCATGACGGTGACATGCCAGTCTTCACCCTTCATACCGCCCTCCACCCGTATCTCCCAGGGCTCACGGTGGACCATCACGGCCTTCACCGCATTCTCCACCAGAAGCTGTATGCAAAGCTTCGGCACCATGCAGTCCAGTATATCGTCGGAGATCTCATAGGTGTAGGTGAGACCGTTTCCGAAGCGGCGCTTCATGCATCCCAGGTATCTGTCTACCTGCTCCATCTCCTCCTCCACCCTGATACGCATCTCCCTGTTGGAGGAGATATATCTCAGTATGGAGGTGATGTCTTCGCACATCTCCGACACCTGGTCCGTCATCCCGCTCTCTGCCATCTCCCCTATCATGGTGAGGGAATTGTACAGGAAATGCGGGTTCATCTGAGACTGCAGTGCCAGCATCTGTGCCTGCATCTCCTGCTCCTTCAGTGTCAGCATGGTCTGCGTGGAGCTCTCCTGGGAGCGTATGCTGTCGTTTATCGAATCTCTCAGCTTGTCTATCTCCAGCACACCCGAGTCCTGCAGCTTAAGTCTTGCATACTGCTCTCTGTCCGTATCCGACAGGAAGGCATATATGCGCCTTATGGGATCGCTCATCTGTCTGGAGAGCGCAGCCGAGAGTATCACACTGAATATGAGGATCAGGATCACCGCGCATACCGCCGGGATGAAGGCCCTGTACACGGGCCCCATGAACACTGCATCATCCACCGCCATGGCTACGGTCAGCTTGTCAGACTTGTCCTCGGCAAAGCACAGATACTGCTTTCTGCCGGTGTAGGTGTTGAGTATTTCTCCGTAGCTCCTCTCCCTGTAGTTATAGTAAGGAAATACCGCCTCCTCGGGATAGATCTGCCTCCCCTCTCCGTCATAGACCGCTATCACGGGTTTCAGCGTGGACACCTGATTGTCCAGCGGCCCGAAGATCTCGTTGTAGTATGCCTTGACTTCCATGAATCCCATCGGGTAGTGATAATCTCCGTAGAAGAGACGACAGAGCGAGAAGTAAAGAGTCTCCTCATCCACTCCCGCGTGCTTCGATGCCCTGACATCCATGGCAGGTGCATATATGTACTTTTTGCCGGCATATTCTTCTGTCTTTTCGTACCAGGGCAGATCTCTCACACTTTCAGTGAGTACGCCGTTGTAATTGCCCACGCCGTATCCGCCGGACTCAGTGTCATAGATATTGAACTGCCTGTTGGAGAAGTTGAACCCCTTGAGAGAAATCATTATCCCTCCCAGCTCCTGTCTTGCGCGGAGCTTTTCGAAGGAATCACCGGCCTCCATATATCGCGTGAAGCTCTCCTTGAGCTCCGAAGAAGCAATGGAATACATCAGTATCGTATCCATCTCCTTCAGCTTCTGCTCCAGGTTCGCCGCGATCGCCGTGCAGTTGGCCCTCATGTCGCGTGTGGCATGGTTCTTCAGTGTCCTGTACTGCATGATGGAAAATATCAGGGATATCAGCACCAGAGTCAGCACGGAGAGCAGGAGCAGAGCTCTCAGCAGTATGATGTGTATGCTCTTCTTTCTCATAGAACGATCGTTATCTCTTCACCTCTGTATACGATATCCGTCCTGTACTCACCGTCCACGAATATACGTATACTGCGCTCTTTCTTCATTCCGGCATAGCTGCCCTGCCTCTTCCCCATGATAAGGGCGGCATCCTTTTCCGACCAGCTTATCTTTACGGTCTCGTAAGCGCCGTCCTCGTATGTATAGTCGTCTCCGGCATCATCATAGTATGTGAAGCTCCCGTCGCATCCCGTATATATGTGCAGCTCCAGCGGCTCTTCATTGTCCTCCATTGCATAGGTAAGCCCCTGCCTCATGGGGATGATGCTCCCGCCCCTGGCAAAAAGCGGTATGGTGTCTATCCCGGCTCCGACTCTGACCGTACTGCCTCCGGAGTACTTTTTGTTGTCCCGTATATCGTACCATTCCGACCCCTCGGGGAGGTAGCACTCCCATGTCTTGTCCTCGTCAAGCTCCCTGCTTTCTGCCTCATAGTACATGGGCCTTGTCACGGGGCACACCAGCAGGCTCCTGCCGAACATGAACTCACCTGATATGAGCTTCGCTCTGTCATCCTCCGGGAAATCAAATATCAGGCTTCGCATGATGGTATCGGACTTTTGCCTCACTGCTCCTGCCAGAGAGTATATATAGGGCATGAGTGCATATCTCAGCCTGATCGCATACGCTATGGCATCATAGAAGGGCTCTCCCTCGCTGCCGAAATTCCATATCTCCCTGGGTGTATCCGTGCCGTGGGAGCGGAACATTGGCAGGAAGGCTCCCATCTGAAGCCAGCGCACATAGAGCTCGCAGTAGCCCTTGTCCTTCACTCCCTCATCATATCTTCCCACCCAGAACCACTTCGGGGTAGGATCGTCCCCGCATCCGCAGCCGCGGTTTCTCCATTCCCTGCCCACCGTGAAGAATCCGCCGATATCCAAAGTCCAGTAGGGATATCCCGAAAGCGCCATGTTGAGGCCCTCCGTGATCTGACGTCTCAGCGTCTCCCATGAGGCGCAGGTGTCTCCCGACCAAAGCATGGCGGCATATCTCTGTCCCGAGGCATAGCCCGATCTGGTCAGGTTCAGTACTCTCTTTTTTTCCGTGGTCCTACGCTGGTTCTCGTATATCCCCTTCGCATGAGCCAGGGCATATGCGTTTGCCTTCTCTCTCGGGAGATACTTCTTGTGCTCATCCCCCACGATCCGGTATCTCTCCCAGGGCTCACGGCGTATCTCTCCTCCCCAGTCAGGTCCGGAGAAGGGCTCCGTGGAGTCGCACCAGAAGGAGTCGAAGCCCTCATCGAAGAGTCCGTCCTTCACCTGCTTCCAGTACACCTCTCTTGCTTTCTCATCGAATGCATCGTAGGTCGCAAGATCGTTCAAAAGCTGCCCGTTTGCCATGAACTCCTCATAATTCTCTGTTCCCGAGTTCATGTTGGGCCAGACCGACACCATGGTATGTACGTTCATTTCATGGAGTTTCTCCGAGCATTCCTTCATGTTGCCGTAGCGCTCTTTGTCCAGGATCTTGTTGCCCCATTTATCCTTCTCCCAGGTGTTCCAGTCCTGTACTATGCAGTCAATGGGTACGTTCAGTTCTCTGTATCTTGCAGCTACTTCCACAAGCTCCGATGCGGTGTAGTACTGTTCCTTGGACTGCACATATCCGTAGGCCCACTTGGGAAGCATCGCGGCATCTCCCGTCAGATATCTGAAGCCTGCCACTATCTCATCCATGCTCTCTCCGGCCACGAAGTAGTAGTCCAGATACGGTATCGCATCGAAGAAGATATATGATCCGTTCTCCGTGTCGGAGAATGTCAGAAGAGAAGTGCAGTCGAAGAACATGCCGTACCCTTTATCGGACACGAACATCGGCATGGGTATACGCATATTATGCTGGTACATATACTGGACATGGCCTCTGTAGTCGTATATCCCCTCCTCGGCCTGACCCAGTCCGTGGATATGCTCATCTTCGCCGAAATCAAAATGCAGTCGCCCCTGCCAGGCCTTGTGATCCTCCACTTCCTTCAGATTGCGTATGAAGTTCCTCTCGCCGTCCACGGTCTTCACCCTGTCGATCACGGGAGCCTCTCCGCCTGTCGTATATTTCATCACGGGGATCTGTACGAATTCCTTCTTCCCCTCTTTCAAAAGGATCCCGCTGCCGCCGTACTTCTCCCAGGTGATGTCCAGCTCCTCCGACACTAAAGCCTGCGCAGCACCGCCGCTTATCCTCGCTCCGTCCCCGTCTTCTGCAACCCTGATACTGACCGCATCGTCCGTTTTCTTCGCACGCTCGTCAAGCAGCATATCCTCCTTCAAAGCGAAAGCTTCCTTTCCGTATCTGCAGTGTATGATATTCTGCCTTATATAGGAGAGCTCCAGTCTCTCCACATCCTTTTCTATAAGTACTATGTTATCGTTTTGCGTGATTTTCACTTTCTTATCCTCCATTGATCTGCCGGTCTCAGGCCTTCTCCTTTTTCTTCGATCGTCTACCCGGCAGCGGTCCTATGTGTTTCTTGTAAAGACGGTAAAAGTTGGACATATTTCTGAAGCCGCACTCCATGGCTATATCCGACACCGATCTGTCTGTCGTGAGGAAAAGCTCCTGTACCCGCTTCAGTCTGAGCATGGTCACATACTCGCTGAAGCCTTTGCTTGTGACATTCTTGAAATAGCTGCTGAAATAGTTGGGACTCATGTAGGCGAGTGCCGCCACCTCCTCTAGTGTCACGGCATCCGTATAGTGCGAGTTGATATAGTATATGGCCTGTTCCAGCCGTTTCATCGAGCGTTTCTTTTCGTTCAGGCTGATATCCATTACAGGGTTCTCATTCTCATAGTGTCTTAATAGCAGCGTGAGTATCCTGAGTATATCGGCCTGTATCATGCCCTTATACCCCTTCTCCCTGTGTCTCGACTCCTTCGCTATATCCTCCATGATCGCATGGATATAGTCGGTCCTCTCGTCCCGGGAGGATATCAGGTTCCTGAAATGACTGCCCAGATAGAAGAAGGGCTTCATGTAGTCGTCATCGGAAGCGCCCACAGGATCGGATACCACCTCAGGTGCAAAGGTGAGCACCGTGACCTCCACGCTCCTCTCCGTGACTGTCCATCCGTGAGGCTCCACCTGGTTGAATATGATGATATCTCCGGGCTCCACATCATACTGAGTCCCGTTTATGAAGTAGGTCGCGAATCCCTTTTCCACATATGTGATCTCGCAGAAATCATGATAATGAAATCTCTCCGGATCGTTATCCTGCTCCAGGAGCGTGAGCTTCCTTATCAACACCGGGAAGCCCTGGGGCAGCTTTGTCGAATCCTTGCAGATGACCATGAAAAAGCACCTCCGATCAGTACAGTACTTCTAATATATCATACATGAACGGAGGTGCATATTAACGACTTATGGACCGGGTCTTTCTATCCCTTCAGCACCTTGTATCCCATGTAACGGGCGAGTTCGGACAGCTCCTTCTCATAGTCGCCGAAGATCAGCACCTGATGGTGGCCGAACCCGGCGAGGTTGTGCATGTAGGTCCTGGCATCATCCATCTGTATGTAATAGTACGGACTGCAGTAGACATCATCATACTCGGTACGTATCACCTCGCCCGTCTTGACACAGATCGTATCTCCTGCGGGGTTGAAGCGGCCCAGGGTCACCTTGTCCTGCTCGTTCTCCGTGAAGTCTACCTGGAGCTTTCCGCCGAAGCCCTGGCCGGTGAATGCCCAGAGCTTGTAGTTCAGAGGCTTCGTGCCGTATCCGTTCATCTGAAGAGCCGGCACTGCATGGTGGATGCGGAGCAGCTCATCTGTCTCGTGGTTGGGATTACCCATGAAGCAGGGTCTCTTCGCGGTATACTGCATGATGCACATGGCCATCAGTGCGTTGAGGTCCTCCTCGCATCCGCTGGGTATGCCCTCGTCCTTCATGATGGAGTGGCACATGCAGGGTGTGAACTTGCGGTTCTGGGGTATCTCCGATGTGCACAGCTCATGGCAGGCCGTGGTGAAGGCGTTGCACTGGTACACATCCATCATCTTCTTTGCAGCGAGACAGTATTTGATATCGTTTATGAACCAGTCTGTATTGACCTTTGTATCCTTTGAACCGTTTATTATCTTATCCGCGATGGGCTTCGCCTCCTCGTCGCTGATCTGATCCATATATTTCGTGATCTCGTAGAAGGGCAGCTTGATGACTTCGAGTCCGTACTTCTGCCTGAGCACCTCGGGATCCCTGATAAGGCTCTGTATGCCGAAGGTGGGCTGGGCAGCTGCCGAGAGACAGAGCACCCTGGTGCAGGCTACAGCCTTTCTCACCCAGAGGTAGTGCAGTATCTCGTTCAGGTCCTGCATATCCATGGCGACATATGCCTCCACGCCTATGCTGCGGCAGTATGCAGCGAAGTCTATGCCCTCATTTCCGTTCTGCATCACGACCACGGGCTTCCTGTATCTTTCGAGCTTGGGTATGCGCCAGCCCATGCACAGGAAGATGTCGGCCTTGTCCATATCCTTCTCTATCTCCGCATATTTCTCCTCGGACACGACGAACTTCTCCTCGTATCTGCAATCTATCATGGGCATGAGCTCCACTTCGTCGATCACGTTCTTCAGCTCATCCTCCATCTGGTGGAAGTACCTGTCGGCTGCGGCTGCCTCCGCCTCTTTTGTCATGTCTTCCTTATGTCCTGCTCTGCAGGGTCCCTCCCAGAAGTGAGAATGTACGAGACATCCCACTATGGGGCGTACCACCAGCTTTTCTTCCATTGCGAGTTTCTTCATTGTTCCGTTCCCTCCGTATTTTGTCTTCTAAAGAAAACACCTTCGTTGACTTTATTGTATGTCATCCAGGATATGCCTTCCTCGCTTTTCTTTTTTATTCTGTGTACTTTCTTACGATACTTCTGTCTCTCCCCCCACCGCGTGCTATAATGAGTCAGAGGGAGTCAACGGGGACGGTTCTCATTGACTCATTTTGCGAGTCAACGGGGACGGTTCTCATTGACTCATTTTGCAGTATCTTGCCTGCTTCAGAAATGGAAAGAGTGTTTCGATATGGTCTATCTTAACAATGCAGCCACATCTTTTCCCAAGCCGGATGCGGTGAGGGAAGCATACCGTAAGGCGGGAGACAGTCTGCCGCCCGGCCAGTTCCGAAGTACATTTGAAAACAGCGATGAGGATGTATTCCCGACCTGCCGCGAAAGACTCGGAAGGCTGCTCGGAACAGGAAATAAGGACAGGATATTCTTCTCCTCCGGTGCGACAGAGAGCCTGAATGCGCTGATCTGCGGCCTTCGGATAAAAGCGGATGACATCATCACCACAGTCACGGAGCACAACAGCGTGCTGCGGCCTCTGTACAATATACCGCAGATCAAGGGGAGGCCCCGGCTCGTATCATGTGACGAGACCGGCTATGTGGATCCGGAGCGCATAGAGGCGGAAGCAGGGAAGGGCGGAGCAAAAGCCATCATCCTGAACCACTGCTCCAATGTGACAGGCGCGATACAGGATGCGAAAGCGATCGGTGAGATAGCGAAGAGGTATGGGCTCACATACATTCTGGATGCATCACAGAGCGCAGGGTGCATCGATGTAAACGCAGATGAGTGGGGAGTGGATGCTCTTGCCTTCACCGGGCACAAATCGCTGATGGGCATACAGGGCACGGGAGGCTACTACGTAAGAGAAGGCATCAGCTTCCGCCCTCTGAAGTACGGCGGCACGGGACTGGACTCCAGCCGCATAACCTACGAAGATGAGCAGTATGAATACGAAGTCGGGACGCAGAACGGTGTCGGCATAGCCGTACTCTCCGCAGCTGTCGCGTGGGTTCTGGAGCAGGGCGTGGAGAAGATAGCCGAAAAAGAAGCAGGGCTTATGGAGTACCTTAATGACGGCTTATCCGGTATCAGGAGTATCCGCACCATCGGCACATCCGACAGGCCGACGGGCCCGGTGCTAAGCTTCACCTCCGATACGCTGGATCCCTCCGACCTCGCATACATACTCCAGAACAGCTATGGAATAGTAACGAGGGCCGGCCTGCACTGTGCACCGCTGATACATGATCATATAGGCAGCGGCAGCAAGGGGACGCTCAGGGTGAGCTTATCATATATGAACAGCAGGAGCGATGTGGATTCGCTGCTGTCAGCCCTGCAGGAGATACAGGGATGAGATGGCTGAAGGATAGAGCGAGGAAGAACATATGAAGATAGCAGACAGGAGAAAGTCGCTGGAGGCCTGCACGGAGTCGGGCTGGGAAGCTTTTGACCTCATCACGGAGGAGCCTCTGAATGATGAGGACATAGAGTCCCTCAGGCAGATGGAGGGCTCCTTTCTCTATATGAAGCAGCTGAAGAAGCCCTTCTTCAAGATCGAATATCATACCTATGTGATAAAAGGGGTAAGAGGTGACAGCTTCTTCCGCTTCGCGGTACACAGGGATCATACGCCTGAGGTGGACAGACTGATCCGGCTGATCAACAACTCTCCCCGCTGAGGTTTATTGATTTACCCTCTGAACATCCACAGTCCCTTTTTCTCTGTAAGTCAACGAGAGCCTTTTCCGCTGACTCATGAGTCAACGAGAACCGTCCCCATTGACTCTCTGACTCACTCACCGGCTTCCACGCCTTCGTTATCGAATGCAGGGATGAAGCTCTCGGTGGCGACGCTCATGTCCTGGATATAGGCGTTCTCTATCCCGAGTGCGATGGCATAGTCGGTGAGTCTGTCGTACTCGCTACGCTTGACTCTTCTTTGAAGCTCGGGGCAGCTGTCCGGGATGCCCTCCATCGGGGTATACTGGCTCATGATGCTGATATAGATCGAGTCTTTGTATCTCTCATGCAGATAGCCAAGGATCCGCTTTGAGTCGGAAACGTGTCCGGGCAGGAGCAGATGCCTTACGATGACGCCGCTTTTGATCATGCCTCTGCCGTCAAATATACACCCGGGACACTGCCTTACCATCTCATCCAGGGCAGCCTTTGCCACGTCAGGATAGTCGGCTGCACCGGAGTACCTTCCTGCAAGAGCCGGATCCATGTATTTGAAATCCGGAAGATAGACATCGATGAGTCCATCCAGCATCTTAAGACTCTCCGGCTTCTCGTATCCCGAACAGTTGAAGATAAAGGGCAGATCGAAGCCCCTACTCACTGCCTTATCTATAGCCTGTGCGATAAGAGGGATATAATGATCTCCCGTCACCAGATTTATATTACAGGCATTCTGAGATTTAAGCTCAAAGAATATGTCCGTGAGTCTGTCTGTGGATATGAGCAGTCCGGCCTTACCGCCGGAGATATCCCTGTTCTGACAGTATACACAGTGCAGAGCACAGCCTGAAAAAAAGACAGCCCCGGAACCTTCATCCCCTGATATGCATGGCTCTTCCCAGAAGTGAAGCGCCGCCCTCGCCACCTTCAGTCTGTCCGGCACAGCGCACACTCCGAGTGATGCCGCCCTGTCTATACCGCAGTTTCTCGGGCACAGCCTGCATCCGCTCACGGTTTGTATGTCCTCAGAATAATCCCCACTCGTCACCCGGAGTTCCTGAGATTGATCAGTGTTTTAAGCTGCGATCTCTCGAGAACGATCATAAGCTTACAGCCTGCGCTGAGCTTCCGGGTCGGATCGGTAAGCTTCCAGCTGTCAGCTCCTTCTTCCTTTACCGCCACGATATTGATCTCATAATGCTTCCTGAGGTTTAATTCGGCAGGTGATCTGCCTGCCCAGTCGGCGTGGGGTTTCATCTCGATCATGCAAAGATTGTCATCCATCTGGAAATAATCAAGGACCGTATCCGAAGTAAGTATCCTGGCAGACCGTATACCGTTTTCCTCCTCGGGAACCACCACCTTGTCAGCCCCTATCTTACTGAGTATGGAAGTCATGCGTTCGGATGAACTCTTGGCCACTACGAATTCCGCGCCCTGCTCCTTTGACACGGCAACAGACATGATACTTGCCGCCAGATTTCTGCCCATTGCACATACCACGATGTCCATATTTGTCAGATCCAGAGTGCTGATCTCCTCCTCGCTGGCCAGATCGATGCATAGAGCTTCCGTACAGTGATCGGCGATCTCTTTGACCTTCTCTGCATCTTTGTCCACTGCAAGGACATCCGCACCCATGTCGTACAATGCCTTTGCCAGACTCATTCCGTATTTCCCGAGTCCCAGGACCGCGATCGTTTTTTTCATCCTTATCCTATCCTCCTTATCCGATGTAGAAATGACCTTCGGGATTCCTTATCTCCTTTTTCCTGTAGTGTATATCCGCAAGGAATATAGCCATTGATATCGGCCCTATCCTGCCAAGATACATCGCCGCGGTCACGATCAGCTTCCCCGCCGTATTAAGAGTCGGCGTAATGTCTCTCGTGAGTCCTACCGTGGCTGAGGCGCTCACCGTTTCATACAGAGCGTCCTGTACACTTACCGGATTGGTGGCTATAAGGAGCAATGTAAGACAAATGACCGTCACCATACTGACACTGACTATGACCCCCGCCTTGCGCATCTGCCCCTCCGATACAGACCTGTTGAACACCTTTGCGTTATCCTCCCCGTGAAGGTATGAGGTTATATTCTTGACTGCAAGATAAAAAGTGGTAGTCTTCACACCGCCGGCAGTTCCTATGGGAGAACCCCCTATGAACATGATGAGATATGCGAACACGCAGGAAATATCCGTCAGACCCTTTTGCGAAAAGGTGCAAAAGCCGGCTGTTCTGTATGTCACCGACTGGAAAAGACTGTTCATCATCTTGTCCCCAAGGTTCATATGCCCTATGGTATCCGGATTGCCATACTCGGTAATAAAGACCTGTACCGCCCCGAATAAAATGAGGAATAACGTCATCCCAAGAGCCAGCTTTGTGTGTTCGGAAAACCTTGATACGATCTGTCTTACTGAGAAATGCTTTTTGAGACCGTCCCTTGTCTTCGCTGCGACATCAGACCATACCACAAATCCTCCGCCGCCAAGAACGATCAGGAACATAGTGACGGTCAGGACCAGCACGCCGCCGTTATAGGCCTCCAGACTGTTTTCTCCCATGATGTCTATCCCCGCATTACAGAATGCGGATACGGAATTGAACAGAGCGATCCAGGCTCCGCGTACGATACCGTATCTGGGAATAAAAGCAATGGAATAAAAGAAAGCCCCGATGATCTCAATGACCAGGGTGGTCCTGACAACCCTGATAAGAAAACCGGTCACTCCGTAGGTGGTATCCAGATTGAGTGAATCCTTCAGCATTATCCTGTCTGTAAGCGAGACCCTCTTTTGCGCAGATATCATAATGACAGATAAAACAGCTATGATACCCAGTCCTCCCACCTGTATCAGGAGCAGGATAATGATCTGTCCGAAGAGGCTCCAATGATGACCCGTATCCACAACCGTCAGCCCCGTAACACATACGGATGTGGCAGATGTAAACAACGCATCAACAAATGAGGTGGGTATGCCGTTTGCGGAGGATACGGGAAAGGTGAGCATGAAGGCTCCAAGAAGGATCGCTGTCATAAAACTCACCGGGATCATTTGTACTGATGAAAAGAGGTTTCTGTTTGATCTCATGTATAATCCTCTTGATCCTCTCAGCTTCTCCGCTCAATATACGTCCTGTATCACTTACATTACAGTGAAGTCTATCACCGGCTTGTCTTCAAGTCCTTCGAAGAGTGATCCGAAGAGCTTCTCTGCCTCGGCCGGATCTTCCGGAACGGGTTGAGGCTCGGATGAGTTGTCTTCTCTTATGAAGCCGCTGTAAGAAGCCTTTCCGTTCTCATCGTAGTCTACATACATGTATTCTTTCACTATGAGAGCTCTTCCGTCTTCTCCCATGATCTCCGACTGGAACTCATGGTTGCCGGCACTGTATATCGCTGTACCGTCACAGCGTACGGGATAAGCCGTGCCGCTGCTGAAGGCATTGCCTATGAAGCATATCTGTCCGTCATACTCTCCGTAGAATGTGACGTCCATGGCTGCCTGATGTCCTTCCGTATCATCGTAGGTGGCGTCTGTCACAGCCAGCAGCTTGCCGTCAAAGCCCTCCAGCTCTATATAGGCGTATCCCTGACCCTGCTTCAGGTATGAGAGCAGCTCATCATAGCTTTCGAAGCTGCTCTTCCCCGCAGCCTCCTCCACGAAGGATCCCGGCATGAAGCCGCTGTCTTCGGGCTGATACATCTGCTCCGCGACACCCACTATATCAAACCCGTCCAGGTCTTTGGCCGAGGTGACCAGAGAGAACATGATGCCCATAGCATCATCTCTCCACAGAAGGCTGTCCGATGTCTCTTCGTCCGTGATCTGGCGGCGTGCCCTGCCGTCGGAGGGACCCACCTTCTGCTCGTCATCCACGGTCCACACGCAGTGCATGCCCGATATATCTTCAAAGTCTTTTGTGGGTTTCATCCTGGCGACAAAATCCAGACCGTCAAGACTGAACTGCATCTCGGCCAGTTTCTGACTCTCAAGTGTGCGGTAAAGCACATGCTCTGCGCCGTCCGGAACTATGAAATATGCATTTACCAGATCATATACATCCTGAGGCGTTACACCGTCTTTCCAGGGATTTGCGATCTGAGTGACCGGCTCGCTTTCAGCCGCCTCAGTCTGAGCCTCCGTGGTGCTTTCCGTCGTATTTCCGGCGGCTTCCGTGACAGCTTCCGTGACAGCTTCCTTTGAGCTGCTCCCGCACCCGGCAAGAGATGCCGTGAGCACCATCGTACATAATAAACAGATCATCTTTCTTTTCATTTCATTTTACCTCTCTTATATATTTCTTACCTTGAAGTCACGCTCTACCTCTCTGCGAAGGTCCTTCTTGGCTATTGAATCCCTTTTATCGTACAGCTTCTTTCCTCTTCCGAGCCCTATGAGAAGCTTCACCTTCCCCCGTGTAAGATATACCTCCAGGGGGAGTATGGTATAGCCCTTCTGCGCCAGCTGACCCTGCAGCTTCAGTATCTCCTTCTTGTGAGCCAGGAGTCTCTTGTCACGCATGGGGTCTTTATTGAATATATTACCCTTTTCGTACGGAGTGATGTTCATCCCGTAGATCATCAGCTGACCGTCCCTTGCATCCACATAGGCCTCCTTGATGGAGCATTTGCCGGCCCTTACGGACTTCACCTCCGTACCGAAGAGCTCTATCCCCACCTCCAGCTGTTCTTCTATGAAGTAATCAAAGAAGGCCTTCTTGTTGTTCGCTATGAGCTTTTTTCCCGATCTGTCATCTGCCATATCTACACCATTCTGAAGTCTATCTCCGATGCTGTCTTGTCTGCACGCACCACCTGTATCCGTACTGCCTCGCCCAGTCTGTATGTCCTTCCGGTAGCCCGGCCCACCACCCTGTGTCGCGCCTCCTCCAGCTCGTAGTAGTCATCCATATCCCTGAGAGGCACCATCCCCTCTATGCAGTTGGGAAGCTCCACATATATGCCCCAGTCCGTCACTCCGGATATGATGCCGTCGTACTCTTCCCCGATATGCCCTGTCATATATTCTACCATCTTGAGCTTGTCGGCGTCTCGCTCCACATCATCCGCCCTTCTCTCAAGGAGGCTGGACTTCTCTGCCACCTTGGGGAGTATCTGCTCATAATGCGATAACCTCTTCCCCGTCAGCTCGTTCCTGAGATATTCCTTGATGATACGGTGTATCTGAAGGTCCGGATATCTCCTTATCGGAGAGGTGAAATGTGTGTAATACTCCATCGCGAGTCCGTAGTGCCCCTTGCATTCGGTGCTGTAGCGTGCCTGCTTCATGGCTCTGAGTGCAAGAGACCGTATCAGCCTCTCGGCCTCCGTTCCCTCGGTCTTTTGAAGCAGCTTCTGCAGCTCCTTAGGGCTCGTTTTCTCTTCCTTCCTGCCCTTTTTTGCAAGACTCATGTGGATCCCAAAGCCCGACACGAAGAGTGCCAGATCGTACAGACTTTCCTCATCGGGCTCGTCATGTGTCCTGTATACGAAGGGCATATGCATGAGTGCGAAGGTCTCGGCCACAGCCTCGTTGGCAGAGAGCATGAAGTCCTCTATGAGCCTCGTGGCATCATTCCTGTCGTGTATACGGACATCCGTGGTCCGTCCTTCAGAGTCCAGTATGATATCCGCCTCGGGGAGGTCAAAGTCTATGGCGCCGTGCTTGTTCCGTCTCTTGCGGATAAGCTTCGCCAGCGCATCCATATCCGTCAGCATGTCTACGATATCGGCATACTCTCTCCTGAGCCCCTCATCGCCATCCAGGATCTTCTGCACCTTGGAATAGGTCATCCTGTAATGGCTGCGTATCACACTCTCCACTATCTTTGAGCTCTTCACTCTTCCCTTATCGTCCAGCTTCATGATGCAGGAGAGAGTGAGCCTGTCTTCATCCGGGTTCAGAGAGCATATACCGTTGGAGAGTACCTCCGGCAGCATCGGGATCACCCGGTCCGGAAGATATACGGATGTGCCTCTCCTCATAGCCTCGGCATCCAGCACGGATCCCTCCCGCACATATTCACTGACATCCGCTATATGCACACCCAGCTCCCAGCTCTCGCCCTTACGTACGAGGCTTACCGCATCGTCGAAGTCCTTGGAGTCGTCGCCGTCTATGGTGATCGTCACGACATCCCTCAGATCCTTCCTGCCTTCTGCAGCCTTCGCATCCACGGGACGAGCCACAGCCTCGGCCTCCGTGGTCACTTCTCCGGGGAAACTCTCCGGCAGTCCGTATCCTCTCACCACGGAGGTGATGTCCACCCCGGGTGTATTTATATCTCCAAGGATCTCGGACACTATCCCCTCACTCTTGTGTCCCTTACGTCCTCCGTATTCGGTGATGCGCACCACTACCTTGTCGCCGTCCTTCGCTCCCTTGCTCCGCTCACGGCTCACGAAGATATCTTCCGTGAAGTGCTTGTTGTCCGGGATCACGAAGCCGTAGGCAGCTGTATCCTCCAGTGATCTCCTGCCCTTCATGCCCCACCGGAAGGTGCCCACCACATTCTCAGTGCCGCGCTCCACTATCCGGGTGATCTCGGCCTCCGCACTCCGTCTCCTGCCTCTGGCTCCGTGTATCACCTTGATCTCCACGGTATCACCATGCATTGCCGTCTTCGTGCAGTCTCTGGGTATGTAGAAGTCCTCCTCGTATCCCTCGACCCTCACGAAGCCGAATCCTCCCGAGGCCGCCTGAAATACACCCGTATACTTCAGGCTCTTCTGCTTGCCGCCCCTGTCACGCTTTTCCTTGTATTTTTTCTCTTTGATCTTTTTTTCCTTATACTGCTTCCTGCCCATTTTTCATTTCCCCGAATATGTGAAAAGAGCCCCCGATATTCTCAGGAGCTCCGTCATATACCGCTGTTTACGTTTCTCAGAATGACTTGATATTGAGTACCAGCGCCAGCACCATGAACAGTACACACAGCGCTATCGTCACCTTCTGCAGCTTTCCCTCCATGGAGCGTCCCTTGTTCTTGCCCCAATAGGTATCAGCCATTCCGCTTATAGCTCCGAGCCCCGCACTCTTACCCTCCTGCGCCAGAACGATGAAGGTGAGAGTCACGCATATTATCATGAATATTACATAAAGGACGATCCTTACTGTAGACATATCAATTTACTCCTTCCGATTGACCGTGTTTTGCACACCAAACGATACTACCACAGGCTCGTCAGGTATGTCAATCCATGGCATATCCCGGGAAATTTGCCTCTATCATCACCGGGATGTATTCGTATCTTTCCTTGAAGAAAAGCTTCAGCTTCTCCGCCTCCTCATAGAACCTTTCATCATCCGTACCGAAGAAGCGCATATAATGCTCCTTCATGGGCCCCTCCATCATCGCTACATAGCCGTCTATCTTCTTTGCCACGTGCTCCGGAGCGAACTCGTTCTCCCTCATGGACATGAGCCTTGCGATAAAGGCATCCCTGAACTCCGGATTGCTGCAGAGATTGTCAAAGACGGGACTTGGCAGTCTGGTGGATGCTATCGTATCCCTGGTCGCATCCCCCTCGTCGTACATCATCCCTCCCCAGTTGACGTCAAAGAGCATATATCTCCATCTGCAGTCGCCGTATTTCCCGTTTTCGTAGGTCCTGCTCCTCCACTGATTGATGTTGCCCGTAGGCCAGTCCGACCACCTGGCTATATATATCTCGGCTGCCATATAGTCGATGAAGCCTTCCATGTCCAGTATCTCCTTCGCCCGCTCGTAGTTCTCCGGGACAGACATGTCGGCATCCGCTATAAATGTCATATCGTTCATATAGATGTCAAGATCTGAGGGCTCCCCCTCGCTCTTGTAGTTGTTCTTGATCATCACTACGTTGTCGTCATCGACTCCGTACATCCTCTCCACATACTTCTCATCATATTTTTCCGTCAGGAAGCAGTAGCCCCAGTACTCGCCGTTGATGAAGAGCTCGCATGGTCTGAAGGTCATGGTCGCAAATCCCATGTCCGAGCAGATGTCGGCCATCAGCGGATCCCTCAGCTTGGAATATATATCCTCGCCCCCGAAATACAGGGTCATGGCTTCCAGGCACATCCTGGTCTTACCCTCGGTGTGTATGACCGTATTGCCGTCATACTCCGGTCTGGCATAGAGATTGAAGCTTTTGGGGTGATATTCTCTGCTCCCCTCCCCCTTGATCCTGACCCCGACCTGCTGCGACAGGCTGCAGCCTCTGCTGTCATACATCTGCAGGGTGGCCTCTCTCTCCCACTCCCTGCCACGCTCCGAATAGTTCGCGGGCCAGTGGGAATCCAGCATCTCCTCCCTGTTCTCGTCGTTTATCTTGGCGAAGAAATCATCACGGAGCTTTCCTGTCACATATATGCCTCTTTCGTAGTCGAAAAGATCCGCAGGGTCCATCACGAGCGAGACAGTCTTAAGCCTGTCCGTATATCCTCCCCTGCCTTCTCCCACGAAATAAGAGCCTGTGAGGGTGTTCCCCCTGTTGCCGTCCCTGTCGTAGTATACGGCCTTTATGACGGTACACTTCCTGATGTTCTGCTCCGGCGCCCTGTACTCCGGGCTCACGTTCGCTGCCGCCCAATGAGTCTGTCTGTAGAGCTCTCTCATCTCATCATCACAGAAAGCGCTCACATCCTCTCTCATGGAGTATGTATTGGGATCAGCGGATGCATCCCCTATCGGGACAGGGCCGGTATACTTTATCGATCCCCTGTCAGGCTCACTGCCGTCCAGTGTATAGTATATTTCATCCGTGGGTGCTGTTATCGCAAGGTCGAAAGGCCCGGCGTAGGCTCCGGGTGCCTTCGAGAAAGAAATGTCATTGTAATACCTGGCGTCATCCCTGTATACCCCGTTATCCGGCCTTATGTGCATGAATACAAGGGCCAGGGACACCATAGCTGCTATTGATATGATATAGAAAAGCTTTCTCATTCCGATCCTTCTGCCCGCTCCAAAAGCTCCGGGAGACCGTCCACCATCAGCAGGAAATCACACCCGTCCCGAAATCTGGGCTCCTCCTCCGAAAGCGGCATCATCGTCTTGCTGCATATGCCGGAGAGTATGCCGCGTTCATCGAATATCGCCGTACCGCTCATCCCGCTCTCGGATGCCCTGGTGACAGCGAAATACTCATCATCGTCCACGTATCTCTTCTGTATGTCCGACAGACCAAAGGATATCACATTGACATATTTTATCAAATCCTCCCTGGCCCCCGCTCTCCAGTTCTTGCAGTACTCTATGAGAGGCGTGCCGACGTGTATGTCATCGTATATATCCTCATCGCACGCCACCTGTCTGAGCCTCACCAGAGTGTGATAGGGCACGTCCGATACAGGTATCCGAAAGAGCGAGGCTTCGTTGCCCGCATTCAGTCTGATGGACTTGAATACTACCGGTGTATATGTACCGTCGAAGAAGGTGATACGCGTGGGCTTCTGGTCGAAAGCGCTGGTGACATGGTACACGGAAACCACATATACATACTCAGGCGTGATGTCATAGATAAACCCGGATCCGCTGCTGACATAGTCCGCCTCATCCCTGTAGAGGTTCACCAGGGTCATGCCGCAGTTGTCCGTGACCCACTTCCTGTCGGGGCTTTTCAGGGGTTCATAGGTGAAGAAACCCGCCTCTACGGTCTCCTCCATCTGCTCTTCACTCATCCTGTAGTCGTTCAGATGCTTCCTGACCCTGTCTTCGGAGGAGATCACGTGTACAGTGGTCTTGGCAGTGGTGGTGAGTCCGTACGAGTCCGTCACGGAGTATGCTGCCACATAGTCTCCTATATTACGAAAGTCCACGTCCGATATATCGGACTTCACACTGTCCGTGAGCCATCCGTCCACATCATCGGTGGCGAAGACGGGATCCAGCGCGCTGCCGTCACTTCCCATCCGGATATACTGTTCATGTACCCCGTAGAGCTCCGGAGGAGTGTCCACAAAGAGCTTTATCTTCTTCTCACTCCTGTTGGCATTGCCATCCGTGGCCTCGATCACGATCTCGGGTCTTCCTATATCGTCGAAATAGAGCCCCTCTATCTCCTTTCCGTCGTAGTAATACCTGACAAAGACCGTACCGCTCTTATCCGTCGCCTCCGCCTTAAGCACGGAAAGATCATAATCCCTTCCCGCGGCCAGCACCGTATCAAGCGAATATCCCGCCCTGATCTGAGGCGGCACCGTATCCCGCACATGTATGGTGTATTCATATGCCGCAAACAGGTTGGACGCCCTCACGGTGTAGTCGCCTACCTTGCCGGTATTCAGCCCGCCAAGATCCACGATCGTGTGCTCTACGGTCCAGGGAGTCCCCCCGATATATTCCGCCGCATCATCGCTTACGGTATCTCCCAGCTCTATGGTCTTATCCTGCCACAGCGGCTCCCCCTTCAGCAGATACCCGGATATGCCCAGCATAATACAAATCACAGCGACCACACCAAGTACGGCCGCTGCGACGTTCTTTATCATATCAGGTTTCTCTTTACCTGTTTCCGGAATAGCTTTCTATCTCTTTCTTGTACTTGTCGGTGAGGGCCGCGGCATCTCCTCCGAATATGGCCGAGCCCATCACGATGATATTGGCTCCGGCCTCCAGCACGGTGGGCAGGGTCTCATCGGTCACACCTCCGTCCACCTCTATGTCGAGCTCTCTCTCCTCGTTCAGTGCCATGGCTCTCAGCGCCTTTATCTTCCTGGTAGCCTTCTCTATATACTTCTGGCCTCCGAAGCCCGGGTTGACAGTCATTAGCAGCACCATATCCACATCGTCCATCACATAGTCCAGAGTGGAAAGGGAGGTGCCCGGATTCAATGCGAGTCCCACTTTCACTCCCGTGCGTCTGATCTGCTTCAGAGCGTTCTCTATATCTCTCGTGGCCTCGGCATGTATGGTGAGGATATCGGCTCCGCAGTCCACAAAGGTCTCAATGTACCTCTCCGGATTGGATACCATCAGATGTACATCGAAGGTCACGTCCGTAGCCTCTCTTATCGACCTTATCACCGGCATCCCGAAGGAGATCTGGGGCACGAAGTCCCCGTCCATCACATCGATATGTATGCCGTCAGCACCCGCTGCCACCACCTTTTCTATGTCTTTTCCCAGGTTCTTGAAGTCCGCAGCCAGTATGGACGGATGCAGCTTATAATCCATCAGTATCTCCTTCTTTCATGCAGTTCGTTCCATATCTCAGTGTACGACTCATATCTCTCTGCAGATATCCCGCCATCATCCAAGGCCTGCTTCACGGCACACCCCGGCTCGTGGGTATGAGTGCAGTCCTTGTAGTAGCATTCACCTGTGTGCGGTCTGATCTCCGGGAAGCACCCTGCCAGGTCGCTCTCATCCATATCAGGCAGGTCCATAGCCGAGAACCCCGGGGAATCAAAGATGAAGGTGTCTCCCCACAGGTGGAGGAGCTCTGTGTGTCTCGTGGTCTGTTTCCCCCGGCCCAGCTTGCGGCTCACATCCCCGGTCTCCATCACCTCTTCTCCCGAAAGGGCATTGATCATGGAAGACTTGCCGACCCCCGATGGTCCGGCCACTGAGGTGACCTTGCCGTCCAGCGCCTCTTTTACGTCCTCCAGACCTCTGGTATCCGATACCGATGTGAAGATGAGCCTGTAGCCGGCTCTTTCGTATATCCTCTCGATACAGGGTATATCGTCTGCTGCAGCGAGATCGTCTTTATTGATGCATATGACCGAGGGTATATGCTCCCTCTCCATCATGATGAGGAATCTGTCGAGTAGTCCCCATGCAGGCTCCGGACTGTGCACAGAGAAGATGATGAGCGCCTGATCTATATTTGCCACAGGAGGACGTATCAGGGCATTGCTCCTCGGGAGGATCTCCGTGACATTGCCCTCCACGTCGTCTGTATGAGTGAGCTCTATCAGGCATCTGTCACCGGCCAGTGGCTTCAGCGATCGCTGCCGGAATATGCCCTTGGCCCTGCATTGATATATACCCTCTTCGGTATACACATAGTAGAAACCGCCTATACCTTTGAGTATCCTGCCTTTAAGCATTCACTGTCCGGCTCATCTGGTGAAGGCTATGGTCTGGGATGTATCCACCGCCTGCTGATCCACCGTGTAAGGTGTCCCGTCATCGTTGGTACCCGTCACCCTGGCGGTATAGCTGATGGAGAATACCCCGCCGGTATCCGCACTGTTCACATCAGCTGCTGCTATCTGTATGGTCACTGGGAACTCCGTCACATCCTTCTGACCGTATACCGTCCCCGAAGCATTTCCGGTAAGCACTATCCTTGCTGGCGTACCCGGCACGTATCCGTTGGGCGCCTGCACATTCTGGGAGAACACCGTATCTCCCGCCACTCCGTCAGCACCGAGGCTTAGCACGAAGTCCACGCTGCTTCCGTTCGCCACGATGGAGTCGGGCTCCACACTCTGTGATATCACGAGTCCAGCCGCCACCGAGTCCGACTTCTCCTCAGTGATGGATGACCAGGAAAGTCCGGATGCGGTCAGCGCCGTCTTCGCCTGTGTCTCCGTCAGTCCTATGATGTTCGGCACAGCCACGCTGCCCTCCGGTATGGGCTCACCCGCCCCGTCAGAGCCTGTGCTGATCACTACGGATACCGTAGCGCCCGGAGCTACCATCTCTCCGGCCTGAGGGCTCTGTGAAATGACAGATCCCGAAGGGACCGTAGCCGAAGCTCCCTGGGTCACCGACATGACGAGTCCCAGATTCTCCAGTGTCACCTTGGCCTCTGCCGCTGTCACGTTCACGAGGCTCGGCACGGCAATATTGCCTGTACCAGAGCTCACTACCAGCGTGACGGTATATCCGGGAGGTATCATGCTCCCCGCTGCCGGCTCCGAGCCTATGACGGTGCCTGCAGGTGCAGACTCCGATGCCTCATTCCTCGACAGTACCACATATCCCTCTGCCTCCAGTGCAGCCTTGGCTGCCTCGAAGCTCTGTCCGGTCACATCCTGCAGAGCCTTGTTCTCGGAGACCACTGAATTCTCCGAGGCCGACCCCTTCCTGACCTCTATCACACGTCTTGCGATGAAAAGGATCAGTATCAGGATGATGATACCTACTACTACCGCTATACCTCTCATTATCATGGACATCCTGTCGTCCATGTCATCATCGCTCTCATATCTGGAGCCCTTCTGGCTGCTCCTGCGGCTCGCTGAAGAGGTGCGCTGCCTGTCTCTTGATGCGGCAGCTCTCTCCTTCTCCCTGCGCTTCCTGGCAGCCTCTCTCCTCTTGCGGCGGATCTCCTCTTCTTCGAACTCATCCAGGGCATCACGGTCTCCCGCACGCTCCCCGGTCCTCTCCGAAGGCCGTCTCCTCGGACGCTCGGCCTCTCTCTCCGCCGGATCTCTCCTGCCGCTCTCCCGTCTGTCACGGCCGTCTCTCTCGCGTCTGCTGCGCCTGTCTCTGTCCTCGCCGTCACGGCGTCTCTTGCGGGGTCTTTCCTCGTCTTCTTCTCTCCTGTGGTCTTCCTCGAGCCGGTCTCTGGTACGGTTGTAAGCAGAGATCAGAGACTCGTCCACATCTATGGAGCCTGTCCTGGTCTTTATCGACTTGATATCATCTTCGGACACCATCTTGGTGGCGCCGCCGTTGCCGCCCGAAGGTATGCGCTTTATGAAGTTCTCATCAGGAGTGAGCAGTGACTGCTTCAGATCCGCTATGACCTCCGCCATGGATGAGTATCTTCTGTCGGAGTTCTTCTCTGTGCATTTGAATATGATCTGCTCTATGCTGACGGGTATATCCCCCACGAACTCCCTGGGACTCGGCATGGCATCCTGGATATGCTGTATCGCTATGGTGACTGTGGTATCGCCGTCAAAGGGCACCCTTCCCGTGAGCATCTCGAAGAGCACCACGCCGAGGGAATAGATATCACTCTTCTCATCGGAATACCCCCCGCGGGCCTGCTCCGGTGAAGTGTAATGCACGGAGCCCATCACATTGGAGGTGATGGTCTCGCTCGTGGCAGCCTTTGCTATGCCGAAGTCCGTGACCTTTACCTTGCCATCCTTGGAGATGATGACGTTCTGCGGCTTCACGTCTCTGTGTATGATGCCTGCCTTATGGGCACACTCCAGACCCTGGGCCATCTGTATGGCTATGCTTATGGACTCCTTCACAGAGAGTCTGAGCTTCTTCTCGATATAGTGCTTGAGCGTGATGCCCTCCACCAGCTCCATCACTATATACTGCAGCCCCTTGTCCTCGCCCACGTCGTATACTCCGACTATGTTCGAGTGGATCAGGCCTGCCGCAGCCTGTGCCTCCGCATGGAACTTCGTGACGAAGTTCGCATTCTCGGCATACTCCTGCTTCAGTACTTTTATTGCCACGAATCTGGACAGCTTCGTATCCTGTGCCTTATAGACATCGGACATCCCGCCCGTCCCTATCCGGCTCAGTATCTCATATCTGTCTGCAAGTATCATTCCTTCGCTTACCATTAACGATCTGTCTCTCCTGCCGCTTTACTTGAAGGGCTCTATGATCACTATTCCTATGTTGTCGCTTCCGCCGTTGTCGTTCGCTCTTTTCACGAGCCCCTGTACCGCGCTCACCACATCCGATGAGCTGCGTACTATCATCCTGATATCCTCGTCCTCCACCATATTGGTGAGTCCGTCGGTGCACATCAGTATCACATCTCCCTCCTTGAGCTTGATGTCAAAGAAGTCGACGCGTATCTCCTCGTCTCCGCCTATGGCACGGGTGATCTTGTTCTTCATGGGATGGCTCCTGGCCTCATTCTCCCTGATCTCACCCGCTCTGACCATCTCCTCGACAAGGCTGTGGTCCCTCGTGATCTGGCTGATGCGATCGTCTATCAGGTACAGTCTTGAGTCGCCCACATTGGCCACATACAGCGTGTCATCTATAATGGTCGCCACCACCAGCGTGGTCCCCATGCCCTCGTGATCCGGGAGTCTGTGAGCCTCCTCTATGATCGCGGCATTGGCCACCTCATAGGCATGCCTTATCAGTCTGATGGGATTGGTCTCGTGTGAATCGCTGATGTCAGACACCACGGTCTCCGTGGTGAATCTCGAAGCATAGTCTCCCGCGGCATGTCCTCCCATACCGTCGGCTACAATAAAAAGATTCGGCAGATTCCCTACCGGATTCTCCGAGGTGTATACGTAGTCCTGGTTTACTTTCCTTTTCTGACCGGTATCGGTCATGGAAAAGGTCTTTATCATGCTTCCTCCCGTCGTGTGCGGTCTGCCCCCGCGCCCCGTCTCATGCGCAGCTGACCGCATGCCCCGTCTATATCGGAGCCTAATTCTCTCCTTATACTACCATTTATTCCAAAGTTTTCAAGTTTATTTTTGAAGGCCTCGCATGCCTCCCTCGTCGGCCTCAACAGCCCGCTCTCTCTCACGGGGTTCACGGGTATGAGGTTCACCAGTGCACCGCTCCCGGCAGTGCCTATTCCGCGCAGCAGTCCCGCCAGCTCCTTCGCATCCTCCGCCGTATCGTTCTCACCGCTCACCAGGGCATACTCGAAGGTAAGCCTGCGGTGTGTCCTGTCGAAGTAGTGCTTCATGGCCTCCATGACCTCAGCCAGGGGATACTTCAGGGCCACGGGCATCAGCTTCCTTCTCTTTTCATCATTCGGAGCATGCAGCGACAGAGCCAGATTGATCTGCATATGCTCATCCTCTCCGCCCTCGCGGGCCAGATCGTATATCGCAGGTACTATGCCGCAGGTGGATACCGTGATGTTCCTGCGGGATATACCCTTGCCGGAAGGATCCGATATGATGTCTATGAATCTCATGAGATTGCGGTAATTAAGAAGAGGTTCTCCGGAGCCCATGATCACCACGTTGGATATATTCTCTCCCGTGTCGGCCTCCATGGCGTATATCTGCTCTGCCATCTCTCCCGCCGTCAGGTCCCTGACACACCCTCCCACCGTGGATGCACAGAATCTGCAGCCCATGGCACATCCCACCTGGGAAGATATGCAGGCGGTGTTCCAGTCCCTGTACCTCATGAACACGCTTTCTATGCAGTTGTCATCCGGCAGGCCGCAGAGATATTTGCGTGTGCCGTCAGCCTTTGACACCTGCACCTCACGAAGTTCAAGAGTGCCCGGGACATAGTCTGATGCAAGATATGAGCGCAGTCTCTTCGATATGTCCGTCATCTCGTCAAAAGATGAGACCCGTCTTTCATGCAGCCAGGTGAATATCTGCTTAGCCCTGTAGGGCTTCTCCCCGTTTGCGACGAGCATCTCTCCCAGCTCGGTTTTCGTCAGGTCCAGTATGTCCTTCATTTTGTCCATATAGAATAATAAAATCCGTCACAGGGATCGACCCCCTGGAGGAAAAGCCGTTCTGTAACTTTATGTAACCCTTTTGAAGCAAGATATTCCGAGTTGCCGAAGGTCTCCTCTATTGTCACTGTACATACAGAAAATAAAAGGATCCCGCCGGGTCTGACATAGTCGGCCGCATTGTCGAGCATAGTGCGTTGTAGTTCACATAATGCGCCTATGTCCTCCGGCTGTACCCTATACTTTATGTCTACCTTTCTACCCATGACTCCCAGCCCCGAGCAGGGCAGATCCGCGATGACCCCGTCTGCGCTCCCACTAAGAGAGTCCATATGTACCGTAGCATCCCCCGCTGCGGCCTCCACGCTGTGAAGCCCGATCCTTTCCGTGTTCTCCCTTATCCTTGACAGCTTGTCCTCCGAGATGTCATATGCTCTGATATGGCCTTTATCCTCCATCATCTCTGCGAGAGCACAGGATTTGCCGCCGGGCGCGGCACACATATCGATTACATTTATGTTAACTGCATTCTTATTATTTATGTTAACCACAATCTGCTTCCACATCTCATATACCGCGGTATAAGACGAGAGATCCTGCACGGAATACCGGCCTTTTCTGAAGCTTTCTGACAGTCCCGGAGCGAGGCTCCCCTCTTCCACTCTCAGGATATCCGGAGCATCATCTGCCGGCACCGCCCTCACCCCTTCACCCAGAAGCTCTGCTGCCACTTCGTCTCTTCCGGCGAGCAGCCTGTTCACCCTCAGGTACATGGGCATGCTTCCCACACCTGCCCTTATCACAGCATCCGCCTTCAAGGTCCCGTGATCGGCCCTCAGCCTGTCTGCGATCCACCCCGGGCAGGAATATGCGGTCTCCGGGTCGGGGTATGTGATCCCTTCATCCCGAAGCCTCGTCACGGCCCTCAGTACACCGTTCACTACACCCCCGAGCCCTTCTATATGCTTCAGGCGGGTAAGCTTCACTGCTTCGTTTACCGCCGCACTGTCAGGCACATGCTCCATGAATACCAGCTGGTATATCCCCATCCTTATGATCATGCGTATCACGGGCTTCATGCGCTCAGTCGGTGTCTTCGAGACCCGGTCTGCTATATAGTCCAGGGTGATGCGTCTTTCCGCCACCCCTTCCGTCAGGCTCTTGATAAAGGCTCTGTCCCGGCCCTCAAGATACACATACTTATCCAGAGCAGCATTCAAAAGGGGGCGAAGCTTCGTCCCCTCTTTTTCATACTGCAGCAATATGTCCAATACTATCTGTCTCGTATTTACTCTTTTCATCTGTCCGGCAAAGCCTCTCTCTTTGATGCTCCGGCTCCTGCCACCGTCTCAGTCCCTGCGCCTTCCGCCGAAGATGATCACGAGTCTGAGGAGCGACAGTACGGAGGCGAAAGCGGAAGCCACATATGTCATCGCCGCCGCACTCAATACCTTTCTCGTATCCCTGGTCTCGGCCTCATCCAGTATACCCAGCGAACGCACCAGCTTCAGTGCCCTGTGTGATGCATCGAACTCCACCGGCAGTGTGACTATCTGAAAGAGCACTCCGAAGGAGAATACCAGGATACCCAGGTTGATCAGCGTAGGGTTCATGCCCAGGAACATTCCCAGGATGCAGATGGGTATGCCTGCCTTGGATCCGACACTCGCCACCGGTACCAGAGCTGATCTGATGCCCAGAGGTACATATCCCGTGTGATGCTGTATCACGTGGCCGCACTCATGAGCCGCCACTCCTATCGCAGCCACCGAAGTAGAGCCGTAGGTGGCATCCGACAGGCTCACCACCTTCCTCGAGGGATCGTAATGATCCGTGAGACTGCCGGAGATATGCTGTACCTCCACATCGGTGATACCCTCCGAATAGAGGATCCTCTTCGCAGCCTCCGCACCTGTCATGCCGGTGGAAGAGCCCACCCTCGAGTACCTTTTGAAGGTGGACGATACCTTCGCGGATGCTATCCCCGAAGCTATCATGCCTATTATCAGCAGCAGATATGTCCAGTCAAATCCGTAATAATATCCCATTTCTGTCCTCCGTCTCTTCCGGCATGACGCACTCTATGTCAGTACCGTGCCTTTTTCTATCCTGTATCCCAAGAGCAGATCGTGCACCGTCATGCGCTTCTTGCCCTCTATCTGTACTTCTTCCAGCACAAGCGAGCCCTCGCCGCAGGCGACCCTCACATAGTCCTTTGTCACCTCGCACACACATCCGGCTCTTTCGCTCACACCGTCGCCCGTCCTTGCCTTCCAAACCTTCATGAGCCTGCCGTCTATGTATGTGTAGGCCGAGGGCCACGGGTTGAGCGCCCTTATCATCCTGCAGATCTCTGCAGCCGGACGGCTGTAGTCGATATGGCCCATCTTTTTGTCTATCTTGGCTGCATAAGTCGCCCGCTCCTCGTCCTGCGGGACGGCCTGCGCCCTGCCCTCTGCTATGGCGGCTATGGTATCTACCGTAAGCTCTGCCCCCAGCTTTGCCAGCTTGTCGAAAAGACTCCCTCCGGTGTCGTCACTCTCTATGGCGATGCTCCTTTGCGAGATGATATCTCCCGTATCCAGCCCCTCGCCCATCTGCTGGATGGTGACTCCCGTCTCACTGTCTCCCTCAAGTATTGCTGTCTGTATTGGAGATGCGCCCCGAAGTCGCGGCAGCAGCGATGCATGCACATTTATACAGCCGTATTCCGGCATCTCCAGGATCTCCTTCGGGAGTATCTGCCCGAAAGCCGCCACCACTATGAGCTCCGGGGCATATCTTCGAAGCTCCTCCACCGCAGCGGCATCTCTTATCCTCTCAGGCTGATATACCGCTATGTCCTTTTCTGCGGCATACTGCTTCACCTCGCTCATGGACACCTTTCCGCCCCTGCCCTTCGGTCTGTCAGGCTGGGTGACAGCGAGCACCACCTCGTGCCCCGCTTCATATACGGCCTGCAGCGTACAGGCTGCGAAGTCCGGTGTGCCCATGAAGACGATCCTCATCTGTCCTTGTCCCCGTCCTCAGACTCCAGATCCTCCACGTCCTTCAGCGGCCCGTCCACCTTGCCGACGTAGAGCTCACCCTCGAGATGGTCGCACTCATGGCATACACATCTGGCAAAGAGCCCTTCCCCTTCCATGGTGACAGGCTTAAGATCCTCGTCCATAAACTCCACCACTACGTGGTTCGGCCTCTTTACCTTTCCTGTCTTGCCGGGTACCGAAAGACAGCCTTCATAGCCCTCCTGCTCCCCGTCAGTCTCTTTTATCACTGGGTTGATCATCACTATGGGTGCGGCCTCTTCGTCCTCCGTATCCACATCGATGATGATTATCCTCTTCAGCACACCCACCTGTACGGCCGCGAGCCCCACGCCGTCAGCCTCCATGAGTGTATCTATCATGTCATCTATGAGTTCCCTTGTCCTGTCGGTGATCTGGGTGACCTCCTTTGACTTCTTTTCGAGTATCGGATCTCCCATCTCCCTTATCTGTCTCAGTGCCATATCCTGCCTCTTTCGATGTAAGTATGCATCCTGTATGTATTTTCCTTACGGCATAACACCGAATATTATACACCAATCGGCTCTCTTTGCCTATTCCGCATCCATCCGTCACGGGCGCTGCTTCGCCGGGGCCGGCCCGGCAGAGGATAGGCGGACAGTCTGCCGTACACTCTACCGTACAGTCCGCCTGACAGGCCGCCGTATAGTCCGCCGTTCAGTCTGCCGGAAATAAAGAAGAGACCGGCTTCCCGGCCCCTTCTTCGGTATGTCTTGCAGATATTGCTTTCTTCTCAGTACTTCGGCATGAAGAACTTCTGAAGATCCGCCTCGGTAGTATCATCTCCGATGCAGATGAGCTCCGTACCCGTAAGCCGTGCAAACATCGCGATATCATCTCTCGTAAGCGCCGTGGATACCACTGCATGATGAGCTCCTCCGGCGTAGCACCAGCCTGCGGTACCTATCTCAAAGTTGGGCTTGTGCCTGTACATGATACGTGCCACGGGAAGCTTCGGCATGGGCTTGGGCTGCTTCACCAGCTCTATGTCCGCACAGATGATGCGGAAGTGATCTCCCATATCGATGAGGGTCACCTGTATGCCGTCACCTGTCACTCCGTCGAATACGAGACGGGCAGGATCAGCCTTGCCGCCTATTCCGAGAGGGTGCACCTGTATCTCGGGCTTGCCTGCAGCAAAGGATGCCGGCACCTCCAGCATATGGGAAGCGAGCTCAAGCTCCTCTCCCTCCGTGAGGTCGTAGGTATAGTCCTCTATGAAGCCTGTAGCTCCGTCGAGTCCCTCTGCCATCTTCATCAGCACAGCTGAAAGAGCAGCGATCTTGTAGTCTCCCTCGGGTCCGAAGCCTATCCCCTTCGCCATCAGATTCTGGGCGGCGATACCGGGCAGCTGCTTCATACCGTGCAGATCCTGGAAGTTGTCAGTGAAAGCCGTCACGTTGTTCTTTGCGATGAACTTGTCGAATGCCACCTCGTAGCGGGCCTGCTCACGCACTGCCTCCACGTTGTCGGTAGCCATGGTGTACTTGCTCTCATACTCGGCCATCTTGGCATCCACCTCTGCATCGGTCGCCTTCTCGGCAAGAGATGCTATCTCGCCTATGCCCCAGTACTTGATCTCCCATCCGTACTTGATCTCACTCTCCAGCCTGTTGCCGTCCGTGACAGCCACATCGCGCATGTTGTTGCCGAATGTGGCTACCAGAGTGTTGTGTGAGAGACCTATGGCCTTTGCCACGCGGGCAAACTGCCTTATCCTGTTCACTACCCTGTCGTTCTGGTAGTAGCCTGCCACCACCTCGTGGGGTATGTTAAGTCTTGCGAGTATGTAGCCATACTCTCTGTCACCGTGAGCTGCCTGGTTGAGGTTCATGAAGTCCATGTCTATCTCGTCATAGGGAAGCTTACGGTTTGCCTGTGTATGCAGATGCAGCAGCGGTTTTCTCAGCTCCTGCAGTCCCTTTATCCACATCTTGGCAGGTGAGAAGGTATGCATCCATGTGATAACACCCACACAGTCATCATCTGCCTGTGCTTTCCTGATATCCTCCACACAGATCTTTGATGTCTCTACTGTGGGGAGGAGCTCGATATCCACGGTATCCTTCAGCCTGTCCTTCAGGAAATCCACCATCTCCCTACAGTCGGCTGCGACCTGCTTCAGGCACTCCTCGCCGTACAGATCCTGGGATCCGGGAATAAAATACAGCTTACTCATCTATCAGCCCTTCTTTCTCTTTGAAAGCACGTCCAGAGTCACGGCACCGAGAAGGACCGCACCCTTGACTATCTTCTGTATATCAGTCGACCATCCGAACAGGGACATTCCGTTGTTCAGGATACCCATGATGAAAGCTCCGACCACTGCACCGACTATGGTACCGGCACCACCTGCTACGGCAGCTCCTCCGATATAGCAGGATGCGATAGCGTCCATCTCGAATCCGTCACCGGCCTTGGGAGTAGCCGATCCGTTTCTTGCGGAGAGCACTATACCTGCTATTGCTGAGAGCACTCCCATATTGACATATACCCAGAAGAACACCTTGTTGGTATCGATACCGGAGAGGTTTGCAGCCTTACGGTTGCCTCCGAGAGCATATATCTGACGTCCTGCCACGGTCTTGCTCGTGATGAAGGCGTAGATCACTATCAGCACTGCCATGATAAGGAGCACGAAAGGCAGTCCGTTGTAGCGTGAAAGCTTGTAGAAGAAGAACCATATGATGAAGAGCATCACGGCGAGCTTCAGCACTATCTGCCATGTGGGGTTCACCGCAAAGTTGTACTTCTTCTTTGTGGCATTGCTCTTTATCTCCGAGAAGATGAGCACTACTGATGCCACTGCAGCTACTGCGATACTGACGAGATCCAGTGTACCGTCACCGAAGGGTATCTTGATGACAGGCAGGAAGCCTGCTCCGATGAAGTTGTAGGATGCATCGAAGGGACCCTTGGTCTGAGCCTGCAGCAGTGTATAGGTGAGGCCTCGGCCCATGAGCATGGTAGCCAGGGTCGTGACGAAAGGCGGTATGCCCAGATAAGCTATGAACACTCCGGCGAAGATACCCACAAGGAGTCCTACCAGAAGAGCTGCAGCTATGGCAACCCACATGTTCATCTTGAGATCCATCATTATGATACCGGCGATGGATCCGGTGACAGCTACCACCGATCCTACACCCAGATCGATGTTACCGGTCAGAACGCACAGCAGCATACCTATGGCAAGTATGACGACATAGCCGTTCTGCATGATAAGGTTGTTGATGTTCATGGGCGTCAGATTGGCACCCTTTGTCAACATGGCAAATACCAGATAAATTACGATCAGGGCAAAAAACATTCCATACTGTTTCATGTCCATCTTTACAGTTTTATTCTTCGTTTCCATCACCGTCTCCCTTTCTTTGATGAGCCATTATCAGCTGCATTATCCTTTCCTGTGAGAATTCTTCTTTTGAAACTTCTCCGGCGATCTCACCGTCGTTTATTACATAAAGCCTGTCACAGGTACCGATTATCTCAGGCATTTCCGAGGAAATGACGATGATCGCCTTCCCCTGCTTCGCCAACTCATTTATCACACAGTAGATCTCGTACTTCGCACCTACGTCGATACCTCTTGTAGGCTCATCCATGATCAGGATATCCGGCTGTGTCAGCATCCATTTGGCCAGGACGACCTTCTGCTGGTTACCTCCGGAGAGAGACCCCACCACCTGATTGATGGAATTGGTCTTGACCTTGACCTTTTCCGTGTATTCCTGAGCCGCCACTATCTCATCATTGGCGTTTATCACTCCGTTTTTCGAGAAGAAGAACGGCCTTGCCGCGATCGTCATGTTCTCCTTGACATCTCCGATCAGGTTGAGACCATAGGTCTTTCTGTCCTCGGAAATATATGCCAGCTTGCTCTTCACGGCATCCTTGACCGTTTTCAGGTGGACCTCCTTGCCGTGGATCAGGATGCTTCCGGAGATCTTCTGTCCGTAGCTGTGTCCGAAGATACTCATCGCCAGCTCCGTCCTTCCTGCTCCCATCAGACCTGCGAGTCCGACCACCTCTCCTGCTCTTACCTTGATATTTATATCTTTCAGCATCTGCCGATGTTCATCATCGGGATGATATACGTTCCAGTTCTTTACCTCGAATATCACATCACCGATATCAACACCTTCCCTGACGGGGTAACGGTTGGTCATCTCACGTCCGACCATTGCCTTGATGACCCTGTCTTCCGAATAGTCATCCTTACCCTTGACCAGAGTCTCTATCGTCTTTCCGTCTCTTATGATCGTGACCGAATCAGATACATATTCGATCTCGTTCAGCTTGTGAGAAATGATGATACAGGTGATACCCTGTTCCTTCAGCTGCAGCATGATATCCAGCAGCTTGCGGCTCTCCTCATCGTTGAGGGCTGCCGTAGGCTCGTCCAGAATAAGAAGCTCGACCTTCTTTGCCATGGCCTTCGCTATCTCTATGAGCTGCTGCTTGCCTACTCCGAGAGAATTGACGGGAACATTGACATCCTCGTGCTCAAGTCCCACCTTGGCCAGCATCTCCTGTGCCCGCCTTCTCGTTTCAGTCCAGTCTATTACCCCCTTCATGCTCGTCTGCTCATTGCCTATGAACACGTTCTCAGCCACGCTGAGCAGGGGCGAAAGTGCCAGCTCCTGGTGTATTATGACAATGCCCTTTGCCTCAGAGTCCCTGAGGTTGTGAAACTTGCAGTGCTCACCCTTATATATGATGTCTCCGTCATATGTTCCGTAAGGATACACGCCCGACAGGACATTCATCAGCGTGGACTTGCCTGCACCGTTTTCACCGCACAGAGCATGGATCTCTCCTTTTTTGACCTTGATGTTGACGTCATCAAGAGCCTTCACTCCGGAGAATTGCTTCGTAATGTGATCCATTTCCAAAATGTAATCCGACATCCTACCAACTCCTTCTGAATAATTACAAACAGGGCGGCAGCTTTCTGCCGCCGCCCCGCTTACCTAAGATAATCTTTGATTATGATTACTCAGCCAGCTGCTCCTCTGTATAGTATCCGCCGCCGATGATGACTTCCTTGTAGTTGTCCTTATCGACCGGAACGGGCTCACACAGATATGAAGGAACTACGATCTTGCCGTTGTTGTACTGCTCTGTGTCGTTGATCTCAGGCTCAGCACCCTCGAGCACTGCCTGTACCATGGTAACGCACTTTGAAGCAAGAAGTCTGGTGTCCTTGTAGATGGACATTGTCTGCTTGCCGGAGATGATGTGCTTTGTAGCCATCAGCTCTGCATCCTGTCCTGTGATCAGAGGCCAGTTAGCATCTGTATAGCCTGCACCCTCAAGAGCTGACATGCATCCATAGGAAAGCCCGTCATATGCGCATGCGCAGATGTCGAGATCCTCGTCTGCATAGTATCTTGTAAGGAGGTCCTCACATCTCTTCATTGCTGTCTGCTGATCCCATCTCAGAGTGTTGTTGTCCTCGAATGCGATCTGGCCGGACTTGCAGATGAGTGAACCGTCATCCAGCAGAGGCTGGATCTGCTCCATAAGACCTGCATAGAGCATGTGTGCGTTGTTGTCGTCAGGTGAACCCATGAAGAGCTCGATGGTCTTGGGATCATCCTTTGTAGCGCCGCAGTGCTGTACGATGTACTCACCGATCTTTGTGCCGACACCCTTGTTGTCGAATGTAGCATAGTATGAAACTGCATCCGTGTTCATAAGGAGACGGTCATAAGCGATAACAGGGATGCCTGCATCCTTAGCCTGTGCCTCAACGTTCACGAGAGCGTCAGAGTCGATAGCTGCGATAACAAGGCAGTTAGCGCCTGCTGCGATCATGTTCTCGATCTGTGAAACCTGAGCCTGGACATCATCCTCTGCGTACTGAAGGTCTACCTCGTAGCCGAGCTTCTCGAGCTGCTCCTTCATGTTTGCGCCGTCGTGCATCCATCTCTCTGAAGACTGTGTGGGCATAGCCACTGCAACCTTCTTGCCTGCTCCTGATGCTGCGGGAGCTGCTGTGTCTGCTGCTGCTGTGTCTGCAGCGGGAGCTGCCTCATCAGCTGCAGGTGCTGCTGCATCTGCTGCGGGTGCTGCTGTGTTGGCAGCGCTGCTGCCGCATCCTGCGAGGATAGCAGCGACCATTGTCATGCTGAGCAATACGCTCACGATTTTCTTTTTCATAAAGTTTCCTCCATTTATGAAAGTTTTCAGTTCTGCCGGGCATCTGCCCGACCTCACAGATTTTACCTAAATCCAACTATATCGTCAACAAACTAAAACGATTACGTAAACAATATTCAACATGATTCGTAAAATATCATACCGCAACACTCCAGCTTGTGGTCCGGGCCGCTATGGAGCACAATATAATCCACTTATAAATATGGGAATAATATCTTATAATCTATTTCATGATATTCAATTCATATTCCTTTATTTTGATATTTCTCCCGATAGTAGTGACGGTACACTATCTGCTGAAGCGGCTTCACAGACCCGTGGTATCGAAGTGCTTTCTCCTTTGCTCTTCCTTCTTTTTCTACGGCTATCACAATAAGCGCGCTCTTATCGTCCTTATTGCCAGCATGCTCTTCAACTATTCCGTCGCGTATCTGATGACAAGGAATAAGGAAAGACCGCATATCGGAAAGCTGCTTCTGGCTGCCGGGATCACAGTCGATATCGGTGCCCTTGTCTATTGCAAATATCTCGGATTCTTCTCATCACTTGCCGCCTCCTTTTTCCACAGCGACTTCGTCATGAGCTCCGTGATACTCCCTCTGGGCATCAGCTACTATACTTTTTCACAGATCGCGTATCTCGTCGACTGCTTCAGGGACTCTTCCGACTCCTGCAGTCTGCTCGATTATCTGCTCTTCGTATCCTTCTTCCCGAAGGTCTCCATAGGTCCCATCGCCTTCTCGCAGGAGATGATCCCCTGGTTCGACCGCTCGGTAAGGGACGATACCGACTATGACAGGATAGGTGCGGGCCTCATGGCCTTTGCCTTCGGGCTCGCCAAGAAGATGCTCCTTGCAGATACTCTCGCGAAATACACCGACTGGGGCTACATGAACATCGATCTTCTGGGCTCGACAGGCGCCCTGCTCGTGATGCTCTCGTTTACCATGCAGATATACTTCGACTTCTCGGGGTGCTGTGATATGGCCAGAGGTGTCTGCCTCATGCTGGGCATGGACCTTCCCGTCAACTTCGACTCACCCTACCGCTCTCTTTCGATAAACGAATTCTGGAAGCGCTGGCATATCACCCTCACGCGTTTCTTCCGCAAATACGTGTACTTCCCTCTGGGCGGCAACCGCAAGGGAAAGGTGCGCACCTATATCAATTATTTCATAGTATTCCTGCTCAGCGGTCTCTGGCACGGCGCTTCCCTCACCTTCCTGGTGTGGGGCATGGTCCACGGTGCCGGCATCATCGCAAGCAAGCTGCTCTCGCCGTATTCCGCGAAGTGGCCGAAGGCCATCCGGTTCATACTCACCTTCTCCTTCGTCAATCTGGCCTGGGTATATTTCAGGTCTGAAGATATAGCGACCGCTCATGCATTCTTCGCTCAGCTCTTCACCGGCGGGATCCGCCCCATAGAGGCTCTCTTCATCGCCTCTGTCACACCACCCGAGTTTCAGACCCTGCAGTGGCTGTTCCTCACTTATACCCCGATAGACCCGTACTATTCCGGCTTCGTCATCATCGCAGGCATACTCCTTTTCTCAGTGATCGCTTCGATATGCATGAAGAATACGGATGAGCGCATAGCCGCTTTCAGACCATCGGGCAGGCTCGTGGCGGCAACCACTGCGCTGATGTTCCTGAGTCTCCTGTCACTGTCGGCTTTTTCCAAGTTCCTGTACGTGAATTTCTGAAAAAGATGAACGCAAAAAGATATACATTACTGACAATCGCATCTACACTGATCTGCCTCGCCGTTACAGTCCTTACGGTAGTGGTCATCGACCCCTGTCTGCACTACCACGCCCCCATCGGCCCCTTCGAAGCCGTGGAGACCGACGAACGCATGGCCATGGTAGGTGTGGCAAGGTATATGGATTACGACACGGCTCTCATCGGCTCATCCATGAGTGAGAACTTCAGAGCATCCTGGTTCGAAGACGGCGTTTTCGGTGATTCATGCGTCAAGATCTGTCTTCAGGGAGCTCATTTCCCCGACTACGACATCGTGCTGAAGGAGGTCTGCTCCCATCCCGATGTGAAGAATATCGTGTTCTGCCTGGACGACTATCTCCTTACGGACAATCCCGACACCTGTACCTGCACCATACCCGAATACATCTCCAATGACGATATAAAAGACGATGTGTATTATGTGCTGAACCACTCGACTGTATTCGAGTTTCTGCCCCAGTATCTTATCAGGAATGTCGTAAGCTCAGAGGACGAGGCCTATGTATGGGAGGACAGATACCCGTTTTCCACGGAAGCTGTAAAGTCCGTGTATCTGCCCCAGCGCCTCACCGAATACGAGCCGGAAAAGGAGATAAACTATTTCTTCCCCTACGTGGATACATTCCTCGCTTCCATGGGACCGTACATAGAGAGCAGGCCCGATGTGACATTCTACATGTATGCCAGCCCCTACAGCATACTCTTCTGGGACGACTGCCAGAGGCGCGGCAATCTGCCCGCAGCCCTGAATGCTCTGGGGTATGCCTATGAGAAGCTCCTCGCATATGACAACGTGCGGCTCTTCTTCTTCCAGGACGACTACGAGCTGATCACGGACCTGAACAATTACCGTGACTACTCTCATTTCGACCAGTCAGTCAATCATTTCATGTATGAATGTATGCGTGACGGAGAATACGAGATGTTTGAGGATACCTTCTATGACAGGCTCGTAGCCCTGTATGACTACACGATGAACTTCGACTACAACGCTGTCCTGGAGTGAGCGTTACGGGTCAAAGTCAAACTCTACCCTGCTGTCATAGTCACGTCTTTCGGCTCTGTCCGACTCCACCGCATCCTTTATGACAGCCAGCATCTCATAGTCGTCTGACTTGATATAGACCACCTTGCGGTAGACATCGTTTATCTTTGATATCGAAGCCTCCGCAGGCCCTATCACCTGCAGGCGTATCTCCCTGTCCGAAGCCTCCCGTTCCTTTCCTGCGGTCCGCACTATGCCATCGGCTGTGGCCTGTGCCCTTGCCTCGTCCTTATCCTCTATGAGGATCTGCAGCATATGTCCCTCCGGCGGATAGTCTCCCATCCTCCTGAAGGCCGTCTCTTCCTCGTAGAACCTGCGGTAATCCTGATGAGAGGCAGTGACTATGGCATAGTTGTCCGGCGAATAGGTCTGTATCACGACCTCTCCCGTAAGGCGTCTGTCTCCGCTCCCTGAAACGGCCCGGCCTGCTCTTCCCGCAGCCTGGGTAAGGAGCTCGAATGTCCTCTCCGAGGATCTGTAGTCTCCCGAGTAGAGCGACATATCCGCCGCCAGTATCCCCATCAGCGTCACTCTCGGGAAGTCATGCCCCTTTACTATCATCTGGGTACCTATCAGGATATCGGCCTCCTCATTGGCAAATGCCGAAAGGATCTTCTCATAGTCGCCCTTGTTCCTGGTGGTGTCCATGTCCATCCTGAGGGTCCTGGCTTCCGGGAATACCTTGTTCACCTGCTGCTCTATCTGCTCGGTGCCCGCCTTCATCCCTCCGATATATTTCGACCCGCATTCCGGGCAGGTGTCCTTCATGGGCGTCTCATATCCGCAGTAATGACAGTGCAGTCTGTGGTCCCTGTGAAGTGACAGCGACACATCGCAGTGGGGACACTTGTATACGAACCCGCACCTCCTGCAGGTGACGAAGGAGGAATACCCTCTCCTGTTAAGAAATAGCATGATCTGTTCATTATGTGCCAGCCTGTCCTCTATGAGCGCATGCAGCTTTTCCGAGAAGATGCTCTTATTCCCGCTTGCCAGCTCCTGTCTGAGATCCACCGTATATACTATGGGGAGGCTCCCTCCCGTGATCCTCTCGGGCATCTCGTAGAGCACATACTCTCCTGACATTGCTCTGCTGTAGGCCTCGACGGAGGGTGTGGCCGATCCCAGCACAAATGCCGCGCCCGCTATCTCCGCGAGCTTCGCCGCAGTGTCCCTTGTATGGTACTTCGGCATCTGCTCCGACTTGTAAGAGGTCTCATGCTCTTCATCCATCACTATGATCCCCAGAGAAGGAAAAGGCGTGAAAAGAGCAGACCTTGGTCCTATCATCACATCTATCTCTCCGCGCTTTGCCCGAAGGAACTGATCGTATCTCTCTCCCTGAGAAAGCTTCGAATGGATGAAGCTCACCCTGTCGCCGAATCTCGCCGTGAACCTGACCACAGTCTGATAGGTAAGCGATATCTCGGGTATCAGCATGATAGCCTGATGTCCCCTGCGTACTATACCGTCGATGATGTCGATATAGACCTCCGTCTTGCCTGAGCCCGTGACGCCGTGGATAAGTGAAGGTCTGACGTCGCCTCTGTCGTACCTTGTGATCACGGAATCAATGACACTTTTCTGGTCTGTCGTAAGATCGGATATCTTCTTTCCTTTCAGTCCCTTTACCAGAGGATTCCTGTAGGATGTGACCTTCTCCACCTCCACCAGCCCCCTGTCCTTCAGGGCCTTGATCACCGGAGCTCCCACGTTGAGCTTCTGCGTGATCAGGGTGCGGTCCATGATGTTCGTCTCCGTCAGCGCCGCAAGGAGACGGAGCCTTGCCACCTGATGCTTCCTTTCAAACTCCTTAAGATATACCTGCACTGTCTCATCTTTCGCGATGAGCTTAACGGTCTGCTTCTCCACGGCTTTTACGCTTTTTTTCGAGGGAAGCACTACCTTCAGCGACTGGATCAGCGTCCCGCCGTAATGATGCTTCATCCAGGCCGCAAGCCTCAAGAGGTTTCGCACCGGACGGTCCTTATTGTCGTCCTCTATGCTTATGATGTCTTTGGTCTTCCCGGGATCGAATTCAGGCTCATCGGTAACGTTTACGACGTACCCGTCTATCACCTTGTTGCCCCTGCCGAATGGTATGGAAACTATGGCTCCCGGACTCACCTGCTCTGCAAGCTCATCCGGGATCCTGTACTGGAATGTACGGTCCAGTCGTTCCGTCGATATATCTATTATTACGTCAGCATATAATACCATTTTTATATTTGGAACCTCTCATGAATGCACATCTCCTCGCTCCGGGGCTGAGGAGCGTGCCCCAAAGTCGCTCGTCTGATGTGCATCATATCGAGGTTCCGTGTAATATCTCCTTGATGAGTACCCTCTCGTCCATGGGATGCTTCACACCATTTATCTCCTGATAGTCCTCGTGTCCTTTTCCTGCGAGCACGACCACATCGCCCTTCTTCGCGTTCTTCATTGCATAGGCTATGGCCTCTTTACGGTCTATGATCTTGATATATTTCCCGTCGGTCTTCTTTATCCCGGTCTCTATATCATCGAGAATGGCCTGAGGCTCTTCGTTCCTTGGATTGTCTGAGGTGATCACGGTGAAGTCGGAAAGTCTGCCGGAGACCTCTCCCATCTCGAATCTCCTGTCCCTTGCACGGTTGCCTCCGCATCCGAACACCGTCACTATCCTTCCGGGCTCATATTCCCTTAAAGTAGTGAGCAGGCTTTCAAGAGCCATGGCATTGTGAGCATAGTCTATCATGAGGGTGTAGTCAGGCGACACAGGTATCATCTCAATCCTGCCCTTGACCTTCGCACTCTTCAGAGCCTCATTCATTGCATCCGCCGTGATATCGAAATGCCTGCATACGGCTATGGCACAGAGTGCATTGTACACCGTGAACCTCCCCGGCATGTCGCATGCGAAGTCTTCGTCCATCAGTCCCTTTGTCCTGAACTTCACACCAAGATAAGACCCTCCGTTCACCAGCTCGGTATCGTATGCCTGTATGTCATTCCCGTCTTTCAGGCCGAAGCTTTCGACCTCACAGGTCCCATCCTGCAACACATCCTTTACGTGCCCGTCATCTCCGTTTACGATACCTACTCTGCACTGTCTGAAAAGCAATGATTTGCAGTGAAGATAATCGTCAAAGTCCTTATGCTCGTTCGCCCCGATATGATCCGGCGAGATGTTCGTGAAGACGCCGTAGTCGAATACAAACCCGTCCGTACGGTGCAGCATCAGTGCCTGGGATGAGACCTCCATCACCACTGCATCTATCCCTGCCTCCACCATCCTGGCAAAGTATCCCTGCAGAGTCAGGGATTCCGGTGTGGTGTTGAGTGACGGGATATGCTCATCACCTATGATGGTCTCTATGGTACCCACGAGTCCGACCTTATGTCCCGCTTTCTCGAGCATCTCCTTTATAAGATATGTCGTGGTAGTCTTCCCCTTAGTCCCGGTCACGCCTATGGTGGTGAGCCTGTCAGCCGGATATCCGTACCAGGCTGCGGAGATATAGGCCAGCGCCTTTCTTGTCTCCTCCACGCGTATCACAGTGACATCATCATCTGCGGCGATGTCCACCTCCTTTTCGGTCACGAGGACCCTCGCGCCCCTTGACACTGCTTCTTCCGCAAAGCTGTGTCCGTCAAAGTTTGCTCCGCTTATGCATACGAACAGGCATCCCGGCACAAGCTTCCTCGTATCCATCACCACATCGGTGATCTCGACCTCATCCACATCCCCGCATATCACGCTGTATTCCAGCTCCGAAAGCAGATCCGCCAGTTTGTTCATATCTGTCATCCTTTCGATATTTTAGATGTATTCAAGTGTATTCACACCGTTTAAGTATACATAGCCCCGTTCTTCAGTGTTTAATAAATTCATCTTAGCGACAGCAACCAGGCTGCGATATGTACCGCCTGCTGGAATCTGCCGGCAGCTATCATTTCCTCTATCTCTTCCGCTGAGTACCTGCTGACATTCAAAAACTCTGTCTCATCCAGACTCTGGCCCGCCACCTTGCGGCAGTTTGCCGCCCTGTATATGAAGGCATAATTATCGGCTATGGTAGCGTTGGAAGGGACTGTGAGAAGATGCTCCCATTCATCGGACTCATATCCGGTCTCTTCTCTCAGCTCCCTCTTCGCTGCGGCAAGGGCATCCTCGGACGGCAGATCCTTCGCTGATCCGTATTCCTTTCCGTCCTTCCTCTCGATCCCTCCGGCCGGGAACTCCGTCGTCACTTCCTTTATCCCCTGCCGGAACTGGTGCACGCACAGGTATCTCCCCTCGGTATCCGAGGCCACGATCACCACATAGTTCCTGCGGCTGTAGCTGTAGAACGGCTCGAACACACTCCCGTCGGGAAACCGGTATGCCGATCTGCGGAAGTCTATCCATTCATCCCTTACGATATGCTCGCTGCTTATCTCTTCCCAGGCGAGCCTGTCTTCTATATTTTCTGTGTTATCCATTTTCACCTCATGAGTCACCGGGGACGGTTCTCATTGACTCATTTGAGTCACCGGGGACGGTTCTCATTGACTCATTTTTGAATCTTCATGAAAATTCGTGATATTTGCTTATCAGCTCCTCGTCGGTGATCACTGTGACACGTCCACCGTCGTACTCTGAGCAGACCCAATCATAGATACTCTGTATGACCGGCGCGTTCTTGGGCAGGGGTGCTTCCCCGGTTGAGGAACGGTATTCGTTGATGCGGTAAGCGACACCGGCGACGCCTGAGGTGGCGGATACTGCCACTTTCGGGGCTCGGCCCAGCAGAGCTTCCGTATCGAATATGTTGTATATCTCGGGATCCTTCATCATTCCGTCAGCGTGGATACCTGCACGTGTAAGGTTGAAGCTGCGACCTACAAAGGGTGTCATGGGCGGGATCTCGTATCCGGTCTCCTTCTCAAGATACTCTGCGATCTCTGTGATGGCGCGGGTATCCATCCCGTTCAGGGTACCCCTGAGCGATGCATACTCGAATACCATGGCCTCGAGAGGTATATTGCCTGTACGCTCACCTATACCGAGCAGGGAGCAGTTTACGGCAGCAGCGCCGTACATCCAGGCTGTGGCGGCATTGACCACTCCTTTGTAGAAGTCATTATGGCCGTGCCATTCCAGCATCTCAGATGGCACATCCGCATGATGCTGCAGTCCGTATATGATACCCGACACGCTGCGGGGCAGTGCAGCTCCGGGATATGGTACACCGTATCCCATGGTATCGCAGGCACGGATCTTTACCGGGATCCCGCTCTCATGTGAGAGCTCCATCAGCTTGTTTGCAAAGGGTACGACGAAGCCGTAAAAGTCTGCTCTGGTGATATCCTCAAAGTGGCATCGCGGACGCAGACCGGCTTCGATACAGTCGGAGACGATACCGACGTATTTGTCCATTGCCTGACGGCGGGTGAGTCCCATTTTTCTGAATATGTGATAATCAGAACAGCTGACCAGGATACCTGTCTCTTTGATGCCGATGGATCTAGCAAGCTCAAAGTCCTTTTTTGATGCACGGATCCAGGTGGTGATCTCAGGGAAATCATATCCGAGCTCCAGACAGCGTTCTGCTGCTGCACGGTCTTTTTCAGAGTATACAAAGAATTCAGTCTGACGGATCATGCCATTGGGACCGCCGAGCTTATGAAGAAGCTTGTAGATATGAACCATCTGCTCAGTGGTGTAGGGAGCCCTTGACTGCTGACCGTCGCGGAATGATGTATCTGTAATGTATATGTCACGTGGCATATTCTCCGGGACACGACGGTAGTTGAACGGTATCTTGGGCGTCTCGGTATACGGATATATCTCGCGGAACAGCTCGGGCTCAGGCACATCCTGGAGCTGATAGATATACGGATCCTGTTCGAGCTTGAAGGTTTTATTACTTAAGGTTATCTCATGCATGGGGCATCCCCTTTCTATGTTTTAAACATTGCAAACAGTATATGCATCCGTCCTTTATTTGTAAAGTCAGCGGAGTCAGTGGGGACGGTTCTCACTGACTTATTTTCGAGCCGTTATCCATGTATATCCGCGGCAGACGGCGATATGTGTTTGTTGCCAAAACATTGGGTGCGTTACTTAGCGAGCAGAGCATCGAATGGCGAGTACGGAGCATAATGTCCGAAATACGGGTTTCCTCCGATGTCGCGCCATGAGCGCGACTGATTAGGAGAAACCCGTATGAGTTGTGTGGAGTACTTGCCGTCATGAGATGCCTGCGAGCTAAGTGGAGCGTTTTTTATTAACTGCACCAAATGCTTGCCTGCTTACCTGATAGCACATTTCCAAAAGCCTCGGTGGTCTCCGCTCCGCTACGGGCCGTGCTAAGCAAACAGCCACTGGCTGTTTAGCACCCCGCTACACCTGCGTTTTTGAAAATGCACTCTCAGGCAAGCATTCATCGCATTGGTATAGCTAATTAAAAAACGCTCCACTAGTAACGTCACCCTGTTTTGCAACAAAAACTATCACCGACTGCCGCAGATTGACGGAAGGACTTACAAAGATGAGTCAATGAGAACCGTCCCCATTGACTCACCCATTGACTCCCACTGTATTTAATCCGGATGTTCTGATACAATATAAGGCAATAAGGATATTACCGGGAGGTGTAAAATGAAAAAGTATATCGCTGAATTAATAGGGACTGCCGTACTTGTACTGATGGGATGCGGCACGGCAATGCTCGTGGGCTGTGATTCCATGAGCGGGTCAGGATATCTGCTGACTGCGCTCGCCTTCGGTCTGTCGATAGTGGCCGAGGCATACTGCATAGGAAATATATCCGGCTGTCATGTGAATCCCGCCGTCTCTCTTGCAGTGCTGATAAAGGGCGGCATGAGCTTCGGGGATTTCATAGGCTATGTCATCTCGCAGATAATAGGTGCTTTCATAGGTACCGCACTCCTTGCGGTCATCTTCGCTTCAGGTGATGTCACAGATATGACCGGGGGCTTCGGTGCCAACGGTCTGGCAGGTGTGAACGGCAGCCCGGTGGCAGGTCTCATCGTAGAGACAGTGCTCACCTTTATCTTCGTGATGACCATACTCGGTGTCACATCCGAGAAGGCCGGTCACGGCTCCTTCGGCGGGCTGGTGATAGGTCTGACTCTGACTTTCGTGCACATATTCGGTATCGGACTCACCGGTACCAGCGTCAATCCCGCCAGAAGCCTGGCACCCGCTGTCTTTGCAGCCATGGGCGGGAATACCGCACCCATTACCAGTCTCTGGGTGTTCGTCGCAGGACCCTTCATAGGAGCTGCACTCGCCGCTCTGATATACGGGGCACTGTCAAAAGAAAAATAATAGAATAATTACAGATCCCCCCTGCTTCGTGTGTGCACGAAAGAGGGGGGATTTTTTCAGTTCATAGTCTGAAGAGTTCCCTTATATAATCATCTGTCAGGGAATCCACGCTGTCTTCCCTGTCTATACGGCCGTCCTTCAGAGCTATGAAGCGATCCGCCATATCCCGCACCAGATCCAGCTCATGCATGGACATAAGCACCGCAATATGTTTCCTGTCCGCCAGCTCTTTCACGGCCTTTGCAAACAGCATCCTGTGCCGGATATCCAGGAAGCTCGTCGGCTCATCCAGGATCAGGAGCCTGGGCTCCTGCGCTATGGCGCGTGAGAGCATCACGAGCTGTCTCTGTCCGTCGGATATATCTGTCACATATCTGTCTGCGAGCTTCCATGTTCCTGTGAGCTTCATCGCCTCTTCCACCGCAGTCCTGTCCTCTTCCCTCAGCCTGCCAAGCCTGTCGGTATAGGGATACCTGCCGGAAGATGCCATATCAAAACATGTATAGTACTCAGGCCGGACCATCCTTGTCATCACCACTGCCATGGTGCGTGCGATATCCCTTGCACTGAGTCTTGCTATATCCGTACCGTTTATCTCTATGCTGCCTGATACAGGCGGGATCTCCTTTATCAGCGTCTTCAGCAGGGTGGATTTACCGCTGCCGTTCTCGCCTATCAGTGCCGCGATCGTCCCCGAAGTGATATCGAGGTTCATGTCCGACACCACTGCCCTGCCCCCATAGCCTATGGATGCATTTCTTATGCATATCAGGTTCGTCTCAACTGCTGCCATGCCATCAGCCTCCCACCGACGGATCAGACGCCCGTCTCGATATCAGCACAGCTATCACGACAGGTGCCCCCAGGACCGCAGTCACCGCCGAAATGGACAGCTCGGTAGGGGCAAACAGAAGCCTGGCGATGAGATCCGACAGCAGGCAGAAGGCCGCTCCCCCCAGAAAACAGGCAGGGATCATGCGTCCCGGTCTCGCGCTCCTGAAGAGCCTTCGCATAAGGTGCGGCACCGCCACCCCCACGAATGATATGGGCCCTGCATAAGCCGTCACCGTGGCGGAGAGCAGAGAAGATGTGAGGATGAGCGCTATACGAAAAAGAGATATGTTCACACCCACCGTCCTGGCATATTCCTCACCCGTCAGATAGGCTCCGATGGGCTTTACCAGCATCACACAGCAGACCATTCCCAATGTGACCAATACACCGGACAGCATCACCCCCTGCATGTTCATGCCGGAGAAGCTCCCCATGGACCAGTGATGAAGATTGACGATATCCTGATCATCCGCAAAGGTCACCAGGAAATCCGTCAGCGCACTGCAGATATAGCCTATCATGACACCTGCCAGCACCAGCACGGACATCTGTCTGGTCCTTCGGGACACCGCGAGTATCGCAGCCGTGGCGAGTCCCGCTCCAATAAAAGATGCAGCCACCATTCCAAGAGCCGACAGGTGTATACCGCCGCTCATCAGTACAATGAGTGCCAGTGCGGTCATAAGCTTCGCTCCGCTGGATATACCCAGCACGAAGGGTCCTGCTATGGGGTTTCCGAAGAATACCTGGAGCAGATATCCTGCCACTGCGAGAGCGCCCCCCAGTATCAGTGCCGTGAGCATCCTGGGAAGCCTGATGCTCATGATGATGAGATAGAATGAAGGATCGTCCGGCGCCGCATTCCCCAGCATCACGCCGAGGAAAGCGAGCAGGACGATCGATGATACAAGAATGATATATGAAAACAGTGTTCTGCCGTTCATTTAAGCTTCTGGAAATATGTCATGCTCCTGTCCTGACCGCCCACTATATCAGCGAGCTCGGTGATGACCTCAGCCGCAGCCGAGGTATCCTGGAACATATTGTCTTTTGTGGCATATACCCTGCCATCCTTCACTGCCTTGAACTCCGAAAGAAGTGATGTATCCTTCGTGAGGTCTGCTATGGATGCAGGCATACCGTACAGTGTGGAATTGTAGATGATGATATCCGCATCCTTTGCCTTAAGGAAGAAGTCCTCCATGGACATCTCCATCGAAGAGCTCTCCTTCTCATCATCCTCATCCGTTGCCTTCACATCCGCGGGGATATACTTTCCTCCTGCCATCTCTATTTCTTTGGAAATATAGTCGCTGGGCTTCCTCACACCTACATGTCCCTTGGGACTTACGTAGAAATATGCCACCTTGGGCTTTTGCTTGGAAGACGGCTTCACCGCTGCTATCTCCGTGCAGCTTTCATCGAAAAACTTCACTGCCTCATCATATTTTCCCGTGAGGAGTCCGTATAGCTTGATCCACTCTACCCTTCCTCTGGGATCGGTCTCATAGCTCGTCATATCTACTATGACCGGTATGGACAGCTCCTCCAGCTTTTCTTTGGTATCGGGAGAGTGATAGATCATGGTATTCTCCACGGCGAGATCCGCCTTGCCCGTGATCAGGCTCTCATACTCAGGGGCATCATACTTGCCCACATATTTTATCTTTCCGGCCTTTACCATGGATGACACCTGGCTGTCAGTCCACTTATCAGCCTCGGCCCCGGCAAATCCGACCTTGTCCAGCATCCCCAGTTCCTTGAAGAAATCCATGCTCGATGTGGAGGCCATGTAAGCATTCTCCACCGGAGTCCTGATCACCGTCACTTCCTCCGGCACATTGGAGGGGACTGCCGTTTCCTTGGGCACGATCAGGTATTCTTCATCACCTGCCTTCACCTTATATATCCCGTCCTCATATTCATCCGCCGAGAACTGTTTCGCATACTTCAGACTCATCTTGCCCTTTTTCTTCAGCGACTCATACATGGAGGGCATCACACCGCCATCCGCCGACTGTATGGTGGCAGAATCAAAGTAAAGAGTATACTCGATCTCATGTGGCTTGCTCATGGCAGTGGTATCCGCGATCACATCTATCTTGTGATCGAACCCTCTGACGGGTATCACGAATTCCGACTGACCCGCAGAAGTATCCGCATCATACCTCTGACCATCCACTATCATGTAATCGTATTTATCCGACGACCACATCAGCATGGCAGCTACCATGCCCTCTCTGACGGAGATCATACTCGGAGACATTACCGAAGCCTTGCCTGTACCGCCCTCCAGCTTCACATCCACATAATAGAATCCGTCCTCCAGTCCAAGAGCGGATACCGTGGTATAACGGGCCACCTTGAAAGCTTCTTCGGATAGTGAAGAGCTCAGAAACATCAGCGCCACATCATACCATTTCTCTTTTTCGCTGCTATAGGCAGCATAGGAGAGAGACTTGTCCAGAGCCTCCACCGGGATCCTGTAAAGCTGGGCGCCGGATTCATTCTTCTCGAAAGCAATATAGCTGTCTGTCTTTGCCTTCGAAGCCTCACCCGCTGTGCCGGCATACATGTACTCGAATGAATTACTGTCCATGAGGAGCGTCGCTTCCATGCTCCCGTTCTTTACATCCAGCAGGCTGTCCGCTATCTTGAACATGGAATAGCTGCATTCGGAGTCGATCAGATACTGTCCGTCCTTCAGCTCGGCGCCGGTTATCGGGGTGAGCTTGCTGTCATCAAGTTCCTCCTTGGCAGAGTAGTCAGAGTCGGAAGCCACGTTGCCGAATTTCCCTTTACTCTCTTCTTCCCATATATTTCCCGATGCCGTTCTCTCTTTTACTGCCTTGGTCACCGCAGAAGTATCGGGGGCATCATGCACATTCGTGGTCTCACCGCAGCCTGCAAGCAAAGCCATGACAGTCATTACTGCCGCCAGCATCGTTGCTGTCCTCTTTTTATATTCGGATCTTATCTTCATGTTATCATTCCTCCGTCGGATCTATGTGCAAGGTCTCCGTCCGGACCTGATCATGCACACCGGACACATATTATATCATAAACGCTGATAGGCATGTATCTTGCGTTTCTTTGCTGGCAGGCGCTCAAAACCAGCCAAAGGGCTGGTTTTGCTGGTTTTGTCATTTCCCGAGATAGAAGGTTGTGCGATAGAGACCGTCGGCAGAGCTGCCTGCAGCAAAGGTGAGCGTATCCACTCCGGATACATTTGAAAGAGCGGCATCCAGATGATTCATTGCCTGTCTGAATTCCGCCGGAGTCATACCCGAATCCAGCCTGTAGCTGAAATCTATACAGTCAAAGCCATGCCTTTCGGAGTAGTAACGTTTGAGTCCCACCACCTTGATCTCCGCGTTGTATTTGGAGCGAAGGAAGCTCTTGGTGATCTCCGCATATTTTTGCATATTGTCATCTGTCTGCGATCTGATGGCAGGCAGTTTGCTCGCCTCTCCGCTGATACCATCGTCTGCGGAGAGAACCGTTGAGGGGGCTCTACGGGCTTTTGCTCCCGTTGCAGATGCCGGGCTGTCCGGAAAGCTTTTGGAAACGGAACCATTAACAGTGTGTCTTTTCCCGGCGGAATGCCCGTTTAAAAGAAAAAGCAGGCATAAAAGCATGATGATGATACAGATGAACACGATTATGACAGCTGTCAGAACGGTTGTATTTATCATATCCTGTCATGCCTCTCCTGCTTTTCTTCGACCCGAATGTAGAACTTCATTGGTTCTCTCAGGCTATATTATATCATCCCCTTACGGTAATGAAACCGACACTTTGTGATCGTACCACTTGCCCTTCTTGCCGATGAGAGCGACATCGAACTCCTCATCCAGAGCGGGAACAGGGATGTCAAAGCCGTTGACCTCCTCGGTGGTGCCATCGCTGTAGGTCACCTTGTCCTTGGTGGGATTCAGCAGCTCCGCTCCTGGCTTCTGGGCATCATCTGCCTTTCCGCAGAAAAGATTAGTGATCCCGTCCGAAGCCAGGCTCACATGTATCGTCATCTTTCCGTCCTTTACGGTGAGATCACCCATGCCGTCATTTGCCTCATTTACATGAAACATGCTGCTGTCGGTCTTGAACTTTGCCTTATAAGTACCGTTTTCAGGAGCTGATGCTTTCGCATCAGCCCCTGTATCTTTTCCGCTTGCGCCTGAAAGGGCTTCCTTTGTATGTGTGACGTAGATATTCTTTACATCCTCGATCCTGCCAAGACCCTCAACCTGGCAGTCCACGCTGTCGAATGCACCGGAAGCCTCAAACTGGCTCTTCCATGAATCCTCATCATCTCCGGCCATGTCATTATTTGCATGATCTCCTGCCACTACCATCAGGGGACGGAGTATCACCTTTTTGTATCCGGCCTCCTTCACCTTGTCTATCACCACGTCACAGGCCGTATCCTCGGGCTCCCCCTCGACCGTGCCTATGAAGACGTTCTTATATCCGAGTTTCTCCATCTGGGTCTGCATCTGGTTATAGGTGACATTTGCGGTATGAGATGTACCATGGCCCATGAGGACGAAGGCAGCTCCATCCTTCTCGGCGGCATCCAGACTGTCATACCCGGCCTTCTTTACTGCTTCAGCCACCACAGCCTTTGCCACTGTCTCTTTATCGGAGTTGATAGCCTTTGCATCAGCTCCTACCTCTCCCAGCAGAGGCTCCGCCACGCTCACACTGTCAAAGCTCGACTTGTAGTTCTCCAGCGAGTCGCACAGCTCATCATATTCCGCTCCGTGCATGAGGTGCGTAGGCTGGATCACGAGAGTCTTCACTCCGTTGTCCACCGCACGCTGCAGGGCCTGATCTACATTGTCTATCTTCTCACCGTCACGTGCCAGCACATGATTGATTATTATCTGTGCAGTAAATGCACGTCTTACGGACCAGTCGGGATTAGCCTTGGCGACAGCTTTCTCCACCCCGCCTATGTCCTCTGTACGACTGTCGTTGAAGGAAGTTCCGAAGCTTACCACAAGGATCTCCTTCTCACCGATATCGTCCTGATTCAGGGGATCATCCTTTGATGCATCACCCGTATCTCTTCCGAAGTAATCAGGATCTGCATTCTCGCCCTCCACGAGCTCCTTCTGTGCATCCGTCAGGGCATCCCATGCAGCCTTTGCATCTGCGCACTGCTTATCGGTATCCTCAGTCCACTCCTGCACGTAGATCGCATCTATCATCTCGGCTACCTTGTCTGCAGCCTCCTGATCGGACACTCCCTCTGCCTTCTCCTTGACATCCTCTACCTTCTCCTGCACATCCTCAAGCTGATCCAGTGCCTCGTCTACTGCCTCCTGACTGGCTGCTATTGCCGCATCCAGTCCCGCGTCGGCAGGTTCAGTCTTGCCGCAGCCTGCCAGAGCTGCGCCCGTCATGGCGACGACGAGCATCAAAGCAAATGTTTTTTTCATAATAAAAAAACCTCCTGTTTTTGGTCATGGCAGAAGGCACAAAACAAAACATCCGGTACGTTCTATACCGGTTCCCGTTCGGCAGCCATCTTCCGTGACTTTTCTTTAGTGACAGTATACTGTCCTTTGATTTGCCTTGTCCGGCAGGTTTCCCGGCTTAGCGCCCTCAGCGCATCACGGTGACGGGATCGTGAGGGACTCTCACCCTGCTTCCCTATTATGCCTGCACTCATCCTGCGTCCGTCGTAGGACGCCCGGAGCTTTAGCACAGACCACCGGACAATTGTTTATTCAGTTGCAGACTGAATTATATAGCATCGATTTCTGATATGCAAACAGAAGTCATCTATTATCCCTGAAGATATTATTTCTTTACCGCAAAATTCAATATTCCGTTGATGGTATGTATCACGAAGAACGGAACCGCTGTCCCCACCAACAGGTAATTGCTTTTCCAAAGGCCAAAGAATAGATAGTACAGCGGAACAGCTGCAAACTGACTGATTATGATCAGCCAGCCATATTGGTGGCCCATATGGTACAATGTCCATCCAACGTAGTTGATCAGGATCATCATAACCATCAAAAAAAGGAACGTCTTGTCTTTGGCCGTTTCTCTTGGGATAGGCTTAATATCATCCCTTACGATCAGCATCAGTACGACCATTGACAGAATCCCGAATAGCCCCTGTACCGTCTCGATCCATTCTATCTCACTCGTCATACTCATGATCGGATTCGACGCCGGTTTGATGAGTGGCATGACGATATATGGGATTTCCTGTATCATGAATGCCGCTATCCCGATAAATGATATCCCAAAATAGAAATGCTTGAACAAATGCGTAAACTTCAACTGATCTCTCTACCTGACCAAAATGATTTTACATTTATCGTTCCGTATAAGAACCAAATGAAGCTTGCCGTAGACAAGCTACGGCAAGCCATTATTCAACCGATTGTTGATTCTTGTAACAGAATCATATCTCTCCGAACTTATCTCGATACCTCCCCAGCTTCTCTTCCAGCTCATCGCCTCTCTGTCTCTCAACATTCAGACTGGATATGGCTGTATCTCTATCTGCTATGGCTGTATCTCTGTCTGCTATGGCTGTATCTCTGTCTGCTATGGCTGTATCTCTGTCTGCTATGGCTGTATCTCTGTCTGCTATGGCTGTATCTCTGTCCGCTATGGCTGTATCTCTGTCTGCTATGGCTGTATCTCTGTCTGCTATGGCCGCATCCCTCTCAGCTTCAGCCTTCTCCACATCCTCTTTCAGTTCGTCGATCATATACCGTTCTGTGTTTCTGTCCAGTTCCAGTAATGCCTCTGAAAACATACCTATCAGCTCCTTCGGATCTCTCCTAAACTCTGCTATCTCTTTGTAGATGTCTATAAACTCCGGATATGCTTCTATCAGTTTCATGACGCTCTCTGCATCCCCTTTTATCAGGAATGTCAGCCATGCATCAAGCTCATCTTTTATATTGTGTACTCCCTCCCTGAAGGTGTCAAGGCTGATGTAGGCTATATGCACCATCTCGGGCAGCTCCACTCCGCTGCTGTAGCTCACCTGTCTCTTATGGAAGTGATCTCCCGATGAACTGAACTCCTTTGATGAGTTCTCCATAAGCACGAACATATATACCGGCGTTATACTCTTATATGTGAATTCGTCTTTCTTTTCACTCTTACGCCTGTTGTACTGTCTCATCATCATATATAAGGGCGATGTCCCTTGGCATCGAAATTAATAATAAATAATGGTGTCTCTTCATCCGGGAGAATCCCGGATATAACCGGCGAAGCCGGTCAAGCGAATAGTATACTAACAGAATGCTGTACGGAATGCAAGGCGTTGGGGATAGTATTTGTTTCAGAACGTGGATATGCTACACATTATTGCTTGGTCATAGATTGTATGACAAAAGAACCGTCTCCTTGTCTCCGTTATCCTCACGTAAGTCGATAGAGAGCTGTTGTCGGGGATGCCATTTGGGTTGTTTGACCATCTTTTTTTCTTATTTGAGTATCATAAGTAAATGAGACATACAGATTATCTCCCGGGCCTGAAACTATCGTAGGCTCAGATGAACCATTGTATCGACTACCGCCGCCCATATCCGTCCAATCTGGATCATATGTATAGGAGCCATCATTTTCTTGATGGAATTCATATGTACCTGAAGCCCCATTATATCTGACATATCTATTTGTACCTCCAGAGTTATTTGGTTCTGTTATTGTATATACTGTATTTCCGTTTCCGTCTTTTGCCGTTGTTTTCTTATCACCGTTACCGTCAATCGTTTCAGTCAATGTATTTCCAAAAGCATCAGTGTTGGTATTATTGTTATTACTCCCCGAGCCCGATGAAGACGAACTGCTGTCATCGTGATGATCGTCATCATCGTCGTCATCATCTGAGCTGGATGAGCTGTTCTCTCTCCCTGCGTTGGGATCAAAGTGAGCTGGCTCTTCTGTCTTTGCCATGACTGTTGCAGGTGCTATGGGCGGTCTGCCCTGAGCCTTACCTTCATTCAGCCACTCGGCAAGGAGGGCTTCGGTAGTCGTGCCGTATCTTGCCACCACATCGGGATTGGCTCCCGCGTAGTAAGTAGGATCAAAGAGCGTCCCGTCTTTTAAGGCTACCACTCCTGTCTCGGGATTTGTGTAGGCTATGTCGTTTCTTGCCTGACGCAGCTCTGCAGAGGTTGCTCCACCTGTCGCTCCGCCCTGTCCTCCGGCCGCATTGCCGTTCACAGTGGCATCTGCAGTCGTTCCGTCCTCTCCTGTCCCGTTCGTGTTTTCATCCGTTATGTTTGCATCTGCAGCATCTGCTTTGGCTGCTGCATCCGTCCCGTCTGTATCTGCACTGCCATTGGTATTACTCTTGCTTCCTGTGCCGAGCAGGGCGATGACTGTCTCTTCTCCATTGGACTTCTTATCCATCTCTTCACTGACAGTTCCTGTCACGTGTTTGCTTACTTTATCTACCGCCTCTGTGACTGAGCTGCCGCTTGCCCTGGCTGTGATGACAGAGTCCTGATAAAGCTCTGTCGTAGTATCTATCACCTGTCTTATCTCAGTGATGGAAAGCTTCCCCTTTATCATATCTGCCGTGGATGATCTTAGAGCAGTTGATACATTTCCTGCCATGCCTGTCATCTCATCAGCTGTGGCACCTGAGTTCCCTGCTTCAGTGAGAGCCATCTCCATACAGTTTCTGGTGCCTGCCATCAGGCTTCCCGTGCTCTCCCTGTCATAGCCTGCGGCATCCGCCACATCCATCATCCCTCTGTAGCCTGTGAGGATCGCTATCTCCAGAGGCAGGTCTTCCTTTGCTATCCTCTGTGCAGAGTTTGCGGAGTCCACCATCTCGGATGCCCTGTAGCCCATGAAGGGTATGGAATCTTCTATACCCTCCGCCTTAAGAGAATCTGCTGCAGTCCCGTACATGGATACGCCCTTTGTTGACGAGAATTCCGCGAGAGAGGAGAGCTTCTCTGCCCTGAAGCCTGTGGCCTTTGTCACCCTGTCCATCAGCTCCCTGTTCTTTGCCATGGTATCCAGAGCCATGGCAGGAAGGTCCTCCTCCTTGAAGGACTTCATCACTATGGATATGGTCTTATCTCCCTCTGCCTCTTCATCCAGGTAGATGGTGATCATCTGTCCCGCGGGGACATCCACTTCCGTGGTCTCTTTTGTTACAGGGTTTGTGGCCACGACATGGACCACTCCGTCAGTCACCATGAGGATCTCATGGGATGTGGAGTCCCGGCCCACATAGGCGCTGGTGCCTCGTATCCCGCAGATCATGGTTGATGTGTGTATATCGAATGCTTCGGTATCCCTGAGCTTTTCCGTGACGTTAAAGAAGAGGTTGCCCTCAAGAAGGTTAAACAGGAGTTTCTTGCCTCTGGCCTTTATCTCTGCCTTGCTGCTCTCCTCCATGGTCATGAGCTTCGTATCATCGAGGCTCACCATGATAAGACTCTCTCCCTCGGTGGTCACTGTCTGACCTCCGGCGAGTCGCATTTTTTCCTTTATGGGTTTTTCTTTTCCATCCGTATAGAGATTGACGGTACCGACGAGGCGCTGTATGCGCATGGTGACTGCTGTTATGGCCCGGTTATAAAGGAGTACCCCCCCCGAGTATCGCAAGGAGCAGCAGGATTGCTGCTATGATCAATATCCGCTTCTTCTTTTCTCTATCCTCAGACCTCTGTTCCACCTTTCCCCCTTGAATCAGCGAAATTTGCCTACTACACATCCATATTACAATATTCAATTGTCTGATACAAGATATTGGCAAATGATGACGGTTCTCGCCGATTTGTTTTCGGACAATCATCGAAAGTCACCGGAGACAAGTCACCGATGGCTCCGAGGTGACACAGATCAGTATTTGTTCGAAAAGGTATACGCCCCTTCAGGTCCTATGACGGAATAGTCTGTCTCTTTGACGTAGAGGCTTGCCTCTAAAAATGAAGCTTGCCGTAGACAAGCTACGGCAAGCCATTATTCAACCGATTGTTGATTCTTGTAACAGAATCATATCTCTCCGAACTTATCTCGATACCTCCCCAGCTTCTCTTTCAGCTCATCGCCTCTCTGTCTCTCAACATTCAGACTGGATATAGCTGTATCTCTATCTGCTATGGCTGTATCTCTGTCTGCTATGGCTGTATCTCTGTCTGCTATGGCTGTATCTCTGTCCGCTATGGCTGTATCTCTGTCTGCTATGGCTGTATCTCTGTCTACTATGGCTGTATCTCTGTCTGCTATGGCCGCATCCCTCTCAGCTTCAGCCTTCTCCACATCCTCTTTCAGTTCGTCGATCATATACCGTTCTGTGTTTCTGTCCAGTTCCAGTAATGCCTCTGAAAACATACCTATCAGCTCCTTCGGATCTCTCCTAAACTCTGCTATCTCTTTGTAGATGTCTATAAACTCCGGATATGCTTCTATCAGTTTCATGACGCTCTCTGCATCCCCTTTTATCAGAAATGTCAGCCATGCATCAAGCTCATCGTTTATATTGTGTACTCCCTCCCTGAAGGTGTCAAGGCTGATGTAGGCTATGTGCACCATCTCAGGCAGCTCCACTCCGCTGCTATAGCTCACCTGTCTCTTATGGAAGTGATCTCCCGATGAACTGAACTCCTTTGATGAGTTCTCCATTAGCACGAACATATATACCGGCGTTATACTCTTATATGTGAATTCGTCTTTCTTTTCACTCTTACGCCTGTTGTACTGTCTCATCATCATATCAGAGGCATAGCAGCTGCTCCGTTGTGCAGGGAACCTGTATCCCGTCTTCTGCATCTCCACATCTACAAAAGACCCGTCCTCCAGCTCCACTATGATGTCCATTATCACAAGGGTGCCCTTATCTGATATCTGTGATCCCTCTCTGGACAGGACCTGTTTTATCTTCACCTTCTGGCCTATCAGAGCTGAGATGAGCCTCTCCACCCTGTCCCTGTGTTCCTCCGGGTTGAATATCTTTCTGAAGAAGTTGTCATAGAGGATGTTCAGGCTCCTCTCTCCCATCAGGAAGCCATCCAGCTCCTTCTGCATCTCTTCCTTCTTGCCCAGTTCTTCATACTTCTTCTTTGACCCGGGATCTGCTTCTATGAGCCTCATCACCTCTTCCTTGGTCTTTACGGGTCCGAATATATCCTCCATGGTATATACGGTCTTGTTTACGGTTTCAGATTCGGATTGTTTTGACATGGTACCTCCTTCTTGATGCGCAGAATAAGGGCGATGTCCCTTGGCATCGAATTAATAATAAATAATGGTGTCTCTTCATCCGGGAGAATCCCGGATATAACCGGCGAAGCCGGTCAAGTGAATAGTATACTAGCAGAAAGATCTACAAAATGCAAGGCGGCGTGGGAGTCAGCGGGGACGGTTCTCACTGACTCATTTTCGTTCCATTATCCATGTATATCCGCGGCAGACGGCGATATGTATTTGTTGCCAAAACATTTGGTGCGTTACTTAGCGAGCAGAGCATCGTATGGCAAGTACGGAACACACTGTCCGAAATACGGGTTTCCTCCGATGTCGCGCCTTTAGCGCGACTGATTCGAGGAAACCAGTATGAGTTGTGTGGAGTACTTGCCGCCATGAGATGCCTGCGAGCTTAGTAACGTCACCCTGTTTTGCAACAAAAACTATCGCCGGCGGCCGCGGATCGACAGAAATAATAAAAAAAAAAAGTCAACGAGAACCGTCCCCGTTGACTCTAAGTCAACGAGAACCGTCCCCAGTGACTTCCGTTGACTTCAGCAGTAATGTTCTATGCGGAGTTGGACGGTGCGGTTCCCTCTGTATTCGTTGATCTCCGGGTAGTACAAAAGCTTCATGCCCTCACCGGCTGCTCTTTTCGTTTTAGCATAGTCCATAAGCTCCGGGGCACTGCCGAAGCAGACCGCGTCTATCCTGCATCCCGAAGCATCCTGCGCGGTGCATTTGAATACATTCTGATTCCTGCCCAGCACCTTCATGTCACTGAGTATCACATCCCTGGCGGCAAAGAGCGGCTTGGGATTGCCGCAGCCAAGCGGCTCAAGCCTCGAAAGCTCTGAAGCAAGCCTCATATCCGCATATGCGAAAGGCAGCTGCATATCGAAGTGCACCTTCACCGCTATATCATCATCCGTCAGGGTACATATCCCGTTCAGTCTCTCTCCCAGCATATCCGGGGTGACCCCCTCTGCAAGGCTCAGCCCTCCGGCCAGCCTGTGTCCCCCGAACTTTGCGAAAAGATCACTCACCTCGGTCATGGCAGAATGCATGTCATACTCATCTATGGATCTGCCCGAGCCCTTGATCCCCTGCTCTCCGTCTGTCAGCACGAAGGAAGGCTTGCCTGTCTGCTCCCGCACCTTTCCCGCTATTATCCCCGCGACAGACTCGTGGGTGTCCGGCAGATAGATCACAAGCACCTTATCCGCAGAATGTGCCTTATCTCCGGCTATAGCCAGCGCCTTCTTCAGCCCCTTCTCCGTCATGTCCTTCCTGTCCGCGTTCATTGCGATGAGCTGGCCAGCTATCCTCTCAGCCTCCTCAGGCGTAGCCGCATCCAGGAGCTCATATGCATTCTCTGCGGTAGCGAGCCTGCCTGTAGCATTGATGCATGGTCCCAGGATGAAGCCCACATGATAGGGCTTCAGCACCGTGTCCTCTATGCCCTGCCCCCGAAGGAGCGCCCTCATGCCCTTATTCTCCGTGTGCTCCAGTTGCAGAAGCCCCTGCTTCACCAGAGTACGGTTCTCATCCTTAAGGGGCATCACATCCCCAATGGCAGCGAAGGCCGCGAGCTCCATTAGCCCCTCGGCGGCTCTCCTCTCCCTGTCTCCCATCCTGTCGCACAGGGCTATGACCACCTTGAAGGCTATCTGAGCACCGCAGATATCCCGGTAGCGATACTTCGAGTCTTCTCGTTTTATGTCAACCACTGCATCTGCCTCCGGCAGATCCTCCACCTTCCTGTCGCCTTCCATATGATAAGGCACCTCATGGTGGTCGGTCACGATAACCGTCATTCCCAGCTCATGGGCGAGCTTTGTCTGGGCCGCTGCCGATATCCCGTTGTCGCAGGTGATGATGCAGTCAACCCCTGCCTCCTTCGCCTCCCTTATCAGCCGGTCATTCAGCCCGTAGCCGTCCAGTATGCGGTGCGGTATTGCATAGTCTGCCTTTGCCCCAAGCTCCCGCAGACCCTTCGTCAGGATATAGGTGGCACAGACCCCGTCTATGTCATAATCACCGATCACCCGGATATGCTTCCCTCCGGCGATCATCCCGGAGAGTATCCGCGTGCAGCTGTCGATGTCGGGAAGCCTGTCGTAGGAATATATCCGGTCCGTATCATCCGCATTGAGATAGGAAATCGCCTCCTCTCTGCTCCCTACACCCCGGTTATGCAGAAGTCTCGCCATAACCGGCGAGACTCCGTAGTCCTTCGCTATGGCCCGGTAGTCACCGGGAATCTTTATTTCAAACCACTTCTCATTCACCATCTGTAATCCAGTATCACCTCTTTAAGCCCCGGGGCACTGATGCGCTCGGCGCATCAATACGTGCCCGTTCATGAGCCACCGGCTCATGAACCAAACCACTTCTCTTTTAACATCCCGTTGCCTTCCGATCCCTCTTTCACCGGGATCCGATATTCACCTCACCCGCTCGGATCCGGCTCACTCTCTCAGATTCACCTCACCCGCTCGGGCCAGACTCCCTCATCGGCTTAAGCTTCACCTCATTCGCTCAGGTTCAGCTCTCTCACCTTCTGTCTCAGCGGCAGCACATACTGCGGATTCACCGAGAGCAGGTCCACTCCCATCCGCATGAAAGTCTCTGTCATGGACGTATCACCTGCGAGCTCGCCGCAGATACCCACGAGGCATCCGTGACGGTGCCCCGCCTCGATGGTCATCCTTATCTGCTCTATCACCGCAGGATGGTGAGGATCATAAAACTTGTCCAAAGCCGGGTTCTCACGGTCCAGGGCCAGCGTGAACTGCGTCAGGTCGTTTGTACCCACAGAGAAGAAATCGACCTCCTCCGCCAGCTGATCCACTATGAAAACAGATGCGGGGGTCTCTATCATGACACCCAGCTTGTATCCTCCTATACGCACGCCCTCCTTGATGAGCTCCAGCTCGCACTCGGCCAGTATCTCCTTGCACTCCTGCAGCTCCTTAAGGCTGGTTATCATGGGGAAGATGATCCTCAGATTGCCGTATGCCGAGGCCCTGAGCAGAGCCCTCAGCTGGGTCTTGAAGAAATCCCTCCTTGTAAGACTGATGCGGATCGCCCTCATTCCTATGGCCGGGTTTTCCTCCTTAGGAAGCTGCAAATAGGGGACACTCTTGTCCGAGCCGATATCCACCGTCCGGATCACCACGGATCCCGGCTTCATCTCCTCCACCACCTTGCGGTAGGAAAGATACTGCTCCTCCTCCGTGGGATAGTCATGATCCTTCAGGAACAGGAAATCAGATCTGAACAGTCCTATACCCGTAGCATCGTTTTCCAGCACGCTCTCCACATCATACGGATTCGATATATTGGCATAGAGCCTGACCTCGCGGCCGTCCTTCGTCACGGTCATCTTGCCCTTCAGCCTCATGAGAGAATCGGTGAATTCCTTGTCCTTCTTCATCACCTCATCATATTCCCTCACGGTCTCTTCATCGGGATCGATATAAATACATCCGTTGGTGCCGTCCACTATGACCGTGCGCCCGTCACTAGCCTCTGCCAGCGCCGTGGCCCGTATCACACATGGTATCCCAAGGCCCTTCGCCAGGATGGAAGCATGGGTGTTGAGATTGCCCCCCTTCATCACTATGGCTATCACCTGGTGCCTGTCGAGCCTCGCCACGTCGGCAGCCGTGAGATCATAGGCCCCGAGCACGTAGGGATCCTTGCCGAACCTCATGGCATGAGCCGAGCCTATCAGCTCCTCCAGGATCTCCCGCTCCAGCTCCAGTATATCGTCGCTCCTCTGGCTTATGTACGGATCCGGCAGGCTCCTTATATCGTCTGCCACATTCTCGAAGCCGACCTTCACGCCGAACTCCGCGCTCTTCTTCATCTCTCTGATGAAGTCCTCCACTCGCATTATGAGTCCGTGATCATCCAGCAGGTCCACATGAGAATGGAACACCGTGGCGCCTTCCCTGTCGGATGCCGCCTCCGCTGCGTCGGCCAGCATCATCAGATGCTCCTTCACAGCCTCTCTTGCTGTCTCAAACCTGGCTATCTCCGCTTCCGAGTCATCGTAGTCACCCTCGTCTATCTCGTAGACCGGAGCCACGTAGAATCTCATCTTGCCTATGACCGCTCCCTGTGACAGACCCTTGCCCTCTATCTTAAGCACCGATAACTCTCCTTCCTGTGTACAGTTCGAATCCCATACTACTTTTTATTGTAGCATACCTCCCGCTCAAAGCCTACGGTCTTTCAGCTTCCGATATGCCACCTCCAGCAGCACCAGGTTCATCACCGCAAATATCAGAAGATAAAGCGGCATGATACCTATCCCTGTCCTCTCCTGTATTCTTCCGAACACCGCAGGCATGAAGGTGCTTCCCGTGTAGGCTGATGCCATCTGAAGCCCTATCACCGAAGCACTGTATCTCTTCCCGAAGTTCACCGGCGCCATATGCTGTATGGAGGGATATATCGGCCCCATGCCGATCCCCGTCACCAGAAACCCTGCCGCTGCCACCATATAGTGCATATCAGGCAGGAATATCAGCAGGATGCCGAAGAGCTCCACCGCTATCCCGATCCGTATCAGCAGCCTGTCACCCAGCCTGTCGGACACAAATCCGGAGATGATCCTTCCGATCATCAGCCCGCCGAAGATGAGTGACCCGAAGGAAGCGATGAGCCCGGCCCCCAGTCCTTCTCTGGTACCTGCAAAATAGCTCGACGTCCACAGAAAGCAGGTGGCCTCCCCCGCACAGTAGGAGAAGAAGGCAATGAGTGTCGGCACCACTCCGGGCACCTTCAGAGTCTCCCTGATACCCGATGCTTCCCCCCTTGCCTCCCCGCCGGAGGCACTGTCATTCTGACTCCACAGAGGCAGCGAGATGATGCATATGATAAGTATAACCGTCTGCAGATAGGCAGTCCATCTGTAGCCCTCGTTCCAGCTGGCCCTGCTCAGTGCATAAGCCATGATATTGGGGCTGATCACTGCTCCCACGCCGTAGAAGCAGTGAAGGAAGTTCATGACGGATGACGGGTAGTGCTCGGCCACATAATGGTTCATGGCTGCATCTATGGCCCCGGCCCCCAGTCCGTAAGGCACAGCGAAGATGAACAGCATCCGGTATTCAGATGAAAAGGAAAAACCGAAGAGCCCAAAGATCGTAAGGACGACCGAGACGATCACGATCCATTTTGCATGGAAGCGGCTGATGAGCCGCGGGCTGATCAGTGCGGATACTATCGTCATGAAACAGATCGTCATCGACACATATCCCGCATAGGAAGACGGCACCGAGAAAGCCGTCTGCATTGTAGGCCAGGCGGACCCGAGCAGCGAATCAGGAAGTCCCAGGCTTACAAAGACCAGATATATTACTGCGAGAAGCAACGATCCCATCACAAGAGCCTCACGATATCATTCTTCCGGATAATGTATCCTTATATCCGTGATAGCGACCTGGTCGCCGGTGAGCGCCACATACACAGTGTCCCGGCAGTTTGAAAGCATGGATGTGTTCTTTTGTTGTATTCCTTCCAGGCATCCCACCCGTTGAACTCATCATTCCTGTTCACCGGAACATTCCCTCCTTCAAACGGACATCATCTCACCGGTAAAATTTTATCATCAATATCCGCGATTGTATAACAAAAACGAAAAAAAGTTGACAACGTGACGCTCCTGTATTATTGTCTTATTGTATTACTCGCCTAATACATTGCGACATCTGTTTTTCGATCATAAGGAGAAAGGAGAGAAGAAATGTCATGGAATCTGGATTCTGACCGTCCCATATTCCTGCAGATAGTGGAGCGTTTCAAGCTGGACATCGTATCCGGCGCCCTGCCGCCCGGTGCCAGGGTACCCAGTGTAAGAGAGCTGGCCTCGGATGCTGCCGTAAACCCCAACACCATGCAGAGAGCCCTGAGCGAGCTGGAGCGGACGGGTCTTATGCGGACAGAGCGTACCAGCGGCAGATATATCACCGAGGATACTCAGATGATAGCAGGTCTGCAGAAGGATCTGGCCGCCACAGGAGTCGAGGACTTCGTCACACAGATGAAGCGGCTGGGTCTGGGCCGGGATGAGGTCATCGGACTTATTAAGGAAAAGTTTTAAGGAGGACATATGAGTTCATTATTAACAGTGAGCGGACTCACCAAGAGCTACGGTGGCGTCACTGCTCTGAACAATCTGAGCTTCGAGCTGGGAAGCGGCCGCATAATCGGCCTTTTGGGTCCCAACGGAAGCGGCAAGACTACTCTCATCAAGATCATCTGCGGTCTGCTGCAGCCCACATCGGGCACGGTATCAGTGGAGGGTCATCCCGTAGGAGTGGAAAGCAAGAAGGTCATTTCCTATCTGCCGGATACCACTTATCTTGGCAAGTCCATGAGGGTGGAGGAAGTGATCGGATATTTCAGGGATTTCTATGAGGACTTCGATGAAGCCAGGGCCTACGATATGCTGGGCAAGCTCGGCATCAATGCCAAAGACAGGCTTAAGACCATGTCAAAGGGCACCAAGGAAAAGGTGCAGCTGATACTTGTCATGAGCCGCAGGGCACATCTTTACATACTGGACGAGCCCATAGCAGGCGTAGATCCGGCTGCCAGAGACTATATCCTGAACACGATAATATCCAACTACGACGAGAGTGCGTCCATCCTGATATCCACCCATCTGATAGCCGATGTGGAGAATATCCTGGATGATGTGATCTTCCTGCAGCATGGTAACATCGTAAGACATACCTCCGTAGAGGAGATCAGAGGTGTAGAGGGCAAGTCCGTAGACAGCTTATTCAGGGAGGTGTTCAGATGCTGAGCAAATTATTGAAACATGAATTTATGGTTACGTGGAAGATCCCCGTACTCTTGGATGCGGTCCTGATAGGGCTCGGGCTCATGTCATATGTGGCCCTCAGAGCCGTCCCTCATATGGAAGACTCCATCGGGATACTCGTGCTGCTCTTTGCACTTATAGGCATATTCTACATCGGGCTGATCGCTGCCAGCATCATCCTTCAGATCTATCTTGTGCTGCGATATTACAGGAACCTGTACACAGAGGAGGGATATCTGACCTTCACCCTTCCGGTGAGCCCGGATCATATACTGAATGCCAAGTTGATAAACGGCTATATATGGGAGCTTCTTTCTCTCATCTGTACTCTGGCTTCGCTTTTTATAGCTGCCACCGGGATGCTGCAGGCTATGGCAGTCAACTCCGCAGAGCTTCAGGAGTTTGCGGACGAGATGATGTCCATATTCGGTGTGGATGATCCGCATTTTATCATCTCGATCCTCCTGATGGGGATCATATCTCCCCTCGCCTCCACCATGTCGCTCTACTTCTGCGTCACCGTAGGACAGCTGTGGCAGAAGCACAAGATACTGGGAGCCATCCTCTGCTACATAGGTATCTATGTGGCCAATCAGATCATGGCTCAGGTGGCCATCTTCTCTTCTGCCGGATTCTTCGAATTCATGGACGAAGAGTTTTCTGAGGGATTTGACCCCAACCTCGGAAGCCTGTATGCCGGGATGTTCACCAAGATCACGGTGTTCCAGCTCATACTGTCCGTGGCATTCTACATAGCCTGCATCCTGATCAACAGGAAAAAGGTCAACCTCGACTGAGACCCGACCCTGAAGCAGTACTGATCAGACCAAAAACTCCGCGGCCCGTACGGTCGCGGAGTTTTCTTATCCTTTATCCTGAGATCTTACGAAGGCTTATTTCTTTGCCTTACCCTTGATCTGTCTGAAGATATACCAGAGGTTTCCTGCGAGGAAGATTGACGAATATGTACCGCAGATGACACCTACCATAAGAGGCAGCGCGAAGTCGCGTATGCTGGATACTCCCAGTATATAGAGCATCAGCACCGTGATGAAGGTGGTCAGCGACGTGAACACCGACCTGGAAAGTGTCTGTGTCACAGAGGTGTTCACTATATCCTCCAGGCTCGCCTTGCCCATCACGTGCAGGTTCTCCCTTATACGGTCGAAAATGACTATGGTGGCGTTGATGGAGTAACCGATGATCGTAAGTATTGCTGCGATGAAGGTGCCGCCCACACTGATCCTCGTCAGCGCATAGCATGCCACGATCACGAGTGCGTCATGCAGAAGTGCTATAACCGATGCTGCACCGAACCTCACATCCCTGAACCTGATCCAGATGTATATCAGCATACAGATCAGAGCAATGATGGTAGCCCAGATGGCGTCTGCCTGCATCTCGTTGGATATGGTAGCCGAGATGTTCTCCATCTCTATGGCCTCTGTACCCAGACTGTATTTCTCCTCCAGTACAGAAGTCAGCTGCTCTCTCTCGTTTAATGTCAGCTCTCTGGTACGGATGTTCACCTTGCTTCCCTCCACGTTGGAGATATTGATCGCATTGTCCTTGGTGATATCTGCCACGAGAGGCTTCACCTCGCTCTCCAGGCGATCCAGGGTCATGTCCTCACCTATATCCACAGTGGTAGAGGTGCCTCCCAGAAACTCCAGTGAGAAGTTCAGCGGATGCCCGATGGAGCTGCTGTTTATCAGCATCAGCACGGGAGCCGAAATTACGAGCACTGATGAGATGACCACGAAGAGCCACTTTCTCTTCACGATATCCAGAGTCTTCCTCTGCTTTGCCCTGCCGTAGTACTTCTCCTTGCTCACGCCGACTCCGTAGATACCGTTCATTATGAGCCTCGTGATGACGAGAGCCGTGAACATGGATACCACGATACCCAGAGCCAGCGTCACTGCGAAGCCCTGCACCGTACCCGTGCCCCTGATACCCAGGATGGCTGCGGCGATGAGGGTCGTCACATTACCGTCTATGATAGCCGAGAGTGCTTTGCTGTATCCGGTCTTCATTGCTGTAGCCACGGATACATCCTTCGCGATCTCCTCTCTGATACGTGCGAATATGATCACGTTCGCATCCACTGCCATACCTATCGACAGGATGATACCTGCTATACCGGGCAGCGTCAGTGTGATGTCAAAAGCCTTGATGAGTCCTATAACGAGCTCGGTATATATGATGAGAGCGAATCCGGAAGCCAGTCCCGGAACCCAGTATACAGCCACCATGAAGATGAAGATGATGAGGATGCCTATGCCTGCAGCGAGGAAAGATGTCCTGATCGCCTGCGATCCGAGCTGTGCACCTACCACTGAGGATGAGAGCTCTTCCAGCTCTACCGTGAGTCCGCCGATCCTTATGGTGGAAGCCAGCCTGTCAGCCTCTTCATAAGAGTCCTGACCTGAGATCTCGCACTGCCCGCCGGTGATAGGCTCGTTGACCCTGGGCACCGAAACGAAGGCATCGTCATAGTAGATACCTATTGTCTCGCCGTTGTGGAAGGCATCCGTGGTAGCCTGTCCGAACGCAGCCGTACCCGCTTCGTCGAAGGTAAGGTTCACGACATACTTTCTCGTAGTCGTATCTGTCCTTGTAGCGGGCTCTGCGGATATCACATTGGTACCGTCGCATACTATGGATCCGTCGGCCTTCAGCTCGTCCAGAGTCTTTGTGAGCTGGAAGCCAAGTCCGTTGTACTCATAGTTGGGAGTTCCGTCAGATCCCGTCTCCTTGATGAAGTAGAGAGATCCGGGCTTGCCCAGCTCCTCAAGGATCTTGTTGGCATCGGACACTCCGGGGATCTCTATATTGATACGCTTCGATCCCTCCTGATACACCTGAGCCTCGGTGGAGTATCCGGTCACTCTCTGCTGCAGCTTGTAGATGGTATCCGCCATATCCTGTGCCGAAGGATCCTCATCTCCCGTGGCCTGATATGTGATGGATACGCCTCCCGCCAGATCCAGTCCCAGCTTAATGGACTCTCCCTGTCCGGGTGTGTTCACGGTATCCCTTATTACCGGGTAGTCCAGATATCCCAGTCCGACCATGGCGGCGAACATGATGATAAGGACTATTATCGCAGTTCTCTTCTTCATTTCAGTCTCCCTTTGTAATCAAAAAATAATCTAAAGCACTATTTTACTACATTACAGGTATTCTGCAAGTGTATTTATACCGTTTTCCCTTTGGTCTTTTCGTACTCTTCGAGCACCTCTTCCAGTATGTCGCAGGCGGTCTCTATGGTCTTTTTGCACCTGAACTTCGGATCGAATGACTGAGGCTTGATATCCTTGCAGAGTATCGAGCCGTATCTCTTATTGAACTCCCTTATCAGGGCTGTGGTCACGGGCCTGATATCACTGCTCTCGTGAGCCTTCTGCTCGACATATTTCATTGACAGAACAGATACCGCAGCGAGGATGGCACCGCAGGTATTGCCTGTCTGCATGCCTGCTCCGTATCCGCCAAGCATTATCATATCTCTGTCATGTAGCCCCAGATCGTAATATTCGTTCGCTGCCCTTATCATGGTCTCGGCGCAGTTGTAGTTCTGGTCGTAATAGTACTTTTCATAGCAGTCCTTAAGCATCGCTCTCTTCTCCTTCCTCAGCCAGCGCCGCCTTTATCATGATCGCACACTCTATCCGCTTGCGCTGCAGCTCGCATCCTATTGCATAGTTTCCGTTTATGTTGCCGGAGGCATGGTAAGAATTCGCCATGCAGCCTCCGGAGCAGTAGAACTTCGCAAAGCACTTCTTACACTCGGGCTTCGTGTAGACATTGGCCTCTCCGAACTCCTTCGGGATATCCTTATCCACTATGCCGTCATACACATTCCCCAGCAGGAACTTCTCCTCCCCCACGAACTGGTGGCAGGGATAGAGATCTCCCCAGGGTGTCACCGCAAGATACTCGCAGCCCGCTCCGCAGCCCGAGAGTCTCTTAGCCACACAGGGGCCGCCCTCCAGGTCTATCATGAAATGAAAGAAATTGATGAATCTCCCCTCTTTTCTGCGCTTTATGATCTCGCGCGCCAGGATGTCGTACTGCTCAAGCAGTACCGGCAGATCCTCCTCTTTCAGGGCATAGTCCTCTTTGGGGTCGCATACCACGGGCTCCACAGATATCTGCTCGAAGCCCTCATCATGCAGATGCAGCACATCTGCCGCGAAGTCCGTGTTGTAATGGGTATATGTCCCTCTCACATAGTAGTTTGTCTGGTTCCTTGACTCGGCGGCTTTTTTGAACTTCGGCAGTATGATGTCGTAGGAGCCGCTACCCGATGCAGTAGGTCGCATCCTGTCATTTATCTCTCTCCTGCCGTCTATGGAGAGTACCAGATTGTGCATCTCCTTATTGGCGAAGTCAAGTATCTCATCGTTCAGGAGTACCCCGTTGGTTGTGAGGGTAAATCGGAAATGCTTGTCCGTCTCCTTCTCCCTCTTTCTCCCGTACTCCACGAGCTGCTTCACCACCTCGAAGTTCATGGTAGGCTCTCCGCCGAAGAAGTCCACCTCCAGGTTCTTCCTTCCACCGGAGTGCTCTATGAGAAAGTCCAGGGCCCTGCAGCCGACCTCATAGCTCATAAGGGCCCGTCTGCCGTGATACTCGCCCTCCTCCGCGAAGCAGTACCTGCAGCGGAGATTGCAGTCATGAGCTATATGCAGGCACAGAGCCTTGACCACCGGATGCTCCACCTTGCCCTTCGTGAAGCTCTGTACATACTGCTCGAAGGTATCCGGAGTGTACAGCGAGCCCTCTTCCTTCAGCTGCCTTATCTCCTGTGCAGCCTCATGCACCTCCTCCACCCTGTATCTCCCGGAGAGGAGCCCCGCGAGCTCCACATCCGAAGCGTTGATATTCCTCTCCATCAGCGGTATGAGATCATATACTATCTCATCCGTCACATGGACCGCTCCGGAGTTCACATCCAGCACTATATTGTATCCGTTGTTTTTATATTCATGTATCATGTTCTCTGCTCTTACTCTTCTATTTCCGGACAAAATTATAGCGGCAGCAGGATCCCTGCTGCCGCCGGCCTTCACCTGTCTTATTACTTATTCTTGCTCTCGCAGGACTGATTGCCCACGGTGCAGCTCGTCTTGCAGGCTGACTGGCATGACGTCTGGCACTCGCCGCATCCGCCTGTCACGGTTGACTTCTTGTAATCCCTTGTATTCAGTGTCTTTATATGCTTCATCTTATATGACCTCCCATATACTTTCCTCAAAATTCCAACATAGTATAGCATAATACCGCTCATCTGCAAAGTTTATATGTGAAAAAATATCACAGCCCCGTCGGCGTATGGTAAAATAAATATAACCTGGGGAGTGCGACAGCTTCTGTGTATTTGAACCTACAGATACTTTAAACGGGACTAAAGCTCTAACCTCGACGAATGTCAGGCCTCCATGCGGGCTTGCCCGCAGCAGCGATGCAGAGTGGAAGACAGGAAAGAGGCGGCCGTGTCCCACCTAGATCACTCTAGGAGTCAACTGGCAGGAGTCCGCCTCACCCGGGTCACTTTGTCTCTGCAGCCGCCGTGATGATCCACGGAGCAGGCTGGTTCTCGAACACATTCTTGGATGTGAGCCTCGATACCGCGATCTGTATGATGTTCACATCATTTATCCCGTAGCGTGCCAGTATATCACGCATGGATGCTGCCACCTTGAAGTCCAGAGTATATATGACAAACTCCATGTTCGGATTGATACCCGTGAGGTACTCGAGCTCCTGCTCCAGGCTCGCCGAGGCCACCAGCATGGTGACATCCGGCACCGGGAGCTCATCCATGGTATCCTTTCCCACATGATCCACTATGGTGACATTCTGGAGTCCGAAACGGTTGAGATTCTCCTCCAGGGTCTCCCTGTCACTCTCCCTGTATTCCACGGCGATGACCGTACCCTCTCCGCACATCATCGCAGCCTCCACGGCTATGGACTCACCCGATATGACACACAGGTTCCTGCTCTCATCTATCTGCATCTTGGAGAGGAGGATCGAACGGATCTCGGAGCCTACGTACTTCACGGATCCCGATGCGAACTTCCTGTTGTCCATACCGAATTTCACCGTACTCCTGGCGTTGGGGTTCAGCACTATCATTCCGGCGGATGCGTTTATCCCCCGGTCTATCATCTCACTGACCTTGTTCCTCTTGATCTCTCCGGAAGGGTCCGAGCCCTCGTTGTATATGACTTCGCACTCTCCGAGTCCCACATCCCACATCTTGTAGAAAATATCCTTGTGCCCTGCCTCGGTGAATACCAGCACACACCTGTGAGATTCCACTGTAGGGATCAGGTTCTTGTTCTTTCTGGTGATATCGAGTATCTTTACATGCTCGAGATCGATGTCCGTATTCTCCGAGAAATACCGAAGCCAAGACAAAATATGTGCATTTGTGAACATATTGCTTTCCATAAGATACCCCCTGTATTTATCTGCACTTCTCCAGCAGCTCTTCCCATTTCCTGTCTACGTATTCCTGCGCCGCCTCTATAGTCCATTCGTTGCCGCTCTTGAAGCAATGCGCGAATCTTCCCTGCTTCCTCATGAACTCCTCCACCGGAAGCTTTTTCTTCGGCTCGTAGGTGAGACGGTACTCTCCGTCCACCACCTCGTACAGAGGCCACACGCAGGTGTCTATGGCAGCCTTGCATATCTCCACGAGATCCTCCGCCGGATACTGCCAGCCTCTGGGGCAGGGTGTCAGCACATTCACGAAGGTCGGCCCCTCTGTGTATATGGCTCTTCTGGCCTTCTCATGGAAGTCCTTCATGGTACCGAAGAGAGTGGTCTGGGCCACATAGGGCGAGCCGTGGGATACGACTATCTGCGTCAGGTCCTTCTGTACCTGCTTCTTGCCCACAGACTCCGCTCCGGCAGGTGTGGTCGTGGCCGAAGCAAACCGCGGTGTAGCCGATGAGCGCTGGGTGCCCGTATTCATATAGGCATTGTTGTCGTAGCAGAAGTAAGTAAAATCATGACCTCTCTCCAGAGCCCCCGACAGTGACTGGAAGCCGATATCATAAGTGCCCCCGTCTCCTCCTATGGCGAGGATCTTGAACTTCGTGTCCGGGTCGATCCTCCCTCTTCTCCTCATGACATTGTACGCAGCCTCCACTCCCGATGCGGTAGCGGATGCGTTCTCAAAGGCCGTGTGTATGTAGGAATCCTCCCAGGCTGTATAGGGATACTGGAAGGAGGATACCTCAAGACATCCTGTCGCATTGCAGATCACTGCCTTGTCCTTCGGATCCACGGCTCTCATCATCGCCCTGCAGACTATGCCTGCACCGCACCCGGCGCACAGCCTGTGTCCCGCATGGAACCTCTCGGGCTTGTTCATTTCCTCTTTAAGATTATATGGCATTTGTCCTGACCCCCATATGACTGTAGACTGCTCCGACCTCACCGCTGCGCGCGATCTTCTCCAGTCTCTCGTATACACTCTTCGCTGCTCCCACGGTGAAGTCCCTGCCTCCAAGGCCGTAGACTATGTCTATGAGATAAGGCCTCTCCTTGCAGTTTATGAGCGCCCCCGAGGTCTCGGCAAAAAGCGGTCCGCCGCAGCCCGAGAAGCCCTCGCTCTTATCCATCACCGCTACAGCCCTGCAGCCCTTTAAGGCCTCAGCCAGCTCCTCTCCGGGGAAGGGCCTGAACACTCTGATCTTCACAAGACCTGCCTTTATCCCGGCTTCTCTCAGCTCATCCACCGCAGCCTTTGCGGTACCCGCACTTGACCCCATGATAACCGTGGCGTACTCCGCATCCTCCATCCGGTAAGATTCGAACAGCCCGTAATGTCTGCCGAAGGTCTTTTCGAAGTCTGCCGCCACATCCAGGATCACCTGCTTCGCATTCTTCATCGCCTCGGCCTGTGCCACCCTCGCCTCCATATAGTAGGCTGATATCCCGTAGGGGCCCACTGCCAGCGGATTCTTTTTCTTTAAGAGATAATTCTCGGGGTGATACTGCCCGGCGAATCTCTTTACCGTCTCGTCATCCTCTATCTCTATGTTCTCTATGGCGTGGGAGGTGATGAAGCCGTCCTCGCACACCATGAGAGGCAGCCTTACAGAAGGGTGCTCCGCGATCCTGTGGGCACAAAGGTAATTGTCGTAGGCCTCCTGATTGTTCTCCGCATAGAGCTGTATGAACCCTGAGTCTCTCTCTGCCATCGAGTCCGAATAGTCGTGATTGATGTTTATGGGTCCCGTAAGTGCCCTGCAGGCTACTGCCAGGACCACAGGAAGCCTCGAAGAGGCAGCCACATAGAGGACCTCGTTCATAAATGACAGTCCCGCTGACGAGGTGGCCGTGACGGCCCTGCAGCCTGCGGCCTCCGCTCCCAGACAGGCTGAGAGTGCAGAGTGCTCGCTCTCCACACAGATGAACTCCGTATTCACCTTGCCGTCCGCCACATATCCCGCGAAGTACTGGGGTATCTCCGTCGAGGGAGTGATCGGGAACATGGCGAAGACATCAGGGTCTATCTGACGCATTGCCGTAGCTATGGCTTCGTTTCCCGAAAGTCTTTCTCTGATACTCATACTCTATCCCTCCGTCATCTCGATGGCATCAAACGGACATGCCTTGTAGCATATGCCGCAGCCCTTGCAGTGATCCAGATCGAATTCACCTCTCCTGCCGTCTGATACAGGTATGCTGGCATCCGGGCAGAAGGGTGCGCAGAGAAGACACTGCTTGCACTTCTCCTCGATCCATTTCGGAGTCTTCACTCTCCACTCTCCGGTCTTTGTGAGGACACTGGTGCCGGGCTCGTAGATCTCGCAGCCGACCGTCATGTCCTGCCAGGCTATGTTCTCGTTTATCTCTTCCGCTTTTCTCATCATATGATCACCCCCTGACCCTGTCCATCGACAGCCTGAGACACTTCAGGTTGCCCTCGATGACCTGAGGCTTTCTTGCGAATTTATGTCTGTAAGACTCCTCCATATCCTGCAGGAATCTCTCCTTATCCACGCATCCGCTGACCATGACTACGGCGGCCAGCATGGGAGTATTGGGGAAATACGCTCCCAGGCACTCCATGGACACCGCTCTGGCGTCTATCGTGCACACCCGTCCCCTGTAGCCTCCGAGCATCTCCTTCAGCTCTTCGGGAGACTTCTCGGAATTGATGATCACGGCTCCGTCTTCCTTGAGGCCGCTTGTCACATCCACGCTCTTCAGCAGTGTCTCGTCCACCACAGCCACATAGTCGGGCTCGTAGATATTGGAATGTACACTGCACCTCTCATCGGATATTCGGTTGTAGGCAGTTATCGGAGCTCCCGAACGCTCCGGTCCGTACTCCGGAAAAGACTGCACATACCTTCCGGCCATAAATGCCGCATCCGCCAGGAGCTGGCTGGCCGTCTTGGCTCCCTGCCCGCCGCGGCCGTGCCACCTTATCTCGGTCATGTTACCCTTCATTGCTCTCTCCTAAGTAAAATTATGATCTACACACATACACTGTAAATTTATATCAGTTATTCGCTCATACGTAAAGAGGGCGCCGAACTGTTCCTCATGCTGCCGAGGGTACAGAAGGCTCCTGCCTCAAAGAAAAAGGTGTCAGGGGAATTATCCCCTGACACCTTCAGTCGTGTCACTCAGACTTTCTTCTTACTTCCTGAACCCGAAGCGGCGTACCTTCTTTGCCTTTGCTCCGTTTCCGTTGTCCTCTTCCTCCTCGTCATCATCTGTGTAGACGAAGCTCATTCCGATGAGTCCTGCCACACACAGTATCATGATCCAGAAGTTGAGGGTCAGGTCATCACCTGTCACAGGCGACATCCTCTCACCCAGCACATCCGACTGAGGCGGCTTCCTTGCTCCGAGCACATCCGACGCGAAGCCCGGCTTCCTTGATCCGAGCACTCCGCCGAGGAACCTGTCGCTCGAGCTGCTGGTGGTGGTGCCACGCCTTGAGCTGCTGGTAGTCGTGGTACTCGTCGTGCTGCTCGTCGTCGTCGTGCTCGTCGTGCTGCTCGTCGTTGTCGTACTCGTACTCGTAGTAGTCGTGGTCGTGGTCGTTGTGGTCGTCGTGGTCGATGTCGTCGTCCTTCTCTTGGGATCCTTTATGGTCAGTGTCCTGATCGTCTGACCAGGCCTGTTGTTCTCGGCATCTATCACATACGCAGCTACGTTCGCACTGTAGTCTATATCATAGCCCTCCGGTGCTTCTACCTCTTCCAGATAGTAGGTGCCCCACTTCAGGCCCGTGATATTGATCTCTCCGTTGCTGTCTGTCTTGTAGCTTCCCATTCTCCACACGCCCTTGAAGTAGCCTGACAGCACCATTGCCGATGCAGTCTGCGGTACATCCGTGTAGAGCTCGAACCTTGCTCCGGCGAGCCTCTCTGCCGTATCGGCATCCTCCTTGATCAGATGGATCTCTCCGTCTGCCAGTCTCTTGTCACCGTAGCTCAGTGCCTCGTGATCCCAATAGGTCTTGTAATCATTACCGATCACTACGCTGCTACCGCTCTTCTTGTAAAGTACGAGCTTGCCGTCCTCATTTATCTCGAAGAAGCGCTGCTCTGCCGAGTTTGCATATCCGGTAGGAGCCTTGGTCTCACTCATCACATACTTTCTGCCGGCCATGATCGCACCCGTCGAACTGCCTATAGCATACTCGACATCTGCATAGCATCCGTCAGCATGTTCAGTCGTAGCGAAGCTTGCACTCCATCCGCCCTTTTTGATAGACCAGTCGTCGTTTGCCTCGTTAATGGTAAACTCAGCTCCTGCAAGCGTTATCGGATCCGCGCTGTCATCACCGAGATCATACTTCTTTATCTTTATCTTGATGGACTCGTTGGTCACGGTGAAGCCCTTCGTCAGATCGGCCGGGTCATTCTGCGTGATTACCGGTTTCTTATAGCCGGGTACCTGCTTCTCTTTGATCGTATATCTGATCTCATGGTAGTCAGTAGTGTCGTCATAGACCTTAAGTCCCTTGCCGTCTGTGCCCTCAAAGACTGCTTCCTTCTCGCCGGACTTCAGTACTAGAGTCTGTACAGGCTTCTCATCTGCATAGAGCGTGAACTCTATATCGGGATGCGCCGAAGCTGACTTATTATCAGCCCATACCTTCCTGACAGGTATCTTGATGTACTTCTGGTCGATAGTGTTCACGAATTTGAAGCTGTATTCGTGGCCGTCTATGGTATTGCCGAGGAGTGCCTCTGCCTTGTAACCGTCTACCTTGACCTCGCTTACTCTGTAGTCATACTCATCATAAGCATACTTGGTCGAGTTGTACCTGATCTTGGGCAGGCTGTTCTTAGGTGTCTCGTATCTGTAGGACTTGCCATCTGCCTGCAATGTTACCGGAACAAGGCTATAATTTGTCCAGTCGCTCCATGCACTGTCATCGCTGCCCTTGGTCCTGACTCTCTGCTGTATCTGAGCCTGTACCGTAGGTCTCTTTGTTATGTCCTTGCCCTCGCCGTTGTAAGGGTCGTTCCATTCTTTAACGATAACAAGTGATGTGTCAGCCTCCTCTGTAGTGATGTTGTTCATCGGTACTTCGATGGTCTGTGAATACTCCGTACCGTTCAGCACGTATTTACCGTTAGCCAGTACCTTAAACTCGACATCGTCAGCCTTCTCATAGCCTTCGGGCACCTTGGTCTCTTTCAGAACATAGTCTCCGGCCGGCAGACCACCCTCGATCGTGATCTCACCTATAGCTCTGCTGAAGGCCTTCGGCCAGCCAGTTACAACACTGCCACCAGGTAAATTGAATACCTTCTTATACAGAGTAAGCTCTGCTTCCACATCGCCCTCTCCACCAAAGGACTTCTTAATCTTGAGCTCCTTATTCATGGTGTTCTTGCAGTCGAAGCTCAGGACATTTATAACAGTTCCGTCCTTCTTTGCTATCAGCTTGTTGTAGTTCGCAGGATCCGGATCAGGCTCCACCGTCACGGTGAATTTCTGACCATCCTTCCAGTCAAGTCCGAAGGGAGCCTTCTTGCTGTTGTCTATGAAGGACTCGCTTATCTTGAACTCATAGTCTCCTGCCTTTGTGAAGGTGATCTTGTCATTGAATGTCACCTTACCGTCTGTACCAACGGTTCCGGTCACTGTCTGATTGTTTCCGGTCACTGTGAAGACTATATTTGTAAGCTGTGCCTTCAGCTCGTCTGTCATCACAACATCCGACAGATCCGCATACTTCAGAGACTTGATACCATCCAGGCCTATCTCACCCTTCATGGTCAGCTCGTTGGTGAATACCACCTCATCATCTTTGGCTGTCTCTTTGCCCTTTCCGAAGAGGCCGGTGATCTTAGCCAGGATGTCTGTGTCAGCATCTGTTACCTGACCGTCTGCCTTGATTACCTTCCTGTCTACTTTGATCTCGCTTGAAGCGAAGTCACAGGTCAGATCCACCTTTACTACAGCCGTCTGCTCATCATACTTGATGCCTTCTGCATCTTCCTTCACCTCGTAGATGTAGTAATACTTCGGTGCAGGATTGGTCACATACTTACCATTTTCCTTGACATCTTCCTGAGTATACTTGAAGTAATCCCCGTCGAATGTCACTGTCTTGTTATTCTTGTTGACGGTCTTCTCATCCAGCTTGTTACCCTTGTCATCCTTCAGCACGAAGGTGAATCCCTTTTCAGGATAACGGTCTGTCTCCTCACCGTCACTTGTCAGCATCTTTGTTACCTTGACATAGGTGCTGCCTGCTGCCTCGTAAGGGTTATCGAAGAAAGGCTCACCCTTATCGTATGTAGGCACTGCCTCGAGCTTATCACCCTTGTTGGTCACAGTCACCTTCACAGGGTATACCCTCTCGTCATACTTGATACTGTCCTTCTTACCCCTGGTCTCTGCCACGGTGTACTTGTAGGTCTTGCTCTGACCCTTAGGTATGTTGACCTGAGCCGCATTGTAGCTGAGGGAGAATACGATGGCAGAGCCGTCGTTGTGTACACTCTGTACCTTCTCACCCAGTCCGTTGCCCTCATCAGGTGTCAGTGTGAATACGAATTCATTCGTGTACTCCATACCTGACACTGTCTTCACTGCCTCAATCTTTGCATCACCGTCACCGGGTATGGTGTTGATGAATACTATCTCATCGTCCTTCTTGTCGGGCTCCACGCTCAGAGTGCCGTCTCCGTTATCCTTGATGGTCACGTTGACATCGTACTCTTTTGTATCGTATATGACACCGTCCACTCCGGTCAGCTTCTCGTTGACGTGGAATTTAGGCTTCACACCATTCCTGTAGTCCTCAAGAGTGTAATTTGTAAACTCCTCAGGGAAGCTCCATACGCCGTCCTTGCTTACGGGTACGTCTACAGAGACCTTAGGCTCCACATCCGTACGGGTGATGGTCACCTCGTACTGATTCTCTCCGATCTCTCCGCCCACAAGGCTCTTCTTACCGTTCAGGGTGAACTTGCCCTTTGCGTCATAGCTGTTCTCGAAGCCGGCATCTGCCGAGAATACGATGTCATTGCTGCCATCCATTCTTGCTTCAAGCCTGCCCTTGCCATTGTCGGTAAAGGATACCTTGATGGTCTGAGGATCCATGTAGGTGATACCGTTGCTCACGGTCGAGCTGTTTGCCTCATGGCCTTCCTTATCAAGCTCCGTTACCACATAAACATGGTCACCCTGCTCTTTGTAGCTGTAGTCAAGGCTTGCGCTACTGTTCTCACTGTCAAGTGTCACCTTGCGCAGATCCTCGCCGTTGTCAGTCACCTTGAAGGTAAATGTTGCGCCTTCCGGCCAGTAATCATACTTCATGGCCTTAGCGATATTCAGTGTGAAGTTGCCGCTCACCGAATACGTATTGATGAATGACTTGCCGTTCGAATACTCGGCTGTAGCCGTTATAGCCGACTTGTCTGCATTGTACTTCACCTCTACCTTGACAGGGTGTACTGTGCTGTCGTATGTGAAGCCCTCCCTGCCGTCATCGATCTCCTTGATGTAGTAGAAGTGCTCTCCTACCTCATCCTCCGTATAGGTGATCTTCTCAAACTTGAAGTTGCCCTTATCGTCAGTTGTCGCGATAGCGTCGTTGCCTGATATGCTGACAAACGTCTTGCAATCCTCATCCTCATACAGACCGAATCTGAAGCCTGCGAGCGACTTGACCTCACCCTTGGAAGCATCTACTATGGGTGCCTTCACACCGTCGATCGCTACTTCTGCTGCCATCTCTTTGTGATCGTTCAGCAAATCGAGATTGATCACACCGTCAACGGTGCCGTCCGTAGCATCCTTGCCCTCGGCAGACGTGATGCTGCCATTGGTCCAGTAGTAGGTGTTGCTGCCGTTGGTCTCCACTACTCTGTACAGGATCTCGAATCCTTTCTCGTCGTACTTGTCGAGCTCTTTAAAGCTGATCTCCCCTTTCTTAGGTACGGGCTGTGAAAGCACCTTGCCGTCCTTGCCCGCTACATCCACGAACTTGCCGTTCACCTGCTTCTGAAGCGTAGCCGTGAATCCGGTAAAGAGATCATCCTTCGTCACTCCTCCTGTCTGCCAGGTCTTGTGTACGTTTACATCTACCGTCTCATTTCTCAGTCTGTTGGTGACCACATACTCGCCGCCGGTTCCTTCGGACTTCAATGCCTCGCCTTCGTTGTCGGCAATGTATCTCTTTTTTGTGGTCTCATCAAGCACCTCTATGATCCGGTACTCGTATGCCACACCATACTCGTTTGTCTTGAGTATCCTCTTGCCCTCAGTCTGAGCATCCCTGTCACTGAAGGTGTACCTGTAGCCGTCCTTCTTTAATGCCTGTCTTACAAGGAAGTCCTCAGTCCATCCGATATCGGAGGAAAGCTTCCTCTGGAGCTTCAAAGTGATGGCATCGGGTCTTGTGTTGTTCTCGTTCTCGCCGTCTACCCATACTTTTCTTACAGGGAATGACAGCTCTTCTATCTTCGGGTCGGTCATGGAGATGACATATGTGCCATCGACATCCTTGCTCTCTTCACCGCGTATGGTAACCTTTCCGAAGTCATCTATTGTGAACTCGACATCGTCAGCCTTCTCATAGCCGCTGGGTACAGTCGTCTCTATAAGCTTGTATGTTCCGGGCTTGAAGTTTGATATCCTGACTCTCTCGCCGCCTGCCAGTGAGGTGATATTCTCCATCACAGGCACATCATCGGTACCTACTATCTTCCATACAGCTCCGGCAAGCGGATCGCCGTTATTATCATACTTGATAAGGTAGAAGACTATAGGCGTATCAGCCACTGTGATGCTCAGGTTGTCTCTCAGGTTGTCTCCGGATACCTTTGCATGGTCATCACCCTTCACTATGCTGATATTGCGGGTCTCATCTATCTTGAACTCCACATCCTCAGCTACTGCATAGCCTGCGGGAGCCTCTGTCTCCGACAGCCTGTAGATGGTATTTGTCTTCAGACCCTTCAGAGTGATGATGCCTTCATCAGCCATCTTGTCCACTACCGATCCTGCAGGAAGAGCTGTGCCGTCCTGAGCCGTCACCGTGAACTTCGCACCCTTCAGTATCTTGTTGGAAGACAGCGCATCCACCTTCCTGACAGTGATGGGCTTCACCCTGTCGTTTACTATCACGAGATTAGTCGCCTCGCCGTCCGCTGCCTTGACTATGTCCTCGCTTCCGGTGACAACTACGGTGTTGTCTGCCTTCAGCTCTACGGTAGCTCTCGTAGCCTTCTCATAGCCTGCGGGAGCGCTCTCCTCGGTAAGTGTATACTTGCCGGCCTTCAGACCGTAGATAACCTTATCCTTGCCGTCTGATATCCAGGTGATAGGCTGAGCCAGACCATCTCCTGCAAGTGTCAGCTTAGCGCCTTTGAGCTCTGCATTCGTCGTCACATCTCTCTTGCTGATCTTCAGCTCGGTAGGTGTGTTAACAAATGACAGATTCGTTGTTATATCATTCGGTGTCACTGTAAGCGTGCCGTTGCCGTTGTCTGCCACAGATACCTCGACGGTCTTTGACTCTGCCTTGAGGAATCCGTCCTTATCAGCCTCGATGATCGTATAAGTATGCTTACCCTTGTCTGTTGCCTTGTACTTGATGACATTGCCTTCACCATACTTACTGTCTACGGTGTAGGTGATCTTGCCATCCTTGTCGCTGACACCGGTAGCTATCGTGTTGCCGCCCTCTTTCACCGTGAAGGTAAATCCTGCAAGTGAAAGCGTGCCGTCATTCTTTGAAAGAGTCTTCAGACCTGACAGCGGCAGCTCACCTGCTGCGTCGTACTTGTTGGTAAATACCACACTGTCGTTTCCGCCGTTTGCCACAGCGTCCTTCAGTGTAGCCCAGAAGCCCTTCTTCTGGGATGTCACACCCTTGACCTCTTTCTTTGCCGTAAGCTTTCCATCTTCAAGCTTCAGGGTGACCTTCATGACATACTCATTGACACCTGTCTGAGTGACTCCGTCAGTCACAGCAGCCTCTGTGATGTCATAGTAGAACACACCGTCAGCATCCGCGTTGAGGTCTGACAGATCATATGTCAGATCAGCGAAGGAGAAGGGCTTGTTGCCAGTCTCTCCTGCTTTGTATGTGACTGAAGCGCTCCTTCTGTTCTTGGTGGCATCTGACTGACCTTCCTGAGGCACCAGATCAAAGGTAAATGTCTTGTCACTGTCTGCCACACCTTCAAGTGTCTTCTTGCCGTCAAGAGGTACATTGGTACTTACCGAATATGTATTCACAAACTCGGGAAGCTTACCGCCGTACGAATACTCAGGTACCAGGTTCCCTTTGCCGTCGTCGGTGACCTTCACCGTAACAGTCTGTATGCCGGTCACCTTCTGATATCCTGTAGCGCCGCCGAAGCCCTCTGTCTCCTCTATCGTGTAGACATAGTTGCCGGAAGCTGTGAGAGGTATCTCCTTGAAGGTCACCAATCCGGTGCCGTTATTCTTCTTGTTATCTACTACGCCACCGTTGCTGTCTCTGAGCGTAAAGGTGAACTTTCGATCCAGGCTGAGTTTGTTTACATCCAGCTCTTCGCCCGAGCCGTTCTTGACCTTCTTCTGAGCCTGCAGGACTATCTTGCCGTTTGCATTGTATTCATTGGTCAGATATACCATGCCTTTCTCTGAAGACTTGCCATCTACCTTGTAGCTCTTTACCAGCTCGCCCAGTCCGTTGTCTGTAACGGTCACTTCGAGCTTGTGAGCTGTCTCGTCATATGTGACACCCGGATTTGAACCCTTTACCTCCTTGATATAGTAGGTATAGGTCCTGCTGTCCTCTGTGCCGAGGTCTGCAAGCTTATACTCCTGCTCCTTAAATGTAGCTACTGCCGAAGACTCGCTTGACTTCTTTATCGTCTGTGTATCCAGTATTGTCTTACCGTCCTCTGCAAGAAGGTTAAACGTGAAGTCCTCTACCAGATTGCCTCTGAGCATGTTCTTGGTAGCCTGAGGTTTATAGGTTGTAGCTGCGTCATAGGTATTGTTGAAGGTGACAGCCAGTATTCCGGTATCTACCTTGCTGCCGTTGTACACGGGATCTAGCGTGCCTCTTCCGTCGCTCGTCCATGTGATGGGCAGCGTCTCCTTCGTCTTCTTCGCTTCCCCACCATAGGTAATACCCTTGGTGCCATTCGTTACAGTCTGCTCTTCTATCCTGTAGTTATGCTTCTTACCTGCTTCATTGGCATCCACATCTACAGTGATGTAGTCGGATTCAGGCTTTTCCTTGGTGAGGACTATATCCTCTCCTATCTGCTGTGTACCGTCGAACACCTTGAAGGTGAACTTCATGTCCTTGGTCCACTTGTTGATGTTCTTCTTTACCTGGAACCTGATCTTACCCTTCTCTGTGTAGGTGTTGACGAATCCCGTGTCGATCAGAGCGCCTATTTCGCCGCTCTTAACCACCTCGAGAGTACCGTCACCCTTGTCGGATACTTTGACATTTATGGTATAGACAGTGTCATCGTAGGTAATGCCGGGATTCTTGTCAGCATCCGCAGGGATCACCTCGTTCACCGTATATGTGTGCTCTCCAAGATCCTCCATTGTGTAATTGATCCTGTCGAATGATACCGAGCCGTCAGCTGCATTCGGCTTTGTCTGCAGCACATTACCCTCGCTGTCCTTCAGCTCGAAGCTGTAGTCACCTGCACCGAGTGTAAGATTGCCCTGCAGTTCCTTCTTGGTACTAAGATCCAGATAACCCTTGGCATCATAAGTATTGATGAAAGATATCACCTCAGGAGCTGTGGTCGTAAATGTGATCTTGCCATCAACGACGCTCGGTGTGATGGTGAATCTGTACTCTTTTTCATCATACTTCACACCGGTTACACCGTTATTGATCTCTTTTACTATATAGGTATGTGCCTTGCCGTCTGCCGTTTTGCCGGTATATGTGTCCAGCTTGACTGCTTTGGTGGAATCAGCACTGCCGTAAGGGAAGAATACCTTGCCGTTTAGCACGTCTCCTGCATTGAGGAGTTCTCCGTCCTTTGTGATCTCTGCAGCAAAGTTATCGCCCTGCCTGATGGCACGTCCGGTAAGCGTCTTCTTGAGAGTGATAGAAGGCGTACCGTATATAGGGTATGTGTTCGTGATGGTACGCACGCCCTCGCCGAGATTCTGAGCCTCGTCCAGAGCGGTGGCACTCATCTGACCGTTATCCTCTATCTTCACATCTACCTTGAAGGTGATATCTCCGGAATAGCTTGCGCCTTCTACAGGAGTCTCCTTCACGGTATAGGTATGCACACCGACCATGGTGTTGTCATACGTTATCTTGTCGAAGTAGAACTTGGTGGGGGTAGGTCCTGCTGTGACCTCTACCTCCTTGGGTCCCTGGATGAGCTTGTCTCCCTCATACAGGCTGAAGCTGTACTTTGCCTTCGTGCCTGCCGGTACGAACTCCACGGCCTTTACAGCCCAGGGTGTATACTCCGTACCTGATGAGTACTTGTTCACGATCTTGACCGAAGCCTTCGGATCTCCGTTATTGAATATTGAAGGCTGGGTAGTCACATTGCCCCATGAAGCCGGATTGACAGTGAAATTAACAGCATCCGTATACTCATAGCTCTCAGGCTTCTCAGCGTTATCGTCAAATACCTCTTCAATCCAGTACTGAGCCTGAGTAGCACCCTTTATTACTTTAAGGCCGTCTATCGTGACCTTCTCTCCGGCCTTGATATCAAAGGATACACTCGCTCTATCCGTGCCATGTTTAACCCATCCGCTGTCACGTACTGTATAATTGACAGTTCGTCCAAGGCTGCTACTGAAGGTGATATGGTCGTAGCTGTCTGCGCCCATATAGTTTCCGCTGCCGGCAACCCTGGGGTCACCGTTACCGCTGCCCCAAAGAACCACTTTATAGGTGTCATTGTTATTATTTGCCACCTTGCCGTTTCTCAGGACCTCTTTGGTCACTTCGATCTTGCCATACTCGGGAGTCGTCAGGGTATTGATCATCTCGGGCATGCCGGGCTGGCAGTTGGTACCTTGCGTAACCGTCTGTGCCACCTTGGTCTCTGTCCATACTATATAGTTTTTATCATTTATCTTCTCAGCATTGACGAAAACCTTGAGGTAGATCGGCTTGTCATTATATTTGATACCGGTAGCCGTCCCCTTGACCTCAGTGATCTTGTACATGAAGCACAGGAATCTGACATCTCTGTTACCAAAGCTGTAGCTCTTCTGAGAATCTTTGCTGTAATATACTTCCTTTGCCTTGAAGGATATCTTGCCGAAGGACTCCGTCTGATCGATCGAATCCTTTGTGACCGTGACCTGGGTCTTCGGAAGTGTCGGTATCTTATTCGGATCCGTAAGGGGGTTGCCGTACCATACATTCACATCACCCGGATCTTTAAGGAGATACTTCTCTATATTGAAGGTGAATCCCTCTGCAGGCCATACTCCGCCGTCCGTGACCACGTTTCCTGCCTCGTCCTGGAGTATCTTCTTGATATTGACATCAAGCTCGCACTCGCCCTCTTTGACTATCTCTATGTTCTTTGAGATGCAGTGCCACTCCTGACCGCCGATCTTCTTGATCTTGTTTGCTACCAGGAAGCCGGCTGCCACGCTGTCGTTGTAGAAATTACCGGAAGGTACCAGGAATGTACCCGTCACGGGACCCGTCGTGTGTACCTCTGCATTCTTGTTCGTGCAGTTGAAGATGATCTTTTCAAAGAGAACATCCTCATCCTTGTCACCGGAAGGTGTATACTGCTTGCCGTCGATATAAAGCTTGTACTGCCCAATATTCACATTCTTATCCGGTATATTGAAGACAAGGTTCTGATCGCTTCTGATCTTTACCTCATAGTCGCTCACAGGGAACTTGTTGCTTCTCTTATCGGTGCTCTTGGAGCTGTCGAATGAGATGTAGTATGTACCTGCGGCAAATTCTTTACCTGTGATATCTACAGTCTTGTCGATGTTGCCATACTCTTCTTTCCAAAAATCTATATAGTTATAGCAGTTCTTCTCACTTGCAAGTGAGTCGGATGCCTTCTTGGCAGCATCCACCATATCCTTTGCTATCTTCTTGATCTGAGCTTCTTTGTAGGTACTCGTATCTACCAGAACACCGTCCCTGTTCTTCATGGCAGGATCCATCCTGTCCAGCGCTTCCGGTGTGGTATAGATATACAGAGCTCCGGCATTGCCGTTCTTATCCATGAGGAATGTCTTCTGACCGTTGTAGTCATACTTGCCTATTAAGACTCTTCCTGCTCCGCCGCCACTGTTCCTGCAGGACTGGATCTGTGCCGTACCCTGCATGGTACCTACTGCGAAGTTGGTCTCCATATGACCGTCAAGGTGCATCTCATTGGCTACTACACCGTAGTTAACGGCGTCGCCCAGTACATCACTGTAGGAAACTGCAGCACCCGGCTTTACTTCCAGGCCGTCAGCCAATACATAATTGGAGAGCGTGTCCGTATCGAAAGACATGGAAGCTACTCCGTCTCCTCCGTCTTCTATATCGGCTTTTACTTCCTCTGCTTTGCCGTCATCCTTCACATGTACAAGCGTAAGATCCCTGTCAGATGCATCGTCATCGCCGGAAGCCATGATGGTCTGCTTGAATCTGACCTCGATGGTGACCGAGCCTTCCTCCGGCTCTATCTCACCCTGCTCTTCTGTCTCGAAGTGGATATCGTATACCCTTGCGGTTGATCTGTTGAGATTGGTCTCTGTAGCCTCATCAGCCTTCTCTACCGCATCGTCAGCCTCTTTGCTGCCTGTGATATCCCTGACTACGAAGATCGCATCATCAGGAATTGCATCCGGTCTCTCAAGAGTAGCTTTTGCATATACTCTGCTGTCTTCATATTCATATACACGCTTCTCGGCCTTGTTCTCGGAAACCTTGTTCTCGGAAACCTCGTTCTCCGATACCTTGTTTTCGGAGACCTCGTTCTCCGACACCTCATCGGATGTCTCCTCTGCCTTCTTGTAATGCATCACAATGACAGAGTCCTCTTCGAGCTCTGTCCAGGCTATATCGTCATAGTCTTTGTCATCTATATCTGAGTCGGTGGTAATGGAGTAAACCTGAATGTCATCGACCATCTCGCTTGAAACAGCGGTGATCGTCTGATCCGAGCCGTCTATATCCACGGTGGTCCTGTCGTAGGTATAGTCGTCGATCTCCGGTGCTTCGAACCTGAAGATGTACATGAAGTCCGGATCGATATCATAGTCTTCACTGTCTTTTATGGAAGAATCGTCCTCATCCACATACGAAACCCTGAGGCTGATGTCCGGAACTTCCCGTACCTCTTCCTCTTCTTCCGCATCCGGAGCCTCCTCCGATCCTTCTTCGGCATCCTCGGACTCATCCCCGGTCAGTTGGTCATCTGCCGCGGCCTCCTCCTCGTATGCTCCGTCAGACTCATCCTGATTGGAATCGTCCACTGCCTCGCCGGGCTCCACATCCTCTGCGAACTCGTCATCCGCATATGCTGTGGACTGAGTCCTCAGACCCAGCATCCCGGCTGCCGCAGAATACAACGTCTGCGACACCATTGTAACCAGCAGGATGGCTACGATGAGTTTCTTGCTTGTTTTCCTCTTCATAGTGGTCACCTCTCCATTAAGACTACTGTAGCTAATCGATTAACTACTACCAAACCGTAGACCTGTTCCGTGAACCGGTCTATATGCGGGCCCAATTATACTATTACCCACTATCACTATTACTTTCATTCTACTATCTGATGGGAGCGCACTCAATTAGCATGAAAAACCAATATTCCTCCGGCCTTTTGTGCACTTTGACGAAAAACTTTGAGAATTTACTTAAAAATTAATGAAATTGCGGTTGTTTGACAATCTAACGACAGTATACCATCCACAAAGCCGGCAATGGCTTTATTTAGATCGAAAGGGACTGTCGCAATAGATGTTGCGCCAGTCCCTTTTGATCACACCAAAAAAAGGTGTCAGGGGAAATATCCCCTGACACCTTCAGTCGTGTCACTCAGACTTTCTTCTTACTTCCTGAACCCGAAGCGGCGTACCTTCTTTGCCTTTGCTCCGTTTCCGTTGTCCTCTTCCTCCTCGTCATCATCTGTGTAGACGAAGCTCATTCCGATGAGTCCTGCCACACACAGTATCATGATCCAGAAGTTGAGGGTCAGGTCATCGCCCGTTACAGGCGACATCCTCTCACCCAGCACATCCGACTGAGGTCCTTTCCTCACGCCCAGCACATCCGACATGAAGCCCGGCTTCCTCTCTCCAAGCACTCCGCCGATGAATCTGTCACTCGAGCTGCTGGTGGTCGTGCCACGCCTTGAGCTGCTGGTAGTCGTTGTACTCGTCGTGCTGCTCGTCGTCGTCGTGCTCGTCGTGCTGCTCGTCGTTGTCGTACTCGTACTCGTTGTAGTCGTGGTCGTTGTGGTCGTCGTGGTCGATGTCGTCGTCCTTCTCTTCGGATCCTTTATCGTCAGTGTCCTGATCGTCTGACCCGCCCTGTTGTTCTCGGCATCTATCACATACGCTGCCACGTTTGCTCCGTAGTCTATATCGTAGCCATCAGGTGCCTCTACCTCTTCCAGATAGTAGGTGCCCCACTTCAGGCCCGTGATATTGATCTCTCCGTTGCTGTCTGTCGTGTAGCTTCCCATTCTCCACACGCCCTTGAAGTAGCCTGACAGCACCATTGCCGATGCAGTCTGCGGTACATCCGTGTAGAGCTCGAACCTTGCTCCGGCGAGCCTCTCTGCCGTATCGGCATCCTCCTTGATCAGATGGATCTCTCCGTCTGCCAGTCTCTTGTCGCCGTAGCTCAGTGCCTCGTGATCCCAGTAGGTCTTGTAGTCATTGCCCTTGACCTTCTCTCCGCTGCCGTTCTCCTTGTAGAGGATCATCTGTCCCTCTTTGTCGATCTCGAAGAAGAGCTGCTTGCCTGAGTTCGCATAGCCTGTAGGCGCCTTGGTCTCGCTCAGTACATACTTCCTGTCGGCCTTGATAGCGCCTGCCTTGCTGCCTATAGCATACTCTACATCAGCATAGACACCGTCGGTGTGCTTTGCTGTAGTGAAGGTTGCGCTCCAGCCGCTCTTATTGATGCTCCAGTCGTCGTTTGCCTCGTTGATGGTAAACTCTGCACCTTCGAGCGTCACGGGGTTCGCACTGTCGTCGCCCATGTCGTACTTCTTGAGCCTGATCTTGATGGACTCGTTGGTCACTGTGAAGCCCTTCGTGATATCAGCCGCATCATTCCTTGTGATCACAGGCTTCCTGTATCCGTCAGGCTGCTCCTCATCCACTGTGTAGACGATCTCATGATGATCCTTCTTATTGTAGTCATCATATACAGGGAGCCCCTTGCCGCCTGTGCCCTTAAAGACCGCCTCGGTCTCTCCGGACTTCAGGGTGATGGTCTGCACCGGTTTGCCGTCCGCATACAGTGTGAAGTTCACATCAGGGTGAGCAGATGCCGCCTTGTTGTCCTCCCACACCTTTCTCACAGGTATACTGATGTACTTCTGATCTATGGTGTTGGTAAGGGTGAAGCTGAATGCGAAGCCGTCCAGAGCACTTCCGGGCTTGACATCACACTTATAGCCCTCCATCTCCACTTCCTTCACCGTATACCTGTACTCATCATAAGAATAGGTACTTCTGTTGTATCTTATCCTTGGAAGCTTGTCCGTCTCATATCTGTAGCTTCCGTCATCCTGCCGTGCCACAGCCTGGGGTACGCCATATTCCTTATACTCGCTCCAGCTGTCGTTTCCTGCACCTTCGGGTCTCACGCTCTGCAGTATCTGCACATAGGCCGTGGGCCTCTCCGTAAGATCAGCGCCCTCTGCATTGTAGGGATCGTTCCAGACCTTTGTGACTGCGAGAGAAGTATCCTTCTCCTCCGTGGTCTTGTTGACCATCTTGATCGCATCTGTCTGTGCATGGCGCACTGCATCGGCATCGGTAGTATAAGTACCGTCCTCATTTACCATGATCTCCACATCGGGAGCCTTCTCGTAGCCCTCGGGTACCCCGGTCTCTCTCAGGACATACCTGCCGGCCTTCAGGCCGCCCTCTATCCTGTGTGCCGTACCGGTATAATCCCAGCTCTCCACCTTATTGTCATCATCAGCCGTCCAGCTCTCGACCTCGCTCTGCCCCACAAGATACTTCCTGTAGAGAGTGAGCTCGGCCTCTACATCACCTTCTCCGGCAAATTCCTTGATGAACTCGATGGACTTCTTCATCGTATCCTTGCAGGTGAAGTGGAAGACGCTGCTGTCCGCCTCTTTCGTGATACCGTTTTCACCGGTGTTATCCATGACGGCGATGAGCCTGCCGTAGTGGTCCGCATCATCCACGATCTTCACCGTGAACTCACTGCCATCCTTCCAGTCGAGGTCAAAGTCTGCAGGCTTGTTGCCATCCTTCCGGCTCTCGGACACCCTGATAACGTATTCATCATCCGTCTTATTAAAGGTGAACTTCTTATCCCCGAAGCTTACCGTACCGTCGGGGTTCACAGCCTCGGAAGTGAAGCTCTGTCCGTCCTCACCCGTCACCGTGAACCTGAGTCCGGCAAGCTGTGCCTTCAGCTCCTCTGTCATGAGGACATCCGAGCCGTCCGCATACTTCAGGACCTTCAGACCTCTGATCCCGAGCTCGCCCTTCTTTTCCAGGGTGTTCACAAATACCGCATCGGCATCCTCCGTATCGCTGTCCTTACCCTGACCGAAGAGGCTCTGCAGTCTCCCGATCACACCGTTTTCGGTCTCGCCTACAGTTCCGTCAGCCTTCTTCACCGTCTTTTCGACTGTGAGTACTCCGTCCTTATTCGTCAGCTTCACCTCGACTACTGCAGTCTCCTCATCGTAGGTGATGCCCTCGACATCGGTCTTCTCCTCGGTGATGTAGTAGTACTTTGTTACGGACTCTGTATATCTTCCGTTCTCCTTTACATCCTCTTCGGTGTAATGGAAGTAGTCACCGTCAAATACCGCAGTCTTGTCCTGAGCCGTCACGGTCTTTGTATCAAGCTCTGCTCCTCTTTCGCTCATCAGCTTGAAGGTGAAGCCCTTTGCAGGATACTGGTCAGTCTCCCTGCCGTCTTCCATAAGCCTCTTCACCACCTTCACCGAGGTGCTTCCCTCTGCATGGTAGGTGTTGTTGAATACTGCCTCACCGTTATCATAGGAAGGTACCGCGTTGAGCCTGCTTCCGTCATTCGTGACAGTCACGCTCACGGGGTATGTCCTTTCATCGTAGGACACTCCGCCCTTCGTGCCCTTAGTCTCGGCAAGAGTATATCCGTAGGTCCTGCTCTCACCCGCAGGTATGTTTACCTGAGCGGCGTTGTAGCTCACCGTAAAGGTGACTGCAGAGCCTGTATTGGATGCTCTCTTCACAGTCTCGTTCAGACCGTTTCCGGCATCGGGTGTGAGCGTGAACTCATACTCACTCATCTCCATGCCCTCTACGGACTTCACTGCCTCTATCACTGCCTCGCCGTCACCCGGCAGAGTATTGATGAAGGTTATGGTATTGTCGCCCACATCAGACGCCACATCCAGCTTTCCGTTTCCGAGGTCGGTGACGGAAAGCTTCACCTCATAGCTTCTCTCATCGTAGACTACACCGGCCACACCGGTATTCTTCTCCGTCACAGTGAAGGTGGGGGTGGTCCCCGCATCCTTCAGGGTATAGTGAGAGAACTCATCGGGGAAGCTCCACTTGCCGTCTGCTCCGACAGGTGCCTCTTTCGTCACCTGAGGATCCACATCCGTACGGGTGATCTCCACCACATACTGTCCGTCGGCTATGGCGCCCTTATTGATGCTCTTGTTTCCTGTCATGCTGAAGTCGCCCTCAGCATCATAGTCGTTCACGAGATACACCCTGGTATCCATAGCAGCCGTATCCGAGCCGTCCACATATGCTTCCAGCTCTCCCCTGCCGTTATCCCTGAAGGATACCTTTACGGTCTTGGGATCATCATAGGTGATACCATCCTTCTTATCGGCCTTCGATACTTCACTGCCGTTCTCATCCAGCTCGGTGATCACATACTCATGATCGCCCTGTACCGTGTATTCATAGCTCAGCTCTTCGCTTCTGTCCGCGTCACTCAGAGTCACTTCACGTGCGTCTGAGCCGTTGTCCGTCACTCTGAAGCTGAACTCTGCTCCCTCAGGCCAGTAGCCGTTCTTCATCAGCTTTTCGACATTCAGCCTGAATGTGCCCCTTGCATGATACTCATTATTTACGGTATTGCCGTTTGCATAGGTCACAGTGGCACTTATGGCCGACCTGTTGTCGTTGGGCACCACATTTACGGTCACGGGATATACGTTTCCGTCATAGGTATAGCCTGCCCTGCCGTCATCTATCTCTTTGATATAGTAGGTATGTGTACCGATCTCGCCCTCAGTGTAATGTATCGTGTCGAAGACGAAACTGCCGTTTTCATCCGTAGTGGCTACGGCATCACTGCCGTCGATCTTTACGAGATTCTCTGCCTTGTCGTCCTGATACAGACCGAACCTGAAGCCTTTCAGAGACTTCACCTCGCCCGCAGAGTCATCAGTGATGAGCTTCACTCCCTCGATCACTGCGTCGGCATTCTGCTCATTATGGTCGTTCAGCAGAGCCAGACTGATCACGTTGTCGGCTGTGCCGTCCGTCTTATCCGTGCCCTCGGCGGCCATTATGCTGTTTCCTGTCCAGTAGTAGGTGTTGCTTCCGTTGGTCTCCTCTACTCTGTAGACGATCTCGTATCCTTCCCCGTCATATTTGTCGAGATCCGTGAAGCTGATCATGCCCTCCTTCGGTACAGGCTTTGACATCACCTTGCCGTCCTTATCGGTGACATTCACGTATTCTCCGTCGACCTTCTTCTGCAGCGTAGCGGTGAAGCCGGTATAGATATCGTCCTTTGTGACACCGCCTGTATGCCAGGTCTTCTCCACATTCACATTTACCTTTTCAGGTCTGATCCTGTTGGTTATCACATAGTCGTTGCTGCTGTCCGACTTGACGGCCAGACCGCCGTTCTCTGCGATATAGACCCCGCCGTTCTTTCCTGCGAGCGTCGATCCGGTATCGGGAAGTACCTCCTTGATCTGATACTCATATTTCACGCCGAACTCATTAGTCTCGAAGATACGCTTGCCCGAAGCAGCCGCCAGCTCGTCATCAAAGGTAAATCTGTAGCGCGGCTTTACGGCTGTAGTTTCCAGGTAGTCGGTCCATGGCTCGCCCTCACCTGAAAGTGCGGACTTCGCGAGCTTCCTCTGGAGGACCACCCTGATGCTGTCGGGTCTGGTAGCGTTCTCATCGTTACCGTCCTTCCAGATCTTCTCTCCGGCAAATACCAGCTCGCCTATCTTTTTATCTGTCATGGTGACAAGATATGCGCCGTCGGTATCCTGTCTGACATCGCCTCCGCTGGTTACTACACCCCGGTCGCTTATGGTGAACTCCACATCAGGAGCTTTCTCATAGCCTTCGGGAGCGTCTGTCTCCACCAGCCTGTAAGTGCCGGGCTCAAGATGCGACACCTTGAGTCTTGCACCCTCTCCGAGAGAGGTGAGCTCTTCCATTCCGGGTACCACGCCTCCCTCGGCATCCTGTATCTCCCACTTGGCTCCCGCCAGCTTATTGCCGTTCGGATCGTACTTCACGAGATAGAAGACGATGGGATCATCCTTCACGGTGATGTTCAGTCTGCCGGCTTCCACATCCGCATAGCTGCCGCCGGAGACTATCTCTATGCTGCGATCCTCTCCGATCCTGAACTTCACTTCATCTGCAAGGGCATATCCCTTGGGAGCTTCCGTCTCTTTGATCTTGTAGGTCCTGCCTGTCTCGAGTCCGTAGAGGGTGATGATGCCGTCAGTGGCCATCTTATCCTCAACAGAGCCTGCAGGCAGAGCCTTGCCATCCGCATCCGCAACCTCGAACTTCGCTCCCTTCAGTATCACATTTTTGTCTGCTGCACTTACCTTGGTGATGGTGACGGGCTTCACCCTGTCGTTCACTATCACAAGGTTGGTCACGTTTCCGTTTGCCGCTTTTACGACATCCTCACTTCCGCTCACGGTCACGCTGCCGTCTTCAGCAAGCCTGACTGTAGCCTCTCTTGCCAGCTCGTACCCTGCAGGTGCTGCGGTCTCTGTCAGCGTATATGTCCCGGCCTTCAGACCGTATATCGTCTTATTGCTTCCGTCAGACGTCCATGTGAAGGTCTTGCCCTCGCCCGTAAGAGTCATGTTGGCTCCGGCGAGCTCCGCTCCGGTCGTGATATCCCTCTTGCTGATATTGAGCTCGGTAGGTGTGTTCTCGAAGGAGAGCAGCTGCATTGCACCATCTGCCGTCACTTCGAGCGAACCGGTCCCCTTATCCTCGACTTTTACGACAAATGTCTTATCCTCCACTCCGAGGAAGCCGTCCTTTGATTGCTCGGAGACCGTGTATGTGTGAACTCCCGCATCTGCCGTACTGTAGGTCAGCTCATTGCCGCTGCCGTACCTGCTGTCTACGGTATATTCTATAGTACCGTCCGCCTTGCTTACGCCGGTAGCTACCTCTCTGCCCCTCTCATCCTTTACGGAGAAGGTGAAGCCTGCCTTTGATAGTGTGCCGTCATCCTTTGCCAGAGTCTTTCTGCCGGCAAGGGGCACACTGCCGGTGGCCTCATAGCTGTTTGTAAACTCTATTGTTGCGTTGCCGCCGTTGAGCAAGGTATTCCTGAGTTTCGTCCAGAAGCCCGGCTCCTCGGAGTCTACGCCTACCACTTCCTTAACAGCCTCCAGATCCCCGTCCACGAGCTTCAGCGTGACCTTCACGGCATACCTGTTTGTGGCATAGGTGACACCGTCACCGGTAGCTGCCTGCTCGGACACCTCATAACAGAAGCTCTTCTCAGCCTCACCGCCCAGATCTGCCACGGTATAGGTCAGAGTGTCGAAGGTAAAGCTCTTACTTCCGTTCTCTCCTGCTGCGTAGGTCACGGACTTGGTGTCGCCTCTCGTATCTCCCTCTGTCCTGGCGATCAGATCAAAGGTGAATGTCTTCGATGCATTTGCCCTGCCTTCAAGGGTCTTGGTACCGCCAAGCTCCACCTCGGCATCATCCGTGTACTCATTGACAAATACGGGTAAGTTCTGACCGTAGTCATACTCGGCCGTAAGGGCTCCGTTACCCTGATCCCTGACAGTCACCGTCACGGGCTGCGCACCGCCCTGCTTCTTGTATTCGTCCGTATCCTCGGATATCTCGGCGATCGAATACTCGTATATTCCGGCCTCGCTCACAGTTATCTTCTTGAATGTGACGGTACCTGAAGCATCGGTCTTTGCACTGTCGACGTGATTGCCCGCCTTGTCGGTCAGCTCGAACTCGAATCTGCCATTCAGGCTCAGCCTGTCGTTCGGCAGTATGCTGCTGCCGTTCTTCACCTGCTTCTTTGCCTGGATCTGTATCTCGCCCTCACTGTGATATTTATTCACCACAGACACCGTATCCGTAGTCGACACGCTGCCGTCTATGGTCACCTTCTTCTTCAGGCTGCCCATATTATCATCCGTCAGCTCGACCTTTATCTCATGCCATGCCTCATCATAAGTGATACCGGGGTTCGTTCCCTTTCTCTCTTTGACATAGTAGGTATAGGTCGTTCCGGCATCATTCAGTCCGTAGTACTGTGTGTTGAATGAAGCCGTACCCGAGTAGCCGTTTGACTTCTTCACAACCTTCGTATCCAGTACGGTCGTCTTATCTGCCGCATACAGATCAAAGGTGAAGTCCTCAATGAGCTTCGCACCCTGCATGGTCTTTTCGACCTTCGGTATGAACTCGCCTGTGGCGTTGTAGGTATTGTTGTAGGTCACCTCCAGCTGGCCGGGCTCTACTTCTACTGCACTGCCGCCGTGGTTCGGCACCAGTCTGCCCCTGCCGTCGCTCACCCATGTTACGGATACGTCCTTTGATGCATCAGAGTCATATTCGATGCCCTCTGTGCCGTCAGTCGCAGTCTGCTCCACGAGTCTGTACTCGCTGGTCTGATCCTTCTTATCTGCTCCCACCTCTATGGTATAGAAGTCGGATACCGGCTTTGCCTCGCTCAGTTCAAAGGTGGTCAGCTTATTGCTTCCTTCATAAAGGTCAACATAGAACTTCTTTCCTTCGGGCCACTTGTTGATTGTCTTCTTCGCACGGAGCTTTATCGTACCCTTCTCGTCATATCTGTTGGAGAATCCGGTGCTCTCCAGGGCCTCTGTCTCGCCTCCCTTTACCACGCCGAGAGTACCGTCGCCGTTGTCTGTCACGGTCACGGTGATGTCGTAGCTTGCAGGGTCATAGGTGATACCCGTGCTCTCGTCCTTGTACCCGTTCTCTGCAGTGACTCCCTCGGGGATCACCTCGTCTACGGTGTAGCTGAATACTCTGCTCGTCTCGCCTTCAAGGTCCGAAAGCTTATATCCTATGGCATCAAACTTCACGCTGCCGTCTGCACCGTTCGTCTTAGTCTGCAGCACATTGCCCCCGGCATCCTTCAGCCTGAAGCTGAACATGCCCCCGGTCAGAGCCTTGTTGCCGTCAAGGTGCTTCACGGTATTGATGCTCACGCTGCCATTTGCATCATAGGTATTGACGAATACCATGGGCTCTGTCGATGAGTAGCTGAATACCACGTTCCCATCCTCTACCGACGGAGTGATGGTCACCTTGTACTCCGTATCATCATAGGAAACTCCGGCTACGCCGTTGTTCACTTCCTTGAATGTATATTCATGTGCCCTGCCGTCTGCCGCATCGCCGTCATAGGTGTCCAGCCTGATGGCGGGTGTGGATGCCGCACTGCCGTAAGGGAAGTATACCCTGCCCTCATGCACATCACCTGCATTGAGAAGCTCTCCGTCCTTGCGTACCTCCACGGCAAAGTCATCACCGCGCTTTATTGCCCTGCCCGTGAGCTCCTTCTTCAGGATCACGCTGGGAGTGCCGTCTATGGGATAGGTGTTCGTTATGGTGCGTACACCGTCTCCGCTGCCTGCTTCCTCATCCAGAGCCTTCGCTGTCAGGTTGCCCTGCGCGTCAGTTGCGACCCTGACTGTGAAGCTGATATCTCCTGAGGAAACCACTCCGTCCACAGGTGTCTCCTTCACAGTATATGTATGGTCACCTGTCATGGTATGGTCATACTTTATGGGATCGAAGTAGAACTTCACGGTCTTGCCGCCCTGTATCGGCACTTCCTTCGGACCCTGTATCAGCCTGTCGCCCTCGTAGAGGCTGAAGCTGTGCTTCACTGTGGTGCCTGAAGGCACGAACTTCACGGCCTTCACCGCCCAGGGTCTGTACTCCGTGTCGGAGTAGTACTTGTTCACCATGGTTGCGGAAGCTTCGAAATTGCTCGTGTTGAAAGGAGCCGTGACGAAATCATCCTTGTCTGACTTGGTAAAGTCATCAGCCGCTTCTATAGCTATCTCAGGCTTTGCCACGCCGTCGGCGAAGATCTCCTGTATCCAGTAGGTGCTCTCCTTACCATCATCTATCAGAGGGAGTCCTTCGACGGTGATGGTCTCACCGCCCTGAAGCGAGAAGTAGAACACTCTTCTCTTCTGCTTGTTGATCGGCTCTTCCTTTTCAGTATAGTCGACTCTTCTCCCCTTGCTGCTGGTGAACTTGATGTTCTGGAAATCTTTGGCACCTGATTCCACTCCCTTGTAGGAGTTGTTCCCGAACAGGCGCACATTGTAAAAGTCGCCGGTCTCGACCTCCACCTCATTTCTCAGCACTTTCTTCGTCAGCCTGATGGTACCGTTCTTGGGCTTGTATTCATTACGGAATACGATGACACCTTCCTCTTCGCACGGCAGGCCGTATCTCGCGTAATCGTAGCCGTTGGGCTCCTTCCTTGCAGTCCTGATGACAGCCTTCACGTTCTGGGGATTGGTCTTGCTGTCTGCATAGATATACAGATGGACATACCAGTAGGGGCTGTCCGGAGCCACATCGGCAGGCAGCTCATCCAGGATATTGTAGGTCACATCGTCCCTGTTCTCCGATGTGTCCTCGGATATCCTGTACCACTTGGTATGCACGTACCTGTAGCCTGCATACTTGGAATCCGGGTCGTCATACTCGGTGTTGTCTCCCCACCAGCCTATATCCGAAAGCTTATATGTGAGCTCGTACTTATCCGATGCCTCATCCTTGTCTCCGCCGTTGAGAGTCATCTCCATGGGATCTCCGATATTGCCCCATCCGTGCTCGCTCACTTCCTGCAGCGTGAACTTGAAGCCGTCCTTCCAGTGACCTGCTCCGCCCAGGAACTCCTTGGTGATCGGAACGGAAACATCCACGCTCTCGTTCCTGTATTCGTTGTTGACATTGAGCACCACATCGGGATCCTGCGACGAGATGGAGAATGTCGCAGACTGCTCTTCATCATTGACTGCAAATGCTGTATTGCCGCCGTCGAAGGTGACAGCTACCGCCTTGCCCTCAGCTGCTCCTCCGGTCTCAGTGATCCTGTATGTGCCTACAGGAAGATCAGCCGCCACGCCGAATCTGCCGCCTCCCTGATGTGTGAGGACTACAGGCGCGAAGGCACTGTCTGTTACCACTTCACCGAACTCATCCGTCACGATGCCGTTCTCATCTGTCTGTATCTTCTCTACTCTGAAGGAGATGGCATCCAGGAGTGCTGTCTTCGCACTGTCTGCCACTGCTCCGGTCAGAGTCTTGTTCACGGTGAGTGAACCTGTCTTGGGTATTCCCTTGTTACCTACTTTTGCCACATATTCGCTGCTGCCGTCGGCATCCTCTCCTGTCCTGGAACCTGCCGTGAATACCAGTCCGTTGTCAGCCGTGACCTTGAGGTCATCGTCTACGGATATATTCCATTCATGGACATCACCCAGCTCGTATCCTTCGGGAGCCTCAGTCTCCTCCAGCCTGTACTCTCCGCTTCCGTATATGCCGTCGAAGGTCGCCTTGCCGTCTGCTCCGGTGACAGCCGTCTTTGTGTCGGTAAGCTTCGCTATGTCATTGACAGGGGTAAGAGAGAACCTCGCACCCTCGATAGGTGACTCTGTCAGATTGCCTGCTGCATCCATCTCCACCTTGAGGATGGAGAACTCTGTCGTAGGCAGCTTCTCATCGGTGATGGTGATCCCCGCATCGGTCGCATCTATGGGGATCACTTTCACGGGTATGCTCTGCTGCGTGACGGCATGGTCTGCCTGTACGATGAATGCATGATAATCGGGATCCACCTTATATCCTGCGGGAGCCGAGATCTCCTTCACCGCATAGTACTCATCTATCTCAAGGGTCCATCCTTCATTTTCGTAGTCTCCGAAGAAGGATGCCCTGCCGTTTCCGTTGGTAGTACGGTCCACATTCCTGCCCCACTTGTCGGTGACGGCTGTCCAGTGACTGTCGTTCAGATCCAGAGTATCTGTCCTGGATCCATCCCACCTGTAGAGTCTGAAGGTCGCTCCTGCAATGGCACTTCCCGTATCGGAAGCCTTCTTGTCGAGCTTCACGGTCTTGAGCGCCACGGTACCCGAAGCCTTCTCCACCTCAGTCTCACCGTGAGTCTTGGAGGACTCGTATCCGAAGAAGGTCACATAGTTGGAGTAGTCCACCTTCTGACCTATACTTCCTATGACCTTGGCCTTGTAGACTATCTCGGCCGTCACACCGTTCTTTATCGTGAATTTCCATGCACCCTTATCGGTATCCCATGTCCAGCCTCTGACAGTCTCGGTGTCTCCGTCGCTGTATGTGATCTGGATGGGCTCTTCCTTCACGGGCTTCAGGTTGGTCATGTAATCATAGACATCGAGGTAATCCTGATTGCCGTATGTGATGCCTCCCCTGTTTACCGTGACCTTGAAGGCGCCTACGTAATCATTCTCCAAAGACGGCTCATCCGTGCACTCCTTGGACACGGAATCCGTCACATAGTCGTATCTGCTGGTGGCAGATGAAGTCTTGCCCGACCAGCTCGCGGTATTCTCGAATTCATAGCCGCCGTTGTAGGCGCTCTGCTCGCGGAGAGACTGTAGTCCCTCTGCTCCGTCCGCTATGAGCCAGTACTCCACTGCATAGGTGTCGTAGTAGTCGTTGCCGTTCTTCGGGACGTCTATGGTGATGGTAGCCTTGCGGTTGTCACCCTCCTCGGATATCACGGCCTCTCCCTGTACTCTCTCGTTACTGTTGAACCAGCCGTTATCGTTGTACATGAGCCAGATGTGCTTGTTTGAGGTCAGTTGATTCTTGCCCCAGCCTGATCTCTCTGTGTCACCCGTCTGGTCATACAGCGTGAAATACTCCGGAAAGACATCGGTAAATACCAGCTTGCCGTCGTCAAGCGTGGCATCGTTCACCCCGGTGAACTCCACATGATATTTGTATGCGGGATAAGACACACCGTCTATCTCCACGGTATCGCTTCCGGCTGCCTTCTTGCTGAGGGAATTGGTGAATACCTTTGTTACCTCTGCCTTGGCGCTCTTCTCTATGCCGTTGGCTCCCACATATACATTGTTGGTGTGGGTGCTGCTGTCGCTGTATATCCCTTCCCTGGTAGCGAGCTCGAGCCACTCCTCATTCAGCCTGGTCTCGAGGCTTACCGTGATGACGGCTGCTTCGCTGCCCTCTCCGATTCCTTGCTGTGTCTTCCTCTGATCCTTGTAGAAGACTATCGTGATCTCATCCTCACCGTCAGCTCTCTCCTCTGACTTCTCGGAATATATCTCGTAATACAGCGGTCTGCCGTCGGATGAGCTTATCCTGATATTGCTCTTGTCTCCGGCCAGCGGATCCACATAACTGACGGTTCTGGTCCAATATGTGGGAAGCATATCCGTCACTTCGCAGCTGCTGTAGCCTGCCTTGGGCACGGTAAAGGTCACTGTCCAGGGCACGGTACCCGCCTCGGTGATCTCTCCTGCCGTCTTGGTCACCTTCAGCTTGTTCCCATCCACAGGCTTGAAGGGCGTGGTCACCTCTGCCGACCCGCCGTCCACATACACCTTGTTCTTCAGGTTGTTGTTGGCAAGTATGCTGTCCGTATCCACTGCCACCTTGTAGGTGATCTCCACCGTGGTGTAACCCAGATCACCGAGCGTGTACTTGAATCTCTTCTGGCTGCCTGACATCGTATTGGCCTCCGCGAGAGTGGATAGTCCGTCCTGTCCCCATCTCACCAGTCTGCCATTGACATATATGCCCTCTCCGGTGAAGTTGGCATAGTTCGCGACGGTATGGCTGAGGTAGTCCTTTACCTGCATGCCGTTGATATACATCTTCTTATTCTTGTTGATGACTATCTTGTACTCGATCTCGCTCTGATCGTCGGTCATCCTGACTATGCTCTTTTCCACATCGGGCTCATAGGTAAAGAGCGTATCCTCTGTCTGATCCTCGGCCTGCCAGTTCCACTGCGTAGTCTTGTATATTCCCACATAGTTGCCCACAGCTATGGTCTTGGTGGTATCTGCGGGGATGTCCTTCACATTGCAGTCATACTCTATGGTGATGATCTCACCGTCGGACATGTCAAAGCCGTCCATGTAGAGCAGCTCACCGTCGGGATTGCCGCTTGTCGATGCGCTGAGCCCCGACTGCTTATTGGAGCTGATACGCACACTGGACTCATCGAGCTCCAGATACTTATTGCTGTAGCCCCTGTACCAGTCTCTGACGAATACCTGCCTGTTCTCACCGGTGGACTTCACCTTGATCACATAGTGTATCTTCTTTCCGTCGGCTGAGACTGCGCTCGTCTTCGCTACGGCCAGCTTGGAATTGTCTACTACCTCTTCCTCTTTTTCTTCTATGAGGATAGTCCCCGCGAACATATCGGAGCCGGCAAATCTGATCTCGGTGGCATCATCATCGATGGTCACCTTCACGCCCACGCTGAAGGATGCACTCGATGCCGCGTCGAGATATTTGTAGTTTTTGCTTGTCTTGTCGAACTCGACTATCAGATAGCAGTTGCCGCTCTCATCAGTCTCGATATGATATGCGAAGGGTATGGTGCCGCTCAACGGCTCTCCGTCCTCTCCGAAGCTTCCCGCAAGACTCAGTGATGATTCGGTGGGACTTGTATTCTCAGGCTTCATACCGCGTGGAAGCTGATAATACATCACCGGTCCGAACTGATCGGTCCCGTTTTCCTTGAATGAGACACCCAGAGTATATACGCCGTTATTGCTCTCAGGGAGCTGATAGTCGGCTGCGTTGTTCGGGATGTCCTGGCCGTTGATGGAGACCCTGCTCACCATAGGCACCAGACTGGAGCCGCCGGCAAGTGCCTCGGCAGCTGTCGTGGCAGAGCTCACCTCCGGAGCCACTACATAATATGAAAGAGAATCCGTCTCGAACTCGACGTTGGATATTCCCGATGCACTGTCGGATACATCTGCGCTCACCTCGGAAGCCTTGCCGGCATCGTCCACGTGCACCACGGAGATGCTGCGATCCTCCGTATCATTCGCAGGCTGGATAATGCTCTTCTTGAAGCGGATCTCGATCTTTACCGAGCCCTCCTCGGGCTCTATCTCGCCCAGCTCCTCATTCTCAAAGTGGATATCATAGACTCTGGCCTTTTCCTTATCAAGGTCCGTATCTGTGGCAAGGTCGGCCTTGTCCACTGCGTCGTCGGCATCTGTGCTGCCCGTGACATCCTTCACCACGAAGATCGCATCGTCCGGGACTGCATCTGCCCGCTCAAGCGTTGCCTTTGCGTATATCCTGCTGTCCTCGTATTCATATACACGCTTCGAAGGCTCAGCTTCTTCCTTGTCTTCCTTATCTTCCTCATCCTCTGCCTTATTATCCGAGACCTCATCCTCTGCAGCCTCTTCCTTCTCGACTGCATCATAGTGCATCACGATGACAGAGTCCTCCGCAAGCTCCGTCCATTCGATGTCTTCGTAATCCTTATCGTCTGTATCCTCGTCTGTCGTTATGGAATAAACCGGGATGCCATCCTTATCCTTCGCGGAGATGGCGGTGATGTCTGTATCTGTATCTTCTATATCTATGGTTGTCTTATTGTAGGTGTAGTCTTCGATCTGCGGTGCTTCATATCTAAAGATATACATGAAGTCCGGATCTATATCAAAATCCTCTGTATCTTTGAGCGCATCGTCATTGCCGTCCACATAGGAAATCCGCAGACTGACTTCCGGAACCTCTTCCTGCTCCTCATCCTCTGCTTCCTCTGCATCCTCTTCCGACTCTTCCGCGGCTGCTCCGTCCTCTTCCTCCGAAGCCTCCCCGTTCTCCTCGCCGGATGCCTCTGCGGCGTCTTCCTGGGTGGACTCATCCACCGGCTCTCCCGCCTCTACATCTTCGGGGTATTCATCATCCGCATATGCGGTAGACTGTGTCCTGACGCCGAATATACCTGCGGCGGCAGAATAAAGTGTCTGAGACAGCATCGTAACCAACAGTATGGCTACAATGAGCTTTTTGCTTGTTTTTTTCCTCATCGTGGTCACCTTCCGTTAAGACAGTATTTTTTGTATTTTGAAAGCGCAACAGTGAAACGGTCTTCGGGGTCAATATACATACTATGACCCATTATCACTGTTTATATCTAATTGTACGCATGCGGAATCCGGAGTGTCAAACCAAAGAAATTACAAGAAAAAACAAATCTTTTGTACATTGTGCACAAAAGATTTGTTTCAAAATTGTAAAAAATCTATTAAAGAATTTTATGTAAACATCAATATATTGTATGTCGTCAGCCTGTGAACCACAATTTCAAACGATTAAGCGGGGTTACACCATCTCTTCTTCGACCTCTTCCCCGACATGTCCGGATGCCCCGGGATCGTTCACCACATGAGCACCCTCATCCAGACCCTCGATCTGGGTGAATTCACTGTCCTTCACGCCGGTAGATATGTATTTTTTCCCTACCGTTCCTTCCTCAACCACATATACGAAGGAGCCGCCGTCGTCATTATATATGCACTCCGTAGGGACACGCAGCACCCCTTCTGCATTCTCCAGCTTCAGGGTCACATCCGCATCAAGCCCCACGATCAGCTCGTCTTCCGTATCTATCGTGATCTCTATGCTGGCCTTCGCCTTTCCTGATGCATCGTTCTCCGCTGTCTGGTTGATCTTGGACACCGTACCCGTATACTGCATATTGCCTATCCTGATATCCGCGGTCTGTCCCTCACGCACCGATGCTATATCATATTTCGAGACCATCATCCTCACCTTGTAGCCGGCATCAGACTGCATCTCGAATACGGGAACTCCGCGCTCCACATAGGCTCCGGCATCCACGAGACAGCTGGTGATGATGCCGTCCGTGGGAGCCACGGTGCCGCTTTTTGCCCTGGCGAGCTCTCTCTCCGCCTGGCTCAGCGACAGCTTGTTGCGCTCTACGGTCTGCTCATCCGCATATATCTCCTGATAAGCCGTGAGCATGGACTGTGCCGTATCCCTGTCGGTCCTTGCCTCGGACCAGAGCCTCGTCACTGTATCCAGATCGTTCTGATAGAGTGTATACTGCTTGAAGGTCTCGGGATCCATGGCCTCCTGAGGCAGGCACAGGCTTGATCTCTGCGCATCGCAGATCTTGTCGTTCAGCTTCTTGATATCTTCCTGCTTTTCCTTGGACCGGTCTCTCAGCTTATCGACTTCCTTCTTATGAGCCTCAGAGTCTGAGGCCTCTTCCTTGAGCTCCATGGCCTTCAGATCAGCCTCTATCTCGGCCAGATCCGACTGCTTCTCCGATATCTCCTCCTGCATCTTGTAGATGTCGTTCTGATAGGACTTCTGCTGCTCTCTGATCTGGTAGGCCTTCGCATGATCATTGATATTGATCGACATTATCTTGACTTCCAGCAGAGCATATACAGCCTTGCAGTTCTCTATCTGCTTTGCCGCATCGTTGTATTTCTTCTGGAACTTCGCCCTGTTGTCGGTGGCTGCATCCAGTATCTTCTCGCTGTACTCCACATCGGTAGAGGCCAGATCCACGTTGTTCTGCTGGCTCTCTCCGGCGTATCCTACGAGCTGGTCGCCAGCCTTGACCCTCTCTCCTTTTTCCACATATCTGTCTTCTATCACTCCGGCCACGTCGGAATACACCGTCACCTTGCGGTCACCCTCTATCTTTCCGGTACCGGAGAGTATGGGCGATACGGTGCCCTTGTCTGCGACCACCACCTTCAGCGTATCCGGCGAAAGATAGTAATAAAGTCCTCCTCCGGCCGCCAGCAGTACCAGTAATATGATGATGGCAGGCTTTATGAATTTTTTCATTTATTCCACTCCTTTCAGTGCTTCTACCATGTTTATATCCTTGACTTTCAGAGAAATGATCTCATTTACCACTATGGAAAGCACAAACGAGACCAGAAATGCTATGATCGCCGGCACCATGCTCATCTTCGCGAACATGAAGTCGGAGTCGACATCGATCTGTACCATCATGAATACCAGTGTCTTCGAACCCGCTATGAGCCCGATCACGGTCCCTATTCCCGTAATGAATATATTCTGCTGCTGGAGTATCCACCTGATCTTTTTCGTCGGGAAGCCCAGCACTTTGAGTGTGGCGATCTCTCTCGTCTTCTCGGTGAAGGACATGATACCCAGATTGTACATGACCACGACACCGATCACTACAGCTATCACCATGATATAAGTCACCGTGGTGTCCATCGAGGCTTTTCTCGCACGCAGTGACTTGATGTAGGCTTCCTTCGAAAATACGCTGGTCACTTCCTCCCTGTCAACTACGTACGACAGGGGTACCGTCATATCCGTATAGAGCACATTGGGGCGAAACTCGGCTCCCAGACTCTCTAAGTATTTTCTCGTCATCGCTATGCCCTGGACCACAGGGCTCTTGTATATCAGATTCACGCGTGCGCTGTACACGGCAGGCTCACCCGAGAAGCTGAATCTGATGATGTCGTCTTTTTTGACCCCCATCAGCTCGGCAGCCTTGTGGCTCATGGCGATCCCGTAGTCGGGAAGCTTCACGTATTCCCCGTCCGCATTCTCGAACCGATACAGGTTTCCCTCATCCGCTATCGATACATTATACAGCGTCGACATATCCCCAAAGGTCAGCTCGGCCTCCCTGTTCTCCACCATCTGTCCTTTGTACTGCATCGCATAGTCATATACGCCGCCGTATCCGGTGCCCTCTGCGAAGCCGACTGTATATCCGGCAGGTGTCAGATCATCATACTGCCAGCTTTCATTGGCCTTTATGAGCTCGTTTGCCCCGAATGCAGTGAAGAGGAGCATGGTACAGAGCGCCACTCCCAGCAGTCCTCCCACGGTACGCATGCGGTTGCGGTTGATATCTCTCAGATTCCATCTTGTGGCGAAGCCGAGCTTCTTCCACAGCGGAGTCTTCTCCAGAGCACCGGCTCCCATCACCACGGGAGGCTCGGGTCTCAGTATATCTGACGCTCTCTGTACCAGGAGCTTCCTGCAGGAAAGATAGTTCGTGCCTCCCGCCATCACCGCTATGATAAACATCATCACTACCGCTGTGGAAGACACCTCCATACGGTCATAGGGATTGGAATAGTACATGTTCATCTGGTCATGGATATACTTTCCCATGGTACACCAGCCCGCCAAAGCCCCGGTGATGCCCCCTGCCAGAGCTACCACTACGGAATATGAAACGAAATGCACCATCACCACAGGTCCGGAAAAGCCCAGCGCCTTCAGTGTACCTATGATGGTCCTCTGCTTCATGACGAGTCTCGTCATGGTGGTCATGATCCCCAGCAGAGCTATCAGTGCGAACAGTGCCGGGAACACAATGGAAAGAGTCTCGTCCGACTCCATATCTGTGCTTACGGAATTAAAGCCCGGTTCCTTCTGTTTCGGCGTAAAGCTGAGGCTTGTCTTTGTGATCACTTCCTGTATCCGCTTCTTTGCGTTCTCTATCTCGGCCTCGTCTTTTTCATCAAGGAATATCTGGTTGTCCACAGTGTCCAGGTCGATGAATATCCTGTCGTATACCAGCGTATCTCCGGGATAGTCACCGGAATCCAGAAACGCGAAGCCATAGGCTCCGAGATCAGGCTCCGTATAGGTGTCGTCGACCATGAAATACAGATGATCCGGCTGATCCACGATCCCGCGCACCTGTTCGAAAAACTCCGTTCCGTCCAGAGTGAGCTGCAGCGAATCTCCCACCTCTATGCCCTGTCTTCTGGCGAAATTACGGTCTATCCACAGGCCGCTCATGCCGCTCTCATAGGGCTCCCCGTCCATCAGCATCATACGGGAGATATTGTTCTTGTCTATGAAATTGAATTCGATCTTCTTCTCGGCACCGCCGATCCTGGTCCTGCCGACGAACGTCGCCCTGCGCTCTGCATCCTTCACTCCGGCCACAGACTGCACTGTGATGAGATCCTCGGAAGTAAAGCCCTCCGAGCTCATCTGCAGGTCCATAAAATTGGTGTCTTGGAAATACTCGTTAACGGAATTTCTGGTACCTGTCAGGTCCGAATCAAAGGTCTCCAGGATGAACATAGCCAGAAAGCACATGACGAAGATCGCGAGAAACTGTATCAGGTTGGCTTTCAGATCTCTGATGAGCTTGTGCCTGAGATTCTTAGTCATCTGCGATCACCAGTTGAGGTCTTCAGCGTCCTGAGGAGCTTCGTTGATCTGTACATCTACTACGGTACCGTTCTTTACCAGCACCACCTTGTCTGCTATATCGGCAAAAAGGCTGTTGTGTGTCACCATCACGACAGTCTTTTTGTGCACTCTGCTCTGATCCTGCAGGATCTTGAGCACTTCCTTTCCGGTATTGGTATCCAGAGCTCCGGTCGGCTCATCACACAGCAGGAGTCTCGGCATCTTGGCGATAGCCCTTGCTATGGAGATACGCTGCTGCTGTCCTCCGGACATCTGCGACGGGAAGTTGTCCTTTCTGTCCGCGAGCCCCACCATCTCCAAAGCCTTGATCGGATCCATGATCTCCACTCCGAGATCGTGCATCAGATCCACATTCTCATATGCGGTGAGTGTAGGGACAAGATTGTAGAACTGAAAGACTATGCCCACATCCACGGCTCTGAACTTGCCGAGCCTTCTGTCGTCGAAAGAGGTGATGTCCTCTCCGCCGAAAAAGATCTTTCCGCTCGTGGCACCGTCCAGTCCTCCGACCAGGTTCAGGAGCGTACTCTTGCCCGCGCCGCTGGGTCCCAGGATCACCACCAGCTCACCCTCCATCACCTCGAGATTGACATCATGCAGAGCCTCATAAACGATCTGCCCGGTACGGTAGATCTTCCCCACATTCTCGAAGCGTATCAGAGGCTCCCTAGCCTCCCCGGACTTTCCGGCCTCTTCGGTATTTTTGTTTGTTTCTGCTTTTTCGGTTGTTTCGGTTGTTTCGGTTGCTTCTGCTTTTTCGGTTTCTGTTATTTCTTCAGTGGTCTTCTTGTTCTCTGTTTTTTTCATAGTATGTTGATTATACACCTTTTTGTCGTATTATGTTAATCATTTTTTTCACGACTGATGATGTCATACTGCGGACTCTATCTTATCACGGAAGGACGTCTCTTTTTCTTGGCCTCGTAAAGGATCCCGTCGGCGATCTCCATCACCAAGTTGAGCTCCTCGTATTCAGGAGCGCGGAAAGCATGGCACCCCACTGATATCTCCACATAGTAAGGCTTGTCTGATATAGCGTTGAACTCATCACAGGCCCGGTGTATCTTCTCCTCGATCGCCGCGATCTCCTCCTTGGAGTCCACAGCGAATATTGCCATATACTCGTCTCCGCCGGTACGTCCCAGAGGGGAAGCCTTGCCTACGGCATCCGTCAGTATGGTGGCAGCCTTGCGGATGGCGAAGTCGCCCGCACTGTGCCCGAATGTATCATTGATCTGCTTGAGATGATCCAGATCGGCCATCATCGCCACAAGAAGTCTGTCCTCGTGGGTATTGACGAAGCCGGCTGCAACACCTGCCATACCGAGCCTGTTGTACAGCCCCGTCAGATTGTCGTGCCTTGCCAGAGCCTGCAGCTCTGCCCTGTACCGCTGCTGTGCCACCGCCATCTGGAAATGTCTGAGGCTTGAGCCAATCTCCAGAGACAGCATATAGAAGAAATCAATGCGGTCCGGCTCTATCTCCACGCTCAGGATACCGAACTGGTACTTCTCATAGAAGAGCAGGAAGTTGAAATACTTCGACGGCCTGATCCCGTATGCGGACAGATTGTCTGCATCCACCCTCATCTTCGGCGCATCGTTGCCCTCATATACCTTGTGCTTCCGTCCCTCCTGGACGAGACATATCTTCATATTGTCCGGCAGCTGGGGGATCTTCCCGTCTTCCACCTTGCGCGGCTTATCCAGCAGCGCGATATAGGAGCGGTTTACCTTGAGGTAGGAAAGGCACATCCCGAGGCTCTTCAGGTATTTCTTCCTGTCCGCGGTCTCCATGATCATCTCTCTCATGAGCAGTGCTCCTATCCACACCTCCTGCCGGAAGTCCATGTGAGCCTGCAGCGCTCTGATATACTCCTCCCTGTCTCCCTGATCCACCTCATCCATATCGCGGGGATCGTCCAGACTGCACCCGCATGACTCCCTGCGTATGAAGGGCGACTCTATCCTCTCGGAGCTGACATCCTCTCCTCTGAGTATGGCCAGTGCCGTCTCCACCGCCTTCTTGGACAGCCTGTCATAGTTCTGCTCTATGGTTGTGAGCCTGGGCTGCATGTATTCGGACACCTCGGCATTGTCAAAGCCCGTCACCGCGATATCACGCCCCACTACGAGACCTCTTGCCTCACACACTCTGTATATGGCTATGGCCATCTCATCATTGGCCGAGACTATGGCCTGGGCGCCGGGATTGGCATCCAGCAGAGCCTCCACCACTCCGTCCACGTTCTCGGAGTAGTCACCATGCCCTATCATGCAGCTCTCCACAGGAAGTGAATAGTCTCTCATGGCCGACAGATAGCCCTGCAGCCTCTCTTCACTGTCACAGTTGCCCGCAGGCCCCGTGAGGAAGAGGATGTTTCTCAGTCCGTGCTCCTGTATCAGATGCTCGGTACACTTGTATGTCCCGTTGATGTTGTCGGCGATGAGCCAGACCCCTTTGTCCGTCTCGCAGGCTCTCTCCAGCACCACGGTAGGTATGTCCGGCAGCGCTCCCAAAAGATCCTCCACAGATATGCTGCTCTGATATATCGACAGTGTCCCTATGGAAACTATCAGTACATCCAGATCGTCGAAATTGCTGAGATTGTAGAGCGATGCGTACTGGTAATCAAAATTGGAGTTCTTCGATATCAGATCAGTGAGGAAGCTGGAGCTTTCGGTGCCCAGATAGAATCTGACATCCACATCCTCATCCTTCAAAAGCTCCCACATCCGCCTTACCAGTTTTCTGGGATGATCGGAATGGTAGTTGCCTACCATCACTCCTATTCTTTTTTTGCGTTCTTCTTTGCTCATCTGTAATGTCCTATATTTATCGCGTGTATCACGAAACGCTGCTTCGATTCACCCGAACCGTTGCAGGTAGAGAGGATGATCGAGTTCTTCTGCTTGTCCACGGATGTGTCCATATCCACCATCCTGTCGGACAGTGCCATATCCACATACTCCGAATATTGCTGATGGTCCTTCACATAGGCGAAATACCCCGATTTCGGCGGCACCCTGTGGAAGGAGTATGTCCTGTAAGCATATACCCCGTCCTCGGTATAGAAGTAGATATACGGATCATCCTGTATCGGCTTGGGATTGGTGATCAGCTTTCTCAGCGACCCGAACATGGACCCGTTCTTCATGTTGTGCCCGTAGACGAAAGTGTTGTAGCTGCTGAGGTCCGCTTCACAGTTCGAGTCTATGAATATACACCCCGCCACATTCTCCGTCTCCTCGAAGGTGTGGTGCAGATAATAATCGTTGTCCGGACCCTGTACCACGGGATAGCTGATCTCGAGGCACGGCACATAGAGCCATCCTTTATAATTCGGCTGTGCCTTCTTCAGGGCGGCATGGTCTATGACAAGGTTAGGGTAGGTGCCGATGTCATACTTCGGACCGTCATCCTCGAAGGCGAACTGTGTATCGGACTCCTTTTCCTTGGGCTCCTCTATGGGCACGGCCTCCTTGGCCTCATCGGACAGGTACACACTGCCTGCGATATCATCATACTCACCGCCTGCTTCCGCATACTCCTGACGTATGGTATAGACGTTGTATCCCGCTACCGCCATGACCACCGCACACACCGCTATGCCTATTCTCTTTTTTGTCTTCTTCTTCAATCGCATCCCCACCGGTGTCTGTCATCTTTTCCGGACTATCATATCACCCGGCATCATCACTTTGTATTATCCGCCGCCGCCGTGGCCAGCTCATCGCACCGCTCGTTCTCGGGGTGTCCTGCATGTCCCTTCACCCACTCGAAGGTATGCTCATGTCCTTCCATGGCATTTACGAGCCGCTGCCACAGCTCCACGTTCTTCACTGTCTTCTTGTCGGATCCGCGCCAGCCATGCTCCATCCAGCCTGAAAGCCACCCCTCGTTGAACGCCTTCACCACATACTGGGAGTCTGTCACCACATGGACCCTGCAGGGCTTTTTCAGCTCCTCGAATCCTCTTATCACCCCCATCAGCTCCATACGGTTGTTGGTGGTGTCCGGAAAGCCCCCGCTATACTCTTTCTCATGTACGACTCCACGGGAGTCGGTAAAGCGCAGTATCGTCCCGTATCCGCCCGGTCCCGGATTGCCTCTGGAGCTCCCGTCAGAATACAGCCAGACATCCTGCATATTTCGCTCCTTCAGCCCAAAGCCTGCTCAGCTTTTGCAGAGTCATCTGTCTTTATTATCATCGATGCATCGCTGGTAGATGAGGAAGAAGCGTACATATATTCCACATTGACCCCGGCACCAGATATCTTCTTTATAAGGGATGAGAGGTACCCCACCTCCTGCTTCAGCTCCACCGAGAGCACCTCGTTGATCGATGATGTATAGCCCGCTGTCCTGAGAGCCTGCCTGGCTTCCTCCGGCTTGTCCACTATGACACGGAGCAGCCCGAACTCCGAGGTGTCTGCCAGCGAGAGTGCCGATATGTTCACCCCGGCATCCTTCAGTATGCCAAGAGCCGCATCCAGTGTGCCCGGTCTGTTTTCCAGAAAGATTGAAAGCTGCCTGATTATCATGGTATTACCCCCTTTACTCTGCGAGTTTTCTCCTGTCCTCCACATGCTTTGTCTTGCCTTCGGAATGCGGCAGAGCATTGGGCTCCACCAGCTTGACCTTGGCCTTGATCCCGACTGTCTGATGTATGGCGTCTTCTACCTCGGCTCTCAGCTTCTCCAGCTTCTTCACCTCATCCGAGAAGAACCTCTCCTCCACCTCGATGGCCACATCGAAGGTATCGTTGTTGTTGACCCTGTCCACTGTGATGAAGTAGTTCGGCGTAGTGCCTGCCACCGTCAGCAGCGCATGCTCCACCTGCGAAGGGAATACATTTACGCCGCGTATGACGAGCATGTCGTCGGATCTTCCTCTGAAGCGCTGGATACGTGCCATCGTGCGGCCGCACTCGCACCTGTCATACTCCAGCGACGTGAGGTCTCTGGTCCTGTAGCGCAGCAGCGGCATTCCCTCCTTGGTGAGGGTGGTGATACAAAGCTCTCCAAGCTCTCCGTGAGCCTTCTGCTCCAGGGTATCCGGATCTATGATCTCCGGCAGGAAGTGATCCTCATATATATGCAGTCCCCTGTGGCAGCTGCAGTCACAGGCCACCCCCGGTCCCAGTATCTCCGTGAGACCGTATATGTCGTACGCCTTGATGTGAAGCCTTTTCTCCATCTGATCCCTCATGGCATCGGTCCAGGGCTCGGCTCCGCACACCGCGTACTTCAGCTTGATCCTGTCCACGAGCCCCATCTCCTCCAGAGCCTCTGCCACATGAAGCAGATATGAGGGAGTGCATGCGATGGCCGTGACCTCGCAGTCTATCATCATGTCTATGAGCTTCTTCGTATTGCCGGTAGACATGGGTATGACCATGGCTCCCAGATTCTCCGCTCCGTAGTGTGCCCCCAGGCCTCCGGTGAAGAGCCCGTATCCGTAGCCCACCTGGATGATGTCATCTCTGGTGATCCCTGCCATAGCCATGGCCCGAGTGACACACTCGGACCAGATCTCTATATCGCGCCTTGTGTAGCAGAGCACCTTGGGCTTGCCCGTGGTACCTGAAGAAGCATGTACCCTGACGATCTCCGACCTGGGCACTGCCAGCAGACCGTAGGGATAGTTGTCTCTCAGATCCGCATAAGTGGTGAAGGGCAGCTTCGTCACGTCCTCCACGCTCTGTATATCGCCGGGCTCCACGCCTGCCGCCTGCATCTTCTTCCTGTAGAACTCCACGTTGTGGTATATCCGCTCCACCTGCTTGTGGAGTCTGGCTCCCTGAAGTACGGCGAGCTCATCTCTGCTCATGCATTCTTTTGTTTCGTTCCAGATCATTTTTTAAGCCTTTCTTACATATCAAAAACAGTTGCTGCCCACGACCTGCTGTCGATATATATTTTTCAACCGCGGCTACATTTCACTAAACTCGCTCGTTGTCTTATAGCATGGGTCTTCTAAGGCGTACCACCAGCGAAGACCCATTGGCGACAAGGAGCTCGTTAAGTGAGATGTGCTTAATTGCTCTGAAAAATATATATCATCCAGCAAGTCGTGCCCCGGAAAATATATACATTGTCAGTATAGCATTAAGAAAGATGCTGTGCTATAATTTTCAACATGTTCAGCGAAGACACAAGATTCAGACACGAGTACAAATACGTGGAGCCGGAGGTCAGACTCCTGAGTTCCGAAGTTTAATATAGCACTAATAATCCGCAAGCCCTTGTGGCATGCGGTCTTTTTTTGTCAATATTTTGTATTTTAGGTATGGTTTATTACGGTTTATTGTGGTATAATAGACGCA
>Ga0256405_10000586_pt1 | contig 118554 bp, 103 predicted proteins | sample RumenRJG_02DNA_FD_189096 | JGI IMG/M metagenome (GOLD analysis project Ga0256405, IMG submission 189096) | Bovine rumen microbial communities from Lethbridge, Alberta, Canada - RJG_02 | ecosystem: Host-associated > Mammals > Digestive system > Stomach > Rumen | place: Canada: Alberta...
ATGAATGAACTTCATCCCATGTATTAATGGTCTTCTCCTTAATCTTTATAAAAAGGGCTTCAATCTTTTCTGAAGGAATAATTTGACCACCGGCATTTTGCCATTCTGTATATAAAGGAATTTCCTTTATTTTTTCAGCGATATCTTTTACGGAACTGGAGTCATCCTTTTTTCTACAAAAATCCATGATGGTTCTGGCAGCATAATACTTAAGAACTTGTCTATATGAACGGTACGCATCCAAAGGTTTATAAATGACAGCACCGAATTTTTTTTGCGAGATTCCATCAAACAAACAAAATTTTCTGTTGTCACTCGTATGAAGAAAGTCTTTCGCTGCCTGACGCATTTCTTCAGATGTATGAGAATCTTTTACAAGCCTTGCATCCAGCTGAGGAAGTTTTTCCGCAGTAAGATCTATAATTTTAGAAACAGCCTTCAAAACTTCCTGCATAGTATCAGGAGCAAAAGGATCAAATTCAATGTTCTGGACCTTGGTATATCTCTTGTCGCGTTTTGCAAATTTATATTTATTGCGGATAATAGCAAACATGTCATACATGAACCACCATGCAGGAATAATATGGATCGGGCTTTCCGCAGTTTCACCAGCAGAGATCAAAGAGAACGGATACTGGATATCAAGCTCATGATTATAGCAGCCTTTTACAGCCAATACAAAAGAAACAAAGCGGCTGTTATGCTTAAAATTTGAACAAAGTCCCGGCCAGAAACCACGACCAGCAATAATTTCACCATCAGGACTTCTTGAATTATGATTGCTTCCTACAGTGGCCCCTGCTGCAATGTTTGACTGACCCATTACGGTTGTTGCAATAAGAAACGAAGAATTATGATGCTGCTCGTGGAATGGAAAAATCAGGTTATTAAGAAGTTCACAGCAGGAAACCGTAGAATTATCCCCCAAAACAGAATTTATAAGTCGAGCACCGTATTTAAGCTGACAGTTTCTTCCTAGTACAAAACGTACAGCAACAGCCTGATAGAACACACGACACCCTGCCCCTATAATACCATTTACAAGTTCAACGCCTTCTCCAATCTGACTCTGTTCATTTTCATTAGAAAGAATCGTAACATTCTTGATTTTAAAGGCACCCTTTATATAGCAGAATGAACCGACTTTTGTATCTTTTATAAGAATAGTATTCTTTATGACAACATCATTTTCTATAATTCCGTATGTATCCAGTTTTTTAGAAAAACCGCTGTCTGTAAGTTCAACAAAACGTTTCTGAAGTTCAGAATCATCACGTTTTCTTGACCAGATAAAAGCATCTGCCGGGATCATAGATTCAAAAGGAAGGACAGCCCGCCCGTCATTTTCGTTACAAATTCCGATCCATGTACGGTTAGAATCCTTTTCTCCCTGCTTAATAATCCCGTTACCGAATTTACTGTGCTTAGTACAGCTCATCTCCTGAATATTAAAAAGAATTACCCTGTCACCAAGCCTATAGTTTTCAAGGTAAGCAACATTTTCTATTACACAATCATCACCTGTAACCACATTTCTAAGAAAACTTCTTCTGACAGTGATGTAAAGTTCAAGATCATGATATTTAAGTTTTCCCAGCTTAAGCTTACCGAGAATTACAAATCCTTCAAAACGAGTTTCGCTTATAAGCCTTGAGTCAAAAGCACCTTCTTCTGCCGAAACATAAACATTCTGCCAGTTTTCAGCAGTATTCCGGTTATTTTCCAAAAAAGTTATTTCTTCCTGTGTAAGATTACGCTTTCCCTTAAGCAAAGATTCAGGAATTTCAATTTTTTTTTCAACATGTTCCAAATAACTTACACTTATCATATTTTTATTCTACTTGAATAATGCAAAAAATGCTATAATTGACTCCATGAAGAAATTATTTATTTGTCTGCTATTCATATATTCCGTTTTTTTCTGCTTTTCCCAAAAAAAATTTCCAGATAAAGATCACTATGAAGAATACACTCTTGAAAACGGGATGCATATTTTTGTACTTGAAGATTTTTCCTCGGCAACGGTTAGAATAGAATATGCCGTACAGGCAGGATTCAGCTCGCAGACAGCAGCAGACACAGGATTTTTTACACTATATTCAAGGCTTTTCAAAAAAAATACTGACAAAGAGCTTGGCAATACAACGATTTTGGCAGAATGTGGCTCAGATTCTTCTTCATATAAAATAAACATTCCCCCAACCCTTGTAAAAAAAACACTTACAGTAATCTCTCAGAACGCGTTTTCACCATCTTTTTCAGATCAACTTATAAGAGAAGAACTTTCAGCCTTAAAAACAGAAATAATGCAGTATGCATACACTCCGGCTGCCTTTATAAATGCTGGAATTGATTCAAGAGTATTTTCAGCCGCTCCTTGGAAACAAGACTCAGGAATCTATCCTGCAATCTTTGCAAAGATTTCCCCAGAACAGGCTAGAAATATAATTGCAAAAATCTCCAGATTTTGGTACACACCGCAAAACAGCGCACTTTTCATAAGCGGCGGCATTTCCCGCCAGGACGCACTTCACCTTGCGGAGCTGACATTCGGTATACACCCACATGCTATAAACCCTAAAAAGAGTCAGATTTCAGCCGCCGGTGGAAAACAACGCAAATTCGTCATTCACGACCCTCAACTTTCAGATGAACTTACGCAGATCGTAATTCAATATACTTCCTTTCCGTTTTATAAAAGCGATCTGGCAGCTGCCGTGCTGAACCAACCTGAATCTTCCATAAAAAACAGCCTTTGCAGCGAAGATGTGCTTAACATACGGGACGGTGAATACATTCACGCAGCTGCCGTGCACATGAACGGTAATTCGCGCCTTATAATCCAATCCCTTATGGAAAAAAATGGTCATTCACCAGCCGAACAAAGCAATATTTTTATAAAAAAACTTATTGAAGGCGCATCTCTTACCCAAGAACAAGAATTCTTCATAGCAAAAAAATATCTTACATCAGAATTCCTTGCTCAAACTTCAAATTCGGAAAGTTTCATGAGTTTTCTTGCAAAATTCTGGGCAATAGACAATCTTTCAAAAAATTCCGCAGAAGAAACCTCTTTGCCGCTTGCAGAATATGCATTAATGCAGCCAGAATTAATAACGAATGAAGACACATCCGGCATTGCAGACCTTTACGCAACTGAAAAGCCTTTTATATTCGTCATTGTAAGCACGCGGACTTATAACAAATACAAGACTTCGTTTGCGCGCTCAGGCTATGAACAGATCACTCAGAAAAACAGTTCCTGGTACATGCAGAATCTTCAGCAGAATGCGAGCAGACAACTAAAAGAAGAATCAGAAATTTCTGATCAAAATTTTAATGCAGAAATAACATGCAATCAATTTATTGAATATGCGCAAAAAAACATTGAAACAGTCACATTAAAAAACAAAATTCCAGTCTGCCTGAAAACAAACCAGAATTCAACAGGATGTACAATCGTAGTTGCAATAAATGGCGGAAAACTTGCAGACGGGGAAAAAAGCGGATTTCAATCCGTCATGACAAAATCAATTGCCTCAAACATTGAACGCGAACTCTTTAAGTGTGCACAAAACTCCATTTTAGAATTCTTACCAAAGATTTCTACAAAAAGCGAAAATTCCCAAACATTTATTATAGTTGAATGCAGCAGCGAAGATGCAGGAACATGTGCAAAAACAATAGGCAATGCGCTCATATTCGGAGAATTGGTTCCTTCTGACGCAGACGGACATGTCTATTCAATACAGACCGAAAAAAGACTTTATGACGCAAACCCTGTGAACCAAATGTATTTCCGTGGAATCAAATATCTATACGATAATATTTCTTACAGAAATATTTTTGATTCTGAAAACAGCATACTTACAGATACAAAATATACGGATCTGCTTGCTGCCTACCCAACCTTTCTTAATGCAGACCGGTACAAAATCGTTGTAAGCGGAAATTTCAATAGGCAGGTAATATTGACATCATTAAAAGATTCAATTGAACTTCTATCGTCACAGAAAAACACTGGGGCAAATCCGATTCCTCCTGTTCCAGATTTCCCGTCAAAATCAAAACGCATAAACCTTAAGATAAGGCATCTTTTTTACACAGACGTCAAAGCAGAAGAAGCAGGTCCAATGCCGGCAGTCCTTGTTCCTACAAAAGAATTTCTGGATCCTGTTCAATACTGGATAAAATCCCCGGAGCCAGAAACAAAGGAATTTATCTTATTCAATGCGCTGCTGCTCAGATTAAAGGAACTTCCAGAATGCGCAGGAAAAGTACGCGTTCTATTGCCATGCAAAGAAATACATGCGGCCGCTATAACCTTTTTAAACGTGCAGAAAACTTCTTATGCCGACGAAACTTATAAAAATTCCGTTGACTACCTAAAAGACAATTTGAAAAATTCAGTTCAATCAGAAGAATGTGAACTTATAAAAAGCGCATGGATACAGAATGTACTGGAAGAAACAAAAAGCAACCGCGGTACGGCACTTATTATTGCAGGCGGGACTGAATTTGACTCTTACATAAAAGAATATAAATGCCTTATGAATGCAACAAAAGAAGAAATCCGTGAAACCGCGGAAAAGTATCTTCCTTCAGAAGCTTTCCTGCGAATATACTCTGCGGATTCAAAAAAATAATGTATTCAGACTAAAAATGATAGATACCTTCTGAACATTTTACAAGACCGTATTCATTTAGAATGTGAGTTACAGAAATATCATTATTTTCACAGGGAATACCCCTTGTTATAACAGGAACGACACAAACTCCGCATAAAGCAATATCGTTCCTGTCTTTAATAGCTGACAAATAACAATCGTAATATCCCTTGCCACGTCCAAGCCGAGCTCCACTAAGATTAAAGGCAAGCCCCGGCACTAGAAAAACCGCATTTTTAGGGATAGCACTACGCTCTATAAGAGCGGAGTCAGCTCCCGGCTCTTTTATTCCAAAAACATTATTGCTGGTAAAACCTGTATCAAGACTTTCTGCAGCATAAAATTCCATTTTGTTTGAGCCCGGAATCATTCTTGGAAGCCCAATTCTCTTTCCATCAGCAAGAGCCCTCTTCAGAATCGGAATGATATTAACTTCATCTGCCATAGGCATAAATCCGAAGACAGCAGTTGTATTTTTATAAAGTTCGCTTTTCAGAAAAAAATCACAGATTGAATCAGAGGCTGATTTTGCAAGCCCTTTGTCCGAAAAATATTCGCTAAGAACAGCCTTCGCCTTTTTCCGAAGAATTTTCTTTCTTTCAGAAATAGAAAGCTCCGTGTTATTTTCTTCACCGCACATCCAGCATTCCCCGAATATCAGATTTGACGTTTTTAGGCTATTTCGATTACAGCCTAGCACCGACCTTTTTCGTAGTAATAATGATTGTCATAATAAAAAAAGCCTTCCTAGACTAGGAAGGCTTCCGGCTGCTGCAGGTTTTGAACCTGCGACACATGGATTAACAGTCCATTGCTCTACCAGCTGAGCTAAGCAACCATTTGTTCTGTCGAACGTGTTATTAATATACAATTTTGCAAAAATAATGTCAACAGCTTAACCCTTGAAAAAATAAAAAAAAGCTGAATTTCATATAGAAATTCAGCTTTTTTCTGCCCTTTGTGGCATAAAAACCGCAGATTACTGCATAAAATTAATTCTTTTCAAGAATAAACTCTACACGACGGTTCTTCCAGTTGTTGTCCTTATCTTTGTAATCAACAACAAGCTCTGTACCACCCTTTCCTTCTGTAGAAAGACGGACAGCATTTACACCCTTCTTAACAAGGTAATCCTTTACAAATTCAGCACGCTTTCCAGAAAGAGGAATTAGAGCCGGTCCCCACTGCATTGGATTATCTTCAGTTTCCTCTGCTTCATTGTCAGTAACACGGTTAGCGTGACCTACAACGGTAACGCGGTAATCCTTGAACTTATTAAGAATTTCCGCAATACGTTTGAGAACGCGTTCATTGTTTGCGGCAATTTCTGGATCAATACCGTTCTTGACTTCTTTAGAAGTCTTGAAGTCTGCATTATCACTACGGAATATAATTGAAGGAACTGCCATTTTAAGAACATCTCCGTCGCGGATCACTAGAACGTCAACCTGAATTACACCTTTAACAACACTAGTCATACCAAGTGTGTCCGTAACCGTGAATGTGTACGGATAATCAGTTGCCGACTGAACGCGTTCTGCAAATCCACGGGAATTCTTCTGTGTATTACTGAGACCATCCCAAATAATCCGCTCTGTAATCAATGAACCGCCGTTTGTCTGCCAGAACGGCTTACCTTTTGGATCCTCAATTACAAATGACCAGCTCTTGAACATTGCCTTCGAAGTTCCGGAAAGACGGATAAACAGATCATCATCCGTACCATCGTTATCAGGACTGAAATACTCAGGAGCAGTCTTTACACTAAGCTGAGGAGGAATAGCAGTACAGATGAACGGAGCAGAGACAGAATCCACTTTGTTTCCTTTCTTATAAACAACCTTAAGGCTTCCTGTGAACGTACCTTCTGCAACTTTTCCAGAAGAATCAAGCCCGTCCCATGTAATAACAGAAGGAAGGTTAGGACTATCTTTTTCTGACCAGCTGCGGACAGGAGTTCCGTTTTCACTGCAAACATTAAAATTCCATGTAAGGATTCCATCCGGAACAGAAGCACGGATATCAAATTTCTGAGTTTCAAACTGAGAATCACCGTTAGGAGAAATGCCTTCTTCTTCGGCTGTAATATAAACCTTTGTTTCCCTACTATCCAAAGTAATACCGGACATTACAGTACTGAAAGAGTTTCCGGCATCGTCTGTAGAAGAAATTACTATAGAATAAACTCCGTCAGCAACCTTGTTACCGGCTTCATCAGAGCCATCCCAATTGAATTCATCTTTATTATCAGTGCGGACTTTACCTTTCCATGAGTAAGTCTTAACAACTTTTCCAGAAGAATTCTTTACTTCTGCCTTCCAAAGTTTTTCTGAAGTACATTCAGCTATAAAAACAGGAATCTTATCCTGGCTGCTGTTTCCGTCAAGACTGAAAATTGACCAAGGCGCACTTGCCTTAAGGAAAGGAGGAACCGTATCAAGTTCAATATTCTGAGTAGACGCAGACGCCGCAGAACCATTCGTAGACGTTATAGAAAGAGTTGCATTATACCATCCATCATTACAGATAATTCCGTTCGAATTCTTTCCATCCCACACAAATGATGAAGGAATACTGTTTTCGCCCTGAATTTTCTTTACAACAGCACCATTAAAATCCTTGATCTCAAATGTATAGTTCGAAATTCCAGCAGCATCCTTAAGTACAGGAGTAAATGTAACTGTGTCCTTTACCTTATTTCCATTAGGACTGAAAGCAGATTCGCTTGCAGAAATAAGGACTGAAGCTTTTTTTGTATCAAGTGTAAAACTTTCGTCACTTACTGCAACACCTATATTTCCTGCAAGGTCAACAGCATTGATTTCAAAACGGTAAACGGCATCCGGTGCAAGTTTTCCGGAATCGTCAAATCCGTTCCATACAATAGACTCCGGCAGATATTTGCCGAACCTGTAGTCGACAACAGTGTTTCCTGTTGCTTCATCATAAATTCGAGCCTTCCATTCCGGAACAGAAGCAAATTTTCCAGAAGTTTCATCAAGCATCGAAATTTTTACATTAGGCTTATCCGCACCACCAAATATCTTTTCAGATACAAGAATCTGTGCAGAAGGCTTTGTTGTATCAAGTACGAATTCAGGAGATTTAAGCTCAGCTGGAACATAACCGTTAAGATACGCAGCTTTAACAACAGCCTGATATTTTCCCTGCGGGATCATTTTTCCTGCAGAATCAGCTCCGTCAAAAACAATTTTCTGAGGCGGTACAGAAAATTGAGTCTGATCATATTTTTTATAAACGTTACCCGCAGCATCTACAATACTTACAGACCATTCAGTAAGTTTGTTTCCACTGTCTTCCTTTGGCACCGGAATAGTTACATCAAATGTAATATCCTTCTGAGCAGATTCTGTCTTTGGAGAAAAATAACGACTTCCAACAAGCTTGATATTCGTAGCAGGCTTTTCTGCAGAATAGATAATATTTGAAATACCTGCATTCGCACGGTTTCCTGCCCGGTCAACGGCACTAATATCATATGAATATACGCCGTCTGCAACCTGATGGCTAAGGTCATCCGAACCGTTCCACTTAAAGTTCATAGGTTCGCTGTCTGTCCATACTATAGTTCTGACTACATTTCCAAGCGTATTCTTGAATACACCGGTCCATTTATCTTCCTTCGACCCCGTCTGACGGACAGGAAAGTCTGATTTTGCACCTTCTCCAAAAATCTTATCAGACGGCTGGCTCAAAGTAATTACAGGAGCACATGTATCTACAACAACTGTAAATTTCTCTGTTCTACCTTCATTATCCTTATCATCGCGCGCAGAAAAATAATAGTAATAAGTTCCATCGGGAGCATATTCACCATTATCCATTGCCCCATTCCAGATAACAGAAGAAGGAATTTCTACTCCGCTTTTTGGAGTAACAAGCTGCTTCAAAAAACCTTTTACATTAACTTTCACAGGAAGAGCAACTTTGTTTCCTATACGGCGGACAACATTTCCCTTTTCATCTTCAACAACAAGTTCCCATGACTTTACAAAGTGCTTGTCTGAAATCTGAAGCGGAATTTCAAGCTGATCCTGAATACCATCATTATTTGGAGAAATATACTTAATCTTATTGTCTGCTGCAAAAACAACAGACGAAAGACACAGCATTACAAACGCCGCGTTCCTAGCATACCTAAATTTTTTCATCTCAACCCCTGATTAGTTCCATACGGCGATTGAAGGCGCATCTTCATCTTCTTTTCCGAATTTAAGATTTGCACCAGCAGATATTGCCCGTACATTTCCATAAAGTTCTTTATACCCGGCCGAAGCTGTAAATTCACTTGTTTCCCAGTTATGCTTCTTCATAAAACTGCCGTTTGTCTTGATATCAAATTTGTATCCTACGCTGAAAGAAGGCACAAGGTGATTAGTACCAAGAACATCCGAATTTGCAGCTTCAAGAAGATCATAAGTCTGAGCAACTGCAATATAGAATCTGTCTTTGATTGACATCTGGAAACCAAAATCCCAGATCATGTCAGAAAAATTAACCAATGTGTAATCTGCAGAAACACCGCCCTTTACAGTATCATTGGAGAACATGATAGCGGCAGCACCAGTGCGGAATGTAAACATTCCAGGATAGCCGTTTGTATTATGATCATCCCCTATAATATGGCGCTTGATGTTTTCATAATGGCGGTACAAATTTGTAACAGGTATAAGCCACATCCAATCTTCCCAATCGTTATCCCATGAAAGCTGATCGAGACCGTTTTTAGTTCCGCTGTATGGTTTTCCGATTCCAAGTACCGAAGCTCCGATCCTGAAATCTTTCATAAATGCAAGCTGATCCCTGCGGTAAAGCGCACCAATATCTGTTCCAAAAGTGAAATCGCTGCCATCGCTGAAACGATAGCCGGCATACAGATTTGCACCAACACTGATATTTTCTGTAACTTCCTTTGAGAGTCCAGCCTTAAGTGTAAGCGAATCACCAAGATCCATGTATTTCGAATCAGAAAAAATTCCATCAAAAAGAGCCGTAATGACAAACATATTCATAGGAATAATTATTCCATTATGAAAAGCAAAGCCCGCATTGGTAAGTGCAGTAACACCAACATCAATCTGAGGACGATCCTCATGAGCTGGCAATGCAGGGTTAAAGCAGATAGATCCTGGTGTAGCCCCGAACAATCCGCCACCAGCAGCAGATGATGCTGACGAAAGCTGATAAGGACTAGTAAGGTTGTACATAAGCTGACCACCTGCCGGAGGATTATAAGCAAAAAGCGCAGTTGCAAGCCCAATCAGTGCAGTCACCAAAACTAATTTTTTCATCTTGTCACCTCTATGATGAGACATAAATTTCTGTCCCAATTTATCTATTATTTTTTTAAGTTTAGCGTATTGACGAATATTATTCTATATATAACAAATACCAAATCAGGACAAACGGAAAGACGATTGGGAAAAAACTGCAAAATTTATAATATGTTTGTTCCCCGTTTATCCTGTTTCAACCTTGACAATTAAATGTGTTTAATTAAAATTAACCTATGGCTAAACAGACAAACGGCGGATTTTTTGCTAATCTCCTCTCTTCTCTTTTTGGTGGTGGAGATGCCGATGCAGATAAAAAAAGACAGTTAAAAACGATTTCAAAGAGACTTTCAAAGTCAAAGTTTAAGAATTTTTATAAATTCAGCGGAAACGAAATTCTTCCTGCCCTGGGAAAACAGTTCTTCGACATCTACAAGGCAGTTTTTCCTCTTCAGACCATGTTCAATGCACTGCAAAATCAGACAATGCTGAAACACCGGGTTATAGACTTCTGTCTTCCTGAAGAAATTAAAAAACTTACGGAAACACTTAACGAAGCCAGCATAAGTGAACTTTCAAAAAAGATTCCGATCGAAAGACTTTCTGCGCAGGCGAACGAACGTCTTTCACAGTTCAGCGATTATTTTACATTGGACAGGATCAATGCAATAGACGCACTCTACAGACAGCTTATGGCGCTCAGGACAGTTTCAACATACGATTATTTCTTCTTCTTAAAAAAATTCGATAAATCAATAAGGGAAGGAGATTTTTCCGGAACACCGCATTTTGAACGCGTAAACGCTGAGTATCTATCGGACAGTCTTAAAGACTTTATTGAAGCTGTATGGGACATTCCTTTTGATTCGGACTGGACACAGGTTTTTAAATTCCTTAAGGACTTCAAGGGTACAGAACCGATTACTCTCAACGTATGGAAGCGCGTCCTTGCAAGACTTCAGTCAATCCGTCTTTCAGAAGCTTTCGAGATGATTATACGCCTTGCATCATCAAATCCGGGATATATTCCTAACATTCAGTCTCAGAGCACTTCTATTGTTGAACCGTACCTTGACAACGTAAAGAATGAAGTTGAAAAAACAATCCGCACAATAATGGAAAACGAAAAGTCCGCAAAAACAAATGATTTTGCCAACCAGCTTTTCGGAAACATGGATCTTAATCAGATCAAATATTATACGGATGCACTCAAACCGACATTTGAACGCAAGGGACTTTACACATTCCTCAATTATCAGGCTCTTAATTATCTGAAGGTATTTCTTATTGAAGTAATCAAAAAGGATCTCCGCGAGTATTATGACCTTGTTATTGTACGCGGAAAATGGACTACGCAGTCTCTATGTACTCCGTTCAGCGACGGTTACAACACACTGCTTTCTCTTTCCGAAAAAATAACACTTTTTGATACAGAACTTGCAGAAGACCGTTCAATCGGTATGAAAATCAAGACATTGCTGCCAAAAACTGAACGGGACGGAAGTTCAAAGAATATCGTAAACAGGCTTATAAATGATGCCAACGAAAGTGCATACACCCTTATCATGGAAGGATTGCGATGCATTATCACAATCGGAAAAATTGTAAAATCTCTTGTAGATGACTGCAGTAAGCCAAAGCCTGAGCTTGTTACGAACTGGAAAGAACTGGAACACTTTGCAGATTCTCCAATAAAAGATATGAGCGTTGATCTTTACAAGAAAATCTACCTTTTTACTTCATTGGAAAAATCCTGCATTGTTCCTATAGAGCAGTAAATTGTTATCCTGTTAAATTAGAACTATCCGGAAAATAATACTTCCGGACAGTTCATTATTTCAAAACTGAATCTACCAGTTTCTTAAAATCTTCGTCAATTCTTATATTCGGCAGAACCAGATCTTCTGAAATGCTGAAAACTCCGTCTTCCCCCTGAACTATTGCGTCCGGAGAAAGATCTGTCACATTGTTGTCATTTGCAGCGAATGTCGTAAACATAAAATCATCCTTTGAGTCGGAAAGAGGCTCCAATTCTTTTACATCATCATTCCGATTTATTTCTGTTATTTTCATAAAAGCCCCGTCCGACCTTTTTTTTGATCTTCCGAATCTTTTTCTGTTTTCGAATTCGGTTTTTCAGCATCAGAGTTTTCTTCAAGAATCACATTCAATGTGTTGTAAACAACAAAATTATCTGCTACTGAATTATCAACATGATCATCTTCTTTGCTGGCAAGAGAATCTCCCAACACAAGAGGCTCAGTCCCTTCAAACTGCGATATCTCATTACGCGGAGAAGTAAAAATTATAGATTTGCTTGAATCCTCAAATGAAGAAATTTCGATTTCTTCCAGCAGTTCTGCCTCTTCAATCAGTTCTTTATCAGATTTTAAATCATCTGTTTTGGAAACTTTATTTCGGATATCCGATTCTGGAATAAGGACATCAGGATTCTTTACATAATCCCTGCTTTCCAGTTCCTTAATAAATTCCGAATTTTCAATAAGACCTGTTGTTTCAATTTCACCAGACTCATAAGAAGGATTTTTAAGAATGGAATCCATTTCTGACAATTTATCGATATTCTGACTCACAGTATCCGTAGATTTGCCAACAGACTGCTCAGGACCAGCAAACTCCAATTCTTCTATAACTTCATCATCTTCCGGTGTAGAAGAATCCTTTGCAGACTCATTATCCAGTTGGATAGATTCAGTATTTTTTTCCACTAGTTCAAGCTCAGCAGGGGCAGCATCAAGTTCTTCCACAGGCTCTAAGTCGGCAGGTGCGGCATCAAACTCTTCCACAGGCTCCAAGTCGGCAAGTGCGGCATCAAGCTCTTCCACAGGCTCCAAGTCGGCAGGGGCTTCTTCAAGTTCTTCCGCAGGCTCCAAGTCGGCAGGTGCGGCATCAAACTCTTCCACAGGCTCCAAGTCGGCAGGTGCGGCATCAAGCTCTTCTATCGGTTCAACATCAGTTGCTTCAAGTTCATCGGCGTATTCTTTAGTTGCAAGTTCAACACCAATAGATTCAAGAGAATGCTTCTCTTTTGGAGGCTGACGGGACGGAAACTGTGTTACTGCCTGAACGCGCAAAGAACTGTTCGAAACGATATCCTGAAACATCCTGCGAATTTCAGTCATATCTGTGGAAGACAATCTGTTGATTCTGCCCGAATTATCCCCGGAAAGAATATTTATAATATCCTGCCAGCTTTGATTCAGGACAATGTCCAGATCTTCACCGTATTTCTTACCTCTTCGTCCAAGACTTTTCTTAATTTTTTGCGTAAGATTTTCTTTCTGGCTTTCCAGAAGAGCCGCAACCTTGGCCTTGTCCATACTTTTTTCAAAATATTCGTTAAGAAGTCCTACCTGGACAGCTTTTATCTTTGAAAGTATTACAATGTCATCATCTTTTCTAAGATTGAAAAAAATAACGATGATAAGACACACTGTTATGCCAGAACAAATAAGCAGCAGAATTCTGACATACAGAGGCAGAGTCAACATCTCTGCTGAATAAAGCCCACCAACGCGTATATATTTTGAAACATGACTTGTTATAAGATTCCAGGAAACAAATGTCTGATCCGAATCCGGAGTTTGATCAGCGGATTTTCCTTCTGTAACACCATACATCTTTACTCTAGATGTTGAAGCAATTTCATCCGGTCCGCAAGATCTTGCCTTCCAGCGTTTTAAAATCTCATTTACAAGGAGAGAACGGCCTACATGGGGCATATTGAATATAAATCCGCCCAAAGAACCATCCGCAGAAGAAATCAATGTAAGATAATCATTTATTGAAATAATCCTGCGCTCAGCAAGCGTATTTGCAAGATCAATCGGATTTATATAGAAAATGAAACTATATTCCTTGTCATTATAATAATATGGAAACGAAATTATAATACGCTGTTCATTTCCATCAAAAATGAGACGGTATTTCTTTTCATTTTCCTTGACATTCTCTCGAACTGGTTCTTCAGAATCTTCCTGTCCGCTTTCGTCAGCAGAAAAAGCAGAAACGATATTGAACGGAAGTTCGCTGTTTCCTGTATAAGTTCTCAATTCATTGTAATTGAAATAAGTTTTGTTCCCCTTTATGTTTTTAGAATCGTTCCTGTAAGAACTGAACTGAAGTCTTTTTCCTTCCTGGTCTACGACTCTAAGTCCATCCAGTCCCTTAAGATCATCAAAAAGTTTTCCTAAAAGCCGGCCAACTTCTCTTGATGGTTCACGTTCAAAATAAGAGGATACTGCCTCGACAGACATAAAGCCTTCTTCCGGACCTGTTTTTTCGAGAATATTTGAAATGTACTCATTGCTGATTTCTGCGACAGAATCCAATCTGTCCTGTATTGTCTTAAGGCAGGCAGGCTCATAGAAGTTTTTTTCGATCTTTGAGAACATACCCAACGAAGACGCTACAGTAATTGCACTGCACAGCGAAACCGCAATAATCATGCCGACAGCATTCTTTACAAAAGCTTTCACTAGACTATATTATCGGTCATTTTAGTAAAAAAAAAAGAAAAAAGTAGATGTTTTTGCAGGGTACCTTATATTTTTAGAAAAAAAATATAACCTTCTTTACGACGCTCATTTTTATAATGTCTTTCATAGTTATGATTATTGAAAAAGCTTTTCTGCTAAATTATATTTTATAAGTGATGATTGATTTAGAAAAAGAACAGAACCGTAAGGTACGGGCTTTTCTTGTAGGCGAACCCGGAAATTCGCTCACCGAACTGAAAGGTCTTGTTGACACACTGGGACTTGAAACCGCGGGGACACTTACTCTCACCCGCCTTGAAATTCAGCCGGCATACGGGATGGGTTCAGGAAAAGCGCATGAAATATGTGATCTTGCAAAAGAAGCCGAATCCGACTGCATAATATTTGACTTTAACCTTGAGCCTACAAAACAAAGGAACTGGGAAAAACTTTCAAAGATTCCGTGCTTTGACAGGCAGGAAGTCATTATACGCATTTTTGCACAGCGCGCACAGACAAAAGAAGCAGTCCTTCAGGTAGAGCTTGCCCGTCTTACATACTCGCTTCCTCGGCTTGCACATTCCTATGGAGACATGGCACGGCAGAGAGGCGGAAGTTACGGTTCTAAAGGTGCAGGTGAAACCCAGCTTGAACTTGATCAGAGGCGGATCCGCACAAAAATAATGCAGACAAAAAAGGAACTTTCTGAAGTAGTTCGTACAAGGGAAACACAGCGTAAAAAGAGGAGCGGTCTCCCGGTTCCAGAATGTGCTCTCATCGGGTACACAAACGCAGGAAAATCCAGTCTTCTGAATGCACTTACAGGAGCAGATTCATTCGTAGAAAACAAGCTTTTTGCGACCCTTGATCCTCTCACACGAAGATTGAATCTAAAAGACGGACAGGGAATCCTTATGACAGACACTGTCGGATTTATATCTAACCTGCCGCACAGCCTTATAGACGCATTCAAGTCCACTTTGGACGAAGCCCGTCTTGCCGATCTTCAGCTGATTGTAATCGATGCCAGCGATCCGAATGCAGACCAGCAGTACAATACAGTTCTCAAAGTTCTTGAAGAAATAGCCCCGGAACCCTCTCTAAAGGACACTTCCAGCTCAGATAACAACACTCTTAACAACAAAAGGCTTATAATACTTAACAAATGGGATGCGGTGACAGGAAACGCAATAGACACGGCCGCTCTTGATGTTCTTTTTCCGGATGCAATAAAAGTCAGCGCAAAGACAAAATACGGATTTGATGAACTTTCAGATAAAATAAGCGAAAAGCTGCTCGGTTCTTCGCGAAAATATGAAATTCCAGCACAGGAAACTGAACTGCTGAAAAAAATAAGGAGCAGCGGAATCATTCTTTCCGAAGAATGGAAAGATTCTACCGTTCTAATAAAAGCAAGAATCACAGGAAAAACCGAAGCCTTGGCACGACCATATATTACGGAGAGTGACAATGAAATTTGAAATGACAATAAACAGAATTCTGGGAATCATAATTATTTTTCTTGCATTCATGATCATCTCTACAACTCTTATAATCGGAAATCAAAAAAAGAAAGGCTTTCAAACAGTGGTAACGGCTATACCTGGAAACGAAACTGGCGGTACGGCATACAGCTCCTACAAAGGACTTGGAACACTACGAACAACAACAGCCCCGGACAAGTCCGATAAAAATGGAACAACCGTTGTTCTACGTCCATATCTTACCTACGAAGCTGGTGACAGAGAATTTTATGAAGAACTTTCCAGAAAAAATCAACTGCTTAAATCAATATTTATAAAATACTTTTCCTCTTACACAAAGAACGAATTAAAAAAGAAAGGTGAAACGGCCATAAAACAGGAAATTCTTTCAAAAGTAAACGAAAATCTTACATTGAATAAAATCAGTGAAGTCTATTTTGAAGACCTAAACTATCTTGAAATACCCGATATTTCTAAAATTCAGTGAAAGGACTTACTTTTATTCAAAAAAAAGACAGTTCATGCAACTTTTACTAAGCAAATTTGTCTAATTTAAAAGGAGGCGCAAATTGATTCAATCTACAATTTCACCGGCAGTACAGGTGATAATATCAATCGTACCAATAGTTGGAATAACTTTTGGCGCAGTAATTGTATTCTTCTATCTTCTCTGGAGACATCACGAAATTAAGCTCCAGATAAAAACGGGGATCTTTGTTCAGAAAAATTTTGACTATGCGGCATTTTCTCTGCTCACAGGACTTCTTCTTACAGGAGTCGGAGCAATCCTTACGGCTGTATTCGGAATTATAAACGGTTTTTCATACGCAATCTTAGGAGGCCTTATACCGACAACAATCGGAGTTTGCCTGCTTTTGTTCTACAGAATTTATCCGCCGTTCCACAACAAATAATACAAAACACCGTTTCTATAAAAAATGAAAGAAAAACTGCTCTCAAAAATCGAGCACAACCTTATAAAAAAGCGCGACCAGTCTCTTATAAAGGCAACCCTGAACGGAAACAAAAAAGCCTTCGGTATCCTTATGTCTTTTTATAAGGTTAAAATTTTTTCAATGGGTAAAAAATTCTTTCATAATGACGCAGACAGCGATGATTTCGTACAGGATGTATTTATCCGCGTATACATAAACCTTCAGTCATTCCGGGGTGATTCACAGTTTTCAACATGGCTTTTAAAACTTGCTTATACAACAGCGATAAATTCAATAAAAGCAAAAAAAGACTCAAACTCAATCGAAAATGAAGATATCATCCCTGACAACAGACTTCTTCCCCCCGAAAGCAATCAGCTTGCAAAAGCAGCCTGCAAAGCAATACGGAAGGCAATAAAGGAACTGCCGGAAAAATACGCGATATGCATCGAAATGTACTTTTTCTATGACATTTCATATAAAGATATAAGCGAAATAACAGAATTTCCTATAAATACCGTAAAGTCAAATATATTCCGTGCAAAAAAAATGCTAAAGGAAAAACTGGAGAAATTGGATGAAAGATAAAACTTGCGAAAAAATCATGAACGAATATCTTATGCTTGATAAAAACGAACGGGTTCCACTGAAAATTACATTTCATATGCTGAAGTGCAGGAAATGTAGAAAACAGATAAAAATACTTTCTCTAGCAGAAAAGCAGCTTGCCGCACCCCTTAAAATCCAGATACCGGTTACTGACAGCACAATAGAGAATATTTTAAAAAAACTCTCTCCAGATCTGCATAAAAGGATTCTTAAAAAAACGGTTTCAACAGCAGGCTGGATTTCAGGCGGAATAATTCTATTCCTGTGTCTTATAATGCTCATGAAGTTCACAGGTGAACTTAACAGCAGGAGTCTTTTTTTATTCTGCAGCCTCATGAATGCGCTTATAGTTACAGTTTACTGTACGATATTCGTAATCAGTAATATAGACATATTCATAAAAAAGATTTCTACAAAAGGATTCGTTAAGGGATAATAAATCCCGGTACACAAGAATGATTCCAAAGAAATCAATGTACCGGGAAATTTAAAGAGACTAGATCTATCGCCACAAAGACACAGGGTTTACAGTCTTTCCAAATTTATAAACAGTAAAATGAAGGTGAGGACCTGTGCTAAGGCCGGTACTTCCTACCTTTCCAATACGTGTATTAGTATCTACATACTGACCTCGGGTTGCCAGAATTGCACTCATGTGACCGTACAAAGTCTTATATCCAGAATGGTGAGTTACAATTACGTAATTTCCATAGACATTGTTAAAGCCCACAGATGTCACAGTTCCGCCTAAAGCCGCATATATGGATGTTCCTGTAGGAGCCGCCATATCAACTCCAGAATGGAAAGATCTTTTTCCACTGAACGGAGATTCACGCCATCCGTAATATGAAGAAAGCCAGTAACGCGCATGTATAGGTTTATGAAAAAGATCTCCATTGATTTCCTGCCGTGTAACCCAGTCAAGCTGGGCATCAGGGATGAACAGAGAAGTTCCGGCAACAAGCTGCTTTGCTTCATCAATATGATTTACACGGGAACATTTATTTGCACTGACTTCATATTTTTCTGCAATCGTAGCAATTGTTTCACCGTCTTTTCTTACCGTATACACGATTCCCGGCATACTTGGAATCTTAAGATACTGACCGATCTGCAAAAGGCGCGATTGATGAATATTGTTTACGCTTATGATCGTATCCTGCGTTATTCCGAACTGATCTGCTATAAAACCGATCATGTCACCCTTTTTCACCCGATACGGAACATAACAGAGTTCAAGATCAAGTCCACTGGAAGAATAAGAATCCTGAGCTAAAACTTCAGATGCCGCATCCAGGTCATCCGCCTCAGACGGGAAAGCCCCGGATTCCTCTGTAAGAGAAGCCTGAACTCCAGAAGAAGGCCCAGAACCCGATGATGCAGTAAAAGCCGCAGAAAGAGAATCTTCTGTATCTGTTTCAAATTCAGGTAAACCGGCAGTTTCAAGACCACCGATACCTTTGTGTACATTTACGTTTCCAGCAAGAAACAAAACTGCACAGGCAATTCCACCGCCCAGACAAAAAGCCGCGATGGAATGCAATAAAATACGCTTGAGGGGCGTATTAAAAAGTCTGTAATATCCGTAATTTACTTTCATTATTAAACTAGAATTTTTGTACTTATTAAATCTATTCATAAGTTTATCACCTATTTACGTCCTATGCCAACAAGAAAAGTCTCAAAAGATTCAGAACGGCATGCCTCCGGCTTGAATCCCTTTGCAAGACTAAACAATTCTCTCATTTTTTTTAAGAATTTCTGCTGATCTCCATTCTGAAAAATTTTTACACAGAAATTTCCGCCTTTTTTAAGCATGGTTTCGGCATACCAAATAGCCATTTCTACAAGCTGCTCAGAACGAGCAGTATCAACGATCCTATTTCCAGTAGTAAGAGGAGCGGCGTCGCATACAACAAGATCAAATGGGCCTCGTTCCTTTATCTGCTTACGTATTGAAGCATCATTTAAATCCCCCTGAAGGAAAAATAAATTTTCACCGCGGACATTTTTTGCAAGAGGATTAAGATCACAGCTTGTAACCCGTCCGTCTGGTCCCAAATTCCTAAGAAGAAAAGTTGTCCAACTTCCCGGCGCAGCACCAAGATCCAGGACGTTACAATTTTTCTTAATCATTCCGAATTTTTCATCCATTTCTTTTAGCTTATATACTGAACGGGCCGGATACCCTTCCGAAAAAGCTTTCTGAGACCAATAATCTGGCTTTTCATAACTATTTGCTGGCATACTTCTTTTTTTTCGGACAAATCCGCGTCTTTTTTTACTCTAAAAATCACTTTTTATGAATTTAAAAATATAAAAAGCTTTAAGGCTTTTCTATGCCTAAAGAAAGATCATTTTGTCCCGCAAATTCCTGTTTCTTGCAATGCAAAAATCATGTATAATACATGACTATGAGTATCACATTTGAAACAATTCTTTCCTCAATAGAAAAATCCCTTCAACATTCCCTTCCGGCAGAATCAAATCCGGCATGGATCAAAAATACTTTCCGGGAACTAAAACCGGCCGTAACAGACGAACACATTCAGAATCTTATAAAACCATGCCGAGGTCTTATGGATCTTGGTGGAAAACGCTGGCGACCGCTGCTCATGGTTTTAACTGCTCAGATGTGCCGGGAATCAGGAAAAAACGCTCCTCTGTTGCTGGAACAGACATATTCGGTAACGCCTTTGGTTGAATTCGTTCATACTGCTTCACTTATCCATGATGACATAGAAGATTCCGCTGACACCCGCAGAGGAAAGCCGGCAGCACATATAACATACGGTCTGGACACAGCCTTGAACGCAGGAGCATGGCTTTATTTCCTTGCACCAGCAGTTATAAACGAGCTTAACGCAACCGCTGAGTTCAAGAACAGTCTGTACGAACTTTATACAGAAGAGCTGCGCCGACTTCATCTTGGACAGGCGATGGACATATACTGGCACAGAACGCCGTCTCTTTTTCCAAGCACAGAACAATATACTCAGATGGTCCATTGTAAGACAGGAACCCTTGCAAGTCTTTCCGCAAGGACAGGATTCATGTGCGGAGGTGCAACAAAAGAGGAGGCGATAAAAGCCGGACAAATTGCGGCTGCTTTAGGCGAAGGATTCCAAATCCTTGACGATGTACAGAACTTAACAACCGGAAATCCTGGAAAAAAACGCGGAGATGACATTATAGAAGGCAAAAAAAGTCTTCCTGTCCTTCTGCACGTTCAGGAAAACCCGGAGGATAAAGAAAAAATCGCAACGTTATTCGCAAGAGCAGCGGCAGAGGGAATAAATTCTACATCTGTAGAAGAATGCATTTCGCTTTTAGAATCAAAGGGCGCAATCTCAAAAGCATTGGAACGTGGAAAATCCGTTATACAGGAAAACATCGTAAACCTTACAGAGATAATTCCTGGTTCCTCAAAAACTCAAAGCTCCTCTCTTATAAGAGAACTGTTTAATGGAATGATAAAAAAATTCCAGGAAAAGAACTGATGGTTGAAACAGCAGAACGATTGAATAATCAGGCAATTCTTCTCGCAAAAGACGGCTCATTTAAGGAAGCCATAGCCTGTTTTGCGCGTGCAATCACAATAGACAAGAACAACACCATGCTTTGGTACAATCTTGCACTAACTTATCGCGATGCAGGCAGACAAAGAGAAGCAAAAGAATCACTTCTAAAAGCACATTCTATAGACCCAGAAGATCAGGATATCATTGAAGAATTGGCCCTGATTCTTTTTTACTCCGAGGAATTCGACGAGTCAATAAGTGTCTGCATGAAAGGACTGAACCTTAATCCTGAAAATTACCGCCTGTGGAACACGAGAGGCGTTAATTTTTTCAATAAGGGAGACTATAACGAAGCCTGCGAGTCTTTTGAAAATGCCGTATATTTGAATCCGTATTACAGTGACGGATTATACAATCTTAGAGACACTTACAAAGAACTTGGAAACAAGACAGGTGAAAACGTATGCAACATAAAACTTCAAGAACTGAAAAAAAATGGAGAACAATAAATGAAAAAGACCTACACAATAACAAAAATTGACGGCCCTCATATTTTTGCAGCTCCACAGGAATTTCTTTCTGAGAATTCAGAGCAGGCTCTTGCAAACATTGAAGTAATCAATCCAAAAAAAATAAAGATAAATGTAGGATCAAAAGTCTATATAGGGCTTCCTAAAGCAGCAGAGATGCTCAACGGATTTTTCGCACTGATTACACCGATTTTCGCATGCTTTATTGCATTGATTCTGTCACCTTTTATTGCAAAACTATTTTCTCTAAATCCAACGGAAGGATTTAAGGCTGTATGCATAATAGCTGCATTTTTAATAACCAGCACCGCCATACTTATATATACCAGGAATATTCCAACAATCGTAAAGCTTCAGGTTCTTGGACTTGCGAATAAAAAATAATAACGAATCAGACCTGTACAATTTTCGATCAGAACCGTAACTTAAACCTCTATACTGTTCATAAAAAAACCTCAAAAATTGTCTCCAATTTTTGAGGTACGTTTTAATTTTAAACTTATTGTTTTACGGAAACAGCCAATTAAATATTATAATACAAAATCAGGCCTTCTCACGTGCAAGTTTACTGATCTCGTCAGCCATATCCATAAGCGCGACCTGCTTCTGAACACCGCCCATTTCCCATGCTACACGTGGCATTCCATATACAACGGCAGTCTTTTCATCCTGCCCCAATGTATACGCTCCCTGCTTACGCATTTCGGTAATTTCAACAGCACCATCTTTTCCCATTCCTGTCATAATTACGCCAAGCGCATTATTTCTGTAAATCTTGGCAACACTTTCAAAAAGAACATCGGCACTTGGGCGATGACCGTTACGCTGATCCTCTTGAGTGGTACGTATTACGTTCCCTGTTACGCGTTCCTCAACCTTTATATGGTAATTTCCAGGAGCAATATAGATATGCCCTTCTTCAATCTTCATTTCATCAGCGGCCTCACATACTTCCAGCGGACAGATTCTGTTAAGACTCTGCGCAAATTCATTCGTAAAGCCAGCCGGCATATGCTGAACAACCAAGATAGGCTGTTTTAGATGCGGATCAATCATCTTGAATACATCACGCAACGCATTAGGACCACCCGTAGAAATACCAAGGGCAATAATCTTAATCCTTCCGCCTTCACGAACCGGAGTAATAACTGCCGGCTCTTTTGGAGCTGAATGTGAAAAAATCGGCATGATGCGTTCTGCAGAAACAGTAGATTCCGTTGCTGAAGTACCTTTTTTATTCGCAACAAACTTTTCTGCTTCCCGCATTTTAAGCATGTTAAGAATATAATCAGTACGAGGAATCTTTTTACCCTTTCTTCGCGCATAGGAACCACCATAAGACGCGATCTTTTCAATAAGTTCTTCACTGACTGCAGAAACCTCTGTTGTTACGGAACCACCTGGCTTTGTAATAAAATCCATTGCGCCAAGTTCAAGACACTGCATGGTTACAGCAGCTCCCTTAGTCGCAATAGAAGAAAGGATTATTACCGGAACATCCCACTTAAGCTTCTTACGTTCCTGAAGGAATTCAACGCCCGTCATTACAGGCATTTCTATGTCAAGTACAATTACATCAGGTTTGTAGTTCGGCACTTCATCAAGAAGCATTTTTCCGTTCATAGCCTTTCCGACTACCTGCATACACGGAGCATCGTTTATAATTCTTGACACAAGATTTCGCATTAAAGCGGAATCATCACAAACCATTACAGATAATGTTTCATAATTCGGATCAGTATTTTCCATAAATCAATTTCCCTGCTTCTGAGACAAACAATACTATTAAAAAAAAGTATTTTAAAGCCCTACCCTAAATTAATACGTACACTCCGGAAAACTGGAGTTTTCGAAGTTCTATTATATATTCTTCTGGTACAAACAAGCCCAGTCAGTCTTCAAGAATTCAAATTTTGTATCCATTCCGAACAAAGACTCTGAGTGACCAATAAACAAATAAGAATGACTTGCCATAGAATTCCAGAACCGGTTAAGAACAACCAACTGAGCCGGTTCATCAAAATAAATCATTACATTTCTACAGAAGATAACGTCAAGATTTCTCATTCCAGAATCATTCTTTAAATTGTGATAGTCAAACTTAACACAATCCATGATTTCCTTGTTCATCTGATATCCACCGGCAGACTTCGTAAAATACTGCTGAAGATAATCCGGAGGAATTCCATCAATCTTATTGTCAGCATAGAATCCAGTCTGACCAACCATAAGCGACTTCAGGGAAATATCCGAGGCCGTAACCTGAAATTTATATCCTGGAGGAAGAATTCTCTTTAGAATCATGGCAATTGTATACGGCTCTTCACCAGTGGAACAACCAGCACTCCATACACGGACAGTATTATCACCAGTCTTCTTTTTTTCTTCCAGTACATGAGGAATTACATATTTTTCCAAAGCATCGAAGTGAGGTTGATTTCTGAAAAAGCGGGTAAGATTCGTCGTTACCGAATCAAGCATCTTCTTCATTTCCTCATGATCTGACAATATCAATTTATAATATTCATCGACAGAATCAATCTTCTTTTCCCTGAGAATCTCTTTTATACGGCTGTCCAAAATAGGACGGTTTGTAGCAGAAAAAGTTATTCCGCTTTCGTCATAAATAGTCTTGCGAAAACGTTCAAAATCTGCATCATTCAAAGTATCAAGCATAAGCGTATTATACTCCCGTAATTTTTAGTTGTAAATAATTTTTTTATAACGTCACTCCGAAAAACCTTCGCATTTTCAAATGTGTTTAGCCCTCTACCAGCCCTCATCTCATTGACTAAAATCAGCAATAATGAAAAAATACATCGTTATGAGTAAGTACATTCTAGTAACCAGCGGAGTTTGTTCTTCATTAGGAAAAGGTGTTGCAGCAGCAACTATTGGAAGCCTCATGGAAGGTTATGGGCTTAATATATCCATGATCAAATGTGATCCTTACATTAACGTGGATGCAGGAAATATCAGTCCTTTCCAGCACGGAGAAGTATATGTAACGGAAGACGGAGCAGAAACAGACCTTGACCTTGGTAATTTCAGCCGCTTTACTAGCATTAACATTACAAACGATAACTGTATCACAATCGGAAAAGTATACGATCAGGTTATCAGAAACGAACGCGCAGGCCGCTACAACGGACGCACAGTTCAGGTTATTCCACACATCACTGACGAAATCAAACGCAGAATCCTTACAATCGGCGCAAAATCAAATGCAGATGTAGTAATCGTAGAAATCGGCGGAACAGTCGGAGACATTGAATCCATTCCGTTCCTTGAATCTGCACGCCAGCTTATCCATGAACTTGGAAAAAATGATGTATGTACAGTCCATCTTTCTCTTATTCCCGTGATTACAGGTGGGGAACTCAAATCTAAACCTACCCAGCATTCCGTAAAGCAGCTTCAGGAAGCAGGAATTCAGCCGGACATCCTTTTGTGCCGCTGCGAAAAAGACATTGAAGCAGACATGCGCAAAAAGCTTGCACTTTTCTGCAACGTATCAACAGACGCTGTATTTGCTTCATCAAATATCGAAAAATCAATTTACGAACTGCCAGTTCTATTCCATAAAGAGGGAATCGACAAGGCAATAATCAAAAAACTTGCCATAAGAACTGATGTACCGAATGCAAACATCCGTCAGTGGACGACATTCCTTAACAAACTGAATGACGAAGGACCGTCTGTAACGGTTGCCATGGTTGGAAAAAAAGACTATCTGGACGAATGTTACAAATCTGTAAGGGAATCGCTTTTCCATGCCGCAATCACATCTTACGGAGCGAAACTTGAAATCCGCAAGATTGATGCAGAAACTCTTGAAGGCGGGGAAAAGCTTTCTTCTGCATTTGAGGGTGTAAGCGGAATCGTAATTCCTGGAAACTACGGACAGCGCGGATTCCTTGGGCTTCTTGCAACCGTAAAATACGCACGCGAAAACAACATTCCTTACCTTGGGATTGACCTTGGAATGCAGCTTATGCCTATTGAAACAGCCCGCTCACTTATGGGCTGGGATGATGCCGACAGTACGGAATTCATCCAGAACTGTGAGCATGCCATAATCAGCCTGCCGGAAGAACAAGCCGGGCTTTCAGCTTCGGGGCTTATGCAGCTTGGTGCACAGACTGTAAAACTAACGAAAGGAACAAAGCTTCATGACGCATATAAAAAATCAACGATTGTTGAGCGTCATCGCAACAAATATACTTTTGACCGGAAATACACGGCCGCAATGGAAGAACACGGACTTATGGCATGTGCCGTTTCCGAACTGGACAAACGCACAGAAGCCTTTGAATGGAAAGACCACAAGTGGGGCGTAGGCGTTCAGTATCATCCGGAATTCGTTTCGCGGCCTACCCGTCCACATCCGCTATTTACGGCTTTCATAGGAGCCGCACTAAGCCACTGATGAAGAGCGCATTGTTATTTATTCCGGTAGTTCTGCTGTTCGGATGTTCACTTAAATACGGAACGACTTATCAGGATGAATCGAACGTACCGGAATTTATTTTTACAGATGCAACTTTCACAAAATACGAGGATGACGCAAAAAAACTGAATCTTTCTGCGTCGGTCCTTGAGCAATACTCCGAAGGAAACTCAATGTATGCAAAAGACGTTTCCTTTCAACTCTTAAAAAAAGACGGCACAATAGAGACCGAAGGTTCCTGCGGACTTCTTGCCGCAAATTCTGATGAAGAGCAATACACACTTTTTGACGGAATAACAATAAAAAATCAGGAAGAAGACCTTTTGGTTTCCGCCGACACTCTTCATTGGAACGGGAAATCGGAACAGCTTACAAGCAGCCGTAATGATATGGTTTCCATAAAAAAGGGAAAGACAGAACTTCACGGTTCTGGTTTTTCGGCAAGCGCAGTAAGCAAGAAATTTTCGTTTACAGGTGTTATAACCGGAAATTTTTCTGACGAAGGGGCAGAAGAATCTGTTGAAGAACCGAAAAAAAGCACATCAGAGGCGGAGGGTCTTGTAGAAGATGAAGATATTGAATAAAAAAATCATTTCTGCCTCTGTCTTTCTATGCATGATTTCATACATTAATGCCGAAAAAATTACTTTTTCTGCAAATTCCCTTTCTGGAACCATAGGAAGCAAATCCGACTCCACTACTTTGGAAGGAGAAGCTTACGTACTTACAGAATCCATGGAAATTTCCGCAGATTCGATCAGCATGTCAGGAAAAGATTTCCGCTACATAGAAGCAAGCGGTTCCATAAAAGGTAAAAACATGGAATCAGAACTGGAATTTACATGTGGAAAAATGCATTATGATCGTGAAACCAAAATCGCAAAGCTAAGCGAGAATGTAAATCTTATTGACCAGAAAAACGACGTAAACGCAAAGGCTCAGCTCATAGAATACAACCAGAACACGGACATAGCTGTAATCCAGATTGAAATAGAACTTACCCAAAAGGACAACGTATGCAAAGGGGCTTACGCAGTCTACCGCAAAGCAGAACAGAAGCTTGAACTTTCAGGAAATGCCCAGATAAAACAGGGAGATGACACGTTCCGTGCGCAGGAAATTACGCTTGACCTTGATTCACAGGAAATATATCTTGACGGACGTGTAAAAGGTTCTGTAACAGACGAAAGAAAAACAAAAAAAGATGAAAACGACGAAACGGCTCAAGATGAAAACATAGAAAAACCGGAACTTCCGGCAGATGATGCAAGGCCTGAAAAAGAGGAGGAAAAAAATGAGCGAAAACAATGATACAACAGAACTTCCTGAGCCGGAAAAAAAACAGAACATTCACACGCTCCGGGTTTCCAGCCTTTTTAAAAGTTTCGGACATAAGAGTGTTGTAAAAGGAATAGATTTTAAGATGCAGACCGGCGAAGTACTCGGTCTTTTAGGTCCTAACGGTGCCGGCAAAACAACTACGTTCTACATGATCGTTGGATTTTACCAACCTACAGCAGGCGATATTTTCCTTGATGAAGAACAGATTACCCCGCTCCCTATGTTCAAACGCGCAAGAAAAGGAATATCTTACCTTCCGCAGGAGCCAAGCGTATTTAAAAAACTTACTGTAGAAGAAAATATATGGTCTATTCTGGAAACAAGACGAGACCTTACGAAAGCAGAAAAAAAACAGAGACTTGAAGAACTTATAGAAGAATTTGCAATCGGGAGAATCCGCAAGCAGTTCGCTTTCACGCTTTCAGGAGGAGAACGCCGGCGTACAGAAATTGCGCGTTCCCTTGCAATCGAACCAAAATTCTTGCTTTTGGACGAACCTTTCGCCGGAATTGACCCTATTGCAGTTGCCGACATCAAGCACATGATCGGACTTCTTGCAAAACGAGGAATAGGAATCCTTATCACAGATCACAACGTCCGCGACACTCTTGAAATCACTGACCGCGCACTCATTGTTTCCAGCGGGCAGATTTCTATTCAGGGCTCACGGGATGAAATACTGAATTCTGAACTTGCACGCGAAATATACCTTGGAAAAGATTTTTCAATGTAAGCAGAATTCTGTAATTCGGAAAAAAGCACTACAACGCACATTCAGAAAAAATCCGGCGCCGGCATGGAAGGGGCGCGCAGCGCGTGCCGAACAAAGTGAGGCACCGACCGGGAGGGCAGCCCTGGAACGCCGGTTTACAAATGAATTCGCCTGAGAAGTCCAATCTAATTTGACAATATATTTTCCATAGTGTAGAATTATAGTTGAATTATTCTATATAAGCACTAGGAGATATTTTAATGCCAACATTCATTTGGTTAGCAGTTTTCCTTGTTGCCGGAATCGTTCTTGGATGGATTACTCGCTGGCTGTATGCCAGATTTCAACTATCTGCGTCAGAACAAAAAGCTGAACGTGTAAAACAGGATGCAATTAAAGAAGCTGAAGCTCAGAAAAAAGAAATTTTGCTGAATGCAAAGGATGAACTCATTCGTGAACGAAACCAGCAGGAGCGTGAAAACAGAGAACGCCGGGCTGAAGTTCAGCGTTATGAGGCAAGGGTTAACAAGAAAGAAGAACTTGTAGACCAGAAAGCCGCAGAATACGACAAAAAGGAAAAAGAATTTGCCGACAGACTTGCCGTTATGAAAAAACGGGAAGCAACAGTAGCTGCTCAGGAAGAAGAATACCGAAGGGAACTTGAAAGAATTTCCGGTCTTTCTGCACAAGAAGCAAAGGATCTTATTATCAAGAACCTTGAAAATGATGCGCGTCATGACGCTCAGGCTCTTCTTAACAAGATTGAACAGGATGCACAGCTTACGGCCGAAAAAAAAGCACGGGAAGTGCTTGTCGCAGCAATACAGCGTATTGCGCCAGAAACTGCGAGCGACATTACGGTTACTACAGTTTCATTGCCTAGCGATGAAATGAAAGGCCGCATCATCGGACGCGAAGGACGAAATATCCGCGCACTTGAAACTCTTACCGGCGTAGATATTATCATTGATGACACACCGGAGGCTGTCGTAATTTCATGTTTTGATCCAGTACGCAAAGAAATTGCAAAACAGTCTTTGGAACGCCTTATTTCTGACGGTCGAATTCATCCGGCAAGAATTGAGGAAGTTGTTCAGAAAGTTACGAGAGAAATTCAGAACAAGATTTACGAAGAGGGCGAAAAGGCCTTGTTCGATCTTGGAATACACAACATGCCTACGGAAGGTGTGCGTGCCCTGGGTCGTCTTTACTTCCGTACAAGCTATGGACAGAATGTACTTGTTCACTCGAAGGAAGTTGCTACGGTTGCTTCTATGCTTGCAGCAGAAGTAGGAGCAGACAGAGAGCTGGCTAAACGTGCCGCAATCCTTCACGATATCGGTAAGGGTGCAGAAAACGACAGCGATCAGAACCACGCAGAAGTTGGTGCAGAAATGGCACGCAAAATGGGTGAGGATCCAAGAGTTATCAACGCTATTGCCGCTCACCACAATGACATTGAGGCAACGACTCTTGAAGCAATTATCGTTCAGATTGCTGATGCAATTTCCGCAGCCCGCCCTGGTGCCCGCCGCGAAACCGTAGACAACTACGTAAAGCGTCTTGAAAATCTTGAAGCAATTGCAGAAAATTTTGAAGGCGTTGAAAAAGCTTACGCTATTCAGGCTGGACGTGAACTTCGCATTCTTGTTAATAACGAACGCGTTGCAGATAACGAAGTTAAGCAGCTTGCAAGTGATATTGCAAAACAAATTGAAAATGATTTGAAGTATCCTGGAAGGATCAGGATCACGATGATCAGGGAAACTCGAATCGTGGAATACGCAAGATAAAAAAAATCCTGATAAGTTTATAACTTATCAGGATTTTTTTTATCCAAATCTCTTTATTTCTTTTATCTTAAAATCCCAGATTAATATAAACGGCAAATATATTATCCCAATTATTGTTTCCACGTGGCATACAACGGTAATAGCCGCCAAATGCAGGTGCTACACGCCTGTTATTGTTATACAAAAGATCATAGTCAAAACCAATCCTAAAACCGTTACCCCACGCAGTAGATTCACTCCAGGCTTTAGAACTTTTTTCATAATATTCGTACTCAACACTATTCAATGCAAGTTTTTTCTTTTCAAAATCTGATTCGCAAATAAAATCCGTTCTGGAGCCAATTGCATAGGCAATTGAAAAAGCAAGGTTTCCTAATCCCGGATAAAAACGAATCCCGGCCCACCCAGCATAATCCAAATGATGATTATAATCGCTGCCATCAAACATAAGATCCGCAGTAACGTCCGCACCAATAAGAAAACGCAGAGGATTTGCAAGCCTGAACGCAATGTCAGAAGTGATTCCGAAAATTCCGCGAGATTCCTCTATAGAAACTGCATCATCATTTTTCCCATAAACAGGTATTCCGGTCGTAAGCCCAATATCAGTCCTTACTATCTTATCTTCTTCAGCAAAAGCAGCAATTGAAATAAAAATAAAAGCTGCACAAGTCAGCAATCGTTTATCAAGAAATAAAAATTTTTTCATACTTTATTATCGGAGAATTTTTTAAACAAAAAAAGCAGAAATCTACTATACATTCATAGAATTTCTGCTTTTTATGACATTTAATTCTTGCTCAAAATTGCAAATATTAGTTGCGAAGATAAATTAAAGCACCAAGTACGCTTGTATGACCTGCAAACTGATACAACCACTTGAGAAGATCCTGAGAGTTTTCAACGTCCCCAATAGAAATAGAAGGCTTAAAAAGACCGCCAGATCCTGTTCCGCAGAAATCAATAAGAACAATTGCAATAACCCAAATCACAACAACTGCAAGTGAAGCGATTGATGTGTACTTGCTGAGTGCAGCAACAAAAGGTTCAAGTACAAGGAAAGCACCGCATACAAATTCGATTGCACCGAATACAATACCGACTGTTTTTCCAAGATCTTTGTTATCAAAAATCTTTCTGATAGCCTTTACAGCTTCATCGCCACCTTTATCTGTATTTGCAAAAACCCAGATACCTGCAACAAGAAGCATGACACCAATTGCAAGCTGAAGAATCAGTTTTCCGATTGACAGACCTTTTGAATTTCCCATTTTTAGAACTCCTTATATCGCATAGGGGAGATATATGCATAAACCGCATCCTGATGCGACGCACAGGTAATGCGCACAAACACTGAACGAACAGTATTTTAATCCCAAAATGCTATTTTACCATTATATACCAGATTTTTTTATACCGCAAGAAATATGCAGTTCATTTATTTGTACAGGACTGTAAAACTCTGAAAAACAAGACGGATATCTGGGACAAATGTAAAGCCGACAATATCTCCTTCTTCTTCCAGATAGGATTTCATTTTTTCACGCCATTCCTCAAGAGAAGCGTCCTCGCCTTCCTGTTCTGCCATATTCCAGGTAACTTCGTTATAAGGCAGAATGCTTACAGAATCAATCTGTATTACTGCACAAGGATTTTTACTGCTGTCAAAAAGCATGTAAAGCTCACCGGAAACCGGAAGCGGTTCCCCGTCAATTGTATAAGAAGCAAGACTGGAAAAAAAACCTGTTTTCTTTCCTGCAAGAACAAGGGCTACACGGCTTGCATTTCCAAAGCCTTTAGATTCAAAATCAAGGTCTCCTGAACATTTTATTTCAGGATCACTACCCGTTGCTTCGATAAATTTCTGCCAGTAAGCATCTGCCAAAGATAGTTCCATTTTTCCATCCTCCGTATAAGAACTTTTATAACCCGCGGTCAAAGCTTTTCTAAAGTTCCTGTCAATTTCAAACCTAAAACCCGCGGAAATTACATCTTCTCTTTTTCAAAGATACCTATAAAATTGAAATTTTTAAGATTCTGTTTTCTTATTTTCTTGTAAGCATGATTGAAAAAGCAAGAATAAAAAAAGTCCATGGAAGAACGGTAAACAAAAGACTTGTAAAAGGAATTCCTGCAATATAAAAATCAAACGGAATCCTGAGTCCTAGATCAACGAGAAGTGTATAAACGCTTTCTGCATAAGCAAAAATGAATCCTGCAACCATACTGATCCATGCACCGTCCTTTGTTTTTGAGTAAAGCATTACGGCTGTTAGTGCAGTTATTCCTCCTAAAATAAGTTTTACTGCAAACAGAATCATTTCGCTTTGAGACATATCTGATCTCTCCTTACACATTATTAAATTTATTAGAATTCAAAAGGATTTTTCTTTAATTTTGAAAAATTTCCAAATTCAGCTCCAAAAGGCACAATTGAAGGCACGTTGAAAAAAGGGCTGACTACTATTCCACAATCAAGGCAATGCTTTACAAAATCAGGATATTTTTCTTGCGGAATTTTTGGAAACAGATACGGTCCTTTACGCTCCCAGTATTTTGTTACCACAGGATCGTAGATGAACCAATTCTTTTCTTCTCTTATCTGAAGGGCTGCAATTAAATCATAAATTGAACGCGCAAGGGCTGCATGAAGCGGAGCCGGAATACATATCTGTTGCGGCAACAATTCCTTTGACGTTAAAGCAGAAGATTTCTGATCTTCAGAAAAAGATTCAGAAATAAGCTCCGGCTTTGCAGCAACGATAAAGAGATCTTGAATCCACGGAAGCGGAGGCACAAAAATCACAGAATCACACGAAGACCAGTCTACACTTACAGGATTCCAAGGTCTATAAACGGCAGTCCCCTCTTTAGAAACTAAAAGAGAGGCTTTAAGAGCTTTTTCATAACTATCGTAATAAAAAACTCTGCGCTCAGAATTAAAAAGCTTTTCTACAGCCGTATCGGTTCTGCAGGAAAAACCTGTTTCAAAACTTCCAGTAATTCCGCGGTTCAGAATATTCTTGAACATTGTAAAAGCAGAACCTCCGCCCCAGCCAAGAACTGCCCGTCCGCCTTCCTGATATAGATCCGTAAGACGGACTCCTTTTGCAGTATACAAAAAACAACCTCGGGCACGCTTTACAATACCGTAACGAGAAAATATTTCGTTTCTTAAAAAATCTATATTTGACATAAAAATTATATTTGCGGTCCTTCCGATGCTTCGACAGACTCAACAAACGCAAGCTCAACAAGTGAATCAATCTACATTTTTGAAAGCTTCTCGCTTATCATCTTCGTAGCCTGACCAGGATTTGCCTTACCCTGAGAAGCTTTCATAACCTGGCCCATAAGCCAGCCAACAACATTTGTCTTTCCTTTCTTAAAGTCTTCTATCGCCTTTGGATTAGCAGCAATTACTTCGTCAACAATCTTTTCGATTGCACCGGCATCGCTTACAACTTCCATACCCTTCTCTTTAATAATTACAGACGGAAGCTTGTTTGTCTCAAGCATTTCTGCAAATACTTCTTTTCCCTGTTTTGAAGTAATTTTCTTATCTTCAAGAGCATCTGCAAGTTCTGCAATATGTTTCGGAGAAATCTTTACATCAAGGATAGTCTCTTTCTTTTCATTAAGGACAGCAAGGAGCTCTGCAATAATAAGGTTTGCAACACGTTTAGGAGACTTAGACGCAGCGGCAGCCTCTTCAAACCAAAGAGAAAGATCACGTGTTCCTGTAAGAACTTCTGTATCAAACTGAGTAAGTCCGAATTCTTCCTGAAAACGAATTCTCTTCTGTTCTGGAAGTTCGCCTACTTTTTCTGCAGCGGCTTCTACAAGCTCTGTGCTTACTGTAAACGGCTTGATATCAGGCTCTGTAGTAAAACGGTAATCTACAAAAGAATTCTTTGTACGCTGAACAACAGTTTTTCCTTCTGCTTCGTTCCAACCCATTGTTACCTTAAATCCAGGATTGAATTCCTGACGGTCTTCCTGGAATTCCTTAAGCTGGCGCTGGGCTTCATATGCACATGCCTCGCGGATTGCCTTAAAACTGTTCAGGTTCTTGATTTCAGAAATTGGTGTATGGTAAAGCTTGCCGTCTTCCCATACGTTAAGGTTGATGTTTGCGTCACAGCGCATATTACCTTCTTCAAGATTACCTTTTGTTACCTTAACATAGCGAAGGATTTCCTGAACTGTCTGCATGAAGAGGGCAGCTTCGTCCGGGCTTGTCATATCCGGCTTTGTAACAATTTCTATGAGCGGAGTTCCGCAGCGGTTGTAGTCAATATAAGAATGCTTTCCTTCAAGGTGGAGGGACTTACCTACGTCTTCCTCAAGGTGAATACGTTCAATTCGTACGCGACGGTATTTTCCGTCAATAATACAGTCCTCGCCGATAAAATTCTTTTCACGGCATTTTGTTCCGCCTGGCTGTTCTTCTTTTGGATAATGGATAAGAGGAAGATCCACAAATCCGTCTGTACATAACGGAAGATCATACTGAGTAATCTGATATCCCTTTGCAAGGTCAGGGTAAAAATAATGTTTGCGGTCAAATTTGGTATAACTTGCAATGTCACAATTCAAGGCAATACCGGCAACAGCGCCAAGTTCTACATAACCTTTGGAAATGCGTGGCATAGCTCCTGGAAGCCCCAGGCAGACCGGACAAACACGAGTATCCGGCATTCCGCCGTAACGGTTCTCGCAGGCACAAAACGCCTTGGTCTTTGTCAAAAGCTGAGTATGGATTTCACATCCGATAACGATTTCCCACTTGTCGATTGCCATAATATTCCTTCATAAACCGCGGAAAATTCCGCAAAAATTATTTGGGTCCATTATAGCGAGTTTTTAATAAATATTACAGTAGGTTTAGACAGATTTTAAAAGCGGGTTTCTTCATCGTGCCATTTTTTTTCATTTTTTTTATTTTTTTTCTTGCATTATTCTTAATGTGTGGTATAAAGGAGTTGTGGAACAGGGGGTTATAGAATCTCTTGTAAAACATGATCAGGAGGCATTAATGGAGCCGATTGAATTATAAAGCCTGATCGAGGCTATAAACCGATAGGACAACCTATTCTTGCGGTTTAAAGCAGAAAAACCATTATGCGTGCAAGCAAAACTCATTGCGAGGAACCTTGCACATACAGGCCGGCGAACAAGCCGGCTTTTTTTTCTTGAAGAAAATTTACATTAAGATATATACCCCTGCATAATCACAAAGATGTAAAAGAACCTACGGATATATCTAAAGCTCTTGCAAATGTCAATCATTTTTTTGGTGAGTTAACAAGTAGAAGAAAGGAGTGTCTAAACAGGCCAGAATAAATTTAAAAATATACTGCCCTATAAGCATTGAAAGAAGGACAACATGCATTTCTTTTTTAAAGAACCACCCGAATCCAAGTCCAAAGGCAATGCTGATAAATACAACTGTGTCTATAATCTGACTGGTCATCGTAGATGCATTATTCCAGATCCAACGGCAGTGATTTGAACCTTTTTTTGCAATCATCCGGTCACGAATCTTATGAAATATCCATACATCCCAAAGCTGAGAGCAAAGATAGCCGGAAAGACTTGCAATTACGAAGATCCAGTTCTGTCCCAGAATTTTTTCGTAGGCAGCCTGCATTTCCTTATCTGCCGCCGGAAGAAACTGCGTCATTATTATAAGAATTGTTGCAAACACCTGACCTATAAGCCCCATTGCAACTGTTTTGTCGGCCTGCTTTTTTCCCCACAATTCACCTATTACATCTGTAACCAGAAAAGTAATTGCATAGCAGACACCAGCTCCTGGCAGAGTTACCACAGTTCCTTTAAAAAGACTGATTCCCGTATAGATAAGTTTTCCAGTAACTACATTTGAAATTACCAGAGAAACAACAAAAAATACATTCAATATCGTAAGATTAGTTTCGTTTTTTTTCATTTCTCATTCCTTATTCGAGTGATTAATTTTTTTCCAGCGGATCTTTTACGCCGTTTGCATGAAATGCATTCAACCTGTCACGGCAAGTTCCGCATTCTCCGCAGGGTTTTTCGCCGCCTTCGTAGCAGCTCCATGTAAGATGGTAAGGGGTTTTTAATTCAAGTCCATTTTTAACGACTGCGGTCTTGTTTGCCTTATAGAAAGGAGCAGTAACCTTCACCTTGCCATAAGTTCCTAAAGAAATTGCAGAGCCGATTGTATCTACGAATTCCACAGAGCAGTCTGCATAAGCGTTTCCCGCGGCATCATCAGAATGAACTCCTATAAAGATTTCTGTATCTTCGTCTTCAAACAGTCCCTGGGCAAGGCTTGCGCAGACGCTGAGCATAAGCCCGTTCCTGAACGGAACATAGGTGCTGACTTTGCCTTCTTCTGTTTTTTCCACCTGCTCGCTGTAACTTACATGCTCAATTTCTTTGGTTGAACCTGCCAAAAGAGAACAGTTTGAATACTTCATAATGGAAGACAAATCGAATTCATAATGAGGTACCTTGTAAAAGTCACTGATTTTTCTTGAACATTCAATTTCTTTGCTATGCTTCTGACCATAAAATATTGAAACAGAAATGACATTTTCTGCACCAAACTCCTCTACGGCAAGCGCCATACAAGTCGTGGAATCAATTCCACCAGATGAGAGAACTATTGCTTTTTTCATTGATTTTCCTTTTATTTTTCAGTTCGGTACGGCACTATTTCCAGCTGTTGCGTCTGTCCACGCTGGCAAAAAGCCGGTCCTTGGCAATACCTTCGTAATAAGTTCCGGTTTTTCCATAATTTGCAAAGGGATAAATTGAAATGCCTCCACGGGGAGTAAAAATTCCTTGAACCTCAATGTATTTCGGGTCAAGCAGCCTGATAAGATCCTTCATGATGATGTTGGCACAGTCTTCATGAAAATCACCATGGTTTCTGAAGCTGAAAAGGTACAGCTTAAGGGATTTTGATTCTACAATGAACCGCTCCGGAATATAATTTATTCGGATTTCTGCAAAATCTGGCTGTCCCGTTTTAGGACATAAAGAAGTGAATTCCGGACAGTTTAACATGACCATATAATCATTGTCCGGATGTTTGTTTGGGAACCTTTCCAAAAGGTCAGGATTGTAGTCGTAAGTGTACTTGGTATTCTGATTTCCAAGCAGAGTTACGCCTTCAAGTTCAGTTTCTGAACGACTCATAAAAATACTCCATAGTTTTGATAAAGCGGGATGGTTTCGAACCGCTAGGAATTTGATTATAGTAAAAATATGCATAAAATAACAGTAGCAGCCATGTTTTTATAAAAATGGAAATATAACAACCGACAGAATAAGCATCTTCCTGCTTTTGCAGAATTTCAAACAATGCTAAAATCACTATGAGGGATCAAGCATTTTCTGCCGCAAACAACAACGTGAGCCGTATTCTATAATGAGATACTTACGGCAGCACAGCAGATACATTAAGTCTTATTTATCGAACCTCTCTTCTAGTATCAGAAAACTTCTTGCGGTCCATAATGCTGTAACCCTACGAAAAAATAAAAAAAGGAACAGAAATGCCTAATCTTGACCAGATTATTTATGCGGCTGTCCGTTGCATTCCTCTTGGAAAAGTTGCGACTTATTCACAGATTGCTGCACTTGCAGGAAATTGCAATCTGCGCCGTTATGTAGGAAATTCTTTGCATAGAAATCCGAACAACAGTACAACCCCATGCCACCGCGTAGTAAATTCAAAGGGATTTTGTTCCGGGAGCTTTGCATTCGGAGGTTCAGACGAACAGCAGAAAAAGCTACAGGCAGAAGGTATCGGATTTATAAACAATCATGTGGACATGCAGAAATTCTGTATAACACAGGAAGACTTTGAAATTATGAGAGAAGAACTTCTACAGATAAAAATGTCATTTTCAAGCACTTAAATTTTACACCCACCTCTTTTAATGCCAGAATAAATTCATGTCAGAAGGAAACACAATCAAAATACACTCCTACAGAATCAACCTTCTGTGAAAACTTTGTAAAATCACTGCGTCTGCCTAAGCATTAACGGGCAATTCAAACCATTGCATTCACGAACAACGGAAGAGTCATAAAAGAACTTAATTTTTTTGCCTAACAATATTCTATACATAAAATAAATAAATTTTATTGCCAAAAACAAATTCCTCATTTATCCTTTTTTTAGCACAATTTTATTTTCAAGGAGAAATCCAAATGATTGATATTCAATATCTTCTGCTTTTACAGAATCTACGAGAAACCACATGCGGTGTTTTCAACGAATTTTTTAATGGCATTTCAAAGGTTGCCGTTGATGTTATCTTTTTTCTTCCTTTTGTAATCTATTGGGCATGCGACACAGTATGGGGAAAACGACTGATGGTAAGTCTATTCAGCGGTGAATTCTTAAACGGCGTAGTAAAACTTTCTGTCTGTGCATATCGGCCATGGATCCGCTCCGATTTAATAGAACCTGCAGGTGATTCAAAAATTGCAGCTACTGGATATTCATTTCCTAGCGGACATACCGTTCAAGCAACTACGATATACGGAACGACCGCCATATGGCAATGGAAAAAACGACGTTGGCTTGGAATTCTTTGTATAATCGGTATCGCACTCACTGGATTTTCACGAAATTTCCTTGGAGTTCACACTCCTCAAGACGTTCTTGTAGGCTGCACCGAATCCTTACTCCTTATTTTTTTCATAGGAAAAATTCAGGACTATATTTCTGATAATGAAAAAAAAGCAGATCTGCTTTCTGCCATAGGAATCATCCTAATTGCCGCTGCACTTATTTATATAAAACTAAAACCTTATCCCATGGATTATATCGACGGAAAACTTCTTGTTGATCCTCAGAAAATGATGGTAGACTGCTTTAAATTCAGTGGTGCCCTGCTGGGATTTATAGCCGGAACTTTCCTGAATCGAAAAAAAATCAGATATGAAATTCCGTTCGCCCATAAAAATCTTCCAGTTCTTACCTCAGTCGGAACAGGTATTCTTTTTTCATGGAAAGAATTCTTTGCAAAAGCAACGGTCATTCCCGTTTTCGGAACACAATGGGGAAACCTTCTGGCCTTTTTCCTTATGTCAATTTTCGGTCTTATAATCTGGCCTCTCGTAATCAGAAAGAACACTGAACAAGAATAATACTTTTAAACATCTGAACCCCGTAATCCTGATATGTACCCCTTTTACTTTTGTCCAGTAAAAGGGGTACATATCATCCCAGCGGGGTTCTTTTTTTACCAAACTTTCGCCCTGTACTTCTTTAATTCCGAGCGGATTCTTTTCATTTTAAGTTTTCGCTCTTTACTTGCTTTTGTAGGCTTTGTAGGCTTACGTTTCTTTGGAACAACCAACGCCTGCACAATACGATTTTCTATGCGCGAGAGTGCAATCTTCCGGTTCAATTCCTGAAAACGCTCATCATCTACATTCAAATACAGAAAATCTTCCGAGTTAATAATTGAAGAAAGTTTATTTCTAAGCAGCAGACGTTCTTCTTCTGTAATACCGCCAACCGCAGATACAGCAAGCTGAAGACAGACTTTTGTGTTCACCTTATTTACGTTTTGCCCGCCTTTTCCGCCGCTTCTTGCAAAAGTAATTTGAGAATTTTTTATGATTGATTCGTGCAGTTCAAGTTTATTCATATCCCAAAATTATAACATATAAGAAATATTTTTGAAGATTCTTACAAAATTTTGCAAAATCATAAAATTTCAAACGCTCAATAAAAACAATCAGAAACTGGCAGATCCCCCTAAAAATGCGAGTACATCAAGATACGTACAATCAGAAGGGAACAAAAAAAAATGCCCCGAAATAAAACGGAGCATCAAAAAAGAATTTTATTCAATAAACGCCACCTGCACAAGCAGCCGGCATTGTTCGTTATCAAAAGGTATAACTGCCGTTTCCGGCACCTTAATACGACTCAGATGTCGAAGTGCAGCTTGCAACTGCGAATCCGTCAGCTGTTGCTCAAGAACAAACGCATTTTTTTATTTTACCTGAATGCCGCAACCTTTGTGAGATTCTTCCCAGGCCTTTGCAAGCTGAAGCAGTTTTGCCTCACTGAACATAGGACCTGCAAACTGCATTCCAATCGGCATTCCGTCAGTTCCGTCAGCCTTACCGGCAGGAACATTTACAGAAGGAATGCGCGCAAGGTTCACAAATACCGTGAACATGTCGCTAAGGTACATTTCAAGAGGATCATCCACTTTCTGACCAAGCTTAAACGCCGGTGTCGGACAAGTAGGACACAGAACAATGTCGTAAGTCTCAAAAAGCTTAGCCATTTCGCGCTGAATTCGTGCGCGCACAGTCATTCCTTTCTTGTATGTATCACCGCTGAACTGTTCAGAAAGCACATAGTTTCCTATTACAATACGGCGCTTAACTTCCGGCCCAAACCCCTCGCTACGAGTATCAACATAAAGTTCATCATATCCCTTTTCGTTGTCCACGCGGCGGCCATAGCGTATACCGTCAAAACGGCTCAAATTGCTGGCAGCCTCGCTCAAAGCAATTACATAGTAAGAAGCGATGGACGCATCCAGAACAGGAAGGTCAACTTCATCAATCTTTGCGCCTTTTTCTTCAAACCATGCACGGGTAGAATCAAAAGCAGATTTTACATCTTTATCCAGTCCCTTTGTTTCAAGGAACTGCTTAGGAATTGCAATCTTCAAAGAAGAAAAATCCGTGTACGGCTTAAGATCCTTCAATGAATCGGTATCCGGCAAATCTGCACTTGTATCATCGTAAAAATCAACGCCGGCCATGCAGCTTAAAGGAAGGGCAATGTCATCCGGAGTGTGGCCCATGATACCAACTTGATCAAGAGAAGAACCGTAAGCAACAACGCCCCAGCGGCTCAAAACTCCGTAAGTAGGTTTAAGCCCGTAAATACCGCAGTAACTTGCCGGCAGACGAACAGAACCACCGGTTTCTGTTCCCAAAGCAAAAAGAGCCTGATTTCCGCTTACAGCTGCAGCAGAGCCGCCCGAAGAACCGCCCGAAACATATTCTCGGTTAATCGGATTTCTTGTTGCTCCATAAGAAGAATATTCTGTTGAAGAACCCATCGCAAATTCATCCTGATTACAACGTCCAAGAGGAATTGCGCCAGCTTTTTCCAATCTTTCTATTACAGTCGCACTATACGGTGCAACATATCCTTCCAAAATTTTAGAACCGCATGTAAGTTTATGCCCCTTACAACTGATATTATCCTTATTTGCAAAAGGTACTCCAAGTAAAGGCTTTTCTGCAAAAAGAGCGTCCACGGATCCATTTGATCTTGCTGCTTCTATTTCTTTGTCAGCCGCCTCTGCTTTTGTCAATGCATCCTCATACATCTCCAAAAAAGCGTTCAAAGGTTTGTCACTGGCTTTGTCAGCCTCAAAAGTTTCAATTGATTTTTTTACAAGCGCACTGCTAGTTGTTTCTCCAGCCTTCAATGCCTTTATAGTTTCTTCTATTGTGTACATAAAATTCATTTCCATATCAAAATATTAGAGGGGGAAAGCCTTCCCCTCGGTTCAACTAAACGGTGATTTCGACAAGTACTTCGACAAGCTCAGTAACCACTCAATCACCGTTTATTCTCACCTACCCCTTCTAGCGGGGCAAACCGGGTTTTCCCCGCAACACCCCTTTCTTAACAAAGCTCAATTTCAAGCACCGCCAGAAAGTCTCGTCTCGAACCGTGTCTACCATATAAAACTAAAAACAGTCTTTCTACGGTTCCCTTATATCAGGCTCCCTCACCAAGAACCTTTGGTACCTGGAAGTAGCCATCCATGAAGTTTTCACTTACATTCTTTACGTTTGGAATATCAAGGCCCTGAACAACCTCATCTTCGCGCAGTTTCTCAGCGACTGTCGAAGGATATGCGTCATACGGATTTTCGCTATCATCGTACTTAGAAAGAATATCAAAATAGCCGACAATTTCGTTTGCCTGCTTTTTCAATGTTTCAAGATTTGTGCTTTCCGGAGAAAGTCTTGAAAGATACAAAAGATTATTCAATGTTTCTTCATCGATTTGTTTGTGAGTACTCATAATGCTATTATAAAAAAAAGCAGGCTCTTAGGCAATCTTAATTAAATACGATTTTCCAGCTGGAACAAGTAATTCCATAAAGTCACCGTTCAACTCTGCTTCAAGGGATTCTCCAAGGGCATCCCTTTCAGGAACATAAAGAAACTTGCGGCCAAAAATGGCAAGCGGAAGCCTTATCTTTCTGTTATGCTCATCGCTGGAAGCAACTGTAATCCAGAGCTCTTCTTCTGTAAAACGCGCAAAAGCAAAAACCTGATCCTTTGCCCATACAATCCTAAAACCGCCGTCACAAAAAACTGCGGAACTTGTCTTTATACGGCAAAGCTCTGAATAAAGCCTGTAAATTTCCAGATTTTCAATATCCCGGTCCCACGGCATTGTATAGCGGCAACCTTCGTTATCATGCATTCGGCCAGCTATATCTGCTTCGTCTCCGTAGTACACGTTAGTACAACCAGGAAGAGTAAACAGCATCTTTACAGCACCTTGTACTGCATCTTCAGAAATTGAGTGATCATTATGAAAGCGCGAAATATCATGACTGTCCAAAAGATTAAACAGAACCTGCTGTATTACAAACGGAAGCCTGGCAAGATAACCGCCAATCCATTCTGCAAGCGATAACGCAGAAAGCTTATTCGGAATGTTCCTCAATTCCGGGCAGAACGAAGTAAAAAAATCCCTCTGTCCATAAAAAGCACGGATCGGGCGGCATGAACCAAAATAGTTCATCGGACTATCCCATTCATCGCCGTTCAAAAAATCCCTGCAATCCGTCCAATCTTCAGCAAGAATATAGCCCTGAGGATTTTCTTCTTTTATGCTTTGCCTTATCTGAGGCCATACATCATGATGAAGCTGCACCAGATCGTTTCGTGCCATGGTATCTGCAACGTCAAAACGCCATCCGTCAATACAGAACGGTTTTCTAAGCCATTTCTTTACAACAGAATCCTTATCTTTCCAAATACGGCACCTCAATTTTTCGCTTGCATAATTTAAGGTTGGCAGTGTCGGAACATCGAACCATGCCTTATAGGAATTGTCTTTATTAAAGAAATAATATTCCCGTTCTTCTGAATCCGGATTATTATATGCACCCTCTGTCTTAGGAAAGAAAGTTCCGTCTCTGTTGAACCATCGGTTTGCAATGCCGGTATGATTTATGGAAACATCCAGAATAATTTTCATTCCATTCTTGTGTAGTTCAGAAACAAGCTCTTCCAATGCCTTATCACCGCCAAAATGCGGATCAACATGAAAATAATCAAGACAGTCATATTTATGAACAGTCGCTGCATAAAAAATCGGGTTTAAATAAAGCGCTGTAACACCCAATCTTTTAAAATAAGGAATCTTCTGTTTTATTCCAATAAGATCTCCGCCATAAAAATCAAGACAGCGTGCGTTCTCATAATCCTGAGGGACAGACGACCAGTCATTTATGCGCGTTGCAGGAAAACCGTCAAAAATATATTCATTATCCTTTACACTTAAAGAATCGTCACCATTGCAGAATCTTTCTGGAAAAATCTGATAGAAAACCGCATTCTTTACCCACTCCGGCTGAACATAATCAGTTAGAATTCTAAAGTTGTGTCCTTCATCTAGAATATGGTCATGCATACCTGCCTGATCATAATAGTAAATATGATTTTCAGTCGCTATAAAAAACTGATAGCTAAATTCATTTTCATAAATGCAGACATCAGCAGAGAAATATGCCAGACCATCCCTCTCAAAAACTTTTTTCATCTTTACAGGAATAGTCGTACCATTACGTTTTCCGCTCAAAAAAACATTCTCTACAGGAGCATCCGCAAACATCCTGATAAAAACAGAAACCGTCTCTCCTTTTTTCGGACAAGGATTACTCACAAAATTCTTAGAACCGTCGGAATAAACACTGTCAAACCAATAAAATGAATCATTCATAAGGACAGTATAATTTTGTTTTAAATATAGGTCAAACTAAGTTTTTTTAATCTGTCAGTCTCTTATAATATCCAGTTTTTTTGACTGATATTCCGGAAGGAATTTCTTGCGGCCTCCATTTTCAAACTGAACTTCAATCACGACTTCGCCACTATCTGCACAGCTCGAAACAATCTGACCGTATCCATAATCATCATGGTAAAGCCGCACGCCTTTTTTCCATTTTTCAAGGATTTCTGCCTTAGGAGAAAGTTCTTCTTCATCTTCTGAAAAACCACCACCTGAACCAGAAGCTCTTGCGTAAACCAAAGGAACCTTTCCAAGCACCTTGAATACACCGCCGGCTTCCATAAGAAACGGACTTGGCATCATCGGTTGTGTATGTCCATAAAGACGGCGCATTGCACAACTTGTTATATAAAGTTCGTCCTTTGCACGTGTTATTCCTACATAAAACAGCCTGCGTTCTTCTTCAAGCTCATCACCAATTTTATCTTCCCGAGGAAAAATGCCGCCCTCAAGCCCTGTTATTATTACACGGTTAAATTCAAGTCCCTTTGTATTGTGCAGCGTAATCAGGGTTACAGCGTCAGCGCTCTCTCCGGCCTGCTCTGCAAGACTGCGGTCAAGTTCAATGGAATCCAAAAAATCCAAAAGTCCTTTATTTGAAAGCGGATAATCGGCAGCACTGTTCACCAGTTCTTCCATATTCTGAACTTTGCTGGTTCCGTCCACATCGTCCTGAGCCTTATGAAATTTATCCAGTTCAGAATCTTCAATCACTTTCTGAATAAAAACCGACAACCTCTCATAATCAGAACTTTCTTCATTCGTGCCTGCCGCAGCCCCTGCAAGATTTTCAGTAACAGGGTCCCCTTCAATTTCCCCGGATTTTTCATCCAAGTAAGAGCGAAGATTTTTCATCATCGAACAGAAGTCCTTAAGACCTTCTCTTGCTTTTTTTGTAAGTGTTTCAGCGCAGTTTTCTGCAGAATCCAAAAGGTTAAAATTCTCCAGAAGAGCCCCCGCAGTTGAATGTGCAGCCGCCACGATTTTTTCCTGTGATTTTTCGCCAACCCCGCGGACAGGCTTATTCACAATACGGGCAAAAGCAATCTCGTCCCTTGGATTAGCCAAAAGAGAAAGATAACTCAAGGTATCTTTAATCTCTTCGCGTTCATAGAATTTTAACGAACCGACGACAGTATATGGAATTTGTTCATGGAGGAATTCTGTTTCAAAGCCAAGCGACTGAGCATTAGTCCTGTACAAAATTGCAAAATCACTGTAAAAAGCCCCGGCTTCTACAGCCTTATGAATCAATTGCGAACAGAAAGCAGCCTCTTTATCCTGATTATCAAGAAAAACAAGCACAGGATCCTTTCCTTCTCCACGCTCCGCAACCAAAGTCTTACCAAGTCTGTCAACATTATTGGAAACAACTGCATCCGCCGCTTCAAGTATTTTCCCAGTTGAACGGTAATTCCGCTCCAACCGAATAATCTTTGTGCCTTCAAACTGCTCTGGAAACCTGAGAATATTCTGTACTTCTGCACCACGGAATTTATAGATAGACTGATCATCATCACCTACAACACAGACATAAGTTCCGCTTCCATCTTGAACTCCGCTAAGCGACTGCAAAAGCATGAACTGGGCAACATTGGAATCCTGATACTCGTCAACCATTATCACACGGAACCTGTGCTGCATCTGCTTTCTGATCTGATCATTCTTATTCAGAATCTGAACCGGCCGCATAATCAAATCACCAAAATCCGCATTACCTGTAGCCCTAAGGCGCTCCTGATAAGCCCTGTAAATTTCTGCAAGTTCACCATCTTCATCAAAACGGCTCAAATCATCCTCTGGAGTAAGACAATAATCCTTGCACAAAGAAATTTTATGCGCTGCGATATTCGCCTGTTTTTTTGCCATTCCCGGCATAGCCTTCATCAAAAGACTTGCAGAATCATCATCGTCGTAAACCGTAAAATTTGGATCAAGACCGGCTTCTTCTGCATAACGGCGCAAAAACCAGGCACCGAAACTGTGAAAAGTCTTAATTTGAGCCTCAGAAGCCATCGGTTCAAGTGCAACAGCACGTTCCCTCATTTCATTCGCAGCCTTCTTTGTAAAAGTCACCGCAAGAATTGACCACGGCTGAACAGCTTCGTGCTGAATAAGATAGGCGATTTTTGTAGTAATAACACGCGTTTTACCAGAACCCGCACCAGCCAAAATCAAGAGAGGCGAACCGTTATGAACAACAGCCTCAGTCTGTTCAGGATTTAAAGTTTCAAGATATTCAAATGCCATTTTTCTTCCGTTAACTACTTTTCTGTTGCAAATTCAATTCCATTACTTTCAATATTGGAATTAAGGCTGGAATCTCCTGTTAAAATACCATCCAAGTCAACATCACTTGAGCCGACAATTTTTACACGTACAAAACGACCTGTTTTTACAAAATTCATTTCGTTTCCAAGCTCTTTTTCGTAACGCACTACTACACTGCCGTCCACGTCCGGTGCCTGAAACCATGCACGCCCGATTGCAATTCCCTCACTGCCTTCTACGACCTCTTCTATCAAGACATCGTATTCATTTCCAACACGTGCAGCAAGATGATTCCGTGTGATTTCTTTTTGAACAGTACAAAGTCTATCTGCTCTGGAAACAGCAGTCTTTGAAGAAACCCTACCTTTGTACGAATATGCAGGAGTATCTTCTTCGCGGCTGTACGGAAAACAGCCCGACCAATCGCTTTCAAGTTTCTTCAAAAATTCAACTGTTTCAGCAGCATTTTCATCTTTTTCACCAGGAAATCCAGTTAAAAAAGTTGTGCGCAAAGCTGCATTTGGTAAAGCCGCGCGGATATCATAGGCCAATCTTAGATACTCTTCAGAGCTTCCCTTACGGTTCATCTTGTGAATAATTTCTTCCGATCCACTTTGAAACGGAATATCAAAATAGGGAAGCAGCCTTTTATCCTTCTTCATTACAGGCAGAATATCCCGGTTAAAATGATCAGGATGAATATACAGCGGACGTACAATAAAGTTTCCTTTTATTTCAGATATCATTTTCAAAAGGCGGGCAAGCCCAGATTCAGCTTTCGTTCCGCAGTTTTTTCCGTCTTTCCATTCAGGAAGAGAAAGCCTGCCGTCACCAAAAACATTATCTCCCTCTCCGGTCCCGTAAGCTGCCAGATCCTGACCAATCAGGTTGAATTCAACGATTCCTTTCGAATACAAATCTTGTATTTCATTGATTATTGATTCAGCAGGGCGGCTTCTAAGCTCTCCCCGTATAACTGGAATTGCACAGAATGAACAGTGATTTGAACAACCTTCCGTAATCTTTACAAAAGCGCTTCCCTTGTATGCAAGAAAAACCCTGCGCTCTCCGGTACAGACACCTTCCTGCTTATATGTATGAACCGGACGACCGCCAGCCATCATCTCGCGGATAGTTTCGTCAATTTTATCAAGATTTCCGTTACCAAAGATTCCGTCCGCTTCGGGCAAAGCTTCGTTAAAAACAGAAGCATAACGTTCTGCCAGACATCCTGTCAAAAGGATTTTTGCACCAGGATAATCTCGGCGAGCAGCACAAACTGCATCCAATGACTCTTTTTTTGCAGATTCAATGAAACCGCATGAATTTACGATTATAAGCTCAGCTTCCGAAGGATCGAAAGTCTGTTCCAACCCCAATGACAGAAGGCGGGCTACAATAAGCTCACCATCAACCTGATTTTTGGCACATCCGTGCTGATCAATAAAAAAATTAGTCAAGTTCTATTACCACCAGCTTGTACTTTCCGTCAGTATCCTTGATCCACTTAATATCCTCTACAAGAACCTGACCTGCTTTTCCGATTTCAAGATCATATCCCTTAGAATCCGCAGTAATTGAGAATTTTACAGTATTACAGTTTCCCATCCACAAGCGAATACCATTATTAGCAGTCATAGTAACAACTTCACCACTGGAGAAATATCCTTCTACCGGATCATGTCTGTCAACGCGGTAACGGAATTCACTGGATCCTCGGAAACTGCCGTTAAGCGTGAACGGATAAGCTCTGGTATCTTCCAAAACAACAAGCTGCTTATGATTTGAATTGATTTCGGAAACAAAAGGAATTGCACTTGTATCTGTTGTACCAGATGCAATATAAACACCTTCGCCACGCTTAAGAAGCCTTACTTCTGCACCACGAGAACTGTCCGTAGAAGAAATGTCAGAAACATAGACAATAAGATCCGACATTGTATCGCCGTCTATATCAAGCTCTGTTTCTTCTGCAAGGTCTGTATAAAGCGTTCCGACAGGGCACTGCAACCCGAACGAAGCAAGAGTATCGCTTACTGTAAGAATAATATTACCGCCTTTAGCCGGATACAGAATCTGATCTCCCTTATACAGACGTGAAGAAAATGCCTTGTCGGTAAGCTCATAAGTTTTTGCAGACCCATTTTTATCCAGCACAACTTTCCTTCCGTCATCGGTCTTTCTATTGAATACAAAGATATAAAGGACTACGAAAATCGCTGCAAGCGCAAAGAATGCTGCCGAACATATACTTGGCCAGAAAAACCATGGCTTTTCGTGAACAATAAGTCCTTCCGGCACAGGAGATTCCTGAAGCTTTTTTGCACGGTACAGATTGGCAACCGTATCAGGATTGACATTGAGATACTCTGCATAATTACGCATAAATCCCAACATATAAGCTTCTCCAGGAAAAGCGGAGACATCTTCTTCTTCAATACCTTTTATGAATGCAGCAGCAATCGAAGTTTCTCTGGATGCTGAATCTATATCAAGTTCCCGGGCAAGGCGGGCATTTTTTAGTATTTCACCATAACTATCCATAATCAAACCCTACTCAGAAAACAAGAAATTATTGTAATTATTTGCAGATGACGGAGGATCATAAATAAACCTTTGATCCGTAAGATCCTGATTAAGCTTGTAATCCGTAAAATTGAATACAAAAGATTCACCGCGCGTAGTTACAGCCTCAACACGGCGGATAAGTTTTGTTTCTGCCGAAACAGCAAGTTTGATATATCGGAATGCTTCCGTCGTATTACGTCTGTTAAGATAGAGTTTTACAACTTTTTCTGATGAGCCTGGTTCAAGCGGAACAGGAGCCTGTCCGACTTCGTAAGCAACAGTATAATATCTGGACATAAGGGCAAGTCCGTTTGAAGTTGCAAGCGTTGCAGCATTACCTTCACCCTTTACAGACTGCTGAAGAACAGCCGCCGCATCAGGAAGATAAACAGTAAGCATATCTCCGTTAAAACATATAACCTGTTCTGCAGGAGATGTAAAATCCATTCTAAGAAGGTCAGATTTTTTATAAGAAACCTTTCCCGACATTTCAAGGCGGTCGGCCTTTATATCAAAATCAGCTTCATAATCCTTTAAGGTTGAATAATAATCAGATACAGATTTAAAATAAGCACTTGCCGTAGTAATTTCCTGCGCAAAAGAAAAAACAGCCGCTCCGGCAAAAAGCAGGCTCGCAATAAAAATCTTAAGTTCTTTTTTCATAAAGGATATTTTATTACATTTATCATTATTCTTCAATATTATGCATATAAAGTTATGTAGATTCCTAAAACAAACTTGTTTCAGTTCTTGCGCACATGCAATTTTAATCCTGAAACAAATTCCAAGCGGAAAAATGTTTATTACCTTGAACTCCTTCGAAAAGTGAAGTTTTCGAAGAGTCCGTCAAAAATTTACTCTGCAGATGGAGCTTCGGAAGAAGGTTCCGGCAGAGGTTCCTGTACAGTGTTTTCCGTAAGCTTCTGACAATGTTTTGCTCCATTAACAATGTCATAGAATTCCTTGCCTTCCATCGTTTCTATTTCAAGAAGCCTTGAAGCGATAAATTCAAGAAGATCCTTATGCTCCGAAAGAAGATTTTTTACAAAGGTATAACGTTCATCCATGATTCTGGCAATTTCTTCATCAATGTACTTCTGTGTATCTTCACTGAATTCGCGTACAAGATTCGGCTCACCACCACGATTACCAAGAACACCTTTTCCTAAAGTCATATTCTTGAACTTCTCGCTCATACCAAAGTCTACAATCATGCTCTTTATGATTTCCGTAGCACGTGCAATATCGTTGCTTGCCCCTGTAGAAATATCATCAAGCAGGATTTCTTCAGCAGCGCGTCCGCCCATAAGAGAATCAACTTCATTTATAAGATCCTTGCGGGTCATAAAATTCTTTTCTTCTGCCTCGCGGTATTGGGTAAAGCCACCTACACCATGACTGCGAGGAACAACCGTAATCTTGTTTACAGGTTCATGGTCAGGAGTAAATGCGGCAACAAGAGCATGACCGGTTTCATGAACCGAGACAAGACGCATTTCTTTTTTATTGTCCTTACGGCTTTTTTTCTTAAGACCAATACTGACCTTATCAATCGCTTCGTTAAAGTCTTCCATCGTTACTTTCTTGCGCTTATTACGTACCGCAAGAAGAGCGGCTTCATTTACAACGTTTGCAAGGTCTGCACCTGCGAATCCTGTAGTTCCATGCGCAATGGAATTAAAATCAACATCACTGTCAAGCTTAACGTTCTTTGCATGAATACGCAGAATGTCTTCCCTGCCTTTTACATCCGGCTTTTCAACAGGAACCTGACGGTCAAAACGACCTGGTCTGAGCAAAGCAGGATCAAGGATATCTGCACGGTTTGTAGCAGCAAGAATTATAAGACCTTTTTCATTTTCAAAACCGTCCATCTCTACAAGAAGCTGGTTCAGAGTCTGTTCACGCTCATCATTACCGCCACCAAAACCATTTACACGGCTTTTACCAAGAGCATCTATTTCATCTATAAAAACAATACACGGCGCTTTTTCGCGGGCCTGCTTAAAAAGATCTCGTACGCGGCTTGCGCCCACACCGACAAACATTTCTACAAAATCAGAACCACTTATGCTAAAAAACGGAACCCCCGCTTCTCCTGCAACTGCGCGGGCAAGAAGTGTCTTACCAGTTCCCGGAGGTCCGACCAAAAGAACACCTTTTGGAATTTTACCACCGATGTCAGTATATTTTTTTGGTTCTTTAAGAAAATCCACGACTTCTACAAGTTCTTCTTTTGCTTCGTCTACACCTGCAACATCTGCAAAGCGGGTTTTCACTTTACCTTCTTCTACAGCTTTTGCACGCGACTGGCCTGCACCGAATATACTGCCCATTCCCCCGCCCGCACCGCCAGTCATTTTCCGGAATATAAGAAAGTAAATAAGGAAAATTATACCAAACGGAACAATCATATTCATAAGGAGAGAAAGAAGATAATTATTCTGTTTTTCTACAAATTTATAAGTTATGCCCTTCTTATCAAGAAGCTCTATAAAACTGTTCATCGGATAACCAGTAGTCTTATACATAAGCCGCTTTTTCTGGTCGATTTTTAAAAGAGAAAGTCCTTTTGCGTTGGAATTATCAACAATAATTTCAGGACCATAACCAATATAATAATTATCAGCAATTTCAACTTCTACGATCTGATCATTTTCTACCATAGACTTGAACTTTGAAAATTCTATTGTATTGTTTTCCTTACCAAAAAAAAGAAGATCACCAATAGAAATAAGTACGAAAATCAAAATCATCACGCCCCAAAAAGGGAATCGCTTTTTATTATTATCCTTTCGTTTATTTTTATCGTCTTCCGGTCCCGCCAATTTAAAGAAATTATACGGGTCAAAATCGTCTTTGTTATTGTCTTTTTTATTTTCGTCACTCATACTTATACTAAATATACGAATTATTAAGCAAATTGTCGACAGAAAAAGCAGTATTTTATAAGAAAGCTGCTGCCTAAAAAGAAAAATAAAATATACTTTTCAGACAGCCTCAGTACGTTTTTTATGCTATAAAAATTATTGCTTTACAGTAAAATACCCAGGAGCAGACTCTCCGCCATCCACACGGGCAAAGGATTTATCTAACTTTTCATGTGAGAAAGAAGTTCCCTTTCCCCCAGTCAATTTGCTGTTATTCCCGAACACACTACGCTGCTCCTCACAAATACAATTTGACCAATCCGTACCTTCTTTTACATAGATTTTTTCAAGTTCACATAAAGAAGAAAAAATGGCGGTTATATTTACATTGCTAGAAAATTCAAAACTTGTTAAATCCAGATTTTTTAATTTTTCACACTGATTGAACATATTACTTGCATTAATAACCTTTTTTGTATTGAAACTGCTTAAATCAACTTCTGTAATTTTATCACAAACATAAAACATTGATTCCATGGTTTCTACATTTTCTGTGTTAAAACCAGAAATATTAATTTTTGTCGTATTATAACAGCAACAGAACATTTTGTTCATATTTTTTACATTTTTTGTATTAAATGAGCTTAAATCTATTTCACATAAGCGGCAATTAGCAAACATTTCTTCCATGTTCTCTACTTTGTCAGTCTTTAATATACTAAAATCAAAAGTGGTAAATTTAAACTCAAAAGCATTATAGAACATACGCTGCATGTCCTTTACATTGCTTGTATCAAAAGAAGAACTTACATTAAATGCTTCCAATGACGAGCAGCCGGAAAACATCTGTTTCATAGACTCTACATTTTTTGTATTAAAACTTCTTAAATCCAATTTTTTTATAAAACAACACGACTTGAACATCGCATCCATAGAAGTAACTTTACTTGTATCAAAATCCTCAAGATAAATTTCATTAAGCTTTTGACAGTCCATAAACAAGTTGGAAGAATCTGCATTAAGAATCAGAACATCATCAGCTCCAATATAGTAGTAAATTGTCTTTGATTCTGAATCATACCAAAGAGGAACAGATTTTCCTTCCTCAAGTGCAATATTTTTAGTTTCAACAGAACTATTTGGAGCCCTATTTGATTTTTTAAAGTATTCTGCTTCTGTATTGCAATCCAAAGCCTTTATGGCATTATTTATTTCGGTTCCTTTTTTTAATTGGAAATATTCTTTCCAATAAGCAGTAATAACAGTTGGCTTTTCAATTGTTTTTGTAAAATCAAATTTTGTACCGTTTTCATCAGTCCAATAAAGGAAATCACAGTTTTCTTTTTGTGGGACTCCAGGCACTGCTACACATGTTCCTTCCAAAACATTTACGATTGTTTCTGTACTTCCATTATTTGAATTAAATTTTACTTTATAGTTCCATGCTGCCTTGAGAGTAAAACTCTTTGTCACTGGTTTTGTAAAATCATATTTTGTGCCGCTTTCATCAACCCATAAAGCAAATTCACAGCTCTCTTTTTGTGGGACTCCAGGCTCTGCTACACATGTTCCTTCATAAACATTTACGATTGTTTCTGTACTTCCATTATTTGCATTAAATTTTACGCTACAATTCCATAGAGCTTTAAGCTCAACACTTTTTGTCACTGGTTTTGTAAAATCATATTTTGTACCGCTTTCATCAACCCATAAAGCAAATTCACAGCTCTCTTTTTGTGGGACTCCAGGCTCTGCTACACATGTTCCTTCATAAACTTTTACAATCGTTTCTTCACTTCCATTGTTTGCATTAAATTTTACGTTATAGTTCCATGCTGCCTTGAGAGTAAAACTCTTTGTCACTGGTTTTGTAAAATCATATTTTGTGCCGCTTTCATCAACCCATAAAGCAAATTCACAGTTTTCTTTTTGTGGGACTACAGGCTCTGCTACACATGTTCCTTCCAAAACATTTACGATTGTTTCTGTACTTCCATTAGCGGCATTAAACTTTACTATACAGTACCCTTTCCATGTTGCTGTAAGTGTAAACCCCTTTGTTACGGGCTTTGTAAAATCATAAGCTACTCCGCTTTCATCAATCCATGCAGAAAATTCACAGTTTTCTTTTTTTGGAACTGTTGGTTCAGCAACCATATTCCCTTCTACAACTTTTACAGAGGTCTCTTCACATCCATTGCCGGCATTAAATTTTACAACATGGTACCGCTCCCATATTGCCTTAAGAGTCAGACTTTTTGTTACTGGTTTTGAGAAATCAAACTTTGATCCCTTTTCATCTGCCCAATAAAGAAAATTGCAGCTTTCTTTTTCCGGCACTTTAGGTTCTTCTACAAGTGCACCTTCTGATACAGTTACTTTTACGGGGTCAGCATCATTATCAGAATTAAAAGTTACGGTATAAATTCTCTCGCTTTTATACAAATTAGAAAAAGCGAACAACAAGACTGCATTATTTTCTTCTTCATCAGTTTTACAGGATGCAAGAATAGAAACGGCAGACAGTAATATCACGCTTGTAATACAAGCCGCAAAGAATTTTTTGAAAGACATAATACAACTCCCTCTTATTGTTACAGCGAATAATAGATTTGACTTGTGTTTTAATATTGCACATCAAAAACAGAATTTGCATTGCTGCAACGTTTTTTACGATAGCATAATAAAAAAAAATAAAGAACTATTTTTCAGAAAAAAATCTGGTTCTTCAAATTATCTGTAAAATTTTATAAAGAAAAATCTTAATGTTCCGACAATCAGAAAGTATAAGCGGATTTTATGGATTTAAAATCTGGAAAAATCGTGAGTGTTTTTGCGCTCGGGAGGAAACATGGGATTTAATCAGGCATACTCAGCATACCAGAAAACCAACGTAACTACTGCAAGTCAGGGAAAACTTGTCGTTCTTTTGTACGAGGCAGCTGTTAAAAATCTAAAGCTTGCCGCAGGACTTCTTGATTCAGAAGACAACCTGAAACCTGGTGATATTGAAAATTTTGGAAAATACATCCAGAAAACGCAGTCTATTATTAATGAACTTGAGGTTTCGCTGGATATGGAAAATGGCGGAGAAATCGCAAAGAACCTTATGTCGCTTTACCTTTACTTTAACAGCGAACTTACAAACATTGCCATTAAACATTCGGGAGCAAAAATAAGCTTTTTAATCGAAATGATGAGTGAATTGCTGGGAGCTTGGAAATCTGCCAGCGAAAGTACTTCTAACGCTCCGGCTTCTACTTCACTTCAGAATCACACTGCCCTTAATATTCAGGGATAAGGAATGCGTATGGAAAAAGAACTTTCTAAAGAAGAATTGGACGAACGTGTTGCCGTTTTGCGCCGCTTCAGAACCCTGCTTGAACAGCAGAGAAAAAAGTTCCAGGAATATCTTAATGTTCTTGAAAAGCAGCAGAATTCTATTGAACGCGAAGATCCAGAAGCGATTATTGCCCATGCAGAACTTGAACAGCAGGTTGTAGCAGGAATTTCAAACCTTCAAAGAGTGATTGCACCAATAAATGAGATGTACAATCTTTCTGTAAAGGGAAGCAACCTTAAAGAGGAAAAGACAGTTTCTGATCTTAAGGATGAACTTTCTAACCTTCAGCTTAAGGTTCTTGAGCAGAACAACCGGAACAGGGCGATGCTCCGTGAACACCTTACTCTTATACGCAAGCAGCTTGATAACTTTAGGAATCCCTACAGAAACAACAGAAGCGTATATGCCACAAAAATTGCAGAAGGACATCTTGTTGCCGTTGAAGTATAATTTTATATGAATGATACTGAAATTGCCCTGATTGTGGCATTTGCAAAAAACAACCGGGTAATCGGGAACAAATCCGTAATTCCTTGGAATATTCCCGAAGACCTGCACCGGTTCAAAAAATTGACTATGGGCAATGCCGCAATATTCGGAAGAAAGACTTTTGAGAGTATAGGAAAAGCTTTGGCCGGACGTTACTGCATCGTACTTTCAAAAGATCCTGATTACCGCCCGAAAGGCGTAAAAAAAGCCAGTTCACTACAAGAAGCGGTATCTATAGCAGAAAGCGCAGGTTTTACCAGAATATTTATATGCGGCGGTCAGAGCGTATACGAAGAAGGCATTAGGTATGCGGATTTGATTTACGCGACCGAAGTTGCAGGAAATTATGACGGTGACAGATTCTTTCCTGAAATTGACGGTAAGATTTTTATTGATGCTGAGCATGAGAAACATGACGGCGAAATTCCATTTGAATATGTTCTATATAGAAGATTTAATGACGGTTTTTCGCCTTTTTATAAAAAATCAGAAAAATAAAATCAGGAATTTACCAAAAAAATTAACCGATGAAGTTACCGGTCCGGCCCGGGATTTGAAGGGGGAGCAGGCTTGCCTGCGACGTATTTTGCAGGGCAAAATACCGACCGCGAGGGTAGCCCGGAAAAGCCCGTTGCGGACAAAACGGCCTGTAGAAATCCTAAATATATGGATTGTCGATGTTTACAACAGCGTTATAATTTTTATTATAATCGCTGATTATTGTTTTTGCTGCCAAAACCAGATCTGATTCTGAAAGAACGCAGTTTGACGGACGAAGAATGTCAAAAACCACATTTGAATGCCCGCTTCCCGGGACAATCCTTAAGTCGTGAATGGAAATAGCCGGATCGATTTTCTTTAATTTTTCCAGAATAAAGTCGCGGATTATTCCGATTTCTTTGTTATTTGTATCTACAGGATCCATGTGGATTGTTACGCTGCATCCGAATTCACGGGCAATTGCAGATTCTGCATTGTCAATTACTTCATGAAGCAGAAAAATATCTTTATCGCCAGGAACTTCTGCATGAAGGGAAATCATCAGGCGCCCCGGACCGTAGTCGTGGATTACAAGATCGTGAATTGCGCTGATAGGCTTATAGGAAAGAGTGATTTCTTCAATGCGGCGTACAAAATTTTGGTCTGCCTTGCAGCCAAGCAGAGGATCGACAGTTTCCTTTACAGACTGTATTCCGTTTACAAAAATAAAGCCAGCTACAAAAAGCCCCGCAATTCCGTCCAAAGGAATTTTTATGCCGGGAAAGAATTTTGTTATCAATATTACAAAAAGGACTGCGGCTGTTGCGGCTGTATCTCCAAGACTGTCTTTTGCAACAGCTTCCATTGATGGTGAAGTAATTTTTTTTGCTATACGGTGATTGTAACTGTACATATAGAATTTTACGATAATGGAAAGCAAAAGGATTGCAGCTGTAAGAAAGGAAGCGTTTACTGGTTCCGGGTGAATGATTGAAATTAATGAAGACTTGAACAGCTGCAACGAAACTACGATTATGATGAATGAGACTACAAGACCTGAAATGTATTCCAGGCGACCATGACCGAACGGATGATCCTGATCGGGTTCTTTTGCAGACATTTTAAAGCCGGCAAGGGTTGTAATCGAAGCGGCGGCATCAGTTAAGTTGTTCAGGGAATCTGCAATTACAGAAACAGAACCAGAGAGAATTCCGGCAGCGGCTTTTGTACCGCTTAGAAGCAGATTAAGGAATACCCCGACTATTCCGCAAAGAATTCCATAGTTGCGACGCACATCCGGCTCGCTGATATTCTTATAGTTTTTTACAAAAATGCGTAAGAGTAAACCTACCATAAATTTTCCTCCTGTGCGCCGGAGCCATCTGTAAGAATCCGGCTTTCCAGCTTATCTTCTATTTCATCTGGTAATGCGGTAAAAAAATCCCAGCCGCACTGCTCTTCTATATAATCTACTGTGCATAAATAATGTTTCCAGCCGCCTGCGTTCTGCAAGCCTTGCGCATTGGGCATACAGACACTTATTACGGGTGTTTCTGCGGTTATGCGGGATAGATCATCTTCTCCTTTCGGGAGAACCAGGATTATCTTCCAGCAAAAAGCAGGTACTGCAATATGCCTGCCGTTTCCTCCCTCGGAAACAAGTGGAATTTCGGAAAAACTGCCGCACGCACTTGTGCCGCCGGAACCGAACTGTCCCGCTATTATATACAGTTCTTTTCCATCCTGAACAGCGGCAAGGTTGCGCTCAAAAGATTCAAAATCTTTCCAGACTATGCGGTTCAGATCGGGTGCCTGAGGAATCATATTAGTCATAAGGAACGTTGCACTATTATCTTCGGTGCCGGCAGTACGATCTGCACTCGGACAGACATGTCCGCGGTCAAAGCCGTAACGCATGAACTGATAATCCTGCTTTACAACAGCATAGCATGTTTCCGGCAGCTCAGGATCCGGTCTGAAATTATTTGAGCGGCCATTATTTCCTAAATCCGAAGAATCAAGATGCCAGCAGACAAGTTCCGGAATCAATTTATCTGTATTGTAAAATACTGCAAACTGTTTCTTATCCAGAAGGATTATACCGCCAGATTCCTGTTTTGAAAATTGAGGTGAACAGATTTCAAGAGATTCTTTATCTGCAAAAATCAATGCATTGAATGATGAGAGGAAAATAAGAACTGTCAAAAAAAGTTTTCTTCTGAACGGCATTACATATTCATTTTAAACGCAGAATTTGAGTTGTCGCAAGGCAACAATTTCACAATAATGTACATATGAAGAAAAACAGAATGATTTTAATTGCAGCCTTTGCAGGTTTGGCTGCCGTAGGCGCATATTTTTATTTTACAAAAAACATTGAACATGTTCCGTTCAAGACTTTTTACAATGATGCGGCAGAAAATAAAATCTCAATGGTTACTATAAGTTCTGACAAAATAAGATTTACTTACTGCGGCGGTTCCACTGAATTTCAGACGGAAAATCCAGGATCTCCGACTCTGAAAGAATACCTTATGCTGAATGACATTATCGTAAAGGAAGCAAAAGACGGAACTGAGATTCTTTCCATAATTTTTGATATTGCATTTTACGTGATTTTCTTTGGAGCGATTTTGTTTGTGTTCAGAAAATTTGTCAGTCCGAATACTTTTAAAACCATTTCTAAAACCGGCGTAAAATTTTCCGACATTGTCGGCATGGAACCTCTAAAAAAAGACATGCTGCAGATTGCGGATATTCTTAAAAATCCAAAAGAATACAAGGCAAAAGGAATAAGGCTACCAAAAGGAATTTTGCTTGAGGGTGCTCCAGGAAATGGAAAGACACTTTTTGCGCGAGCCCTTGCCGGTGAAGCAAAAGTTAATTTTATTCCAGCAAAGGCCACTGATTTTGAAAGCATGTTCATGGCGATCGGACCGGCAAAAGTAAAGCTTCTGTTTGCAAAAGCAAGGCGCAAAGCTCCATGCATTGTATTTATTGATGAATTTGACGGAATAGGAACAAGAAGAAACTATTCCGGTTCTGCAATTGAAACTGAAAACACAAGGATTGTTACGGCGCTTTTAAATGAACTGGACGGTTTTCATCCTAACAATGGGATCCTTGTCATGGCAGCGACAAACAGCCGGGAAGCTCTTGATCCAGCACTCATCCGCCCCGGACGTTTTGATGCAAAATATACTGTACCCTACCCAGACACTTCCGCCCGTGAAGAACTTATTGCTCTTTATTCAAAGAATAAAAAGCCGGCAGAAAACATAAACATCAAAGATCTTGCCCGCAATTTTAACGGCTTCAGCTGTGCACAGATTGAATCTGTAATAAACCGCGCAGCTATTGTTGCCGCTCAAAACAACAGAACAGAATATAATATGGAAGACATAAAGACAGCACTGAAAGAAATTTAAGGAATACTGTTGATATAACGAATAAGGGCTTCATAATTCCCGTTTTTCGAAGTTTTCATTATAGATTTTCTGCTGTAAAATCCGCTAAGATAGCGTTATGACAGAAAACAACGACAAAACAGTATACATACTTGATTCTTACGGACTTATTTTCCGCTGCTATTTTGCATTCATAAACAGACCTCTTACAAACTCAAAAGGTCAGAATATAAGCGCACTGTTCGGCTTTTTCAGAAACCTGCACTACATATTGCAGCACTATAAACCGGGATATATATACGCCGCCATGGATTCAAAGACAAAGACTTTCCGGCACGAAATGTACCCGGAATACAAGGCAACCCGTAATAAAACTCCGGATGACCTACATGCACAGATTCCTTGGATATGCGAAATATTACAAGCTTTAGGAATTCCAATCCTTCAATGCGATGGTTACGAAGCAGACGATATTATTGCCACAGTCGCAAGAAAGTGCGAGGAGCAGAGCCGACCGTGCCGAATTCTTTCTGGTGATAAGGATTTAATGCAGCTTGTTACAGAACACACACAAATTCTAAAACCGGATGCAGGCTCGGCCTGGAAAATAACTGGAGCAGATGGTGTAGAAGCAGAATGGGGCGTAAAACCAGAAAAACTGCTGGATCTTCTTTCGCTTTATGGAGACACTGCAGATAATGTTCCCGGTGTAAAAGGTATAGGTGTAAAAACAGCTGCAAAGCTGCTTGCAGATTACAACGACCTTAACGGAATCTACCAGCATATTGACGAAATAAAAGGTGCAGTTCAAAAAAAACTTATCGACGGGAAAGAAAATGCTTTTTTTTCTCAAAAATTGATCCGTCTTTTTGATGAAGTTCCATGCCCGGAAATAGATAAAGTCCTGACCTCTCCTATGACACCTGATTTTGCCGCTGCAGCAGAAAAACTTATTTGCTTTGAAGCTACAGTCGTTTCAAAGCAATATGCAGAACTTGCTGTTCAGAACGGTCAGCCTGTAAAACTGCCGGATGGAACTTCTTCCGCGGTTCCTGCAGCAGAAACCGCGGTCACTCTTGAAACTGAGTCTCATGCAGCAAACAACATGGGGAAAAACTTTCTATTCACTGATGAAAATGCCTTGCCCATAGTGCAAAACAAAGGTAACTACATTGCAATAACAGAAGCAGCAAAACTGAAAGAATTCATAGATAAAGCAATTTCAAAAAGACTGATTTCTTTTGACTGCGAAACAGACAGCCTTGATACAATATCAGCGAATATAATCGGATTCAGTCTTAGCTGTGAAGAAGGCTCTGCCGTATATATTCCGATTTCGCAGAATACCTCGCTGTTCGATTCAGAAGGTCTTTCTAAAGAAGAGGCATACACAGAACTTAAACGCATTTTCCAAGATAAAAATGTCACAATTGTAATGCATAACGGAAAATTTGATCTTAAAGTTCTGGCATCTACAGGACTTTTTGAAAATAAAGAAATTTCTTTTAAATGCAGAATATGCGATACAATGATTGCCGCATGGGTTTTAAATTCCGATAGAACAGGAAAGAATTCCTACAGCTTGGAAGGACTTTCCGAAGCTCTGCTAAGACTTAAGGGAATTGAATTTTCCGATATAGTTTCAAAAGGACAGACGTTTGCCGACGTTACATTGGAACAGGCTATCCCTTATGCAGCCGAAGATGCGGATTTTACGCTAAAATTATGGAATTATCTTCTGCCTCTTTTAAACAATGCCGGACTGTACGAACTTTACATGAACATAGAGATGCCTCTAGTTCCTGTGCTTGCAAACATGGAACTTGCTGGAATTCATCTTGATAAGGACGCACTGCACCAGTACCACGGAGAACTCTCACAGGGTATCGCCGATGCAGAAAAAGCGATTTACGATGAAGTCGGTCATTCATTTAATATTTCATCTCCTAAGCAGCTGCAGACTGTTCTTTTTGAAGAAAGAAAACTTAAACCAGGAAAAAAGACTAAGACCGGTTATTCTACAGACACCTCAGTCTTGGAAGAACTTGCAATGTACGATCCAGTACCAAAAATGATTCTTGAATACCGTGAACTTACAAAGCTGCTTTCCACATATGTAGAAACACTTCCTACTCTGACCGACTGCGAAGACAGGATTCACACTGATTTTGTACAGACGGGAACTGCTACCGGCCGGCTTTCCTGCCGGGAACCGAACCTTCAGAATATTCCTGTAAGGAATGAAGCCGGACGCCGTATACGAAGCGCATTCAGCGCACCAGAAGGTAAAATCCTTATTTCTGCCGACTACGCCCAAATTGAACTTGTAGTTCTGGCACACCTTTCCGGTGATGAACACATGAGCCAGGCTTTTATTGAAGGAACAGACGTTCACAGAGCAACGGCAGCCCTGATTTATTCAGTAGAACCGGATGCTGTTACACCAGAAATGCGCCGTACGGCAAAAACCATAAACTTCGGTGTTATATATGGTATGAGCGCATTCCGTCTTGCAAATGATTTAGGTATAAGCCGCACCCAGGCAGCCGAATTTATAGAAAATTACGACAGACTTTATTCTGCCATTACGCAGTTTAAGGCCGAAACGATTTCTTCCGCAGAAAAGAACGGCTTCGTAACCACAATCTTTGGAAGACGACGCCCGATTGCAAATATAAACAGCCGCAATAAGCTTGAAAAATCAGGAGCAGAACGTATTGCAATAAATACTCCGGTTCAGGGAAGCGCTGCCGACATAGTAAAAAAAGCAATGCTAGACGTAAACCGAGCCTTAAAAGAAAAAAATAATGGCACACGGCTTTTACTTCAGGTTCACGATGAACTAATTTTTGAATGCCCAGATGACAGCAGGACAATAGAAGAAACAATTTCTATTGTAAAAGATAAAATGGAAAACGCTATAAAACTAAATGTTCCTCTCAGAGTTTCAATTGAATACGGTAAAAATTGGGGAGAATTCCATTGATAATCTGTATAACGGGCCCTATGGCCGCCGGAAAAAATTACATCTGTTCTAAATACGAAAGACAGGGTTGGCTCAGCATAGATGCAGACACTCTTGTTCATACAGCAATTAAACAGAATGAAGATGTGATTTTTTCTACATTTTCTGATGATGCCGAAAAAAAAGGCATAAACTTAAAAAACGCAGACGGCTCCTTAAACAGACGGAATCTGGGCGCGTTGATTTTTAACGATCCCAGACTTTTAAATAAACAGGAACAAATTGTTTATCCGGCTGTAACTTTCCTTACCAAAGATTTTATAAGAGAAAATCCAGGCAGAGACATAATCATAAATGCAACAGTCCTTTACAAAACCCCGGAACTTTTGAAACTCTGCGAAAAAATAGTTTTCGTAACCGCTCCAAGTCTTATCCGCTTTTTCCGTGCAAAAAAAAGGGACCACATGAAAACTCGTCAAATTCTTCAGCGTTTTAAAACCCAGAAAAACCTGCTTTCGGAATATACCTCATTTGGAATTCAGATAGAAATTGTGAAAAATTACTAAAACATTTGCCGATTCGGATGTATACAGCGTTTGAACCGGCCGGATCGAAGAATTGTTTTGCAGAGCAAAAGACGTAAGGGCTGACTAAACTAAAAAAAATGACAATGCTTACATTCTCTACTAGAGTGTACAATGTCTTTGTGCTGAAAATCTTCCTGTCAGGCCTGGAGATCAAACGGGGCGTACAGGGGATATCTGATTTTTTACACATATATTGATATACGTTGCGCTTTTACGTATCAACTATCTAATCTGCGGTACAACTTCCTTTTTAGCTCTTAAAAGAGGGGTGAAAAAAGCCTGACATGTAAAAAAAATACTAAACAAATTTTCGCATATTCCGATAGAAAAGTAAGGGGTCGGGAAAAGACCGCAAAGGAATGCGATATGGAACAGAAAAGATTATTATGGATTATTGCTGCTGTAGGAGTTTTTCTTCTGGTTGTTTTAGGAGCAGCACTTATGATTTATTCGCCAGCGACAAAAAATCCTCAGTCAATTGCGGCTGCTAACAGCGGAAACAAAAATACTTCAAACGGATGGATTTCGCTGGCACCGGCACAAGCAGAAGCTCCTGAAACAGCATTTGCAGCCATGTCAGACCAGAAGCTTTCTGACGATGAAAATGAAGATTCTGATTATAACACTGAAAACGCAGCTTCTTCTGTCAGATCAGGATTTGATTTTGAAACAGAAACACCCAAAGATATCCGCGTAAAAGATCTTACGGTTCATGCAGAAAATGCAACAATTTACGCAAAAGATACAGACAGTAAAAATCTTACAGCACCGGCAGTAAACACAACGACAACAATAGATTTGAATCCACCGGCTCAGGTAAGCCAGATTAAGACGAAAACTGTTGTAACCCCAAATGTCATTGCAAAAAATAATGCCGCGACAGAAAACGACACTGATAAATCTTATGCAAATGAAACTAAAACAAGCATAAAAATAACGGAAACAAAGAAAGTTGCTGCAAAACCTGCAAGAAACATTCAGAAATCTGCGGTTAAGGCTGAACCAAAAAAGCCGATGATCACAAGATACTGGGTTCAGGTTTCTTCACTTACAAGCAGAAAGAGTGCTGATGCAGCTAGAGAAGAACTTGCAAAGAATCAGATAACTGCCGATGTATTTACATACACTGACAAGAAAAACCAGATGTACTACCGCGTTCGTGTCGGTCCGTACACAACAAAAACCGAAGCTGAATACTGGTGCGGAAAGATTGCAAAAATCGATACGTTCAAAAATTCAGCAGGTTATGTTACGAGCACAACAACAGAAGACTAGTTGATAACATTTTCTGAGTCTGAAAATGCTGAGTCAAGGCATGCATATGCTGAGCCTTGACTTCAATTTTTTAATTATAGTAAATCCTAATTAGAACGAACCCCGGACAGAGTGAATCGGGGCTTATTTATTTTAACAGCTCGAACTAAAAAAAATCGGTAAATGCAGATTTTCACCTCTAATCCCGTACATATAAGGTGTAAATTTCCAACACTTTGTACAGGAGAAAAAATTTGAAAATTTCATTTAAAAATCTTTTTTTAGCAGTAATGATCCTAAAAATTTCAATTTCTGGATCAGCCTATACAGAAAACAGAAAAAAACAGATCGACAAACCTGCACTTTACAGGCAGCTGAATATCAGTATGCGAGATTCAGTACGAATATTTCAGGACGAACCGGAGGACAATGACTATTCGATCAATGTGGCAGGAACTCTTTTTTTAAACGGTCTTACAATGAAAGCTGCATGGAAAGAAGAAAACATCAAATTTGAAGAAGAGCCGGAAATTCACGAGGCTGCGTGGGCCGCATCGTTGAACCTGGATAAATTGATAGAAGCATATGTACCACTTACTTTTAGCTTCGGGCAAATCAAGGCAGCCGGCAGTACAAGTAAATTCCAGCGACCTTTTTTTTCAAATACAGCTTCTGCATTTTCTACGCCATCACTTAATGCAGCAGGAATGAAAATCAACCTCCCGACAGGAAACGATTATAAAAAACCTTTAGCAGGAGCTCTGGACTTTAATTATCACTTGAAAAACTCCATTGTAAACAGAATAGGAATTTCATTTTTAATGAATGAAAACGAAGAAAATATTTTTTCCGCAATTCTGGCGGTAGGAAATTCAAGCCGGGGATTATTTTCATTTTCGTACACAGTCGGGAATTTTTATGCTGGAACACAGACATCCGGCTGGTTCTGCAATCATACGATGATTCCAGAAAGCAGGCTTTTTTGCCAGAATTTACAGGCATCTTTTACAAGCAGACATTTTCTAAGCCAGATTTCAACAGGAATATTTGAATCTCCTCATGATACGCGCGAAAAATTCAAATACTCATTTTCCTGCGAAAACTCAATAAAACTGAATAACTGCAGAATCAATTTTTCTGCATATTCAGCATCCTCACCTTCAATCATAAATTCTTCTGGATCAATAATAAAAACAGTTTCGCTTTTTAAGATAAATCCATACTTCATTCTGTATACACCTAAAAATTCTGCAAGAATAAAAACGGGACTTTGTTTTATGCTGGAAGACAAGATTCAGGAAGACGGAGATCCAAAATTCTTTGCAAAAGCCCTGATCGGCACAGAAATACGGACGAAAAATACAACAGAATTTATTTCATTTCAAATTTCAGACATAGAACCAGAATCCCCGTACACTTCTTCCCTGATTCCGGCGACCTACACAGCAAGCGCCCGTTTTTCCGTAAACAAAACACCTCTTCCGTCCATTTCCTGTTCATGCAGCATTGCGCCGGATGCATACACCGCGATCTACCGTTCCTCCGCCCAAGTGAAGTTTCCCACCACGCGCGGAACAATTTTTTTCCTTAAATCCTCGTTCTATTTAAAAACAAAAGAAAATGATCCATTGTCCGGCAATGCAGAAATTACAGCAGAACTTAAATTGAATAAAAAAAAGCTGCGCACAAGCACAGCTTTTTCAATAAAATATGTTTATATATAGCCAGAACAACACAGTCAAAAACAGATTTTTTAAATCACTGCACTGAATACAATAATTCCTAAAAATTGTATGCTACTTATTCTCTGTTCCATTCAAGTTTTGACGGATAATAAGACCATACACCGCGGTTTTCAATTGTAGTTCCTGCCGTTGATTCCGTATAAATGAAGTCCATCGACGAATACAATATTGTTTCAACTTCTTTTCTTTCTGGATATACGTTCAGCAAAGAACGAACTATATACGGTTTTGTCATTACAGAATCTGCATTCGTTGCAAAATTAGCAGTGGTATTAGCAGGGGTTCCAACAGAATCAAGCGTAACTTTAAATATTCCGTTACCAGAAGAGCGGAAACTACCGGTTCCCAAGAGAATGGCATCAGAACAAACCGCCATAGAACAAATTGTAGAACTAGAAGCAATAACTGTTGTAGATATGCAGTCAGGCATTCCTACTGTAGCCAAAGTGCCGTAATTTCCGTCCGATCCCTTGAACATTGCACTCATTCCAGCAAGATATGCTTTTATTGTATTTACCGTTCCTACATAAAAAACTATAGTACCGTCTGTCTTGCTGTAAACTGCAACTTTTCCTTCCTGATTTACAGACGCATCGTTATATGTTGTAAGACTAAAACTGTTAAGCAATGCATAGCCTGCAAGATTGAACTGTCCGGCTATATACACCTGAGTTGGATCAGCTGTCAAAGTTTCGTTCGTTGCAGGATTCATAGTAGTTGTAAAAAGAACTCCGTCCTTAAACCATACGGCTCCAAGGACATTTTTATTTACAAAAACATCTTTCTTTGTTTCATCATAAGTGAGTTCAGCCTGGGAAGCACAGTTCAAAAGTACAGGATCATCCTTTCCGTTAAGTTCATATACAGCCCAATAAGTCTCGTTTAAAACGCTGTATGAATACGGAGAACTTCCGGCAATACGGATATATGCCTTTCTATGTTCCGGTTTAGGTGCATTCGTACAGAAAAGATGAATACTGGCATTCATATTGTAATATGAAGAGTCCAAAAGATTTACATACTTGAGGATCCTATCATTTATTACAGCTACACGATGCCATCCACTAGAAAAATCAAGGAATCCCGATGCTCCAAGAGTTGGTTTACATGCATACAAATACAGATTTTTTGGTACGTTGCGGCTTTTATCCTCATCATAATAAGGAGCATAAGAAAGAGCATAAACATATTTATCATCAGCAGCCATTTTGAAAATATGCTCGCCGGAAAAAGAACCGTCATAATAAGAATACGTAACTTTGCTAGGAAGTCCCAGACCTGAAAGCTCATACCAATAACCCGATGAGTCAATGGATGCATCTTTTACCTGAATAACGCCGTTTGCAAGGAACAAGAACTGCTTTGTAGAGCCTTCTGGAGAAAACCTTACAATTCCATTTACAAATCCCGTTACAGTAGATTCGCTCAATTCTACTTCAGTCCTGATAGCCTGAAATACGGCATCATAACAGCCCGTAAAACTGAAAAGTAAGAATAAAGCAAAAAACACAGATATAAAAAACTTTTTCATGTCAGCTCCAAATTAAAAATGATAACGGGCAGATATTGAAACCTGGGTAAAAGAACCATAATCAGAATCTGCATTATCAGTGTCTGTATACCATTCTCCCAAATACAGCCACTGCCCTGTGATTCCTGCAGACCATCCTTCTGTAATGCGGTAGAACACACCTGTTTCAACCTTTCCTGCAAATCCCGGGAAATATTTTTTGTTAGAACAAGTTTCAAATGCCATTCCGGCAGAAAGAAAAATAGGAAATTCAAATTTCCATACGGAAGGCTGAAACATTGCACCCAAAGTAATAGGAACAAAAGTAAGAACATTGCTTCCTAAAGTCGGATTATAGCCGGCCATAAGTTCTGCGCCAAGCCCAAACCACCCTGTAAGAAATCTATAATAACCAAGCTGTGCAACGCCGCCAATATAAAGACTATCACCGAAATTCATTGGAAAGTTAGGCATAATTCCAATCTTTATAAACTGATCGCCTTTTCCGTTCATTTTATAAACATCATCTTCTTTGCGGACTATATTTTCTTCATCCTTATCATTATTACCGTTTTCTTCCTCTGTCTGTGAAAAAATCGGTGCCGCAAACAGTAAAATTGCTCCGATTATGAAAAGAATACGTTTCATTTTTCCTCACGATTTTCTATAATGTATTCTGCTAAGATAAATTCCGCTGGTATTATATCAGATATCCGCGGGCTTTAACTATACATTTTTTAGCAGGTTTTTACAATTAGAAACAAACTATATAGAGGAAAGTAACAATATGAATGCACAAATTATCGATGGAAAAGCCATTGCCGCACAGGTCCGTGGAGAAGTAGCAGAAAAAGTGTCTGAGCTTAAGGCAAAAGGAATCACACCTTGTCTTGCTGTAATTCTTGTCGGAGAAAATCCTGCAAGCGTTTCCTATGTAACAGGAAAGCAGAAGGCTCTTGCAGAAGTCGGAATGGCAGACCGTAGCATGCATCTTCCGGAGTCAACCTCAGAAGATGAATTACTGAAAATCATTGATGAACTGAACAACGATGATTCTGTTCACGGAATTTTGGTTCAGCTGCCGCTTCCAAAGCATATTGATGAAGAAAAAGTTCTTCTGGCAATCAAGCCGGAAAAGGACGTAGACGGCTTCCACCCGATGAATGTTGGAAACCTTGTAATCGGTAAAAAAGCATTCCTTCCGTGTACACCACACGGAATTATCGTTCTCCTTGAAAAAATGGGAATTGAAACAAGCGGAAAACACGCTGTAGTAATCGGACGAAGCAACATCGTAGGAAAACCAGTTTCCCTTCTTCTTGCAAGAAAAGAAACAAACTGTACAGTTACAATCTGCCACACAGGAACAAAAAACATGGCAGAAATCACAAAGCAGGCAGACATCCTTATTGCAGCCGTTGGACGCCCTCACACAGTTACAAAGGATATGGTAAAACCAGGTGCAGTAGTTATCGATGTTGGTGTAAACCGTATTCCTGACAGCACAAAAAAGAGCGGCTTCCGCTTAATCGGCGACTGCGACTACAACGACCTGTTAGACACTGCCGGCTACATCACACCTGTTCCAGGCGGAGTTGGTCCTATGACAATTGCGATGTTAATGTTCAACACGCTTGAATCAGCAGAAAATAAAATAAGGTAAACTTCTGAACGAAGTTTTCTATTCCATCAAGCCATTTTCAAATGCTCCGCACTGCTCGCATCTGAAAATGTGCTCTCATGTTCAACACGCTTGAATCAGCAGAAAACAAAATATAAAAGGACCGGCATTTGTCCTAGCGTGCTATTTCTGTTATAATTCAGGACATGACCTATTATTTTGAAACTTACGGTTGTCAAATGAATATTGCAGAATCGGCAGCCGTTGAACAGCTTTTTATTGCACGCGGCTGGAAAAAAGCCGAAACCCCGGAACTTGCTGATGCAGCAATAATCAACACCTGCTCAGTAAGGGCCAGCGCCGAAAACCGTATATTCGGCCGCCTTGGATATTTTACAGGTCTTAAAGCAGTACGCAACAAATCAGAATCAGCAAAATACAGCGCATTTGAAGAAGCAACCAAACTTGTTCAGAACGGACCGGTTCCAATTACCGTAATCGTAATGGGCTGCATGGCAGAACGCCTTTTAGATTCACTTAAAAAAGACTGGCCGTGCATTGATTATGTCGTTGGAACCTATGCAAAACATCACTTCGGCGAAATAATCAGTGCAATCGAAGACAAAAAAGAATCATTCCCTGTTGATGATACAGAAAAATACAAATTCGCTTCGATTTCGTATGAAGAAGGTGCAAAGTCAACTTTCGTACCAATAATGAACGGCTGCAATAACTTCTGTACATACTGTATCGTTCCATATCTCAGAGGACGTGAAATAAGCCGCCCTGTAGAAGAAATCCTTGCAGAGCTGGACACTCTTTCGCGCTACAAGGTTCTGGACATCACCCTGCTTGGACAGAACGTAAACTCTTATAAATCCGAATACAATGGAAAAGAAATAGACTTTGCAAAACTTCTTCAGTTAATCGTAGATCATCTTGAAGAAACAAAATCAAGCATAGGCTGGGTGCGTTTCCTTTCAAGCCATCCAAAAGACTTCAGCGACGACCTTATTGACGTAATTGCAAAAAATGAGCGCATATGCCACCACATTGCACTTCCGGTTCAGCACGGTTCTTCCAGTGTCCTAAAAGCAATGAACCGTCGCTACACAAGAGAGCACTACCTTGAACTGGTAAAAAAAATTAAAGAAAAAATTCCAGACGTTTCGCTTACAACAGACATTATGATGGGATTTCCAACAGAAACAGAAGAAGATGTAGAACTTACGCTGGATCTTATGAGTCAAGTTCGCTTTGAAACTGCCTGCATGTATTACTACAACCCTCGGGAAGGAACTCCTGCAGCAAAAATGGAACAAATACCGGAAACAATCCGCAAGGAAAGACTTCAGCGGGTAATCGACCTTCAGCTTATTCATACTGACGAACAAATGAAAAAGCGCGTAGGCACAGTTGCAAAAGTCCTTGTAGAAAGCGTAAGCCGAGACAACAAGGAAGAACTTTTAGGTAAGACCGCCCAGGATGAAAAAGTAAGCTTCAAAGCCGACAAAACTTTGATTGGAAAATTTGTCAATGTTGAGATACAATCTTTAAATGGTCACACATTTAAAGGGCGAGTTTGTGAATGAAATGAACAAACTCGTAGCATAAGACGCAAAGCGGCTTATGCATCATACCTTTAAGGGGCGGGTTTGCGAGCAAAGTGACTAACCCCGTAGCATAAGACTCAGCGCGGCCTATGCCTCACATTTTTTAAGGGACAAGTTTGCGAGTGAAATGAACAAACTCGTAGCAAAATAAAACGCGGTGGTTGAGCTTGTCGACTCGTAAGAGCACGAAGTATACCACCGCATATAGCATACAAGGTCATTTCAATAGGCTCAATGACCAGAGTTTGCAAATAGACTCAGGAGGAATAATGGTAATCAGACTCATTGGAACTATAATAATAATCGTCATAATGGCTTTTTTTGTTGGATTCAATTTGGATAACAAATGCAACGTAAACCTGTTGTTAAAGACATTTGAAAACGTTCCGGTCTTTATAACCATAATGATTTCTTTTGCCGCCGGAATTATCTTTACACTGCCGGTAACCCTTGCTTTCAAACATAAAAAAGCAAAAAAAGAAGAACAGAAAAAAGAAAAGAGAGAAAAAAAATCACTTCTAAAAAAAACTGAAAAGATTGCTGACAAAAATGCGGCTCCGGAAAAAACACAGAACGCAGAAACAGAACAACCGGCGCAGCCAGAAGCAGACTCAGAAAGTGATATTGGAAGTGCAATATGAAAAAATTCGTTATTACAACCTTAATACTGAACCTTTCTGTATGCATTTTTTCGCAGCAGACTACAGCAAAGCAGATTTCTGATTCAGCCGTTTCCAAAGGCAGTCCGCACGAAGCTGTTAAATACCTTGAAGAACAAGTTTCCAAAGTTTCTGATCCTACAGAAAAACGCGCCTTATACGCATTCCTTGGTTCCGTTCAGGAATCCCTGGCCCTTTATACCGATGCCCAAAACTCCTACGCAACAGCGGCCGGAATTGCCGGCGGAAACGCGCAGGGAATGCCGAAAAAATCTTCAGAACAGCTTGTAATAGACGCAATACGATGCGCGCTTTCGGCCGGAGAATACGAAAATGCAGAAAACTACCTGAACACAACCGTACGAAGTTCTAAATCTGCTGAAATTCAGGCAAAAATAAAACTCTACGAGCAATGGGCTTCGTTATGCCGTGCAGAAAATGCTTCTGACCTTATCGAACCAGCCGCCATGCTTAAGGCCTATCTTGAGCTGCCTTCACTTGAAAGCATTCAGCCGTCGATCCTGCTTACTCTGTGGTACGTAACAGGCGAATCAGACTATGCAGAACGACTCAAGAAAAAATATCCGTCCTCTGCAGAAACAGGAATTGTTACTGGAAAAGTTCAGATTTATCCGGCTCCGTTCTGGTATTTTACCCCGCGTAAGCACATTGCTGCAATTCAGTCTATTCCGGAAGTGCAGGATGCACCTGCCGCTTCTGCATTAGCTGCAGATTCAGTAAAAACTCCGGCGGCACAAGCAAATGCAGCCGGCACAACCGCACCCGCAAAAGAAAGCGCACAGGCAGCATTACCGGCTCCGTCCGCAGAACAGACCAGAAGCACAGCCTCAAAAGCTCCGGCCAGTACAGAAAAAGCAAAAAAGCAGCAGCTCGGTCTGTTCCGCGAGAAAGCAAACGCACAGAACTTTGTGAACAAGCTTAGGGAAAAGAATTTTAACGGATATATTCAGGAAGAAACACGAGCTAGCGGAACAATGTACTATATAGTTGTGGTCGACGAAAATGAAGCCGGAACAAAAGCCGATGAATTAAGAAGTGCCGGCTTTGAATGCTACCCGCTCTTCTAAAAAAAAAAGCTGATTCGCAGTTACGAATCAGCTTTTTTTTGCATTAGTAAACACTAAGAATCTTAGCAAGTTTATCTTTACCGATAATCTTCATGAACGAAGCAAGTCTAGGCCCCTGATCTTTCGCAATCAAGGCTTGATACAATGCTGTAAACAGAGCCTTTGAATCAAGGCCAAGTTCAGTTGCAATGTCGTACATAGCCTGCTGGCATTCCTTATCCATTGCGTAAGAACCAACCTTAGGAACAACTTCATCACGGACGCGCTTAACGGCAGTAAGAATATCACCAGAAAGATCTGCCTTAGAACCGTCTTCTCGAAGGCTGAAGCAGAATTCAGGAGCGCAGTCAGGAGCACTGTGCTGAATCCAGAACCACGCACATGCAGCACGTCTTCTAAGTCTTTCTTCCTGTTCTGGTTTTACATCACCAAGAGACTTTATTACAGCATCAATGTCTCCAGAATATGTCTGAATCAAAGTTGTAAGCATACGGAAAGTAATCTGATACGGCATCATTTCAGGAATTTTTCCGTCAGGCTGACTTAGCATGTAGATTCTCTTTTCTTTATTATAGAAATCTTCGTTCTTTGCCTTGTCTACACCGTAAACAACACGTTCAGTCTTGTCATAATCTTCGTATACTTTAAGAACGTCCATATCAAATGAAATGGCAAATTCTGTATTAGGACGTGTACCAGCAAAAAGATAGCGCAGAACTTCAGCCTGGTAAACATCAAGAGCATCTGGCAAAGCAATTACCTTACCCTTAGAAGAAGACATTTTTCCAGGAACACCCTTAAGGTTTACAAAGTCATAGCGCATTGTAACAGGTGCATCCCAGCCGTAAATCTTCTTAGAAACAAGTTTTGCAGTATCGTAGCTTCCGCCCGGAGAAATGTGATCTTTTCCGCCCGGTTCAAAAACAACCTTTTCTTCATTCCAGCGCATAGGCCAGTCAACACGCCAGCCGAGTTTTGCACCCTTGAATGTACGGATATCAGCAGTCTCTGTGTGACCGCATTCACATTTATATGTAATTCCGTATTCTCCGTCGTAATCAATGATTTCAGTAGTATCTTTGTTACACTTTCCGCAGAAAATAGAAACAGGCCAGTAAACGTCTTCCGGCTTCATTTTGTGAGCGTCATCGCGGTATTCATTAAGGCATTCCTTAATAAGTTCGCGGTTCTGCATAGCCTTGCGCATTCCTTCTGCATAGCGGTTTGCGCGATAACGGCTTGCCTGGTAAAGGAATTCTGGAGCGATTCCCACTCGTGGAAGCTGCTGTTCAATATCAACTTCGTGGTGGCGCGCATAGTTTTCGTTGCGGCCGGTCGTATCAGGCACTTCTGTAATAGGAAAGCGAAGGTATTTTTCAAGAATTTCAGGGTCTGGCATGTTCGCCGGGACTTTTCGGAATACATCATAGTCATCCCAAGAATAAATAAATCGAACTTTCTTGCCTCGGTCACGCAGCGCGCGAACAACTAAATCTACAGTGATTATTTCACGGAAATTTCCAAGATGGACAGTTCCCGAAGGTGTAATTCCTGAAGCACAGGTATAAGAGTCAAGGTCACCCTTTTCCTTGATAATTCTGTCGGCCATCTGATCAGCCCAATGGCAGAGCAAAGGATTTTTTTCTTCGTTACTCATTTGTTTCCTCAAGTTAAAATGGTAACAGAATTATAATGAAAAGTATGCTTATATGGAAGAACCTAGAACACTAAGAAAAAAAAGGAGGGGGAAGTCTCCCCCTCGGTTCAACTAAACGGTAATTTCGACAGGCTCAATCACCGTTTATTTTCACCTACCCTCTCAAGCGGGGTTCCACCCCGCAACGCCCCGGAAAAATCCGTAATACTAAATTTATTCCAGATTTTCAGCTTCTTCTGGAATTTTCTGTCCCTCTCCGGCAGCGACTTCTTCAAGATTTTCTGGAAGTTCAGGTTCAGCTTCCTGTTCAGGAAAAACATCATTTTGCCCTTCAGAATTCTGTTCAGTTTCATCAGATATCGGAATCATTTCAGAGATATCTTCAACTTCGTCAGGTTCAAATTCAATATCGTCAGATTTCAATGCACCGTCATGAAAGTCGGAATCCAGCTGAGCCATAAGTTCGTCTGATATAACAGTGCTGATAGCATTTTCATCTATAGCTTCTTTTAGTTCATCAGCATTATCATCATTCGTTTTAAATTCTTCAAGGACATTTTCAAGGTCAGTCATATTCTTGTAGCTTTCTTTACTAAGCGAGCCGACGGCATCCATTCTGGTTACAATATCTTCTGTTCCGCGGCTGATTTCATGAATTGACTTAAGAGCATTCTGGAACAGCGTTCTGATAGAATTAATTTCCTGTGCAACGGTTTCCTGCTGAGCTGCAAGATTCGTACAGTACGAATTAATCTTATCAGCCGTAGCCGCCGTAATATCCGTTTTCTGCGTAATCTGCTTTGTCTGTTCACCAACCGTAACAATTTCCCTTGTAATCATAGAGAACGAATCAATCATTTCAGCTGCATGCTTAGAAACCTTCGAGAATGCCATGGAAGCAGAACGGCTGGAAGTATGAGCTTCAGTAACTTTCTTAATCGTATTAGTAATAGCTTCATTGATTTTTTGGGCATTGTCAGCAGTGCTTTCTGCAAGAGAACGGATTTCTTCCGCAACAACCGCAAATCCCTTACCAAATTCACCTGCATGAGCAGACTCTATCGCCGCGTTCATAGACAAAAGATTCGTCTGTTCTGTAATCGAATCAATAAGCGTAACAACTTCACCTATCTCATCAAGCTGCCCCATTACTTCTTCTAGAATTTCGTTTGTAGCCGAAATCTTACTATCACCGTCGCTTACAAGTTCCCGCATTTCTTCGGCAGCATGAGTTCGCTTAACTGCATTATTTCTGATTCCATCAACCGCGCTTGCCATAGATGAAATGGCAGAAGAACTTTCATCAATAGCAGCAGTCTGATCGCGGTTATCATGAACCAATACCTTAACCTGCTCGTTAGTAGTATCTATTGCCCGGACAGCGCGTTCCATAGATTCACTGATCTGATCAAATTCCATTGTAATCTCTTCTACATTGGAATTAATTTCGTTTGTCGCTGCAGCCGTACTTGTAGAAGAATCATTAATAGAATAACCGGAAGAAATTGCCTTAGAGGCGGTTTTCTTTACGATAAGGAAGAAATTATTAATTTCATAAACCATGTTATTCATATTGCGCATAAGAGCCTGCATTTCGTTGCTGCCCTGCGGCTCAATTTCACGTGTAAAATCTCTTTGCGCAAGGTCAAGCGACATATCTCGGACAAGTTTAATTCCTTTGGTAATACGGTTGGTACCGCGGATGATGCTTACAAAGATCAATCCAATAAATACAATTCCAAGGACAACTACAACAAGTCTGTATAACCGGGTATAAGATGCTACAAAGGAAACAATTTCCTTGTACATAGCATCCATGACTTTCTGAAGCTCGGAACCGTTGCGTATAAGGTCCTTCATTTGCTGCTCAATAAGAACAAGGCTGGAATTTATAGCCTGAACATTTTCAGAATCTTCGTACATTTCAGCGCCGGCTTTAATACCGTTTCTGGAAATATAGCCGCGCTCGTTGTCTTTTAGTTCCGTCTGCTGAATGGACTGAAGCTGAGGATTAAACGGGTTAGTCATTGTAACCACTCTAGTCCAAACGGATTTTGCCTCATCAACCTGTTTTTTAAAATCCTCAGGGAAAACTTTCAATATAGGATCTTCTGCCAGCTCACGGAATTTTTTATTTGCAGAAACAACCTTTTCTTTCCATACATCATAGATTTTTGTCGTATCAGTTGACCAATAAATAGTCTGATTAAGATAATTTATCATATCGGCAAGTGCATACTGACATTCCTGCTGCTTAAACTGAAAATTCTGAATTTTCTGTATTATGTCTGCTCCGGCCATCGTAAGCATGGTTAAAAACGCCATCTCTATTCCGCACAATATTGCAATTATTGAAAAACGAGCTCTTAACTTCATACGATCACCACCTTACAATGCAAAAAAACAAACTGATAAAAAGTTACCCAAATAAGCATTATACTCTGAGTTTGTTTAAATCGCCATTAAATTCTATCATATTATGTAAATTCAAATTACGGCATTATGGCTAGACCGTAAACAGGTCAATCTGATCACCAATCTGTCCTACTGAGCCTCTACGTTGTTTGCAATTTCTGCAAGGGCATCTCCAGTGTCACGAATGCTTCCTGCACTGCTTGAAATTTTATCCATGCTGCCATGAATTACATCCGTAGTCTGCCTTAACTGGTCAACCTCCGTACGGATTGCCCTGTTTCCTTCAGACATTTCATGGGAAGCATAGCGGACTTCGCTGGCATTATCATTCATCAGCTTAAGGGCTTCACCAATCTGCTTTGAACCTTCCTGCAGTTCTTCCATTGCACCCTGAATCTGAAGCACAGGCTGCTGTGTTTGCGAAATAGAAGAATTTACAGTTGTAAACGACCCCCTCGAAGCCTGGGACGCACTTACAACATCACTAATCAACCGTTGTTTCATTCATATGCGTACCTCGTAATTATTTTGAAGTTGTCTTATAAATACGATTAATTGCAACCGCAGTCATTAAACAACCTTTAGTTGAGAAAGTATTCCCATCTCCATTCATTTTTTCATATGGATTTGGCTGATATTTATATGGCTCATTTTTGTATTTCTGCATTGTAAGTGTATCAGCATAACTACCATCAGTAATATGGCCGAACATTCCAGAAACTTTATCTGTATCATTCTTTGAACTACAAGTTCCGCCTCCACTAGTAACATCATCTGGATTTGTTGGATGTGGATTTACAGAAGAGTGCCCTCCAGTTTTAGTGCAGGTTCCTCCTCCGCTATGAATTTTAGTATCTTTATGTTGATTTCCGCCAGAATTTGAACTAGTAGTTGAAGGTCCTTGACCGTTTGGATTGTTAGAAGTTGACGTACTACAGCTTCCGCTGCCGGAATTTCCTGTGTAGTAAGGATTTGAATAAACAGTTGTGTTTGACGAACCGTTACAGTAGTAGCCGCCATTTACGGCTAAAAGTCCTTTTGTGTCTAACTGCACAAAATCACTTAAGTTGAATTTCATCTCTTAGTCTCGCATTCATAAACAACTTCCTCAGTTGGGTCGAATTGCATACAAAAATCTTCATTTTGTTTGCCTTTTACAAGTTGCAATTTTTCTTCTGAAAAGCGAATAAAATATGGAGTTTTATTTTGAAGAAAAACAGAAATATCTTTTGGCGTATAAGACGGATTAAGATGCAATTTATAATTCTCATTGTTGCTAATTAAATAATTTTCATTAATCCTAAAATCTTTTGAAACATAATCAGAAAACAAAGCATTTAAAATATAATTTGCAATCGCGATATAGGCAAAAGGCTTATCTGAAATTTTTTTATATTCATAGCCGTTTTCATCTTTTATTATTTGAGTCTCATTTTGTGTTTTAAATTCCCATTTTTTTACATTTTGTAGTTTTGCGGCATATCTATCTTGATATCGAAGATCTGAATAAATCCTATCTCCCGAAGGCATTAGAACCGTGTAATGTGTATTCCTTAACTCATTCATTGCCTTTTCATGAGATTTATATTGCTTTAATAAATTCATATAATCGACAGGCAAATAAGTTCCATTATATTCTTCTGATATATTTAATTCTTCTAAATTATAAGGCTGAGAATAAACACTGATTAAAACAAGAAAAAACAGAGTTAACAAAAAGATTATTTTTTTCATAGAAACCTTCTTTTATGAGCAAGTCCTGTATGGAACTTGCTCATAGTAGTTTATTGTAATTTTACAAAATACATATATTCGTAATTATGATAATCAGCTAAAACTTCTGAAATATTTGCACCCTTATGGGTTTCAGTTCCACCTAAATTACCATAATTACTACCAGAATTATCGACATAACAATAAGCGTTTTCACCACCATTAATATACAAGCCTATATGAGAATCTAGTATTCCATCTTGATCTCTCATGACAAGAATGTAACTTACACCTTGTTCCAAATCATTTCTATCAGTTATCATTTCTAATTTCTTATTAAGCATGTCATGATAATGATCATCAACAGATTTCTCAACCGGATCATCTACACAATAATCGTAAACATTGAATCCACCTCGTTCAAGAATATCTGCAACGTATTCATCACACCTGTATTCGTTTGGATTACTTTCGTCAGCAATATCATAAGAATGTGGTCCAACCTTTTTTATTGCTCTAAACAATCTTTCTTGTATAAGGGCATTTTTATCTTGCGTAGTTTCCGTAGTTCCACCACTAGTGCTTGTACTATCTGGATCCCCTGTTGAACCGCCAGAAGATGAACCTCCACTACAAGTTCCGCCTCCACTAGTAACATCACCTGGAATTGTTGGAGTAGTTGTACCACCTGTACTCGTTCCTCCACAAGTTCCAGAGCCAGTTGTCGTTGTTGTTGTAGAACCTGTTCCTCCGTTTGTTTTACCAGTACTGCCTGTACCACTTTTTGTTGAAGATGAAGAGTAATCGCCGCAGGCTCCGCTACCGGAACCTGTTGAAGAAGAACCGTATGAGCTGCCTGAGCAATTATAATAATGATTACTTACTACTGTCCATGAACCGTCTTTGTTCTGGGCATATGTTACAGTGTTTGTGCCTTTACCATTTGGATTATCATAGGTAAATGTTTTTTTAGTTTCTCCATCCCTGGTTACAAATTTTCCTCCTGACGGTATCTGATCTACAGTTTGTCCTTCTTTGTTATAAAAACCGTTTTTACTACTTTCTGTAGTTGTGCTGCTACCTGGACCTCCGCTACCTCTTGATGTAGGATCTGTTGCATTGCTAGTAGGGCCTGTTGTGGTACCACTGCATGGACTATCTCCGTTAACAGCTAAAAGAGTTTTTGTGTACAATTGCACAAAATCACTTAAATCGAATTTCATCTCTTAAATATTATTAAGTACATTTTGATTATTCCGAGCATCAAGGATTAAGGTGTTCATAAGTATCTATATAATTTATATAATACTTGTCTAATTCAACATGGAAATGATTATCAAATTTTTTTTCGTGTCTTATACTTTTATGTTCACTATATTCTGACAAATCCTTAAACCACTTATCAGAAGCAACAGGATCTCTTTTAGACCAACTATCTCGTACATACTTAACTTCTTCTATCAATTGATCAGACGAATGAGGATAAAAATTATTATTACAAATATAGATGTATTGTTTCTTCAGATTCAAATACGTAAAACAAACATTATTATCTTCATTTTTTCCTAATTCTAAATTATAACTAAAATCATCGATTTTTTTATATTCCGAAATATTTTCTAAATCAGATTGTTTTAAATTATTTTTATCTTTACTTATTTCTTTTTTTGAATTGCAAGAAATTAAAGTGATTAAAAAACAAATAAATACAATTAAATAACGTTTCATGATTCTCCTACAAAGGAAAAATATTAAATTTCATTGTCTGGGTTATAACGGTTTATCAGTTCTTCTTGAATAGAATGAGCTGGTGTCCAATAAGCATAACCGCCTCTGTCAACATAAACATGACTTTTATGAACCCAACCAGAAACTTCACCTATATTAAATTTTATCCATTCAAAATCATTTGTAATCGCAACTGCATAAAAATATTCTTTTCTTTCGTCTTCAGTAAACTTGTGTATTATTTCTGACTTTTCGCTTGGAAGCGAATACAGATAATCATAACCAATTGCTAATTTTGCATCAAAACTTAATACCCATAACTTCTTTTCTTCAATTGTGATATTTTCCAAAAAAACGAAGGCATTCTTTTTATTCTCATATACATTCTTCTGACCAAAATTTACAAATCCCGATTCACCAGAAGGAATATTTACCTTTAAATAACAATCCCCATTCTTGTAAACCCTGAATTCTGTTGTTTGTAGTACATCTCCTTTCTGAACTGTATAAATAACTTCCTTTGAAAAAGGTTCTGCAAGAATTTCTAATCCATAACCGAAATAGGAAAAATCAAGAGTCTGATAGTGCTCATGATTTGTATACTTGTTATTACTTGTGCAAGATAGAAACGTAATTAATACATAAATAATTACTGAAATTCTTTTAAAATTCATCTTATACTCTCCACTTGTATCATTATATAAATCTTCCCCAACGATTAAAATACATTTAGAAAATTTTCATCGAAAAAGATTGTTATTCATCTAAAATCTTCCACGAAGGGTTTGGCCATAAATCTAAAAACAAACCTTTGGAAACTGGACCGTCATAAGTAAATTTTAAGATTTTTCCAGATTTTCTTGAGGAATTATGTTCATACAGGCGTGCAACACCTTTTATGAGAACTATTTTTCCATCATAAACACATTCCAAGGGTGAATCTAATTTAAATTCAAGTTCATAACCGTGATCAATATATCCGCCTTCAAATGCGCCGTCAAAGGAACGGATTTCTGTGATTCCAGGTTTCAGTTCTTTATCATACAAAGCAAAATATACACATTTTGAATTCTGTGATTCTTTTTTTAGATATTTTGATTTAGGTTTAAAATCTTTATCACCAAGAATAATGGAATGGCCAGGACCTCTTCCGTCAACATAATGTTCTGTGGTGTAAATACAGGATGCAAATTTTTCAAAATAATCAGCATGGATATCATCGAAGTTTTCCTGTGCTTGTGCATTACCTAAAAAACAGAGAGATAGAGTTGCAAAAAGAAATATTAATTTTTTCATGAAATTCTCCTAGATGTGGAAATGACCATAAACTGCCTTGTAGGAAACAAAGTAACGAGTTATGTTAGCTTTAAAATGGTCACTGTAAACAGTTTCTTGTTTTTGAGCATAGGGTTTTAAATCTTCTATTTTGTCTGCAAGTTTTTCTTTTAAATCTAAATCTTCTTTTATTGTAATGTCATAAATGTGAAGATAATCTTCTTTTGTGTAATACCCGTATTCATCACACATAAAAACGACCTGTGAATTACTGTGGGTATCTGTTAAAAAAGCATGATTATTATCATCGAATCCCAACTCATAGGTTGGTTTAATTTTTCCAAAAACCTGATATTTAGATTCATTTACATAGAATGGATTTTTTTGTTCTTCGATGTCAATTTCAATTTTTGAAGTTTGTGAATCATCGATATAGATTTGTTTTATTTTTGAGCAACCCAAAATAAGAATTGCAAATGAAATCGCGAATATTAATTTTTTCATGAAAATCTCCTAATACATACAGAGAGTTATATATTATTTATATAACTCTCTGTTTTTATTATTTATTTGTAAATCTGAATGTTTCTATTTTGTCAATCTTAAATTCATTCTTAGAATGAGGATCTCCAAAAATATAAACTCTATTTTTAATAGAATCATTGTCACTTGTTCCGTCATAAGAGAAGATCATACGTCCCTCTGCATCTGTTTTATAACCTTCTAATATAACCCAATGATGTTCTAGAGTTCCGTTGTCATCAAAGTCGCCATATGCTCTGGCAAGAACATATGTATCTCCAGCAATGGCAGCATTTTCAAATCTTTCCTTAGATATACTTCCTTCATACCAGTGATCTTCTATATCATACTCATTACCTAAATACAATTTTAGACCGTCATAAATTTCGTCCAAAGATAATAGTCCATCTTGATTTGTATCAAATTTATTATTGATATCTAACGGTGTTATTTTTGTATTTGTCAGTTGAGATAGAACTTTTGCAACTGAAGTCATCAGGCATCCTTCTTTGGAATATAACGATTTATCATTTGAAAAACCATCTGTTAATTCTCCATCAACAGTATCAGGCAGTTCCTCCCCTCCAGTCTCCGTTTCACCTTCGCCAGATCCACCAGTACCGTCGTCTCCTGTGCCATTGCCATCATCGCTTGGTTGTATATGTGTTCCACCGTCTTTTCCAGGGCAAGTTCCGCCACCGCCATTAGGAGATTCTCCCTTTCCTGAATAATACGTATTAGGATAAACAGTATTGTTTGTTGAGCCATTACAGTTATAGCCCCCGTTCACTGCAAGCAGCCCTTTGGTGTCCAACTGCAAAAAATCACTTAGATTAAATTTCATTTTTTTCCTCTATAAATTGCTATCTACAAAAATCTTCGCAATAATAAATTTTTCCGTTTGCATCAACGACCGCATCTTTACCCCGATATACAACGATTGCATATTTACCCTTAAACGTTTTTGCAGAATCAAAAATACATGGAATGGCAACATCTGCATTTCTATTCATAAAACCGAATTTTTGTTCGTTATTCTCTATCAGAAGGAGACCATTAGAAAAAATTCTTGCGTAATATGTATATTCTTCTGGAAGTTTTTTTAAATTTCCTCCTTTATCAAGCAATTGCCATACATCTTTTTCTGTTTGGACAAGAGCAATTCCCTCATTAAAAGAATAATTTAGATTTGGAGAAATTCTTATATCTGCCGTTCTCTCATCATCATAAAGCGGTACATCAATTATGAGTTTTCCATTTTCATTTATGTAACCGCTCTTTCCATCAAGAAAAATTACCGGCAATAAACCTTCTGAATACCAAGTATCTGCTTGTAATAATTTTGGCGTAAATATTTTATGTTTTCTGTCAACAACACGAAAAATATTATATGGTTGAGAATCGTCTTCATTAGACATTAAAACTACTTGTCTATTATTTCTATAACCATATTCTGAATTATACTTTTCGTCAAAAGTTCTGGAATAAACTTCTAACGTATCAAGGTTAAAAAGAAGTTTTTTTCCTAGCCGAAGCTCCCGATCATTATATTTTTCCCAGATAGCAACTTTTTTTTCAAAAGTATAAACTTTTTTTAAGTCTGGCGTATATACAATTTGCCCAGAGTCCTCTGGCTCACAGACAATACAAAGATTTTCAAAAACATTAATATCTTTGTATTCAGGTTGAATTACAACATTTCTACTTTCATCAATAATTCCATACTTACTATTGAAGCAGAAAGGAGAATACGTTTTAGCATATCCAACACTCGAAACAATGATTAAAACTAAAACTACTAATTTTTTCATATAAAACTCACTTAGTATTAATTACAATTGCTGAAAATAAAAATTTTCATATCCAACATATTGATTGCATACAGCTTTCGCAGAATTCCCATTAGTTCTTTCTATACCACCATAATAGGCTGTTTTACCATCTGAATCTTTATATTTAAAATTATGACTTGAATTATCATACATAAACGCTCCACCGCCCTCTTCCACAAATAGCAAAGCTGCATGAGATTCTAATGTTTTTTCCTTATCAGCCATAAACACAACATAAACACCTTTTGTAAGTTTAGAAGCATCTGTTTCATAATTCTTCTTAGATGCTTGTAAGTCTTTTATATGATCATTAATAGTTTTACCACTAGGATCATCTATTGAATAATCTTTTGGCTTAAACCCTGCTTTTCTTATCATCTCCTCTACATATTCATCACACTGATATGAACCTTTTACATAGCATCCTTTTTTCTCACCTGGATCAAATTGATCTTCAATTCCAGTCTTATCACCTTTAGCTATGATCTGTTCCATGATTTTTTCAGAAGAGGTCTTTCCACCGTCTTTTCCAGTACAAGTTCCGCCTCCACTAGTAACATCATCTGGATTTGTTGGATTTGGATTTACAGGAGAGTGCCCTCCAGTTTTAGTGCAGGTTCCTCCTCCGCTATAAATTTTATTATCTCCGCCAGGATTTGAACTAGTAGTTGAAGGCCCTTGCCCGTTTGGATTGTTAGAAGTTGACGTACTACAGCTTCCGCCTCCGGAACTAGAAGAAGCATCTTTTCCATTATTTTCTTTTGATTTTCCATCACTACCCGGATAAAATTGACGCTGACCGTCCGGATAGACGAATAAATGACTGCCATCATCATAGTCATATCTTATTGTCCCATCTAATCTTATTGAACTGCCTACAACAGCTCTTGAAGAAGATGGCAAATTACTTCCTGCCCCTCCAGGAGTACTTGAATAATACGTATTTGGATAAACTGTTGTATTGGAAGACCCATTACAGTTAAATCCTCCATTTACAGCCAGCAATTCTTTTGTATCAAGCTGTAAAAAATCACTTAAATTAAATTTCATTTTTTCTTTCTCCTTTTTATTATGAAATCTTCTTTAATATTTTAAATATCTACATGATACAGCAGATAAAATTCATGTCCCCTACATTCAAAATCTTTAATATAATCAAATCTTTCTCCAGAAAATAATTCTATCCAATAAGGCAGTTCTGACATAGTTAGGTTTGTTTTTTCTTCTGAATTATTAACAATAATATACATTTTTTTTGAATCACAGGGTCTTTCTACACACAGGACTGATTCATTAAAAATAATAACTTTAAAATCAGAAGATCTTAGTATCTTAAATTTTCCTTTTATCTGCATAAGCCGATTCAAAAATTTATACATAATCTCAGAACACTGTAATTTTTCATAATCACAATAAATAGGAGTACTTATTAAAATCAAAAATAAAATTACAAAAAACGGTATCTGCTGCAATGGGTTAGAAAGTTTTGCACATATATAATTTAAACTATCTCGATCCAGATAATACTTTTCCATATTACCTGGCTTAGTCTTAAAATTAGATAACAGATTTCCAACAATTGAAAAATTATTTTTTTCTATCGCCTGCAACAGTGGTTCAAATAATTTATGCTCTGAGATTTTTAATATTTTATTTTTTTCATCAAAATAATTAATTTCAGAATATTCTGCAAGATTAGGAATTCTATTACGACAGACTTTAATTTCAGAAGTTTCAATTTTAATATAATTTAAATTAATACGTTCTAATTGTTTTACAAATGCCTTGTAAAAATCATCTGTTGAAAATTTTTGATAAAAGTCAATATAAAAATAACCGTTCAAAATTGTCAGTTCAATTGAAATATCTGTAAAAAGAGTACTTATAATGGAACAATCACTTATGTATTTTTCAATACAATCCCAGCCTTCATTTCTTATATAACTTATTGTATTTGTTGCCAAGTCTTCATTGATTACAGGAAGTTGAGTAAAAGCTATAAACTTATCATAAAGCGTTAATTGTTGAGACAGAAATTTATGTCTGAATAAATTTTGTTGTATTTTAGCATTTTGTTTTTCATTAATCGTTTCAAAATTAAGCAACCCCTTTAACATGAGCAGTTGCTTTCTTAAAGGCATGTCCTCAAAACTTGAATAATAAGGAAGCATTGCACAAGTTATTAAATTTTGATGAGCATAAGGCACTTTTAAGTATTTTCTGCTATCTACACAAATAAGACTTCTTATTCCTACTTTATCAGGCATAATTGCATTTATTGCTTTATTTAATAGCAATGAAAACAGGACATTTGGTGTTCCGCTTTCAGATTCAATGATATTCATTACTTCAGATTCTTTTATTTTAAGCCTGTATAACGTTGGTCTGAAATCAAGTTGAATTAAATTTGTTATCTGAAGCGGTTCCTGAATATAAAAATTACCAAAATTATAATTATTATTCGACAAAATAGGGATTTTTTCTAACGGATTTTCTACTTCCTGTTGACTAATAGAAGTATTAAATATCATTGATTCAGAACATGAGAGTTTAGAATCATAGTGTTCCCTACAATATAGAAATAATACAAATTTAAGAAACCGTTTTGCACCGATGCCATCTGTAAGAATATGAGAAATATCAAATATAAGCCAATCATTTTTTATTGTAAAAAACATATAATGAAAATTTAATTCATTTGAACCAAATTCAAGATTACTTTGCCCTCTTAAAAATACTGGCACAGATTTTTCGTTATACTCAAAAAAGAGAGACAATCCATCAGAACAAAGTCTTACAGAAAAATATGGAAAGCGTTTTATCGCAATATTTACACAGGACTCCATTTTTTTTATATCGATTGTACTAATAAGTTTTACACGAAATTTTATACTATGCCTGATTTCATCATTTTCTGAAAAACAATCAGCCCATTGAGAAAAAATATATTCCCGCATTTTAATTCACCAGATTAAATTACTTTAAGCTAAAACCTTTGTCCAAGCACAAATGAGTTTTTTCATAATTGCAAAAACCTTTTTTTATATCTCCCCAGGAATATATTTACCAATTAACTCGTAGTAAATCGAAACAGCTGGAGTCCAATATGCAAGCCCCCCTCTATCAACATATACACAATCCTTTTGAACCCAGCCAATTTTGCCGGCAATATTAAATTTTATCCATTCAAAATCATTTGTAATTGCAACACTTTTTGAATAATTTTCTTTATCAAACTTAGTCAGTGTATATACTTTTTCTGAGTTTTTGTCTGGCAAAGAATATAAATAATCGGAATAAACGCCTAAAGATTTTTCAAAGCTAAGAACCCATAACTTTTTTTCATTTACTTCAATTGTATCAAGATATTTAAATTCATCTCTATCATTTTTATAGACATTTTTCTTTCCAAAAGAAATAAAACCAATATCTCCCGATGGAACTATAACTTTTAAATAACATTCTTCATTTTTGTAAACTCTAAATTCTACTACTCTTATTTTGTCACCTTTTCTAACTTTATATAAAATGTTTCCCTTAAAAGGTTCTTGCAAAACATCCAGTCCATATCCAAAATCAGCAAAATTAAGAGTTTGATAGTGTTCATATGGTGTGTATTCCATAGTTTCTGAGCAAGAAATTAATAAAAGCATCGGTAAAAAAATTAATAAGATTTTCCTAATGTTCATAAATTAACTCCTATGTACATACCGCTCACTGTCTTAAGAACGGTATGTATTTTTTTTATTTTGTTACCTTTTACGTCATTATCGCCATAAGGTGTAAGGCTTTTTGAAGGAAAATCATAACCGGCCATATTTTTTGTACAAACAAGTGCCCAAATATATGCCTGCATCTTGGCATTAGAATCATCTGTGCCAGTGTCTGTAAAAAGTGAGTAACGGAGTTCACCTTCCTCGTTTCCTTTTTTGATTTTGTAAGTTCTTGTTATTGCAACATCAGGATTTTCCTTTGATTCAATCAAAGTCATGTCTGGAGTTTCTATGTAATTGATATTAAATTCATCCGTCGATTCAGTAAGCTTAAAACGCATTTTTGCCATTTCGGCAAAAGATGATGTTGCTACGAGTAAAAGTATGATTGAGATAAGTTGTTTTTTCATAATATAGTTCCTTTTATTTTCTATATGGGGAGTTTTGCCATAAATCTAAAAATTCTCCATTTGAAACTGGTGCATCACAGGTAAACTTTAAGATTTTTCCAGATTTTGTTGATGAGTTATCATGTTCATATAAGCGGGCAACACCTTTGATGTGAACTATTTTTCCATCATAACTACATTCTAAAGGAGCATCCAACTTAAATATCAATTCATAACCATGATCAATATATCCGCCCTCAAATGCTCCATCTTCTGATCTAATTTCCGTAATTCCAGGCTTTAATTCACCTTCATAAAGAGTAAAATATACGCATTTTGAATTTATTGATTCTTTTAGAATAAATTTTGACTTAGGAATAAAATTTTCATCTCCAAGAATAATTGAATGCTCATCTTTAATTCCATAATCATTTTTTTCAGTTGTGTAAATGCAGGATGTAAACCTTTCAACAAAATCTGCTTTAACAGCATCAAAATTTTCATGAGAATCAGCAAAAATAAAATCACTTAAAAATATAACTGTAAAAAGAAAAAATAATTTTTTCATATGAAGCTCCTAAATATGAAACATTCCATGAACTTCCATATAAGAAACAAAATATCTAGTTATGTTAGCGTTGAAATGTTCACTCCATACAGTTTCTTCCTTCTGAGAATATTGTTTTAAATCATTTATTCTATCTGCAAGTTTTTCTTTTAAATCTAAATCATCCCTTATTGTAATATCATAAATGTGAAGATATTCTTCCTTTGAATAATAAGGATTATTTTCGATACATATAAAAACAATTTGCTGATTACTTCGTGTATCTGTCAAAAAAGCATGATTATTATCATCAAAGCCTAACTCATAATGAGGTCTAATTTTTCCAAATACCTTATATTCAGAGTCATCGACATCAAATGGACTTTTTGGTTCTTCCTTATTATTCTCAATAGCAGAAGAATCATTGCTGTTAAAATTAAATATTTTTAGTTTAGAACAGCTTGTAATTAAAAATGTAACAGTAATAGCAAAAAATAATTTTTTCATATAAAACTCCTTATTAATTAGATAGTCATATATATTCGTATATGACTATCTGAATTTGAATTATTTATTTGTAATTCTAAATGTTTCTATTTTATCGATTTTAAATTCATTTTTTGATTTTGGATCGCCATAAACATAAACTCTATTATATTTTGCATCATTATCACTTGTACCGTCATATGAAAAAATCATACGTCCATCAGCATCTGTTGTATAGCCTTCTAAGACAACCCAGTGGTGCTCAAAAGTTCCATTTTCATCAAAATCTCCATATGCTCTTGCAAGAACATATGTATCACCTTTTTGAGCCGCATTAATAAACTGATTTTTATTTAACTCTCTTCCTTCTGTAAAATAATCGGCTTCGATATTATAGTCTTCTCCCAATATATCTATAAAACCTTGTTCGATTTCTTCATAAGAAAGTAAACCATCTGAATTTTTATCAAATAAATTATTGATTTCAATTAATTGAACATTTCTACCTAATTTCTCAGAGGCTATTTTTGCACAAACAGTCATCAAACAACCATCAGTAGAAAAACTATGAGCCTCTATAATCTCATTGTTTTCACCCTTTGTATCATTCATTATTTTGTCTGTTACATCTCCATCAGCAGTATGCTGATTTATATAGTACTGCATCGTCAACCTATCTGCGTATGTACCATCAGTAATCTGCCCGAATAAACCACTGGTTTTAATCAATTCTTCATCGTTGAGTGTTGAATCATCTGAACAAGTTCCTCCACAAGATCCTCCTACAACAGGTATATAACAGGAGTCCTCAGTCCAATAATTGTGATTGCCATTAGAACAGGTACCTCCTCCAGAAGAAGCTTCGTCGCTTCCAGAATTAAAACTTGTTATTGAATACCCCTGCCCATTAGGATTGTTAGAACTTGACGTACTACAGCTTCCGCCTCCAGAAATGGCAGTAAAATTATTATTGTAATCAGTATTATTACTGTAATCGCTATCATCCTTTATATGATCAACATTCCCAAACGCATGTTTTTCTCCATAATTATCCGTCCAAACTCCAGAACCATCTTCGTAAATGTCCCATATCCCAGTTGACGTTACAACTGTTTTTACAGGTTGATTAGAGTTTTTTTTATCTTCTCTAGATCCTCCACCTCCGCCATTAGAATACGAACTCCCGCTTGGATAATACGTGTTTGGATAAACAGTTGTATTGGAAGATCCGTTACAATTAAATCCCCCATTTACAGCCAGCAATTCTTTTGTATCAAGCTGTAAAAAGTCACTTAGATTAAATTTCATTTTTTTCTTTCTCCTTTTTATTATGAAATCTTCTTTAATATTTTTCAACACAACTTTTATATACTTCTGGATGTTCAAATCGCAGACATGTCCAGAACCATACGGAAAGCTGTATTAAATATTTTTTTAATTCGCACATTACTTTTGTTGGTTTTTCAAATTTGCCGGAATTTTCATAGCCTACGGCAAAACATTCTCCGGCACATGTGTATCTTGCCCAGCATTTTTTACAATAAGTAATTTTATCTGCATATAGACTTTCTAATTTTTCAAGTTTTTCCTTTTCAAAACCTTTATCAAGAGTTCCGATAATGCCGTCTTTTTTACCAATAAATGCAGGACAAATTATTATATTTTCCTTACCATCTACGGCAAACGAACTGATTCCTGCCGAACATCTGTAATAAAGCCTGAACGGACGAATTGTAACTTTTAAGAATCTTGTAAAGAAATCTTCGCTTTTCATAAAGGCATTAAAATAATCTTTGTTTCCGCCTATAAGCTGTTTGTAAATCCACTTTGCAAATCTGTCATAAGAATCTTTTATTTCTTCTATATTATTCATGTTAATTGAATTTTCATTATCTTCACAAAGCCGTACAGGTTTCATTCCAACTACTTCCGGCTTAAAAGAATATAAGGTCTTGAAAATTTCAACAAAATCATGATTATTTCCAGAGTATGTAGCAGCTATTCCAAAAAAATCTTTATTCTCCATGTCCATCATATTTTTTGCTACAACATCATACTTTAAGCCTTTTCGAATTTTTTCTGTTATTTCTTTTTTTCCATCAAGACTTACTCCAAAAAGAATACAATTTTTCTTTAAAAGAGAACTTACTTCTTTTGTAAGAAGCATACCGTTAGTTGCAAGCTGGCAAAAAATATTTATTTTACGTTCTTCTTTTAACTTCAAAACAAAGTCATTTACTTCAAGAATAAAATCTAACCTTAAAAGAGGTTCTCCGGAGCCTGTTAAATCTATAATAAAACGTCTTTTTTCATCCGGTACAAATTTGTCCAGAAAAAACAAAATTGCCTTTTTAGCAGTTTCAACCGTCATATCATATCTTTTATCTTTTCTTGCAAAACAATAAGAACATTTTAAATTGCACCGTGTTGACTGTACCAACTTAAGGTAATAATCATAATAATAAAGGTCACCTTTTTTATGAGCCTTTATAGGAACCAAAACTTTATTGCTTTTAAATTCCTCTAACTTTTCGATAGTTTTTTCCAACTCTTTCTGAGAATACTTTTGTTTTAAAAATTCTGGAATCTCTTCATTTTTCCAGACATAACTGAGCAATATATCTTTTGCACATTCTGTTATTGGAAAATATGTAAGTGTATTTGCACTAAATAAAAATGGCTGTCCAAAAACGGAAAAAACAGCGGCATCCGTTTTTTCTAACTGTTCGCAAAATCTTTTCATTTACACTGTACCTTCTTCCATTTACAGAGCCATAAGTTATCTTTCAGATTTTTATAAATGCATTCTGATTCAGTAGCATTAAGCCTGACTTCTTCCATTTCCTGTTTTGAACATTTTCCAGCTGAAAATAACCCTGTGTAATCATTCATAAGACGAATTCGATTCTTATGCATTTCCAAAGCTTTCTCTAATTGCGATTCATACGAGGATATTATTTTTTTATATTCCGTTTGCTTATTTGCAGTTTCCTTGTTTACTGTATCCAATTTTTCTTCATATATCCGAAGATTATTTTTAAATAACTGCTTTCTTAATTTTCTTGAAGGTGAAAAAAATTCAGAAAAACTTATACCAAGTGAAAAATCCCAATTTAACAATGTTTTATCTTCAATAAAATCAATTCCAAAACCGTCATCAGTAGCAGTTAATTCAGAAAAAGATCCTCCAACAGAAATGCTTGGAGCAGAATCTTGCCTTGTTATAACATTCTGAAGTTTTAAAATTTCTATATCATTTAGAATTTTTTCTTTTGAGATACTGTAAGAAAACAATTCTTTTTCAATATCCGGTAACTCTGAATCTGAAAATATTTCTTCTACTGTTTCTCCACATAAATTTACAAGTTTTATATCTATACTTTCTTTAGAATTTAATATTTCTAAAAAATTCTTGTAGTATTCCCATTTTTTATTTTCCAACGTCCATACTTCTGAGATTGAAAGTTTTGACTTTTTTACCAGTTCATTGGCTGCATCAATTTTTAATTCGTAAAATTCTATGTATTTTTTATATTTTTCCAGAAGTCTATTTAAACACCTGATTTGAATATAATAATCTGTTAAACTTTCTATCAGATTTTTCTCTACGCTGTCTTTTGAATAAACCGCCGTTCTGACATTTCTTTTTAGTATTTCAGAATTAGGATCTTTTACACCGTATGCTATTCCCGGCATAAGACTTTGATTAATAGATAGATTCACTGCCGGTGTTTTTGAATAACCTATTGAGTCAGAATCAATTTCCTCTGCCGAATAATCTATAATTCCCCTGTCCATTGAATAACTTACACCGGCTGTAACAGAATTACCGAATGGATTTTTCTTTGATACAGATACAGAAGCCTTTGAAGAATTTGGATACCAAATTACGTTTTCATATATATCATTAAATCCCGAGCTAACTGAAGAATTTAATGAAAATGGATAAAGACTTCTTTTGTATTTTAAAGAACTCTGTGCATATTCAAGTGTATATTCAGCGGAATGCATATCTGGATTATTAAATTTAGCTTTTTGCCAAAGTCTTTCTAATTCCGTTTCTGCACTAATATTAAAATAGAAAATTAAAAAAAATAAACTCAAAACAGATATTTTTTTCATATACACTAATACAAGAAGTCAATTTTTCTAAGGATGTAATAAATAATACTTTCAGTTTCTAACACGATTCTTGCATCAGTCTCTAAACCCGAACGCACTGGAAACGAATCTCCATGTCTATTCTTAAAAACTACCCTGTCTAAATCTGCATAAACAATATAATACAGCAATCCATTATTTCCCGAACGTATATCAGGATCCACTGCCGTTATAATTCCTTCCGCACCTTTGTATTCAAAAAAAGGAAAAGCAGAAAGCCTGTATTTTACCTTTAAGCCAGATTTTATTTTTCCCATATCTTTAGGAGAAATTTGCATTTCTACCCTAAAATTCCTTTCATCGTTTGGAATGATGTTCAGAACGTTAGCCCCAGATTCCAGATAATCATCCATATTTAAAGAAGCTATTTCCTGTACAAATCCGTCTACAGGTGCATAAACCTTTAAAAATTCATATTGACTGTCTAGCTTTTGAATTTCTTGAACAACTTTCGAAAATGCCAAAGCAACTTCATTTTTCTCTTGATTTATTGAATTTATAAAATCTGCTCTATAACTCTCTAAATTCTTTGAATTATATTCATATTCCAGAGTTTTCTGTTTTATATTCTTTTGGTTACGTAAGCTTTCCGGTAAATTCTTTTCATCCAAAAAAGACTGATATGAAATTTTCTTCTGAATTAAAAGTTTTTCAACATTTGCTCTATAACTTTCATAACGTGTATAAGCAACTTCATTGCTTTTATTCACCATATTTTTATTTTTATAGTAACTTAATGAAAGTTCTTCTAAACCATGTAACCGTTCTTCAAGATTATTTCTTTCAGACAACAAATTTTCACGTTGAGAATCATAAATTGACGGATCAATTTTATATAAAAAATCACCTTTATTAACTTTTTGCCCTGGTTTAAAATTTTTTTCTATTATTTTACCAGCTATTACATTTTTAACAGAAGATACATTTTCCTCTGTACGCACAATTCCACTTACCTTTATAACATCATCAATTCTTCCAACAAACAATAAAACCATTGCTGTTATAAATAAAGTTAATATTGAATATAGTAGTACTCTAATTTCTGAGGGAACTTTCAATTGCAGAAATTCTTTTGAGTAAACCATTGTATTTCGGTGTTGCACCACCATTACTTTTTTCATTTTGAGCTCTCCATAAACTTTTATAAAATCCGTTTTTTGCTAATAATTCAAAGTGACTTCCCTGCTCAACAAGTTTTCCTTTATTGAACACATATATCAAATCACAATCTTTTATAGTTGAAAGGCGGTGTGCAACCATAATTACAGTTCTGCCTTGAATTCGTGTAAAAATGGTATCCATAATTGCCTGTTCAGAAATACTATCCAAACTTGCTGTTGCCTCATCCAAAATCAACATGTGCGGATTACGCATAAGAATTCGTGCCATAGCAAGTCTCTGTCGTTCCCCACCCGATAAAGTAGAACCATGTTCTCCAACATAGGTATTAAATTTTTCTGGAAGACGCTGAATAAAATCATAAGACTGTGATGCCATGCTGCTTGCAACTATTTTTTTTGGATCAGGATTATCACATCCCCATGCAATATTTTCACTTATTGTTCCGCTAAAAAGTAAACTTTCCTGCGGTACATAGCCAATTTTTTCTCTATAAGAAGAAGTTTTTATTTCTGAAATATCAGTTCCATTAATTGAAATTTGCCCCTCTTCCAAAGGATAAAATTTCATCAACAGCTTTAAGAGTGTTGTTTTTCCAGAACCCGAACTTCCAACAAATGCCACTTTCTTTCCTGCTGGAATTTTAAATGAAACATCTTCAACGGCTCTTCCTCTTGTTCCATAAGAAAAAGTAACATTTTTAAATTCAATATCACCTTCAAGCTTATCAATATCTTCAAGTTTTTCTTCATTTGGACATTCTTCTTCCATATCGATGATATCTGTTAATCGCTCCGCAGAAATCATTACTTCCTGAAGATGAAGCTGCATAGTTAAAAGCCGTTTTAAAGGTCCCAGAAAAAAGCCGGAAAGTGTATTAAAAGAAATTAACTGACCTAATGTAAGTTTTCCTTCAAAAATCATGAAACTTCCAAACCAATACAATGCCAAAGTTCCTGTTCCAGAAATAAAATCCTGAATTGCACGCTGACAGTTTCCTAGTTTTCCAAGTTCCAATGCTTTATCCGCTGCCATAACAATTTTTTCTTCAACACGAATATAAGCCTTATCCTCTGTAGAAAGCCCTTTTATTGTCGAAATACCATTAATGCTTTCATACATAGAAGCATTTTTATCTGCTTCCAAAATAGAACGCATTTTAATTTTTCGCTTAAAAGGTGCAGAATATATCCATACAACTATTGCCGATAAAATTACAGGAACTATAGCAATTGGCAACAGATTCATACCAAGCTTAAAAAGGAAAAATCCACCTACAACCAACATAAAAGAATCCATTATAATTCCTAATGTTGTTGAAGAAATTGCATTCTTTACAGTTTCTGCATCATTAATTCTAGATAAAATCTCACCTGTCTTTCTAGAAGAAAAGAAGTTCAATGGCAAATGTAAAAGATGACAAAAGAAATCAGAAAGCAATGAAACATCTATCTTTGTTCCTAAATGCAATATAATTTGACTTCTACAATATTCAATGAGGGTTTGAAAAATAATTACAATAAGGTAACAAATCGAACACAGGTTTAATGTAGACTTTACTTGAGAATATAAAACCTCATCTATCAAAAATCTAAAATAGAATGAGACAAATACTCCAAAAAGAGAAAGCAGTAAACTTGCTATCAAAATTTCAGATACAAGCAGTTTATAAGGCTTTAGCAGATAAACAAATCTAAATAATAACCCTCGGTTTTCATTTCCCTTTTCAAAATCCGATGTAGGAAAAAGTATAAAAAATACTCCTGTCCACCAGGAAAAGAACTCTGAACGATTTAATTTCTTCAATCCTTCTCCTGGATCACTTATAAAAACATATTTTTTAGTAACTTTGTAAACCACAACATAATGGTCAAACTTTTGCTTTATATGAAAAATTGCAGGAAGCGGAATTTCATTGATTTTATCTTTTTCCGGAGACATGAGACCTTTACAGCTCAAGCCAAATTTTTCAGCACCTTTTACAATTCCATATCCAGAAGTACCAACACTATCTGTACCTGCTGCAGAACGAATTCTTCTTAACGGTACTGATTTTCCATAATATTTTAATATTATCGATATACATGCTGCGCCGCAGTCTGTTTCATCATGCTGTAAAACTTTTTTGATTCGATGCATAAACTCTAACCTTTTTTGCAGAATAACTATATATATATATATATATTGTCAAGCCCCCTCTCCCCAAAAAAAACTGATTTCACCATTTTTCAACACAATTCTCCCGTCTCTTCCTTTAATTAATTTCCATTTTGCAGTATCATTTTTTTATGCTTAATTTATTTTTTAGAAAGAATTTTTATGACGGATGGGACAACGTAATGTTCTTTTTTGTTCCTAACCTGATTCTTGATTTTACAGTGATTATTTTTACTGCGCTCTGCATTCCGGGAGTAACTGTTTTTAAGGACGCACAGTGGTATCTTTTTGTGTGGATTGCATTGGCTTTTATTCTGATGTCTGTTATTTCTACAGTTGCACTTGCATGGGCAGAAATTTCAAAAAAGATTGCCGACTACGAAACATACGAAATACGTAAATTCTTTAAGATTTTACCTTCATGCATTGCCGATGGAATTAAATTCGGAACTTCGATATTTGTAATTATGATAATCCTTGCGCTCAGCATAAAGTTCTTTTTCTTCCCGGACGGAGAAAATCAGACTGTTACACTTGCAGGCCTTACAGCCGGTGCGGTTTACTGCTGGGTTTCGCTTTCTGCAATAATGATTCTTTCTTGGTACCCGGCGCTCAGAGCAGAGCAGCACAAATCATATTTTGTGAGCATTAAAAAATGTGCAATTATTTTCCTGGACAATCTGCCGGTTTCAATAATAATAAGCATCTACGATTTGTTTCAGTGTTTGGTTTCCATAATAATGCTGGGAGTTGCACCGGGGGTTGCAGGTCTTACTCTTTCAAGAGCAAATGCACTACGTCTTCTTTTAAAAAAATATGACTATATAGAAGAACTTCAGAAAAACGGTGACCGCGTTTCGTCATATAAAATTCCGTGGAATGAAATATTGAAAGACGACTTTGAATCTAATCCAGTAAGAGGTTTCAAGGAATTCTGGATGCCATGGAAATCAGAATAGCCTGGAATTTTTTTGAATATTGAATAATAATATATTGAAATAAAAAAAATAGCGCGAAGAAGAGGATTGTCTGGAAAAAACATCCTATTGTGCTGCCGCATGAGCGGCAAATTGTATAGTTCCAAGGCACAACAGCATGTAGCCCGCCAGCGGGCGAGTTGGCTTTTTGAATATTGAGTTTTGATTTTCAGATAAATTTGCAGAAATAATGCAGCAACGGGACGCAGGCGGAAAGTAAGGGGGCACCTAAGAAGGGAGATACCTTACTTTTCGCCGCAAGTTACGAAGTAACTTGTAGTTTACGTTTTGCTGGGACCCGCTGCGGAATTATTTCTGCAATTCCAGCAAATATACATAAACTCAACATTCAAAAAATGTTATTTTTTAGTCATCAACATTGTCTTAGCGTCAAGTTTTACTTCAACGCCTTCAGATATATTTCCATCTGCCTTTAACACCTGAAGATATACGCCATCGTTCTTTGGAGCAATATGCGCTACCTGAGAGAAGTATTTTTCTAGTTCAGGAGAAACAGTATCCTTTAGCGAAGCACCTTCATTTGTGTCGCTGAACCAAACAGAAAGACCTTCCTTTACAACAAAGTCAGAAACTTCTGCAATATCTTCAACAGGAACCTTACACAAATCAAGACCATCAATAATTACAGCAGAAACCTTTATTCCGCCTTCCTTTAATGCGCCCATTGTGCGTATTACTTTTGGAAGGGTAAATGCTTCCTGATTAAAATTGAGAATTGTCCTGTCCCTTATAATAGAATCAGCAAGTTCATCATAATCAGATATGTTCTTTTTTTTGCAGATTTCCGCAAGAACGTTATCATACCATGCAATTACATTTGAAGAATGCTGATCAAATGAAACATGAACCAGATGTCTGTCATGCAGGAGAGCATCTATTCCAAACTGCACCAAAACAGAGGTTTTCCCAAGACCTTTTTTAGAAGTTACCAAGCCCATCTGACCAGATTTTAATCCTCCGCTGGCTGCAGTATCAAAAAACCTTACAGGGCACGAATCAATCAAATCTTGTTTTACCATAGACATACCTCCTGAAGTTAAAAACAAAAAGTGGACTTATATATAATAAGTCCACTTTAAATAAAAGTCCAGCTTATAATAGGACACCCCAAAAAACGCTGTTCACGTTTTTCATAACAGTCCCCTATCAAAACGAAACCTCTACCTGGTTTCTCAAGTAAGTAAGCCTAAAAAATGCTTTTGCATTTTTTTAACGGCTTGCTATCAAGACGAAACCTCTACCGGGTTTCTTAAGAAAGTAAGCCTAAAAATTGCTCGCGCAATTTTTTTTACGGCTTGCTATCTAGACGAAACCTCTACCGGGTTTCTCTTATTTGTTACCAGCTTTTCTTGCTTCCTGATACTTCTTGATAAGTTCTTCAGCTACTGCGTTTGGAACTTTACCGTACTTCAAGAATTCCATTGTGAATTCGCCTTTACCCTGAGTTGAAGAACGGAGGATAGTAGAGAATCCGAACATTTCTGAAAGTGGAACTTCTGCGTTTACAACTGTCTGGTTGTTTTCATCAGTTGTTTCACCAATTACTCCACGGCGCTGGTTGATAAGACCAAAGATATTTCCCTGGAATTCATTTGGGGCAGCAATCTGAACCTTCATGATTGGTTCAAGGATAGCTGGTTTTGCCTTCATATAACCTTCGCGGAAAGCACCAATAGCAGCTGTCTGGAATGCGTTATCGTTAGAGTCTACAGGGTGATACTGACCATCATTGATTGTAATGCGTACACCTACGATAGGAGCTCCAATCAAAGAACCTTCCTTCATAGCTTTCTGGAATCCCTTATCACAAGATGGAATGTATTCGTTAGGAATAGCACCACCCTTGATTGCGTCTACAAATTCGTAGTCTTTGTCGTCGATTGGTTCCATGAAACCAGCTACACGACCGTACTGACCAGAACCACCAGTCTGCTTTTTATGTGTGTAGTTTAAGTCTGCTTTAGCACCGATAGATTCACGGTAAGCTACCTGTGGAGCACCAGTTGTTACTTCACAGTTGTATTCACGGCGCATACGTTCAACGTATACTTCAAGGTGAAGCTCACCCATACCTTTAATGATTGTTTCATTTGATTCTGGGTCTGTGTATACACGGAATGTTGGGTCTTCTTTTGTAAAGCGGTTAAGAGCCTTAGACATCTGCATAGAAGCCTGTTTGTCTTTTGGAGTAATAGACAAAGAAATTACAGGTTCTGGAACGTACATAGAAGCCATTGAGTAGTTTACACCACCGTTAACGAATGTATCACCAGAAGCACAGTCTACACCGAAGAGAGCAACGATATCGCCTGCGCAACCTTCGTTGATATCTTCCATCTGAGCAGAGTTCATACGTACAAGACGTCCAACCTTGAAGCGCTTCTTTGTACGAGTGTTGTACAATTCTTCACCCTTCTTGATTTTTCCCTGATATACGCGAGTATATGTAAGCTGACCATACTGACCATCATCAAGCTTGAAACCAAGAGCAACACAAGGTTTGTTGTCAACAGATTCAAGTTCAACTTCTGCTTCGTTGTTGTCAAGATCAAGAGCAACGTTGCGAACTTCGTTTGGAGCCGGGAGGTAACGAACAACTGCATCCAACAATGGCTGAATACCTTTGTTTACGTGAGCCGAACCACAGAATACACCAACGAACTGCTCTGCAAGAGTACCCTTACGGATAGCAGCAATAAGTTTTGCTTCATCGATGTCGTTATATCCCTTTTCCATGATATCTTCCATCAATGTATCATCAAACATAGAAGCAGCATCAAGAAGTTCTTCACGATATTTATCTGCATCTGCCTTCATGTTTTCTGGGATTTCAGCAATGCGCATATCTTCGCCGTTTGGTCCGTCGAAGTAAATTGCTTTCATTCCAACAAGGTCAACTACACCTTCGAGTTTGTCTTCCAAACCAATTGGAAGTTCCATCATGTGTGAGTTAAGACCAAGCTTTTCGCGTACCTGATTACATACGCGGATTGGGTTAGCACCCTGACGGTCACATTTGTTTACGAATGCAACGCGAGGTACATGGTAGCGTTTAAGCTGACGGTCTACAGTGATTGACTGAGACTGAACACCAGCAACGGCACAAAGAATCATGATAGCACCATCAAGAACGCGGAGAGAGCGTTCAACTTCTACTGTGAAGTCTACGTGACCTGGTGTGTCGATAAGGTTGATAGTGTAGTCTTTCCACTGTACCTGAGTAGCAGCTGACTGGATTGTGATACCACGTTCACGTTCCAATTCCATGTTATCCATTACAGCACCAACACCGTCCTTACCACGAACTTCGTGAATTGCGTGAATCTTGTTACAATAGAACAAAATGCGTTCTGAAGTTGTTGTTTTACCTGAGTCAATGTGAGCACTGATACCGATATTTCTTACTTTTGAAATATCCCAAGCCATATTATTACCTCTTTAAAATAAAATTACAAATTTAGTTTTTCAATAATACTAAAAGTTATCGCGTTGTTCAATAGTGCAATTTGTGATAGAATAAAAATATGATTAATCTCAATAGTAAACAACGCAAACTTCTTGAAAAAAACGCCCACAGCCTTGATCCTGTAGTAATCGTAGGCGGAAACGGTGTAACAGAAGGCGTTACAGAAAAAGTAAATGAATCAATGAATCACCACGAACTTCTTAAAATCAAATTCAATGAATTCAAGGATGAAAAACGGGAACTTGCAGAACAGTTGTGCAGCGCAAGCGGTTCAACGCTTGTGCGTATAATCGGAAATATTGCAATCCTATACAAACCGGCAGAAAAACCAGCAGACCGCGAATTTGAAAAAGAGCTTAACAAACTTGCATAGACTGCCTTGTCTTCTCTGTAACAAAGAATGGGAATAAAATGTTTATACATAAATAAGAAAAAAAAAAGAACATATTAAAATATGGAGGATAAAAAATGATTGAGGTTTCTCACGTTTCCCGAAATTTCGGGACATTTCGTGCTGTAAACGACGTCAGCTTTTCAATTCCTACAGGTCAGATTGTAGGACTTCTAGGACCTAACGGAGCCGGAAAAACGACCACTATGCGAATGATCACAGGTTTCTTAAAACCTTCGGACGGAACAATCTGTATAGACGGATCTAATATAGAAGATTTCCCGGTTGAATCAAAAAAGAAAATCGGATACATGCCGGAATCAGCACCACTCTACAGCGACATGATTGTAGAAGATTACCTGAGATACATCGCAGACATTGAAGGAAAAAATGCCGATGAAAAAGTTCCGCTCCTTTGCCGGGAATGCGGACTCAAAGAAGTAATGCACAAGAATATAGGTGAACTTAGCCGCGGTTACCGCCAGCGCGTAGGACTTGCCCACGCACTTATGAACGATCCTGAAATCCTTATTCTTGACGAACCAACAAGCGGCCTTGACCCTAACCAGATTGAAGACGTACGTTCTCTAATCAAGGAAATAGGAAAAACACGAACTGTAATTATTTCTACACATATTCTTAGCGAAGTAGAAACTCTCTGCAGCCGCGTAATCATCATAAGCGGAGGAAAACTTGTTGCAGACAGCCCGACAGAACAGCTGCGCACAAGATATGGAAATGCCGCAACCGTAAGAGTTTCTTCAAACGCTTCAGAAGCAGAACTGAGCTCTGCACTGAACGGCATTCAGGGAATTTCTTCACTTTCATTTGAAAAATCAGAAAACGGCTCAACCGCTCTTATTTCAATTGACGGAAATACAGAAATCCGCCCGGCTGCCGCAAAAGCAGTTGTTTCTGCCGGATTCGAACTGTACGAACTCTGTCTCCAGAAAAACAGCCTTGAGGACGTATTCCATACGCTTACAACTTCTGATAACGGAGAAGAAAAATGAACAACACTGCAAAAAAAACTAAGAAACCTGCAATCGTAATTATGAAACGCGAACTGAACTCATATTTTTCAAGTCCAATCGCATACATCGTGACAGGGCTTTTCCTTATAATCACCGGAGTCCTGTTCTTTACAACATTCTTCCTTCAGAACCGCGCAAGTTTAAGAAATATGTTCTCTTTAATGCCGATCGTTCTTTCATTCTTTATTCCGGCACTTACAATGCGCCTTTATTCTGAAGAAAAGCGTTCCGGCTCAATTGAAACGCTGTATACCCTTCCGGTTACAGAATTCGATGCAGTATGCGGAAAATTCCTTGCTGCGTTGGTAAGTTCTGCCGTCATGGTTGCACCTACAATGCTTTATCTTATCGGAATCCTTCCGTTCGGACTTCCAGAACCGGGACCAGTTTTCGGCGGCTATCTTGGTACAGTGTTTTTGTGCGCAGCGTTTTCTGCAATCGGAGTATTTGCATCTTCAGTTACAAAAAATCAGATCATTGCATTCTTTACAGCCTTCATAATCTGCATAGTTCTTACAATGATCAGCGAATTCTTAATCTTCCTTCCGGGACCAATTGTAGAATTCCTTTCATATATAAGCGCAAACGAACACTTTACTTCAATCTCAAGGGGAATTATTGATACACGCGACCTTGTTTATTTTGTTTCCCTTACAGCATTTTTCTTTAGCCTGACAGTAATCTGCCAGCAGAATGAACGTAAATAGGTGGTACTGACATGAATAAATTCGTAAAATGGTTAAAAAGTTCTGCCAGTGATTTTGTACTCTTTGTACTTATCCTTGTTCTGGCTAACATTGCCGGCAGAAAAGCATTCTTAAGATTTGATCTTACAACCCAGGGGGCTTATTCAATTTCCCCTGCAAGCCGCAATACTGTAAAAACCCTTACAGAACCTCTTTCTATAAAAGTTTTCTTCAGCGACAATCTACCGGCTCCTTACAATGGAACCGCACAGTACGTAAAAGACATTCTTGTTGAATACAAAGGTGCCGCAAACAAAAACTTCAGTTATTACGTATTCAACATGAACAAACCTGAAAACCAGCGCATAGCACAAAGCTACGGACTTCATCAGGTTCAGATTCAGGAAGTAAAGAACAGCGAAGTAGGATTCAAACAGGCATGGATGGGACTTGCAATCATATATGGAGACACTATCGAAGTAATAGACGGAATCACAAGCGACACCGGCTTTGAATACAACCTTACAACAAAGATTTCCAAAATGATTTCTCAGGCAGATACACTTGCAGGCCTTAGCGAAAGTGACAAAATTACATTGACATTGTATGCAAGCGAAGACCTTAAGCAGTTCAGGATCAACGGGTACGATTCGGTAGCTTCTCTTGTAAACGATGCATTCTCAAAAGTTAACCACAAAAACCAGAACAGACTTGCTTTCATAACAAAATATCCGGCAGGAGACGACGTTCAGGAAACCGCAGATCTTTACGGTCTTCAGCTTTTTAAATGGAAGGAAAAGGACGGAACAGAAGGTAAAGGCTCTTTCGGCCTTGTAATTCAACACGGCGAAAACTTCCGTACAGTTCCGCTTTCAATCCAGCGTTCTCTTTTCGGCTACGGAATCGCAGGACTTCAGGAACTTGAAAAGAACATTTCCGACAGCCTGGAAAACCTTCTTTCAAGATCAACTCAGATCGGTTACATTACAGGTCACAGCGAAGCAGATCTTGAACCAACAGATGGCAGCGAGCTGAACTTCAAAAAGCTTATTTCCGATATGTATGAATTCAAGCCTCTAAAGCTTGAGGACGAAGACATTCCTGCAAATCTTAACACTCTTGTAATCAATGGACCAAAATCAGAATTCTCTCAGAAAGAACTTTACAAGATTGACCAGTTCATTATCCGCGGCGGGAACGTAATCATCTTCCAGGATCCGTTCAACATGGAACAGGGGAATTATTATCAGCAGCCGTCATACGCGACAATCAATACAGGACTTAATAAAATCCTTGCGGCAAACGGTGCAAATCTCGAAAGCAACTATGTTTTTGATGAAAACTGCTATGTTTACCAGCAGCAGGGCTACGGTTCAATTAAAATGTACTGGGCTCCAATGCTTCAGAAAAAATCGCTTTCTCAAAAAAGTCCTATAACAAAGAACCTTGGCTATGTAATCTTCCTTCAGCCGGGAACAATCAGCTTTGATGCAGAAAAAGCAGGAAAGAACATAAAAATGACTGTTCTTGCAAAAACATCGCCAAAATCATGGACAGAAACGCAAGATTTCCAGCTTGGTCCACAAATGAAGGCTCCTTATGACCGTTCACGCGAAAAAGAAGAAAACATCGCAATTCTTCTTGAAGGAAAATTCAACAGTGCGTTTGACAAAGCCGTAGAAGACGAAAACTCAAATGCCGCAGACACAGAGCTTTCTACAACTACTCACCTTATGCAGGGAACTAGAAGCGGAAAAATCTTTATTGCGGGCACTGCTATGATAACTTCAAACCAGCTTATCAATGCAGACGGAAACGAACCGATCGCGATGTTCGTCCGCAACATAATTGACTATATGAACGGCAACACAGACCTTTGCACAATGCGTACAAAAAGCCTGAGCCTTTCTACTCTTTCCAACATAAATACATTCCTTGCTGTTGCAGTCAAATACTTCAACCAGTTCGGACTTGCGGTACTAGTTGCAATCGCAGGCTTTATAATGTGGAGAATGCGTGCCATTCGACGCAGAAAGATCCACATCCGTTACAATCCTGATGACACACGGGATTCAGAAGTTTCAAAGGAATAACCTGAACAGGAGAATAAACTGAAATGAAAACAAGAAAAATAATACTTCTTTCAATTTGTGCCTTTCTTTTGTGCGTATGCATTGCACAGGGAATAACAGGTTCTATCAGTCCTGTAAAGACAATAAAAACAGACGCTGATCCAGACACAATCACTATTTCAAATTCAAACAGTTCTGTCACTTTGACTCACAAAAATAATTATTGGTATGTAGGAAACAACAACTACATTGCTACAGCAACCGAAGTTGATAACATGCTCAAAGCAGTAAAAGAGATCAAAGTTCTTGATAAAATAGGAAAATTTGGAAGCGCACTTGACGAGCGTTACAATCTTACTGACGAAAAAGCAACTACTGTAATAGCAACAAAAGACGGCAAAGAAGTCGCTTTGTTGAGAATCGGTAAGACAAGTTCAACCGGCAGCCAGACTTATGCCTGTATAAACGGTAAAACAGACATTCTCTTGCTTAGTGGCAATCTTACTTCAATATTTGGAAAAGATGAAGCCTCGTTACGATCAAAGACTATATACACAATTGAAGAAGAAAACGTTGCTGCCGCAGAAATTACAATGGGCACCCGCACATGGGGACTTGAAAACTCTGCAAAAAAAGGTGAAAAAGCTGTATGGCAGATTACAGGCAACTCTCCAAAAGTTGATCTGGATCAGGAAGCTGCACAGGCATGGATAAGAAACGTATGCTTCCTTAACATCAATTCATGGATAGAAGACAACACTGCTCTTCCGGCAAACAAGCTTACTTCATTCAGCTTAAAGACAACTGGTGGCGAAACAATTCTGGTAGATATTTACGAAAAGAAAACCGGCAATGACAGCCAGTACATTGGTACTTGCAGCCGAACACCGCACAAATTTGACCTTACAAAATACCTTACAGAAAAGTTCACAAAGCAATTGGACGAGCTGAAAACAAAAGCAGAAGCATAAACTGCATAAACATCAAAAAAAACGGTGATTGAGGTGCACTTCACGATTCAATCACCGTTTTTTTTTGCAACATTCTTCATCTATTTCAGCTTTTTCTGTCAATCCATTCTATTTCTCCATTTTCTTTTTTCCTTGACAAATCGGTTTTATAATTTTATTATATGAACAAGTGTTCATATTTAATTATAAAAAAATCAGAGGGTTAATATGTCGGAAAATACAATTCTTGATCAGATGCCGGACGAAGACGCGCTTTTTGATCTTGCAGAGCTTTTTAAGATTTTTGGGGATTCCACTAGAATCAAAATCCTGTTTGTTCTTATGGAATCAAAAATGCCGGTGAACGCCATAGCTGAAGCACTGAATATGACTCAGTCAGCTGTAAGCCATCAACTTCGCATTTTAAAAACAAACGGACTTGTAAAATTCGAGCGCGACGGTAAATCGCTTATATATTCCCTTGCAGACAGCCATGTAACATCTATCTTAAGCCAGGGACTTGACCATATAGGAGAATGACATGTCAGAACATATACATAATCACGATGAAGAAAAAGAATATACTCACGGACAGGGAGAGCACTGTGGCTGCACCCACGACCATTCATATCACGAAAACGAAGGACATTGCATGAGCCATTCACACTATGATGAACACCTCGAGCGCAATCATCATGAGCACCAACATAAAGAACACTGCCACTGTGAAGAAGAACATACTCACCCTGATTCATGCTGTTCATGCGGATGCGAACACGGCCACAGTGACGAAGAAGAAGGAAACTCAAAGAAACTGATAATTTCTGCACTGTTCTTTGCGGGCGGAATGATCCTTGAACATGCAAAGCTTCCTGCAATTTCCTATGGAAATCTGGACATAGCAAAAACGGCAGCAGTACTTATGTTCTTAATCTCATTCATTAACTGCGGAAAAAACGTAGTCATAAACGCAATCAGAAACATCTTAAAGGGAAAGCTTTTTGACGAACAATTTCTTATGAGCACAGCTTCCATTGGTGCAATTTTGGTAGGCCAGATTCCCGAAGCAGTTGCCGTAATGCTCTTTTATCAAATCGGAGAATTCTTTGAAGATTACGCTGTAGACAAATCCCGCGATTCAATAAACGCTCTTATGGAAATTTGCCCGGACAAAGCAACCGTAATCCATAACGGCATAGAAAAGACCGTAGATGCAGACGATCTTAAATGCGGAGAAACAATAATCGTAAAACCAGGAGAACGCATTCCCGCAGACGGAACCGTAATAAAAGGAAAGTCATTTATCGACAATTCAGCTCTTACCGGAGAATCCGTTCCACGCGCAGTTTTTGAAGGAAACGAAGTTTTTTCAGGTGCAATAAACACACATGCTGCAATAGTAATCAAAGTTACAAAACCTGCGCAAGATTCTGCTGCCGCAAGAATCCTTAAACTTGCAGAACAGTCATCTGAGCGAAAGACAAAAACAGAACGCTTCATTACAAGATTCAGTAAGATCTACACTCCCCTTGTTTGCTCCTTTGCTTTAATTGTAGCAGTTCTTCCTCCATTTTTTATCGGCCTTACAAAAGGAAACTGGCAATGGTCAGAATGGATTTACCGCGCCCTCATGTTCCTTGTAATTTCTTGTCCATGTGCATTAGTAATTTCAGTACCCCTTTCATTCTTCGGCGGAATCGGAAAAGCAAGCCGCAACGGCATTCTTGTAAAAGGAAGCTGCGCACTTGAACATCTTGCTTCTATCAGGACAGCGGTATTTGACAAAACCGGAACCCTTACAAAAGGTGTTTTTATGGTAACTGAAGTTCATTCTGAAGACCCGGAATCTCTTTCAGAAGAAGATTTAATTACCCTTGCTGCCCACGCAGAAACATATTCAAACCATCCGGCTGCCGTTTCCTTAAAAAAAGCACATCACTGCACTGAAAAATGCACAATGTCAAACGTAACAGATGCAGAAGAAATAACCGGTCAAGGAATACGCGTAAACCTTAACGGCAAAACTATTCTTGCAGGGAACGCCCGTCTTATGACAGAAAACAGCGTTTCTGGCTTCAAGGAAAAAGAACAGCCCGGCTATGGAACCACAGTATATCTTTCCATTGATGGAAAATACTGCGGTTATATAGTAATAAGCGATGAAACAAAAGCAGATGCGAAGAACAGCATAACGCTCTTAAGAAAGCTTGGAATAAAAAAAATCGTAATGCTCACCGGCGACACGGAATCTTCAGGAAAAAAGATTGCAGAAGAAACAGGGCTTGATGAAGTATATGCAAACCTCATGCCAGAAGACAAAGTCAGCAGAATTGAAGCACTCATTGAGGAACTTAAGGTAAACGGCAAGAAAAGGGGAACACTCGCATTTGCCGGAGACGGAATAAATGATGCACCTGTAATTTCCCGCGCCGACGTAGGCATAGCGATGGGTGCATTAGGAAGCGACGCTGCAATAGAATCCGCAGACGTAGTAATCATGACCGACGAACCCGGCAAAATTGCAGAAGCAATTCAAATTTCAAGGAAGACTTTATCTATTGTATACCAGAATATAATCCTTTCCTTAGGCGTAAAAGCGACCATAATGATTTTGAGCGCCTCTGGTCTTGGAAACATGTGGCTTGCCGTATTCGGAGACGTAGGTGTCTGCTTTATTGCAATTCTAAACGCAATGCGTGCCTTAGGAAAACCGCAGAAAGTGAATATATAGGAAACAAAGCTATCACGGAGATGCGGCTATAAAAAAAATCAGCCCGAATATCAGGTAAGATTTACACTCGACATTCGGGCTGAACAAGTTTCTGCACAGATAAAACTAGTTTTTAGAATTTACCCATGTATAGTCGTTCCATTTTGATTCCGAGTGCAACTGCTTAAATTTCTGAGCAACTCCTTCAAAATCATTTGCCCATGAAACATAATCTTCTCCAGAATCAGTGTCAAGATTTACGATTATGCGGCCCATATTTGTTACACCATTAGAAACTGTAAATCTGGCACCTTCTTCGCTTGTAGGAACATTGTAACGGATCTGCCATTTTTTTCCATCGTAGCGGTATTCTGTACCGAGATATTTCACTACGTAATTACCAGCGGTAACACCTTCGATTGCAAATTCCCCGTCTGCATTTGTTTTTGTAGAGTAAGTCATTCCGTCATCAAGATTTTTTACGATAATGCGGATGTTATTGACTTTTTCAGATGAAACAGATTTAGAAGTTCCTCCAAAAACATAAAGTCCCTTGTATCTTGCAAAACCATAAAGCATGTTGCTGTCCGACGATTTTGGTTCCGGTAAAGATGCACAGCCTGCAAAAAGCCATACAGCCAATGTCATTAAAATAAATAAAACTGATTTTTTCATATAACCTCTTTATCTTTTCAAAGAGTATATTATAAATATTGATTTTTTACTATACTGCGAGCCATTTCTGCATATTCTGGCAGAATTCTTTTTGAATGAGAATCTATAAATCCAGGACTTAATATTTCTCCGCTTACAAGAACGCGTATTGCAAGACGCTGACGTTCAGGATTCCGTTCGCTTTCTGGCTGTTTTTCGCACATAAGAAGATATCCGTTATAAGCAGCCATAACGCTGTCTTCAATTTGCTTTATACCGTCTTTGCCGTCAAGTAATTCAGGAATTTGAATTCTATTGTATGCCCCTATCAAGTCAGGATCCGGTTTTGAAGATTTATTTGCGGCATATAGGATAGGCCACAGATGCCTGTTCCCATATTTTTCTCCGGCAATAGTATGATAATCACTGCCCGTAGGAACCGTATACGACTCAAAAAGCAGAGAAGCTTTTCTAAGACCTTCAGAATCGTCTTCTATTACCACAGCCTCATCAGAAGAAACATCAGAAACTTCTGTCTCTTCTAGAACAGAGGATTCAGAAACCTCTTCTGCAACAGCCTTTTCTGTTGCCTTAGAAGAAGACTTTTTTGATTTGCCAGTACAGGATTTTATAAGGAGAGAAACTAACAAAAGAAGCAGAAGAAGAGCAATTCCTGCAACCGCAAGAACGAAAAGCCTCTTTTTTCCGCCATCCGTCTCATCATCATCGTCATCTTCTTCAGGTTCTGCATAGCATGGCTTAATTCCATCCGATTCCGGATTTGCCTCATCGGAATCTTCCTCCGGAACAATTACCGGAGCAGGAATTGCAGAATACATTTCCTCATCTTCTTCTACAACTTCTGGTGCATCATCCGGCAATTCTTTGGCCTTTAAATGCGCATAAGGCCTGTTAATACGCTTTGCGACCGCACTGCACGGAATGAATTTTATGCGCCAATGTGCAGGTATATTTATTTTTTCACCAGTTGCCGGATTCAGTCCTACTGTTGCTTCTATCCAAGTTTTCTTAAATGTTCCGAAATTATATACGCTGAACGATTCACTGTCTTTCAAGCCCTTTCGTACAAGCATAAAAAAAACTGACGAGAAATTTTTTGCAATTTCCAAACTGATACCGGTTCGTTCAACAAGCCGCTGAGCCAGCCCAGAGGGTGTAAGGAATTCATTCATTTATATCATCCTTTAGAATATCAGAAGCCTTGAATTTTACTCGAAGTTTTTTCGGATACAGCATTTTTTTGCCGGTCACCGGATTTCGTCCCACCCTTTCATTCTTTAACGAAGTCTTAAAACTTCCGAATCCCGGCTGCGTAAATTTACCGCCCTTTTCCAAAGTACTTACAATTTCTTCTATCATCGCATTCAATGTCTCGCCGCAAAGCTTCTTAGTAATTCCCAGTTCAGCAGACATTTCATTTATCAGATCCTGCTTAGTCATATCATTCTATTCCCGATTCAAGATACATTTCTTCCTGGAATTCTATTTCGACAGTACCAAGAGGAAGAACCAGAAGCTTGCTGTAAAAATCACGGCGTTCATGAATACGCTCAAAGCAATCGTATATGTACATGGTCAGCTTTTCATCAAGTTCACCTTTCTGTGCCATTTCCTTAAGAATTTGAATGACTGTATCACTGTTAAATTCTTCCTTATAAGATCTGCGATCTACAAGAGCGCTGAGAATGTCCGCAATCTCGACAATCTGATCTTCTTTTGTAAGCTCCAGCCCGGAAAGATTCCTTGGATAACCAGTACCGTTCAATTTTTCATGATGATGGATAGCCATATTTGCAATTCTTCGCGGAATGAGGTCAATTATAAGATCTTCTGTCTTGTCTACATGATGTTTAATTATGTTATATTCCCAGTTTCTCAGTTTTCCAGGATACTCCAAAATGCTCTGCGGGATTCCTATTTTTCCAAGATCATGTAATGCACCTGCCGTAAAAATTTCATTCAATTCGGTTTCAGAACAGCCTGCGTACTTTCCTAAAGAAACCGCATAACCAGCGGTATGAATTGTATGCCATACAGTAACTGTACTCTTAAAATCCAGCACAAGAATCATCAGCTTAAAAAGCATGTCTGTTTCATCCTTGTTAAATTTTAAAGTCAGATACAATTTTTCGAGTTCATGAATACAAGGAAGAACCACGTTTCCTTCTGTACTTTCCATAAGCCGGAGATTTTTTGAAATTTCCCTGTTGCCATCTATTATCTTAAAAATCTCTACATATTTCGGATTATATTTTGAAAGCCCGAATTTTTCAAAATCCATTTCTGTGTAAGCGTAATTTGTAGTCTCAAGTAGTTCCATTATTCTTTCTGCCGTAAAAATAATAGAAGCATATTCCATGGCCACCATTTTTTCTGCAACTCCGGCATTATACTTTGAATCATAAAATAGCAGAGCGTGGGCATCTTCCCCTAACGGAGTAAGATTCTTTAAGAAAGCATAGGAATACATGTAGCGTTCTTTTATCTGATGTGCCGTAAGCTCAGAATAATTTATAACCTTTTCAGAATCAAAATGATAATCACCTACATTCTTAAAAAGAGCCAGAAGAATCGTACTGGAGATATTTATACGCTTATCCCAATTTACGTGCGCGGCAATTTCCGAAGCAAGATAAGCTACACGGCAGCTGGAAAGTCCGTAAGTTTCATTACAAAGAACAAGCATTCTTCCTATGATGCACAGAATCTGCCCGGCAGAAAGCTGTTGCTGAGGAATAAAATCCTGAAGAGACTCATCTGAATGTCTAGGCGTAATATTGCTTATCGCTTCCATTTAATCACATATATTCTATCATAATTTTATTGAAAAGGGAAAATAAAATGAGAAAAAAATTATAGTAAATGAAACGTACTGCAGTGAAAATCACTTACATAAACCAATACAAAACTTACCCTTAAATACACGTTTACCAACCAGAAAAATTTCAGTAAACTGTTCCCATGAAAACGATCATTCAGGATTTAAATGAAATTGTAATTGCCGGCGTAAAAAAGGCTTTCGGTACAGATTTGGATTCTTCTAAAGAATATGTAACAGAAACAAATAATGAAAATTTCGGCGACTATCAGTCGAATGTTTCCTTTACCCTTTCCAAAATGCTTCACAAAGCACCTATGGATGCAGCGGCTGCACTTCAGCCTGCACTTGAAGCAGGCACAATAATCGAAAGAATGGAAGTCGTTAAGCCAGGATTCATCAACTTCTTCATTTCCAAAAATTACCTTTGCAAAAAAATAGCAGAAGTTGATTCAGATTCAGAACTCGGAATCCCAAATACAGGAAAAGGCGAAAAAATCATCGTTGACTATTCTTCGCCAAACATTGCAAAAGAAATGCACGTCGGACACTTGCGCTCTACTATCATCGGAGATTCAATTGTAAGAACATACAAACAGCTTGGCTATGATGTAATCAAGCAGAACCACATCGGCGACTGGGGAACTCAGTTCGGAATGCTGATTGAACATCTTATCGACCTTGGTTGGAAAGATTCAAACGAACACACAATCAGCGACCTTAACGCGCTTTACAAAGAATCAAAGGTAAAATTTGACTCTGACCCAGATTTTGCAGAAAGAAGTCACCTTCGCGTAGTAAAAATTCAGAGCGGCGACAAAGAATCAATTGATCTTTGGAAAGCCCTTACAGACGAATCTAAAAAACACTTCGGCGGAATGTACCAGCGCATGGGCGTTCTTCTAAATGACGAAGATTACTGCGGCGAAAGCTTTTATAATGACAAACTGAATGAAGTTGCACAACAGCTTTTGAACAGCGGCAAAGCAAAAATGAGTAACGGAGCCGTATGTCTCTTCCCTCAGGGATTTCATGGACGCGACGGAGAACCTGTTCCGCTTATTCTTAAAAAAAGCGACGGCGGCTTTGGCTATGACGCAACCGACGTTACTGCGCTTGAATACAGAGCGCGCAAGCTTAACGCAAAAAAAATCATTTATGTAACAGATACAAGACAGAAGATGCACTTCTCAATGCTGTTCCAGGCCGCACGCGATGCACAGCTTTGTGATGACAGCGTTGAGCTTACGCACGTTTCTTTCGGTTCAGTACTCGGACAGGACGGAAAACCATTCAAAACACGAAGCGGTGAAACGGTTACTCTTTCAAGCCTTTTGGACGAAGCAGAAGAAAGGGCTAAAGAAATCATCCTTGCAAAGAATCCTGAAGCTACAGGGGACTCTCTTGCTTCTCTTTCCCGCTCAATCGGTATTAGCGCAATAAAATACGCAGACCTTTCATGCGACAGAATCAAGGACTACGTATTTAACTGGGAACGAATGCTCGCTTTTGACGGAAATACAGCCCCGTACATCCAGAATGCATATGTACGCTGCAAGGCTCTCGTAACAAAGGGTGAACAGCAGGGTAAAAAAGCAGAATTCCACATTCTTACAAATGATGATGAAAAACGCCTCGCAAAAAAATGCATGGCAATCGGAACCGTAGTTCAACAGGCTGCAAAAACCTATGAACCGCACCGTCTCTGCACCTACCTTTACGATTTGGCTTCAAGCTACCATTCTTTCTACGAAAAAAATCCGGTACTTTCGGAAGCCGACAACAACATTTTGGAAACCAGGCTTGCACTTTCTGCCCTTGTAAGCAAAGTCCTTGCAAAAGGTATGTACTTGCTCGGCGTTTCTGTAATAGAAAAAATGTAAAAAACTGAAGAACTTTTTATGCTAAGAAAAGGCAGCCTGTGTGAATGTGCGTGGGCTGTTTTTTTTGCAACTTTTACGACACCAGCGATATTAGCACCTGACTATAACAGCAAATGCATAAAAAAAGACAGTCCGTTTGGACTGTCCTCTTATGATTTAAACCGCAGTCGAAGACTGTCGGCTTTGAAATTGGTTTGGCACGCACAAAGTGTCGTGCCATAGTCGTTTTACGCTGCAAGCGCAGGCTTGTCAGCATGAAAACGTATTACACTAATCCCTGTGCAGCACGATGGCTCAGGCATTCCCGCCTTCGCTCATCGATTTTCATTTGCTACGCAAATGAAAGACGCTTTCCGGCAACGTCCTGTTGCCGATGAGTTTTGATTATACCAAGCCCTGGGCGATACGTCTGGTCAAGACACGCTTTCGCTTAAAGCCTTGACTCAGCCGTTTTGCGAGTGTCTGATAAAATCATACACTCGCAATCATAGCATTAGCAACTTTTACGAAACCAGCAATGTTTGCGCCTGTGTAAAATCGAAAATCCGTTAAAAAAAGCAGTCCAGTGGACTGCTTTTTAGGATTATCGATAAAACCACTCGCCAGATTTATCTGGCGGCTACCCGAAAGGGTGGCTGGCGCTTATGCCAACCAAGTAAGACTATACCAATCCCTGTGCGATCATTGCGTTAGCAACTTTTACGAAACCAGCAATATTAGCGCCAGCCACGTAGTTTACAAAGTTACCGTCTTTTGCACCGAACTTAACAGCTGTGTTGTAAGCGTTGTCGTGGATGTTGATCATGATGTTGTGAAGTTTTTCATCAACTTCTTCTGCAGACCATGAAAGACGTTCTGAGTTCTGGCTCATTTCAAGACCAGAAGTAGCTACACCACCAGCGTTAGAAGCTTTTCCTGGAGCGTAAAGAATCTTTGCAGCAAGGAACTTGTTAACTGCATCGATGTTAGAAGGCATGTTTGCACCTTCAGCAACAAGTTTACAACCGTTGTCCAAAAGTTTCTGAGCATCTTCTCCAAGAAGTTCGTTCTGTGTTGCACATGGGAATGCACAGTCACATTTAACTTCCCAAACTTTTTTGCCTTCAAAGTATTTAGCAGAAGGGAACTGTTTAGCATATTCAGAAATACGACCGCGGCGAACACCCTTGAGTTCCTTAACCCAGTCAAGTTTTTCCTGAGTGATTCCGTCTGGATCGTAGATGTATCCGTTAGAATCAGAAAGTGTTACAACTTTTGCACCAAGCTGAAGAAGCTTCTGAGCAGCATAAGTAGCAACGTTTCCTGAACCAGATACAACACAAGTCTTACCCTTGAAGTTGTCGCCAACTTTCTTGAGCATTTCCTGTGCAAAGTAGATAAGACCGTAACCAGTAGCTTCTGTACGGATCAAAGAACCACCGAATGTAAGACCTTTACCAGTCAAAACTCCAGTGTATTCATCACGGATTCTCTTGTACTGACCAAAGAGATAACCGATTTCGCGTCCACCAACGTTTTTATCACCTGCTGGAACGTCTGTATCTGGACCAATGTGGCGGTACAATTCAGTCATGAATGACTGACAGAAGCGCATAACTTCCTTGTCTGATTTTCCGTGTGGATCAAAGTCTGAACCACCTTTACCACCACCCATTGGGAGTGTTGTAAGAGAGTTTTTAAGAACCTGTTCGAAGCCCAAGAACTTCAATACAGAAAGATTTACTTCTTTAGAGAAGCGGAGTCCTCCTTTGTAAGGACCAATAGCACTGTTGTACTGTACGCGGAAACCACGGTTTACATGGTAGTTACCATTGTCATCCATCCAAGGTACTCTGAACTGGATAACGCGCTCTGGTTCAACAAGGCGTTCAAGAATTGCGTTTGGTTCAAGTTCTGGCATCTGATCTACAACTGGATCAAGTGTTGTAAGAACTTCTTCTACAGCCTGAAGGAATTCAGGTTCGTTTGGGTTTTTAGCTTTTACTTCTTCCCATACACGGTTTACGTAAGCGTTTTTCATAAAATTTAACCTCTTATTTGCTCCCTATATCAGGTGGGCAAGCGGTTCATTATACTATATTTTTTTTGTGCTAGTAAATATTTTTGCAAAAAAAACTCAAAAAATGAATAAAATTGCATAAATATTCAAATAAACGTGTTATTATATTATCCTATGGAAAACAAAGAATGGTTTGAATACGACTCATTTTGGGAAAATTACGCCCCGATAATGTTTGACGAAAGCCGCTGGGCAGAAGCCCCTGCCGTTGCAGAATACGTAAAAGAGCTTGCAGAACTAAAAAAAGGATGTAGTGTTCTGGATGCAGGCTGCGGTCCAGGAAGAATCAGCGTAGAACTTGCCGCACTTGGTCTGGACGTAACCGGCGTAGACATAATCCAGTCGGAACTTGACGCAGCCGCAGAATCAGCCGCCGCCGAAAACGTTCCTCTTACGCTCATCAAGGCTGACCTCCGCACCTTCCGCCCAAAAAAACAGTTCGACTGTGCAATAAACCTGTATACCTCATTCGGATACTGCGATACTATAGAAGAAGATCAGCAAATTCTGAACAACATTGCCGCAAGCCTAAAAAACGGCGGAACGTTCATCCTTGAATGTACTAGCCGCGAAACCGCAATCCTGTATTTTACAGAGGGTGAATGGTTTGAACGCGCTGGCATTACATGCCTTACAGAATTCTCCGTTGTCGGTGCATGGGAAGGTCTCCGTTCAAAATGGATTCTTATTCATAAAGATGGTAAGCGCATCGAACACGAATTCGTCCAACGGCTTTATTCTGCCGTAGAGCTCCGCCAGATGTTCCATAAAGCCGGCTTTACCAGCGTAGAAATCTACGGAGACTTTAATAAATCCCCGTATGACAATCATGCACGAACAATGGTTCTGGTCGGCAAAAAAAAATAAAAAAAAACAGGGAGAGACAAAAATGTCTATAAAATTTTTTTCCATACTTTTAATTCTGCTTCTTGCAGTTCCGGTATTCTCATCATCAAAAGAAAAAGAACAGCCTAGCGAACCTGACGGACAGCAAACCGTAGCGGCTTTAAAGCACTCTGACACACTCCCTGCCGCTGACAAAGAACTCTACAAAATCCTCAAAAAAAACATAACTGAAAAAAGATACAGCTCAAAAATCACGGAACTAACAGCAAATTTAAGCCAGGAACAAAAAGACCGGATTTACGAAGACCATAAAAAAGAACCCGTCGCACCATTTATACTCAATACAGTTGTCAGTTTTGGAACAGGTTCATTATCTCAAAGGGATTATGAAGGATTCTTAATTGAATTCGGCTTTATGATTTACGGAGCTACATCTATTACAAGAACCATTATAAACAAAGAACTTTTTGGCTACAGCAACGATTTTTCATACGCTATGGGAATATCCAACATGTTCATTGGAGCAGGTTTCTGCGCCGCAGGCTACATAATAGGCCTTGTCCGCCCGTGGACATACAGTAAAAAATACAACCAGCAGCTTAAATCCTGCCTTTTCCCGGAACTAGAGAGCACGATTTCATTTGCCCCAGTTGCAGACCTTCAGGCGCAGAACTACGGCTTGATCTGCAAAATAAAGCTGTAGCCAGCATCACCGGTCGGTCAAGTACATAACCGCATAGAGCTCTGAGCAAAAATCTATAAAATCAATTCAGCAAGCGCAACCCCGGCCGGCAACATAACAACGCTTACCGCAGAAGTAGCCAGCACTGCAAGCCCGCTGTAAGATTCGTCTTTATCAAAAAGAACCGCAAAACTGGATACGCTCATTCCAACAGGACAGAGAGCCGCAATGTAAACCACAAAGCACATAAGCCTTATGTCGTTCACCGAGCCCATAAACCTGAATGCCACAAATACAATACCAAGCACAACAATCATCACTACAACATGGCGAAGAATGCAAAGCCTTATAATCCTGTTAATATACGAAGCTTTGAATCCTTTGAAGTTAGCAAAAAGCATTCCCAAAAGGAACATAGCCATAGCCGTATTCATGGAAGAAACTAATTCTACTGTCTTTGAAACAACAAATGGCAGCCTGAACGGCATACAGAAAATTACAATGCCAAAGACAACCGCAAGGATATTAGGATTCGTGACCAGCTTGATCAGATTAATTTTTCCCGAAACAAGAAAATAGCCTGCTGTCCACAAAAAAATATTAAACGCCGCGATGAACGAAAGAAGGTAGAGAACCCCGTTACCGTCAGGGAAAACCCCGGAAATCAGCGGAATCCCAATAAATCCGCAGTTGGTAAACACAACAGAAAGCCGGTCGATGCAATCCAACGCCTTGCCCTCTTCAGATTTAGAACGCACGAAAATCAGCGCAACCGCAAGCATGACAAGATGAATCACCACCGACAAACCAAAAACAACCCCTAGAGCCGCAAGCTTATCGCTGGAAAATTCCATATCAAACTGATGGATGATCAAAAACGGGTTTATCAAAAAGATGAGAATTTTACTTACGAATTTCTGCTCAACCTGCCCAAAGCGGAATTTTTTACTAATAAAAAATCCCAGCAAAGCAATCAAAATCATAATAAAAAGCTGCTTAATAACAAGAAAACACATATTTTTATTATATTAAGGCGCAGTTTTTTTAGCAACGGCAGTTCCGGGGTTCCGCTAACGCTCATTGCTCCGTTACACTCCGCAAGCGCCTGCGGCGCCCCCTCCATTGCCGGCGCAGGGCATCCTGAAAACAAAAAGGAGCTGTCCGGTAAGCCAATCC